>Ga0066903_100005528_pt1 | contig 10985 bp, 7 predicted proteins | sample PanSoiMetaGPlot1_FD_67491 | JGI IMG/M metagenome (GOLD analysis project Ga0066903, IMG submission 67491) | Tropical forest soil microbial communities from Panama analyzed to predict greenhouse gas emissions - Panama Soil - Plot 1 (version 2) | ecosystem: Environmental > Terrestrial > Soil >...
ACCTCGTCACACAGGCGCTGGGTCAATGTTGCCACATCAACTTCGGTGGCCGTCGCTAAGCCGAATTGCTCGATCTTTGGCAACAAGGTATGTGCAAGACCTGCCGCAACCTTCAACCAATCCGTGCAGGCTGCACCGAATCCAATGAATGTCTGCATTTTCATCTGCGGCGCCGGCAGGCCTGCGCCCAAGAACGCCCGATACAGATTTATGGCTGCGTTGGTATCCGTGCCGGCACGACGAAACGCTTCAACGACCCATCGGCAGCAGGCGTCGTAGGTCGGCGCAGGCGGGAACGATCGGACGTCACTCCAATCGGGCTCGTGGAAAACTATTATGCCACCGGGAGAAAGATGCTTTACAAGTCTACGTACCATCGCGGCGGCGTCGGCTTGAAACAGCAGCACGCATCTTCCAACAACGGCATCAAACGGTCGGTCGAATTCTAGCTCGCTCGGATCGCCCACGCGGAAGGATACATTCCGCAACCCTTTGGCCTTTGCCCGTTGTGTTGCTGTCTCGACCGCCGCCGCCACCTGATCCGCACCAATCACTTCGCCGGCATCACCAACGAGGTCGGCGGTCAGGAACGCAGCGTCGCCCGCTCCGCTGCCAACGTCTAGCACGCGCATTCCGGCCCTGACGCCCGCCTCACGAAAAAACTGTCGCGTCACCGGCTCCATGTAACGAGCCTGTATGTGTAGACGCTCCAATTCATGTTCTGAGTGACCGAGCGGATAGGCGGGATTGTTCATGGCGATGCCCCCTTCTCGCCGACAACCGTAACATATGTGGGCAGGTGCGTGATGTCTGAATCTGGCAGATTGTGTTGCAAAAGTATTTTGAGCATCTCGGCGCGAAATAATGATTCAAGATCAGCAGTGTACGCGCAACAACGATTCAAAAGAACCGATGTCCCGATTCGATTGTTTCAAATTTCAATTCACAGAGCCCGCTCGGCGACTTTTGCAACAGACTCGGCCCGGACCGAACATAACGCAGCACAGCGGAATCGACGTTCGTCACCCCAAACGGTCATTGGGGTATCGGACCTGTGGGCGCTGGGGAGGAGGGCAGCCCGAGCAGGCTCTACGTTCTAGGGCCAGCCGACGCCAGGTGCGGGGGCCGTAACGGTGAGTACTTGACCCGTGCGTGGCTCAGCGAACATACGCGCGGGACCGTTCCACTCGGTCACCATCATGAATAAAGTGCTCCGGTCGGCGCCTCCGAGCGCGCACGCGAAGCAGCCGCGATCAAGTTCGATCCTTTGCAGCACCTCCCCTCCTTCGCGAATGCGCACGCAACGTTTGTTGGGGACATCGGCGTACCAGACGGCGCCCTCGGCATCGAGGCAGATGCCGTCGGGGACGCCGTCGCCAAGGTCGGCCCACACCCGCCGCCTGGACAGGTTGCCGTCCTCGGCGACGTGGAAAGCAGAGAGCCGTTTCGCGTAGGACTCGGCGACGATCAGCATCGCGTTGTCTGGCGTTACGAGCATGCCGTTAGGGAACGCGAGGCCGTCCGCCACCTGGCGAGCCAAACCGTCGGGGGTGACCAGGGCCACGATTCCGGGAGCAAACGCCTCGCCGGCCATGAGGTCGAAGCCGCCGCCGTTGACGTAGGCGTTGCCCCGACCGTCTACTACCAGCTCGTTTCCTGCTGGGGGCTTAGAGACGCTGCTTAGATCACCGTGGGTCACCAGTCTGCCATCCAGCTCCCGGCGGAGCAGAAGGCCGTCCCGCGCCGAAACAAGGAGGAGACGCCCATCGGGTAGCCAGTCGACGCAGCACGGAAACGCGGGCGCCCGCAGGATGACTTCGCTGTTGCCTTGGAGATCGGCGGCAATCACCTCGCGCGAGCCCCAGTCGGAGAACCACAGACGGCCGTCGTGCCAGCGTGGCTGCTCGCCAAAGATGATACCTGTCACCAGCGTTCGCAGTTCAGGCATTGAAGCTCCTATGCACCTACCTCGGCTGGCGACGATCGCGCCAATCGCCTATGCGATTCGGTAAAGCTCATCGCCTATCACACCGTGATGGAGACTGATGTCGGCACAGTGTCAAAATTCGCCGTCCCCGAACCCTCAGCCCTGTGGTCCAGCGCTGGGGCAGACTCAACCGGAATGCCGTTAAGTTATTGAAATCATTTATGAACGTATGAGAGCAAAAATTTCTCAAGGCGCCCCCTTGTGCCCGCCTGCGTCCTCTGCTATCAAGAGACCGATCGGTCTCTTTTGGTGGAAGCGAGGATGCCATGAGCAAAGGTGAAGAAACCCGCAAGCGGATCGTCTCGCGCACCGCGGACCTGCTCAACACCCAAGGTTACCTGGGCACGCCGGTGTCCGAGATCATGCGCGTTGCCGGGCTGCAGAAGGGCGGGATCTACCGGCATTTCGAGAGCCGCGCCGAGCTCGCGCGCGCGGCATTCGAATTTGCCTTCGCGCGCATGCGCGATCGCCTGTTGGCGGCGATCGACGGCAAGCAGACCGCAACCGACAAGCTACTGGCGCTACTCGATGTGGTGCGCAACGCCGGCCACGAGGACGCCTATCGCGGCGGCTGCCCGATCATGAATCTTTCGGTCGAAAGCGACGATGCCGATCCCGAGCTGCGCACCCTGGCGCGCGACGCGATGGGGCGGTTGCTCGGACTGATCGAGCGGATCGTCGCCGCCGGCATCGAGCGCGGCGAGTTCGCAGCCGGCGAGGCGCGGCCGCGCGCGATCACCTTGGCGGCGAGTATCGAAGGCGCCATCCTGCTCACCAACCTCTACAAGGACCGAACCTATATCGACACCGTGACGGATCATCTCAGCGGCATGGTTCGCAACGGATTCCGCTAATCCGCTTTTTTTTGCCATTGAAGAGACCGATCGGTCTCAAAATGGCGGCAGCAAAACGGGAGAGAAACCATGACACACAAGCTGCAGGACAACACCGAAGCCAACAACACCAAGGCCACGTCGGCCCTCGCGCGCGCGCTCCTGCTGCTGCCGCTCGCCGCGTTCATCGCCGGCTGCAGCAGCGAGGCCAAGGTCGCGCAGGACATCGCCCGGCCGGTCAAGGTGACCGTCGTCGGCGAAACGGTCAACGGGCGCACGCTGACCTACTCGGGCGTGGTGCGGCCGCGGATCGAGACCGCGGTCGGCTTCCGCGTCGCGGGCAAGATCGTCGAGCGGCTCGTCAACGCCGGCGATCGCGTCGAGGTCGGTCAGGTGATCGCGCAGCTCGACGACACCGATCTGCGGCTGGCCGAAAATAGCGCAAAGGCCGCCGTGGATGCGGCGCGCAGCCGCCGCGACATGGCGCGCGACAACCTCGAGCGCGGCAAGGCCCTGCTGCCCCAGCAGACGATCTCGCAGGTGGTCTACGACACCCGGCGCAACGAGATGGACGCCGCGGCAGCGGCGCTCGAATCGGCTGAGGCCCAGCTGCGCCAGGCCTCGAATGCCGCCAGCTACGCCACTCTGCGGGCCGACAAGGCCGGCCTCGTCACCTCAGTGACGGCGGAGCCGGGACAGGTGGTGAACATCGGCCAGCCTGTTATCACCCTCGCCCACCTGGGCGAGACCGAAGTCGCGGTTGCGGTCCCGGAACAGGACGCCGGCTTTCTCACCATCGGCCAGCAGACGAGCGTCACCCTGTGGGCCGGACCGCGCAAAAGCGTCGCGGGCAGCATTCGCGAGATCGCCGGCCAGGCCGACCCGGCGTCGCGAACCTACGCGATCCGCGTTGCGGTAAGCGGCGCGCCGCCGACCATGCGGTTCGGAATGACTGCGTCCGTCACCCTGCGGATCGGCGATGAGGCTTCGGCCCTGGTGCTGCCGGTCGCCGCCCTGACCGATGGCGATGGCAACCCGGCGGTTTTCGTCGTCGATCCGATGAAGCAGACGGTGCGCAAGACACCGGTGACGGTCGGCGGACCAGCCGAGAACGGTGTGCGCATCGCGAGCGGGCTCAACGCCGGTGACGTCGTGGTGACCGGGGGCGTCCAGTTCCTGCGCGACGGCATGCCGGTCCGCGTGCCCCACGATCACCAACCGGCTCGCAGCGGCAACCAGGTTTGAGAGGAGGCGACCATGTCGAGAGAGACACTTTCGGCCGCTGCCGATCCGAGCGCCGCCGCTCCTGAGAGGTTCAACCTCTCGCGCTGGGCGATCACACACGGCGGCTTCACGGCCTTCCTGCTGGTGCTGCTGCTGGCGGCTGGTGCCGTTGCCTTCCTCCGCATCGGCCAGAAGGAGGATCCGGACTTCACGTTCCGCGTCATGGTCGTGCAGGTGCTCTGGCCGGGCGCCACGGTTGAGGAGATGCAGGACCAGGTGGCCGACAAGATCGAGCGCAAGCTGCAGGAGACGCCGGGCCTCGAATTCGTCCGCTCCTATACGCGGCCGGGCTTGGCCAATATCTTCGTCAATCTCAAGGGCTCGATGCGCGGCGACGCGGTCAAGGACGCGTTCTACCAGGTGCGCAAGAAGGTGGGCGACATCCGCCAGACCTTGCCCGACGCCGTCATCGGCCCGTTCTTCAACGACGAGTTCGGCGACACCTACATTTCGCTCTACGCCATCACAGGTGACGGGTTCGCCTATCCGGAACTGAAGACCGTCGCCAAGAACGCGCGCGACATCCTGTTACGCGTGCCCGGCGTCGCAAAAGTCGATCTGCTCGGCACCCAGGACGAGCGCATCTTCATCGAGGTGTCCTCGACCGCGCTCGCCGAGCGCGGGCTTTCGGTGCCCGACATCCAGGCGGCACTCGCCGGTCAGAATACGGTGGAACCCGCAGGCCGCATCGAGACTAGCCAGCGCTCGGTCCGCATCGACGTCGAGGGCGGCTTGCGATCGGTCGAGGATATCCGCGAGCTCCGCCTCCGCGCGGGGCAACAGACCTTCCGGCTGGGCGACATCGCGGAGGTGCGCCGAGGCCTCGAGGACCCGGCATCCGCTAAGACGCGCTACCGGGGCCGCGAGGCGGTGCTCCTCGGCACCACCATGGCGCCCGGGGCCAACGTGACCGAGGTCGGCGCCGAGGTCGAGCGCGTGCTCAAGCGCATCGAGCGCGACCTGCCGCTCGGGCTCGAGCTCGGGCGGATTTCCGACCAGGCGCAGGTCGTCACCCGGTCGGTGCACGAATTCCTCGAAGCGTTCGGCGAGGCGGTCGGAATCGTTCTGATCGTGTCGCTGATCGCGCTCGGCTGGCGCGCCGGCGTCGTGGTCGCCCTGACCATCCCGCTGGTGCTGGCGACGACGGTCTTCGTCATGTCGCTGGCCGGGATCGACCTGCACCGCATTTCGCTCGGCGCCCTCATCATCGCGCTCGGCCTCCTGGTCGATGATGCCATGATCGCAGTCGAGATGATGGAGCGGAAGCTCAAGGAGGGCTACGACCGACTCACGGCGGCGACTTTTGCGTATACGTCGACGGCGTTCCCGATGCTGACCGGCACGCTGATCACGGTTGCCGGCTTCATTCCTGTGGGCTTCGCACAGAGCACCGCCGGTGAATACGTCAGCTCGCTGTTCTGGGTGACCGGCATCGCCCTGATCATCTCCTGGGTGGCGGCGGTCTATTTCACCCCCTGGATCGGCTATCGGATCCTAAAGGCCCACGGTCGCGGCGCTGGCGAACACGACGTCTTCGACAGCCGGGCCTATCGCGCGATCCGCGTGGTGGTCGCCTGGTGCGTTCGCCGCCGGTGGCTGGTTGTGGGGCTGACACTGGGCACGCTCATGGCCAGCATCGCCAGCTTCAGCCTGATCCCGAAGCAGTTCTTCCCGACGTCCAACCGTCCGGAGATCCTGGTCGACCTTTGGCTGCCGGAAGGCAGCTCGTTCGAGGAAACCGAGCGCGAGGCCAAGCGGCTCGAGCAGCAGCTCGCGGGCGATCCCGATCTCGCTGTCGTGACGACATTCATGGGCGAAGGCGCGCCGCGCTTCTATCTGCCGCTCGACCAGCAGCTCAGGAACCAGAACTTCGCCCAGCTGCTGCTGTTGTCAAAGTCGATCGAGGCCCGCGAGCGCGTCCTCGTCCGCGTGCGCGACCTGCTAGCCGCCGACTTCCCGGCCGTCCGCTTCAAGGCCGACCGGCTGTTCAACGGCCCGCCGGTCGGCTGGCCGGTGCAGATCCGTGTGACCGGCCCCGACCGCGACGAGGTGCGCCGCCTGGCGGCCGAAGTCGGCGAGGTGATGCGGGCCAACCCCGAAATCGGCAGCGTGCACAACGACTGGCTCGAACCGGTGCCAAGCCTGAAGCTCGAGATCGATCAGGACCGCGCCCGCACGCTCGGCGTGACCTCGCAGGGCGTGCGCCGTTCGCTGCAGGCGACGCTGTCCGGCTTCCAGATCGGGGAATTCCGCGAGCGCGACGAAACCATCAAAGTGATGCTGCGCGAGCCGTCGAACACACGCAATCTGCTGTCGGCGCTGGACGGTGTCTATGTGAAGACGGCGGCTGGCGCGTCGGTGCCACTGCGCCAGGTGGCCAACGTGCGCATGGTGCTGGAGCCGGGGATCGAGTGGCGGCGAGACCGGCTGCCGTCGATCACCGTGCGCGGTGTCGTACCCGACCACGTGCAGTCGCCAGACGTCACCAAGGCAGTATTTGCGCAGCTGCAGCCGCTGCGCGCCAGCCTGTCCGCCGACTATCTGATCGAGATGCAGGGTGCGGTCGAGGAATCAGCCAAGAGCCAGACCTCGATCAACGAGAAGATGCCGGCCATGCTGCTGGTCATCCTGCTGGTGCTGATGATCCAGCTCAAGCACTTCGGCAAGACGCTGATGGTGCTGGCCACCGGTCCGCTCGGCGTGATCGGCGCCGCCGCGGCGCTGTTGCTATTCCAGGCGCCTTTTGGCTTCGTCGCGATCCTCGGCGTCATCGCGCTCGCCGGCATCATCATGCGCAACAGCGTGATCCTGGTCGATCAGATCCAGCAGGACATGGCGGCCGGCCGCGATGCCTTCACCGCGATCGTGGAATCGGCGGTCCGCCGGTTCCGGCCGATCACCTTGACGGCGGCGGCGGCCGTGCTCGCGCTCATCCCGCTCGCGCAAGACGTGTTCTGGGCGCCGATGGCGCTCGCCATGATGGGCGGTGTGATCGCCGCGACAGTCCTTACGCTCACCTACCTGCCCGCGCTCTATGCCCTGGCGTTCCGGGTCGCGCTGCCGCCCCGCCCGCAAACGCAACCGCTCGCGGTTCCAGCGTCGGCCTCCGAGGCGTCGGTCGTAGCCGCGTGAGCCTTGCGACATCTGAATCAGGAGGAGCCACCCCATGAATGCGCCACCAAACTTCGGCTCCGATGCGGCACGCGAGCCGATAGCCGGCGTAACCGTCACATCGATGTCGACCATAGGCCAGCGCGGTCAAGGATCCCAAACGCCGACCGATCCCAAGCTGCGCGCCCGGCAGGCCATGCTGCAGGGACCGGTGTTGGCGACTATGCTCAAGCTCGCGGGGCCGACGATCGTGGTGCTTCTGGCGCAGGTCGCGGTTGGCGTGGCCGAGACATTCTATGTCAGTTATCTCGGCACCGAGGCACTGGCCGGCGTCACGCTCGTCTTTCCGATTCTAATGCTGATGACCATGATGTCGAACGGCGCCATCGGCGGGGGTGTCGCGGCCGCGGTGGCGCGCGCCATCGGCGCCGGGCGCAAGGACGATGCCGACGCACTCGGCCTCCATGCGCTCCTCCTTGCGGTGGTATTCGGCGCGATCTTCACCGCGGCGACGCTGCTATTCGGCCGCATGATGTATGGCGCGCTCGGCGGTAGCGGTGCGGTGCTGGACGCGGCCTTGACCTATTCGGCCTTCGTGTTCGCCGGGGCCGTGCCGGCCTGGATCGTCAACCTGCTGGCGGCGACGTTGCGCGGCGCCGGCAACGTCAAGCTGCCCGCGCTCGTCACGCTGGTCTCGGCGGCGGTACTGGTCGTGCTGTCACCCGCGCTCATTTTCGGCTTCGGCCCCGTGCCACGACTGGGCATCGCCGGGGCCGGCACCGCCGTGACCGCCTTCAATCTGGCGGCCGCCGTCGCGCTCATACTCTATATGCGGTCGGGGCGCAGTGTTCTCCGGCTCAAGCCGGCGCGGCTTAAGCGGCGCCTGTTCGCGGACGTGCTGGGTGTCGGCCTCCTCTCGGCGGTCGGCACGACCCAGTTTAATCTCACCGTACTGCTGGTCACCGGGGCGGTCGGCCTGTTCGGCGCGAATGCGCTGGCCGGTTATGGCATTGCCTCGCGCCTCGACTATCTTCTCATCCCGCTGCTGTTCGGCCTTGGCACCGCGGTCGTCACAATGGTCGGCACGAATATCGGCGCCGGCGCCATGGCGCGCGCCCGGCGCATCGCCTGGACCGGAGCGCTGCTGGCCGCGCTCATCGCCGAAGCGATCGGCGGCCTGGTCGCGGTTTTCCCGAACGCCTGGCTGGGCTTGTTCACCAACGACGCCGACGTGCTGGCGACGGGCACCGCCTATCTGCGCATCGTCGGACCGTCGTATGGCGCGATCGGCCTCGGCCTGCTGCTCTACTTTGCGAGCCAGGGCGCCGGCCGCGTGCTGTGGCCCGTGCTCGGCGGCACCGCGCGCCTCGTGATCGCGGCGGTGGTAGGCTGGGCGGCGGTGGCCTGGCTCAACGTCGGCGAGAGCGCGCTGTTCGCGCTGGTTGCGGTTGCCACACTCGTATTCGGTGCGATCAACGCGGCGGCGATCTTGTGGGGCGCATGGGAGCGTTGATGGGCGCTGCGCGGGCCCCGTGCGATCGGTGCAGAATGCAAATCATCGAAAAAAGGGCGAATGCCGCTAACGGGTCAGACTAGAGAGCACAGCGAGTCAGGTTATCCCCCACTTGCGGACATCCGAGCGGACATCACCTTCCGCCCCTTCGCGCCATGTCCGGACATGGCGTGCCCTCCAAACGAAACCTTCCCAACTGGGGTCGGGAGGTCGCAACCTGCCAGCGCCCGGCGAAACAAGATCAGCCAATCCGGATAAGGCGAATGACGTGGCGAGTTTATACGAAGGGTCGGATCTCTGCCGCTTCCGTCACATATCGGGCGTGGCGGAAATCGCGTATCGCGTCGATATGCTCAGTCTCCCAGTGCAGCAGAATGAAATAGCTCGGACGACTCGTTAAATTATCGCGCACAATGATGGCCGGTCGACGATCGACAAAGCTGGGCTCCAGATGCCAGTCATATATCTGAGAGTAATTGCCGAAGTAACGACCGACCTCCGCACGACCATTCATACGGGTCTTATTGACCAGCTCGAGTTGTACGTCTTCCGCCAGCATGGCCCGAATCGCGTCGAAGTCGCGCGCATTGAAACGTTCAACATAGTCTGAGAGCCTCTGTCGCTCTGTTGCGCTCAGCGTCGGCGGCGCTCGGTCATCCGGCTCTTCAATCGCCGCTCGCAGTGCCTCGCGCCCACGATGAAGGGAAGCCTTGACGGCGGGAATTGTTGCTCCGGTAATTCGACCGATCTCATCGATCGAATATCCGAGAACATCCATCAGGATGACGCTGCTGCGTTGCGCCACGGGTAGGCGCATGAACATACTTAGTCCGGCTGCCGCCGCCTGCCGCTGGTGTACTTGATCGACCGGATCGGCAATCATGGCCATAACCTCGTCACCGCTCAACCACTGTTCTCTCGCAAGTCGACGCAGAAAATCAAGGGCCGTATTGTGCGCAATACGGAATAGCCACGCCTCCATATTTGCGATCGCAGCCGTTCCCGGGTAGGCTTCAATGGCCTTTGCCAACGTGTCCTGCACGACATCTTCGGCGTCGATGGCTGAGCCGACCATACGCGCGCAATACCGATGTAGCTTCGGCCGCAAGCTTACAAGTAAGCGTTCGAATGCGGGCTGGGAGAGCGAGTCAGACGGCTCACGACCGCTCTCGGTAGAACTATTCATAGGTTCTTGTCTCCGGCACCGATGAACTTCCCGTAGTTGCCGATAATGGTCGCTTCAAGCTGCTGCGGCTGCTCCAAGCGCCTCTCCTCGCCGCCGGCGCGGAATTTGGCAAACGCATCGAGTTGAGGAATTACATTAGAATCGTCCTCGACCAAATGGCAGAACGTCCCGTCTGGCAATCTGAATACAAGATAGCGCACGTCCTTTGGCGCTTTCGCGTGCAGCTCGCGAAAGACGTCCTTGATAAGACGTTGATTTTCTTCGATTTTCTCCGGTTTCACGCGGTAACGGATTAACTTTTTTGACATTGGCAGGCCCTTTCTTGTTGGTTCAACACCGAGACGTTCGAGGACTCCCAAAAGATTCAACCGGGACAAAAAAATTTCGCCGATGCGAATCCTTCGCCGCGTTCCAGTCGTCTGTAAGGCGAAAGAGAGCAAAAGCGAGGAGGTTTACATGATTCTGGTCACTGGAGCGGCAGGTCTCAACGGCGCAGCCGTGGTTCGCAAGTTTTCCCGCAATGGGGTCGCGGTGAGGGCGCTCGTACGCGATCGTTCGAGAGCCACAGCAATCGCGGCCTGCCTCACGTCGAGGTCGTTGAAGGGGATATGGCCCGCGCGGATACGTTCGGCCAGGCATTGGACGGGTCGATCGCGCCTTAATGATCTCCAGTTCCAATCCGCAAATGGTCGAAACGCAAGGCCGGTTCGTCGACGCTTCCAAGGCCGCAGGCGTGGCCCATGTTGTGAAATTCTCCGGCAAGGAATCGGGAATCGGATTTGAAGCCAGGAATTTCCGTTTTACGCGTATGCACGAGGAGATCGAGCAATACCTGGAACGCTCGGGTCTAGCCTGGACTCATCTGCGTCCGAGCCAGTTCATGCAGGTCTACCTACGCGAGACCCCGACAATCGCTCGCAAAGGGCAGCTGTTGTTGGCCCACGAAAACGCGAAGCTTTCGCCGGTCGACATAGAGGACATCGCTGACATCGCTTTCGCGATTCTCGTCCAGGGTGGCCACCATAGTCGGGGTTTTGAAATCACAGGCCCTGAGGCTCTCAATATGGCCGA
>Ga0066903_100005529_pt1 | contig 10985 bp, 8 predicted proteins | sample PanSoiMetaGPlot1_FD_67491 | JGI IMG/M metagenome (GOLD analysis project Ga0066903, IMG submission 67491) | Tropical forest soil microbial communities from Panama analyzed to predict greenhouse gas emissions - Panama Soil - Plot 1 (version 2) | ecosystem: Environmental > Terrestrial > Soil >...
GAGGTTCGCTGCCCAGGCGTCCTGCAGCGCTCGCCCGCGGTCGCGGTGCCTGGAGAATGGAACGAAGGCGAGCGGCACGTCTCGAAAGACGAGCTGACGAACCACCGGCGAGAGGCTGTCGCTCGACACCACCCTGGCCAGCTGTCGGTGGTCGAGCTGTTCCTGCGCTGCACGCCAGAAGGCAGCTCCGACCATTCCTCCGGAGGCGCCGGAGATCCACCGGGTGGAGGATCGAAACGGGGGGAGCTGGCTACTCAGGCGGCCGAGGACCGCGGCGGTCCAGGTGGCGGAGCGGATCCCGCCGCCACTGGCGCACACGACGATCAGCCTCCGCGGGGCCGGGCCGCCGAGGCTCCGGACCGGAAGGAAGGGGTCGCCACCCGGCGGCCGTGCGGCCCCGTCCGGAGGGTAGGGCACCGGATGGTCGTACCGGTCGGCCAGCTCGGGGAAGCGAATGCGTCGTGGGCCGAGGCCGCTGATCGCGAGCGCTGCCACCAGCACCAGGATCACCAGGCCCGGGACTCCGAAGAAGAAGCTGAGAAAGCCCTGGAGCGCGACGAGGTAACCGCCGAAGGAGCAGATGGCGAGCGACGCGGGAACCCTCGGCGGGCGCACGAACCCGATCACCGAAAACACCAGCCCAACGGCCGCGAGCCCGTGGAGTTCCGGAACCCCAGACGGCCGACCGAGGAACTGGAGGACCGAGGCAATCGCGTCCTTCGGGATGACCGAGGAGCCGACGGCGAGGCCCGCAGCCACCGCGGCGCCGAGGACGATCCCTCCGAAGAAGGCCCAAGGCGGGACGCCGGGCTGCTCCCGCGGCCCGGGAGTCTTGTTCTCCGCGTCGACGGTGCGGATGGCGGGGGAGACCACGCCGGGCTGGCTCTTGCGGGGACGACTGGCGCGGTAGCCGGCGAATGCGATCAGCAGCGCACCGACGACCGCAGCGGTGTACGCGAACGAGCGAATCGGCTCGATCGACTCGGGTCCCTCGAGGAGCTGGAGCACCAGGACTGTCTCGAAAAAGAGCAGGGCCACCCCGAACCCCGCCTGGAGCTGCTCGACCTTGCGCTTGCTCCAGAAGAGCGCCGGGAGCCCCAGCCCCTTGCCGAGCCCGAACAGGACCGCCATCACCAGGAGCAGCGGCAGCACCAGCGCGGGCCGAACGAACCACGGCTCGAGGAAAGTGCAGGCGGGGCCCAGGAATGTCTCGGCACACGTGGGCATCGGCGGTCACCAGGCGATGACTCCACGAAAAATCCCACCGGCCGCCTCGGATGTCACCGCCCTGGCGCCAAACGGGGTAAGACCAGGCCGATGACAGCGAACCCGATCGACGAGCTGAAGCGGGTTGCAGCCGAGACGGCGGCGCGGCGCGTGGTCTCCGGGATGGTGGTGGGACTGGGAACGGGCTCCACCGCCATTCACGCCGTGCCTGCGCTCGGGCAGCGACTTCGCTCGGGCGAGCTCCGGGACATCCGAGCCGTCCCCACCTCCTATCAGTCCCTGATGGCGGCGAAGGAGTGGCGCATCCCCGTGGTCGGTCTCGACGAGATCGATCGCATCGACCTCGCCATCGACGGTGCGGACGAGGTGGCCCCGGATCTGACCCTGATCAAGGGCGGGGGCGCCGCGCAGACACGGGAGAAGATCATCGCTGCGCTCGCCAGCGACTTCACCGTGGTGGTCGACGAGACGAAGCTGGTCGATCGGCTCGGCTCGCGCCAGCCGGTCCCGGTCGAGGTCCTGGGCTTTGCCGTCGCCCCGGTCTCACGTGCCATCGAGAAGCTGGGGGGCGAGCCCACCTTGCGCATGGCAGTGAAGAAGGCGGGACCGGTCGTGACCGATCAGGGGAATCTGATCCTCGACGTCCGGTTCGCGGCCATCCCGGACCCGGCGAAGCTGGAGCGAGAGCTGAAGATGATTCCCGGCACGCTCGAGAACGGCATCTTCTTCGGGCTGGCCACTCGGGTGCTCGTCGCCAGCCAGTCCCAGGGGACGTCCACCGTCCGGGAGCTGTTGCCACCGGCCAACAGGTAGGGCCCGGAGAGCGACGAGCTCGCAGCCTCCCGGCGACCTGGGAGTTAGGGTGGAGACGATGCGAATCGGAATCCTCGGTGCAGGAGGCGTGGGCGGCTACGACGGTGCGGTGCTCTCCCGGTCAGGAAACGAGGTCCGGCTGCTCGCCCGCGGCGCGCACCTCGAGGCCATCCGGCGCGAGGGGCTTCGGGTGCAGGACCCGGACGGCGAGTGGGTGGCCCGCGTCCCCGCGACGGACGATCCGGCCGAGCTGCGCGGCGTCGAGCTGGTCCTGGTCACCGTCAAGAGCTACCACCTGGACGCGGTGGGACCGGCCGCTGCCGATCTCGCCCGGCACGGCGCGACGGTCGTCCCGTTCCTCAACGGCGTCGAGGCCGCGGAGCGGCTGGAGCAACTCGGCGTCCCCCACCAGTCGTTGCTCGGCGGGCTGACCGCGGTCAGCAACGAGCGCACCGGGCCGGGACGGGTGGTGCGAAAGAGTTCGTTCAACCGGGTAGTGGTCGGTGAGCTCGCGGGCGGAACGTCCCCCCGGGCGACCGCCATCGCCGAGGTGTTCACCGCCGCCGGCTTCCAGGCCCGGGCCAGCGCCGAGATGCAGCTCGACCTGTGGAGGAAGTTTGCCTTCATCACCACCATGGCGAGCTGCTGCGGGCTCTCTCGCACCTCCATCGGCCCGCTCCGCGCGGCTCCTCTCGGGCAAACGCTGCTCGAGCGCGCCACCGCGGAGTCCGTCGCCGTGGGACGCGCCCTCGGGATTCCCTTCGCTGCGGACGAGGTGAAGCGAGTCCTCGACCAGGTGGCCTCGATGGCCGACGGGATGAGGCCGAGCTTCCTCCTCGACGTGGAGCGCGGCGGCCCCACCGAGCTCGACGTCCTCGGTGGAGCCGTGAGCCGGCTCGGTCGACAGGTCGGCGTCCCCACCCCGGTCCACGACACTGCGGTGGCGGCCTTCGGCGCTGCTCTCGGCCTTGCGGTGGGAGAGCAGCCTGCGGGCGGGCCTCGTACACCAGGTTGAGGATCTTGGACGGTTGGCGAGGATCTCGTCACATCGCCGTGGCGAACGGGTGGGCCAGTGACTCGAGCTGGTCGGCGACGCCGACCGTGGCTCCGATGACCAGGACCCCGGGCAGCGTCGGATGTCTCGTCGGCAGGTCGCACGTGGCGAGGCCGTCGAGCGTGCCGCGCCAAGAGTGTGCCTCGGGTGTCGCCGCAGCGAGCAACAGCGCCGCCGGTGTCGCCGGATCCCAGCCCCGGGAGAGAAGCACGTCGGCGAGCCGTGCGCGCATCTGCAGGCCCATCAGCACCACCACCGTTGCGGAGCCGGGCTGGAGCGACCGGAGCACCGGCGAGAACGCCTCCTCCGCGTGCCCGGAGACGACCACGAACGCCGATGAGAGACCGCGGTGGGTGACCGGGATGCACGACAACCCCGGCGCTGCCACTGCGGCCGACACCCCGGGAACCACCTCGAACGGAACACCGACGGCTGCCAGCGCGAGGGCCTCCTCGCCGCCGCGGCCGAAGACGAAGGGGTCTCCGCTCTTGAGCCGCACCACGCGTTCGCCCCGGAGCGCACGTCGGATCATCAACCGCTCGATTGTGTGCTGCGAGATCGACGGTCGTCCGGCACGCTTCCCGACGTATGCCCATCGCGCCCGCGGGGCCAGGCGGAGCGCGCCCCGGTCGACGAGCGCGTCGTAGAAGACGACGTCGGCAGCCTGCAACCTCGCCACTGCCCGCAGGGTCAGCAGCTCCGGATCTCCGGGCCCGGCGCCGACGAGCGAGACCAGCCCGGGGCCGCTCATGCCCGCCCCCGGGCCGCGTACAGCTCGTCGAGAGCGCAGAGGAGCAGCGGTCGCCGTGCTTCCATCGGGACGCCGTCGGCTCGCCAGCGGGCGCGGAGCCGTTCGGCGAAGGTGACCCACTCGCCGAGGTCGTCGGGCAGCAGCCTCTCCAGCGCCTCGCGAAGCAGGCCTGCCAGTGCCGGAGCCCGACCCCCGGTGGAGATCGCCACGGTTGCTTCTCCTCTTCGCACCACGCCACCGAGATAGGCGCTGGCCGCATCGACGTCGTCGACCGCGTTCACGAAGATGCACCGTTCGCTGGCGGCGTCGGCCACCTGGCGGTTGACTTCCAGCGTCGCCGCGGAGACGACGAACCAGCACCCCTCCAGGTCATCGCCGTGGAAGGGACGCCGCAGCAGTCGAACGCCGGGCCGGCAAAGATCGGGCGCGATTCTCGGCGCGACGACGGTCACCCGAGCGCCGGCTTCGACGAGGCCGCGGAGCTTGCCCGTGGCGACCCGCCCTCCGCCCACCAGGAGCACGGGTCGGCCCCATAGCCTGAGGAAGGCCGGGTAGAGGCTGGATCCAGCGCTCCGGGAAGCAAGTGGGTGCCCCCCCTTCATCTGGCCGCCGCGACCGGCACCGGTTCCTCGAGGGCCCGGACGGACTGTACCCGTCGCTGCCCCTGAGCCACGTACCAGTAGGGGAGGGCGATGAGCAGGACTCCACCCACGACGTTGCCGAGCGTGACGAAGGTGAGATTGCGAGCGAAACCCGCCCAAGAGACGAGAGCGGGATCGTGCGGAAGGAACAGACCGATGCCGAGGAGGGTCATGTTCGCCACGCTGTGCTCGAAGCCCGCGCCAATGAAGGCGAAGAGACACCAGAAGATGAGCACCAGCCGGGCGGTCTCGTCCTTCGTTCGCATGCCCATCCACACCGCAAGGCAGACCAGCGCGTTGCAGAGCACGCCGCGGAAGAAGAGCTCACTCGCCGGTGCCGCCATCTTGGCGGCGACGACCCCGAGCACGAACTCCTTCGCTGGCGCCCTACTGAGGACGCCGGAGCCCGCGGTGGCCAGCGCGAGGAGCAGCGACCCGATCAGGTTCCCGAGGAAGCTCGCCACCCAGACCCGGGTCAACGCTCCGCCGGTCACGGTACGGGAGAGGGTGCCAACGGTCATGATCAGGTTGTTTCCGGTGAAGAGCTCGGACCCCGCGAAGATGACCAGGGTGAGCGCCACCCCGAACGAGGCGCCCATCACCGCCCGGGTCGCACCGGAGCCGGCCGCCTGCAGCGGGGCTCCGATGGCGAAGATGAGCACGATGCCCAGGCCGACGTAGGCTCCCGCCAGGGCGGAGAGGATCAGGTACTGCAGGGGCCCCTGGCGCAGCAGACCGGCCTTGGCCCGCGCGGCCGCGGCCGCCGCGGCGATCGTCTCATGCTCCATCGTCGTCTCCCCGGCGCGGTTCGCGATGTACGAGGACCCGCCCGCGCTCGACGCGGACCTCGTAGGTCGGCACCCGTACCCGTGGGTCTTCCAGGCACTGGCCGGTGCGGAGATCGAAGGTCTGCTTGTAGATGGGGGAGGCGATCTTCGGGATGCCCCCCTTGTCGCCGACGATCCCGCGCGAGAGCACGAAGGCCTTGCTGAACGGATCGAAATTGCCGAGGGCGAACAGCCCATCACCGGCGCGGACGATCGCCACTTGCTGGCCGGCCACCATTGCGCAGACCCCGGTCCATGGAACGATGTCGTCGAGCGCGCAGACGTCCTCCTCTTCCGGCGGCTCGGGCTGGAAGGCGATGGCGGTCATTCGGCCTCCTGGGGAACGAGATGGAGCTTCTCCTTCCAGGTCGCCGGCCGATGCTGGGCGCGTTGCGGGACCCGAACCAGGCTCGGGTCCGGTTCGGCGGAGTTCACGAAGGTGCGAAAACGCGCGAGCTTGGCGGGATCCTCAATGGCTGCCTTCCACTCGCAGCGATAGGAATCGACGACGCGAGCCATGTCCGCTTCCAGCTCGGCGCAGATCCCCAGCGAGTCCTCGATCAGCACTTGCCGCAGGTACTCGATGCCGCCCTCGAGGTTGTTGAACCAGCCCGCGGTGCGCTGGAGCCGCTCGGCGGTGCGCACGTAGAACATCAGGAAGCGGTCGAGGTAGCGGATCAGCGTGTCTTCATCGAGATCGGTCGCGAAGAGCTGGGCATGCTGCGGCTTCATGCCCCCGTTGCCGCAGAGATAGAGGTTGTAACCCTTCTCGGTGGCGATGACCCCGAAGTCCTTGCTCTGCGCCTCGGCGCACTCGCGAGCGCAACCGGACACGGCCGATTTTAGCTTGTGCGGGGAACGCAGGCCCTTGTACCGGTTCTCCAGCCGGATGGCGAAGCTCACCGAGTCTTGCACGCCGAACCGGCACCACGTGCTGCCGACGCACGACTTCACCGTCCGGAGCGCCTTGCCGTACGCGTGGCCGGACTCGAACCCTGCGGCAATGAGGTCGCGCCAGATCCCCGGGAGCTGCTCGAGCCGCGCGCCGAACAGGTCCACCCTCTGGGCGCCGGTGATCTTGGAGTAGAGCCCGAACTTCTGCGCCGTGCGCCCCAGGGCGATTAGCTGATCCGGAGTGATCTCCCCTCCCGGCACCCTCGGAACGACCGAGTAACTGCCGTCGCGCTGGATGTTGGCAAGGAACCGGTCATTGGTGTCCTGCAGCCCGACGTGCTGGTCGTCGAGCACGTGCTCGTTCCAGGTCGAGGAGAGGATGCTCGCCACCGCCGGCTTGCAGATCTCGCATCCCGCGCCGCGGCCGTGGCTGGCGAGGAGAGCGTCGAAGCTCCGAATCCCGTGCACCCGCACCAGGTGGTGGAGCTCCTGCCGGGAGCGCGGGAAGTGCTCGCAGAGGTGGTTGGAGACCGCCTTGCCAGCGCGCTTCATCTCCCCGGTCACCAGCTCTCCCAGGAGCGGGACGCACGATCCGCAGCCGGTTCCGGCGGTGGTGGCCGACTTCACCGCGCCGACCGACGTCAGCTCCTGGGTCCGGATGGCGCGGCAGATGATGCCCTTGGAGACATTCTGACAGGTGCAGATGGTGCTCGTGTCGGGGAGCGCCTCCACGCCCGGAAGCGTCGCCCCGTCACTCTGGAGGCGGGGGAGGATGAGCTGTTCCGGCCGGGCGGGGAGGGGGGTCCTGCTCTGGGTGAGCGAGAGGAGATGCCCGTAGCTGGAGGCCTCGCCCACCAGCACGCCTCCGAGGAGCCGCTGGCGATCCGCACTCACCACCAGCTTCTTGTAGATGCCGCCCACCGAGTCGGTGAAGGCGACCACACGGCTCCCGGGCTGGGTGGCCTGGGCGTCGCCGAAGCTCGCCACCTCCACCCCGAGGAGCTTGAGCTTGGTGCTCATGTCGAACATGCCCAGGCGGTCCTCGCCCCCGGTGAGGGTGGAGACGGCGGTGCGGGCCATCTGGTACCCGGGCCCCACGAGGCCGTAAGTGCGTTCGCGGTACTGCGCACACTCGCCGATGGCGAGGATGTCCGGGTCCGAGGTCCGGCAGTGGTCGTCGATCACCACCCCGCCCCGCTCACCGATGGCCAGTCCGCACTCGCGCGCCAGCTCGTCACGGGCGCTGATGCCCGCAGAGAAGACGACCATCTGCGTCCCCAGCGCGCCGCCATCGGCGAAGTGGATCTCGGTCACCCGGCCGTTCTCGGAGGCGATCCGGGTGGTCTTCTTCCCGGTGTGCACCGAGATGCCGAGTGCCTCGATCTTGCTCCGGAGGATCTCGCCGCCGCCCTCGTCGATCTGCATCGACATGAGGCGCGGCGCGAACTCGACCACATGGGTCTCGAGCCCGAGCCGGGTGAGCGCGTGAGCGGCCTCGAGGCCGAGGAGCCCGCCGCCGATGACCACGCCGGTCTCGACCTGCTCCGCCCAGGCGCGGATCGCTTCCAGGTCCTCGACCGTGCGGTAGACGAAGCAGCCCTGGGCCTCGCGTCCGTCGATGGGAGGCACGAGCGGCGCCGAGCCGGTCGCGAGGACCAGCACGTCATAGGGGATGCTTCTTCCTCGTTCCGAGCGGACCTGCTTGTGGTGACGGTCGATGCTCGTGACCCGGTCGCCGAGGTGCACCGTCACCCCGGCGTCCTCGTAACGGCCAGGGGCGACCAGGGAGAGCTCCCCGGACGTCTTCCCGCCCAGGAAGCCGGTCAGGTTCACGCGGTCGTAGGCGAGGCGTGCTTCCTCGGCGAAGGTGGTGATGTTCCAGTCGCCGGCGCGTCCGCTGTCGAGCAGGAGCTCGAGGAACCGGTGACCGACCATCCCGTTGCCCACGACGACGAGGTCCCGCTTCGTCATGGGGCAACGGACACCAGCAAGTGCAATGCCACCCGTGACGCGGCGCGTTCTCCTCGGGAGCACCCGTATCCGACATTTCGACGGAACGACGTTTCTGTCGTTTCCGGGACGATTTGCGACAATTCTGTCGTAATTCGCCATCGGCCAGAGCAGCGCCCTGCGAGCGCGAGAGCGGCGCTGCCGGTCTTGCACCCCGGCCCGCGCGCCTCAGGGCTCCGTTCCCTGGCAGTCGAGAACCCCGGACTCGCGACTCGTGCTGAGCCACACTCTCTCCCGTCGCGCGGCCAGGGGACAAAAATGTCTTACTCAACGGCGACACATACAATTTTGTCGCTGCGCCGAATCGGAGACGGGCAAAAAGGGGGAGGAGGACGCATTCGACCGGGCAGCGGCGTACCTCTACGGCAGGCCTGGCGCCCTGGAGGGCGGTCTCGAGGCGAGCTGGGCTCACACGCGTCAGCCCTTGCGGGGCTGAAGGCATAGAATGCCGCATTCTGAGCTCAGCCCAGCCAGCCGCCGACCGAAGGACTGGGCTTCTGCGCGTGGTCTCCCGCTGGGAGATCGTCGCGCTCGCGGTCAACGACGTCGTCGGCTCGGGCGTCTATCTGATCCTCCCCGTGGCCGCGGCGCAGTTGCTGGGTCCCGCCAGCGTTTGGGCCATTTTGGCCGCGGGATTCGCCGTGTTTCTGCTGGTTCTCTGCTTCGCCGAGGCCGCCAGCCTCTTCGATCAGGCGGGCGGCGCGATCGTCTACGTGCGAGCAGCCTTCGGTCAGTTCGTCGGCTTCGAGGTGGGCTGGATGACCTGGATCGCCCGCATCGCCGCGATCGCCGCCCTCTCGGTGCTCTTTGCCCGAGCGGTTGGTTACCTCTGGCCGGGCGCCCGCGGCGGCCTGGGCCAGCAGGCCACCATCGTACTGCCGCTGCTCGCCCTGACCTGGATCAACGTGATCGGCGTCAAGTCCGGAGCGCGCACCGCCGTAGTCCTGGCCTGGGGCAAGATCTTGCCGCTCGTGCTCTTCGTCGGAGTGGGTGTCTTCTTCGTCTCTTGGGGACGGGTCTTCCCGGTCCCGATGCCCGAGCGCGGCAACCTCCTGAAGGCGGCGCTCCTCGTCCTCTTCGCCTACGGCGGGTTCGAAAACACCTCCGCGCCGGCGGGCGAGTTCAAGAACCCGCAGCGGGACATCCCCTTCGCCCTGATCGTCCAGATCGCGATCGTGGCGGCGATCTACACCGCGGTGCAGCTGGTGGCCATCGGCACTGTCCCGAACTTGGGGGTGTCCCTGACACCGCTGGCCGACGCGGCGCGCGCGATGATGGGCCCGGTCGGAGGCTTCATCCTCACGCTGGGAGCGGTGCTCTCCGTGCTCGGCACCAACAGCGGCTCCGTGCTCGCCGGTCCCCGCTACCTCTACGCGCTCGCGGCGACGGGAAAGTTGCCAGTTGTCTTCGCGCGCGTGCACCCGCGCTACCGCACTCCCCACGTGGCGATCCTGACGCAGACCGGCATGGTGCTCCTGCTCGTCCTGACAGGAACGGCCGAGGATCTCGCCGTGCTCTCGGCCCTCGCCCGGCTGGCCACCTACACCGGGACGGCCGCCTCTGTGCCGATCCTGCGGCGCAAGCTCCCCGCGAGGCCTCGGACCATCCGCCTTCCCGGCGGACCCGCGATTCCCATCGCGGCGCTGGCCATCTGCATCCTTTTCCTCTCAGCGGCCACCGCAAAGAACTGGATCTCCGCCGGCATCGCCCTTGCCGTCGGAGCGATCATCTATCTGTCGCGACGGTCGGCGCAGCCGCTCGACTCTCCTCCAGCGGGACAGGCCCCGTGAACGCTCCACCGCGAAGTCAACGAGCGAGCACCTAGGCCCTTCATCGGCCTAGAGGGAGTCGTGGCGAAGTACTCTGGCGCGCCCTACGACGCCTTTCGGGTGCTTCCGCAGCGACTCCGGCAGGACTCGAACCTGCTACCCCCGGCTTCGAAGGCCGGTGCTCTATCCAGATGAGCTACGGAGCCATCCCCTGACTACTACAAGAGAAACGGCCCGCCCAGCCAAAGCCGAGCGAGCCGTTGGGGACCATTTGGGGACCATTCCCTCCGTTCAGGTGAGGGTTTTCACTGCGGGCATCCCAGGTAGGCCCGCTCGTCCTGCAGCCCCTGCTGAATCTCCCAGGGCGAGAGTCCCAGGCACCACTCCGGCTCAACATGCTGCGCGGACTGCGGCCCGAGCTGGACGTGGAGTAGCTCGTGAGCAAAGAGCTGGTGGATGAAGTGCTGGGAGATGGTCACGGTCCCGCCATTCGGCACGTAGTCATAGGGATAGGACCGATACGACCAGTTCGTCCAGGCCGCGTGCTTCCCTGCCCCATCCTCGTAGACCGTGTCTGCCGCCACGACGTGCACCGAGAAACCCGTCAACGGGACCTGACCAAACTGCCGCACAAAGAGCACCCGCAGCGCCTGGAGCTGGCCAGCAATGTCCTCGCAGGAGGCCGAAACCCCCTCGTCCGTCTCAATGGGCAGCCCGCTATCAACACAGCGACCACCGGGCGAACCACACCCCACGAGGAAGATGACGAGCATTCCGACAAGGACTCTCGTGAAGCGCATGCGCTTGGCCCAGTCTAGTAGGAGGTCGGCTGTGCGTTGCAGTAGCCGCCGCTGGAATCGCACCTCAGCGCGGAGTGTGTTGCGTTCGCGGATGATGGCTGCAAGGCGCTTGAACGCGACGGAGTCGGAGCGCATCACGGCGCCACCCGGTGCAGCGGCGCGTCCACCCGGAACGTGACCCCCGCGTAGACGAAGTAGA
>Ga0066903_100005530_pt1 | contig 10984 bp, 8 predicted proteins | sample PanSoiMetaGPlot1_FD_67491 | JGI IMG/M metagenome (GOLD analysis project Ga0066903, IMG submission 67491) | Tropical forest soil microbial communities from Panama analyzed to predict greenhouse gas emissions - Panama Soil - Plot 1 (version 2) | ecosystem: Environmental > Terrestrial > Soil >...
GAAGCCGAACCGGGACCGCCGTTAAAAGAAAACGTAAGCGGCCGGTGCTCAGTGGACTGACCGTCGAGCGTGTAAGCCATGTAGAAGATGTGGGCTTCGACTTCACCCGTGTCATTGTTCTTCAAGGGCATCATGCCGGCTGTTGCGGTGTAACGCAGCGTCTTGCCGCCGACGCGGATCTCGTGGTGCGTGACCACGGGTGGCTGCTCCGGTACTTCCTTCTTGGCCTCGGCTGCTGGTGCTGCAGATTTTGCGGCCTGCTCAGACGGGCTGGCGGCAGGCGCCGGCGAGGCGGGACGGTTACCGCGGTCTCTCTGCTGCGCCGACGCGCAGAGCGAAAACAGCACAATGACGGCGATGAAGACAGACGAAATGCGACCCAGCATAGCTAGCACTCCCCCGCTTGGATTAGTGGTGATCTTTTAGACGTGAGTCCGAAAAAAGGTGAGTGTAGCTGGCGAATGCAAAAAGGGCAAATCAGTGGAGGATTCCCGGTCGCATGGGCAAGGGAGACGAGCTTGGATGACCCTGGAAATACCACATCAGCAGGACCAGAAACACCACCACCACCAGCATGAACCAACCAAAGCCGCTGCCTGCCGTGCCGGAACGACGAGTGACGTCTCTTTGCGCCATAAACAATTAGACACGATTTTTTGGCGACGTTGCGCGGCCTCATGAATCTTAAGGAAACTTTGCAGGAAATTTGCACACGATCTGTGTCAGCGAGGGGTTACAGCGACCGAGGATGGGTTAGGTGAACGAGAAGGACCACAAGGGGCCGGCTGCTCTGTTTTTGCCGGCATTCGACCTTGTGGCCCTCCTCCGGCCGAACTCAGTGGGTGGGAACCACAAGGTCGCGATCCAAGCGGACTTCAAGCTGAGTACCCTTATCGAGCTTCATGTCGCTGCCTTTGAACAGGAAACTGGTGCCTGTGCCCACGCCTGCCCCTGCCGCGGCTCCAATGACGGCGCCTTTGTGGCCGCCTGCCACCGATCCGGAAACCGCGCCCACGGCAGCTCCTATCGCGGCATTCGTGAGGACTTTTTTCTTGTCGGGGCCTTTACGGTAGATCTCGCCCTCTTCCCCAGTGGCCTTGATCGAGGGATCGCCGGGAACGCCGGTCACGGTGCCGATCAGCGGCACCCAACCTTTGCGGGTTTCGATTTCATCCAGCGCCAGCTGAAGCTTCGCGCCAGTGTAACCGTGTTCAAAGCGTGCGACGTGAGCCTTGATTGTCCGCCCTTTTGGGATAATCAGCCCACTGGGGGTAACCAGGTCCTCCCGCAGCTCCGCCTTGAAATGCTTGCCTTCCTCCATCTTCCGCGTGTCCAACGTGTCCTTGAGCTTGACGATGAATCGGGTACCTTCCGGGATGGCATTGGAGGCCGCGGAAATTGGCTGTCCGGTGTACGGCCCCTGGGCCGGCCCGTTTACCGTTCCAGACGGCTGGCTGCTATTTGGGCCCTCTTTCGGACGCGTCTTGAGGACCGGGTTCTGATTGCTCTGGCTGGTGTTAGCGTCGTCCTGGGCCATCACGCCCAAAGCTGACGCCAAGACGAAAGCGCAAACGGGGGCTGCCCACTTTACCTTCATGGCGTTTCCACCTCGTAAGAAATTGTAAGAAAAGCTGTGGCAGGTGAGATGCAGCTTTAGTCCAGAAGAGCTGCTTCGTTTGTCCGAGATTTGGATGGGAACTTGGACATTACTAAAGTAACTGTACCAAGGTTCTATTTTGAGTGGATTTGAAGCATCATATGGAGTGTCAGCAGTGTTTTCCCCTGAAGGGAAGATGAGATGAAAAACTGGTTTTTGCCTGTAACCGTCCTGGGATTGAGCGGCCTTGGACTGCTATTTGCCAGTGAGAGAGCCCGTGACCGCGTGCGCCGCGCTTTGGACCACATTCTGGAGCACGGCGATCCCTTGCACGAATTCAATAAGTTTTGTGAAGAACAACTGGATCACATCCAGCGCAACCTGGACCTTCTGACCGAAGCCCTGGAGCGGCCGCAGGCCGGCTAAATTAAGCCGCAATCTTATCGATTACCCCGGCCATACGCACGTCGCGCTGCGTCACTCCCCCTGAATCGTGAGAGACCAGAGACATTGTGACGGTGTTGTAACGGATATCGATGTCCGGATGATGATTGGCCTGTTCGGCGGCGTCCGCTACGCGATTTACAAACTGCATTGCCGCCTTGAAATCGGGAAAGCGGAATACTCGCTGAATCGCCATCCCGCTCCGCTGCCAACCATGAAGAGAACCTAGCTGTTGTTGAATTTCCGCCTCAGTAAGCGCTGCCATAAAACACCTTTCGCCAACCCCAAGATTCTATTTGCTTCGGCAGAAAATTTCAGCTCTTGATCAGTTCAGAAGAGGCGGCGCAAAGGCGAACTTAGTTAACCCGTCCGGAGGTTGCTGTAGCCATGATGGCAACGGGTTTGCTCGGATAGCTGAAACGATTCATCTGCGAGTTGATCTCCTTGCGCAGGTCTTCCCAGATGGTATCCGGCATCTCCAGGAAGACGCGAACCACTTCGGGATCGAACTGGCGACCGGAGAAGCGCTCTACTTCCTCCCTGGCCACCTGAATGGTCTGGGCGGCGCGATAGGGACGATCCGAGGTCATGGCGTCGAGCGTATCCGCCACGGAGAATATCCGTGCTCCCAGGGGAATGTCATCCCCGCTCAGTCCGCGCGGATAGCCGGTGCCATCGAACCGCTCCTGATGCGCGTAGACGATCTCCGCGGCCTCGGCCAGGAAGGGTATTTTCTTAAGCATCTGGTAGCCGCGGAAACAGTGCTCTCGCATGATTTCGGTTTCAGCCTCAGTCAGGGCGCCAGGTTTGCGCAGGATGGCGTCCGGGATGGCCATCTTGCCTATGTCGTGAAGGAAGGCGCCACGGGCGATTACGCGAATCTTGTCCCCGGAGAGGCCCATAGCCCGGGCAATGGCGATGGTGAACGCCGTGACCCGCTTAGAATGGCCTTCAGTTTCAGCGTCTTTCAGGTCCAGTGCGTCACCCAGGGCTTCGAGCGTAATGTCGTAGGAGCGTTCCAGGTCAGTCATGGCCTGGCGAAGCTGTTCCGTGCGCGCCGCCACCAGAGACTCCAGATTGGATTGGTAGGCGCGGTTTTCCAGCTTCAAGCGCCGGTGCTCCAGGGCACGGCGAACCATGGCCAAAAGTTGTTCGCGTTCGAAAGGCTTCAGTAGATAGTCGTACGCTCCGTTGCGGATGGCCGCCAAAGCGACGGATATATCATGCACCGCGGTTACCATGATCACGGGCATGTCAGGATATTTTTCCTTGGAACGCTCAAGCAACGCGATACCGTCAAGCTCCGCCATCATCAAATCCGAGAGCATCAGCTCGAATTCGCCGGCAGAATTCAGAATGGCCAGGGCTTCCATGCCAGACGAGGCCTGCCGGGTCTTATATCCGGCGTGGCTGAGCATGGAGGAGATGATTTCGCGGATGGGTTCCTCGTCGTCAACTACCAGGATGCGCTCTGTGGCCATTAAGAAAATTAAACCTTCTTGGGGGGAGCTTTAATGTAACCCAGAGTGTCCGGAAATACAACGTTTCCAAGGCAGAAAAAACGCCCTGTTCAGCCGGATTTCGTGGTATACAGGAATTCCCCCGCACGCTTGGAACTCCCGTGAATCGTTGAACATGGACCTTACCCTTCAATCCGCGTTCCTGGCGGAGATGTCGACGCTGCTGATCCTCCTCTCCGGCGCGGTTCTTCTGTTCAGCAGTTTCCGGGAAAAGTACCTGATTCCGTGGATCGCGGGCTGGACGTGCCTGGCTCTATCCAAGACCTCCCTGGCTTTGGGCCTGTCCCACGCGCCTACGCGCCCGTGGGTAGCGCTCTGCTATGCGTTTTTCGTCCTTGCCGTGGGCCTGCTTGCGGCGGCCGTCTTCTCTTATGCTTCGCAAACCAAGCTGTTGTGGCCATGCCTTCTGGCCCTGGCGATCGCCCTCCCGCTGGGGTTGGCCTATACGCTTTGGCGGGAGATACCCGCTCTTCTCTTCTTTGGACTTGGCCTGTGCTGGCTGGTAAAGATTGCCGCCTCAGTGCAACTCGTACGTTTTGCCTGGGGACGCCGGACCGTAGGCCGCTGGCTGCTTGCCGCGATGATCCTGTTGGCGCACGTGGACTTAACCGCAACCGTGCACGCAGTCGCCGGCTATGACGTTCTGACCGACCTCCTACTCGGCATCGGCATGATGACGATCGTACTTGAGGATTCAAGAATCCAGATCCAGCGCCTGGATGCCCTGAATACGATTACGCAGCAGATCTCTGCCGCGCAGGATTTCGAGCCGACTGTGGAAACAGTTCTTGAAGAGTTAAGAAGCATTACTCATGCGAGGGCGGCCTGGTTCCGTATCCTCCGGGGCGATCGGCTGGTGCTCGCCGCTCATCGCGGATTGTCAGAGGCCTTTACCCGGCAGCTGGCAAGCATAGAGATGGCCAGCAGCGTGAGCGGGTTTGCACTGCGCGAGAGCGAAGTTTACGTGGTGCGGGCTGCAGAATCCGTGCCCGAGATTCGTCCGGTCATTGCCGACGAGGGAATTCATCATCTCGTACTGGTGCCCGTAGAGGGCAAGACCTCGCGGGTAGGCATGTTCGTCCTGGGCATGGCCCATTTTCGCGCGTATACAGCGCGGGAAAAGGAATTCCTGAAGGCAGCGGCCAAACAACTTGGCCTGGCCGCTGAAAACCGCCAATTGCTGAGGCAGGTCGTGCAGTCGCGCAATGAATGGGCCAGCACGTTCGACTCCATCCCGGACTTCATTCTGGTACATGACGGCGATTTCCGCATCCTGCGCGCCAATGAGGCTTTGCTCCAGCGGCTGGGGCGCTCGCGGGACGAGGTGGGCGCGCGCCGCTGTGAAGACATTCTGCCCGGAGCCGGCATCAACTGGCAGGGCTGCCCGTACTGCGCCCATGCTGACTGCGTCGGCGAAGAAGATCCGTGTTTCAGCGGCTATTCGGTGATTTCCACCTCCAGGTACGCGGTTGACGACAATTCCGGCGGCGCCATCCTTCACGTGATCAAGGACATCACCGAGGCCAAAGCGGCCGAGGAGCGGTTTACCTCGCTCTTTAACCACATGCATGAAGGTGTGTTTGCTTCCACTCCCGAAGGGAAGATCCTGGACTGCAATGACGCTTTTGTGCGCATGCTCGGCTACTCCAGCAAAGAGGAGATTCTCAAGCTGGACGTAGCCCATTCGCTTTATGTGGATCTGGAAGACCGCAAGAAATTTCTCCGCGAGATCGGGCGCGAGGGCCACGTGAGGAATTTTGAGATCGGCTTGCGCTGCAAAGACGGGCGCAAGATCAACGTGATCGAGAGCAGCTTTGCCACCCGCGATGCCAGCGGCCGCATCGAGCGCTACCAGGGCGTGGTGCTCGACGTAACCGAGATGAAGCTCGCCGAGGATGAAATCCGCCGGCGCAACCGCGAATTGTATGTACTGAACAACATTGCGGTCACTTTTAACCAGTCGTTCGACCTGGACGAAATCCTCCAGCTCATCATGCTCCAGATGGTCGAGTTGTTCTCGACCGACACGGCAGCCGTCTACCTTTACGAAGAAGAGACCGGGATGCTGATCAAGAAGTCTTCTTACGGGCACAGTCCCGCCTGGACCAAGCAGAGTGAAAAAGTCATCCTGCCCACCGACTTCATAACAGCGATCAAGGCCAACCACACCGAGTTGATTGACCAGAGCCATCTCCAGCGGCTTCCGGAAGTGCTGCAAGAGGCCGTCCGGATGGAGGGTCTCCATTCATGGCTGTGGGTGGTGTTGTGGCGGAAGGAAAAAATCCTGGGCGTTCTGGCCACCAGCAGCCGGATCACGCGCGAATTCACGAGTTCGGAAGAAGGAGTCATGGTCGCCGTGGGCCGGCAGCTGGCCACCACGATCGAGAAGGTCCAGCTCTACAATGAAACTCGAAAGGCTTATGAGGATCTGCGCCGCACCCAGGAACAGTTGCTGCAGAGCGAAAAGATGTCAGCCGTGGGCCAGCTCATTTCCGGCGTGGCCCACGAGCTGAACAATCCGCTCACGGCGATTCTCGGCTACACCCAGCTCCTGGAAAGCGAAAAGCTGGACCCCCGGGTGGAGGATTTCGTGCTCAAACTGCGCAAGCAGGCGCAGCGGACGCAGAGGATCGTGCAAAACCTGCTCTCGTTTGCGCGGCAGCATAAGCCGCGACGACTTCATGTTGATCTGCGCAGCGTGCTCGAAGACACGATTGCGTTGCGCGACTACGACCTCAAGGTCAATAACATAGAGGTGGAGCGCGATTTTGAGCCGGTGCTGCCGTCTGTGGTGGCGGACCCACACCAGCTGGAACAGGTCTATCTCAACATTATCAATAACGCCGCGGACGCCATGCTCGACGGCGGTCGCGGCGGCCGCCTGCGCATACGCGTCTTTGCGGAAAATGGCCACGTCGTGACCTCATTCCACGACTCCGGACCGGGCATTTTCGACCCCAAACACGTCTTCGATCCTTTCTACACCACCAAGGGAGTGGGCAAGGGAACCGGCCTGGGTCTGAGCATCTGCTACGGCATTGTGAAGGAACACGGAGGAGAGATCCTGGCGGAGAACCACCCTTCCGGAGGAGCGCTGTTGCAGGTGCGTCTTCCCGCGGCAGTGGGCGAGAAGCCAGTGACAGAACGCGACCGCATCGTGGCGCGGCGGGAATCGCGACTGGAGGGCTCCATTCTCCTGGTGGATGACGAGGAAGCGGTGCTCGACTTTGAGTGCGAAGTCCTCGGCGCAGCGGGCATGAAGGTTTCCACCGCCATTTCCGGCGCCCAGGCCGTAGACCACCTTAAGGGAAGCGATTTTGACATTGTCTTTCTTGACAGCAAGATCCCGGGCGATTTGTCGAGCGAGAATGTATTCCACTGGATTGAGCAGAACCGGTCCGAACTCGTCTCTAGGACCGTGCTGGTGCTCTCCAATGTGTCGGATCCCGGAGTGAGGGCGTTTGTGGACGCCACCAAGGTCCTGTGCCTGGTAAAGCCGTTTGAGGTGGCTGATCTTCTCGCCATGGCTCGTCGCGTGCTGCGCCGGGCCAAGGCGGCCTCGGCTCCACAGTGAGGTAACGAGTCACAGATAAAAGGCTTATTTCGCCCGCGTGCCTCGCATCAGTATCCTGGCCACCCCCGGAAGGCTGGCCGCTGCAAAGAGCGTACTCCGCAGCCATTTGGGCGCAGAGAAGGCGCTACGCAGACGGGATGCATTGCGAAAGGCGGGAGCAAATCGCCTGGTGTATGCCGAGCGATATTCCTGATGCGCCTGCTCGAGCGAACACTTGCCCGCAACGAACTGCATCAGGGCTTCTGCGGCCAGGGCGCCGCTGTGCAGCGCGAGCGAGATGCCGTCACCTGCAAAAGGATCGATGAAGCCCGCGGCGTCGCCCGCGAGAAACATTCCGCTGGATTCAGTTTCAGGCTTGCGGAAGTACAGCGGAGAAGTGGTTACAGCCGGGAAAAGTGGCTGCCATGCGCGACTCCGGCGCCGCAGTTCGGGCTCTTTGACGAACACGTCTTCCAGAGATTGAGCAACGTCTGCTCGAACCATGGCGCAGGCATTCACAGCACTCGAATCGACCGGCGTCACGCCGCAGTAGCCGCCGGGAAAGAAATAGAGGTCCACCGACGGCGGCGGTGAAGCCTCAGTGAAGTGCCCCTTCAGCCCCAGCCACTTCTCTTTGCCGGCCACATCAAAGCGCGTGAGTTTTGACCAGCGTCCCGTGGCATTGACCACAGCCCTGGCGGTCAACATCTCTGTAGAGGTTTGGACTTTGAAGGTGTTACCCTGACGCACCTCCTGAATGGCAGATCCCTCGCGGGCGGAAGCGCCTGCCCGCCGCACTGCCTGGAACAATCGGGCATCAAGGTCAAAGCGGGGAATGCTTTGTGCCGGAGGGGAGACCGGCACAGTGAGCGCCTTGCAATCGACAAATAACCGGGCGGAGCTTACCGGAGTGTGCCAAGAGAACATCTCTTCTCCGAGCAGCCCGCGGAGAAGCGCCAGCGATTCAGGTGAGACAAACTCGCCACAAACCTTGTGCCGCGGGAAGCGATCCTTTTCGAGGAGAAGAACGCGTGCGCCGAGGCGGGCGGCGGTGATGGCGCACGCGGAGCCAGCCGGGCCAGCGCCGGCGACAATCAGATCGTAGTCGGCCGCTTCCAAACCGTTACTCCCATGCGAAAAAGAAAGAATCTCTGAATCTCGATGTCGGCTGCTGCCGCCACCGGCCGGAGAATCGCCGTGATCTCATTCACAGTGTAAGCCCGGCGCACTGAAGCAGGAGCGTCATGCCGGGTGACGCGGCTGCGATAAAGCGGCAAGCCCAGATAGCTGAGAGCCAGATGCAGAGGGTGGCGCACCAGATCATGGATCACAAACGCATGTCGCGCGACGCGCAGCCCCTCCTGGGCAAAGCGCACGATCTGATCCGGCTCCAGGTGATGGAGAAAGAGTGAAGATCCGACCACGTCAAAGCTGTTGTCACGAAAGGGGAGAGCCAGCGCATCGCCGCACACACCGGGCACCCCGTTGTCCATGTGTGACGGGGCACGGTCCAGGACGACCGGGTATGTCGTGGTCCCGGAACGTGCCAGGACTTTCTGCGTCTCCCGCGCGATAAAGCCTTCACTGCCGGCCACGTCAAGCCAGAAGATTTCCTTAAGCTTTCGTCCTTCTGCCACACCGCGGAGGATGCTGCTCACGGTGCGTATCCCACCGAAAGCCCGATTGAACATCCGCAGGTCGCGAATGGATTGAGCCACCTCGCTCGACGTTCCGGCGTCGGTATCGAGCAATTCCGGCACCACCACGCGCTTCATGGCTAGACCTGCGCCAGCTCTTCTTCCAGCAACTGTTTGTTGTATAGATCGGTATAGTAGCCGTTGCGCGCCAACAGCTCGTCATGGGTGCCCAGCTCCACGATGCGCCCCTCATGCAGCACGGCGATGCGGTCAGCATTGCGCACGGTGGAAACGCGGTGCGAAATAAAGATGGTGGTGCGGTCACGCATCACTTCGCGCAGATGGTTGAGGATTTTTTCCTCGGTGTACGTGTCCACACTGGAGAGCGCGTCGTCCAGGACCAGGATGCGTGGATCGCGGATGATGGCCCGGGCAATGGCGGTGCGCTGCTTCTGTCCACCGGAGAGCGTAATGCCGCGCTCACCGACCAGAGTGGCGTAACCCTCGGGGAAGCCTTCGATGTCAGCAGCTATGTTGGCCGCTTCCGCGGCGACGCGAACCTGCCCGTCGGCGGCGTTCTCCACGCCGAAGGCGATGTTCTCGCGCACGGAATCGCTGAACAGGAATGTCTCCTGGGGAACGAACCCGATGTTCCGGCGCAGCGTTTCCAGCGGATATTCGCGAATGGGCCGCCCGTCAAGCAAGAGCGATTCCGGCGCCGCGTCATAGATACGGGGTAACAAGCTCACCAGAGTGGTCTTTCCCGAACCCGTGGGTCCGACGATGGCCAGGCTGCTGCCGGCAGGGATCTTGAGGTTGACAGCATGGAGCACGGGCACGCCGTCGTATGCGAAATCGAGATGGCGGAACTCGACTTCTCCGCGGATCGCGCCGGCGTCAGCCAGGTCCGCCGCCACGCCGGCATCGGTAATCTCGGGCCGGGCGACAAGGATTTCATTGATTCGGCCCATGGAAGCGGTGCCCCGCTGGAAGATGTTGATGACCCAGCCAAGGGCGATGATCGGCCAGGTCAGCATGATGATGTAGGTATTGAAGGCGACGAAATCGCCGAGGCTCATGCGATGGAGCAGAACTTCGCGGCCGCCAACCCACAAGACAATCACCACGGCGAAGCCGAGCAGCAGTTCCAGCGTCGGCCAGAGCATGCCGGTAAGGCGAGCCAGCGGAAGGCTGCGCGCCACATATTCCTGATTGCTCCTTTCAAAGAGGCCGATCTCCGCGTCTTCCTGAACATAGGCGCGGACCACGCGCGCGCCGGAGAAGTTTTCCTGGGCGCGGGCTGAAATCTCAGAAAATTGGGCCTGGATCTTTTCAAACCGCTCATGGATCTTGCGGCCAAAATACTGCACGATGATGCTGGCCAGGGGCAGAGGCGCGAAGGCAAAAAGCGTGAGACGCGGGCTGATCTTCCACATGAAGACGAGCGCCACGGCGGTGAAGACCAGCGTATTCGCCGTGTACATGATAGCCGGCCCCAGCAGCATGCGTACCGCATTCAGATCGTTCGTGGCGCGGGCCATGATGTCGCCGGTGCGGTTCTTCTGATAGTGGGAATAGGAGAGCGACTCCAGATGGCGAAAAATGTCATTGCGCAAGTCGTACTCGATCTCGCGCGAGACGCCAATGACCAGCCACCGCGTCAGAAACTGGAAAACGCCCTTGGACAGCGCCAGCCCGATGAGCAGGAGCGCGTAAATGGTGATCTTGTGCCGGGTAACGCCGTGCAGGTTCAGATCATCAATGGCGCGGCGCACCACCTGGGGTGAAAGCACCCAAAGTCCATTGTTGAAAAGAACCGTTACGCCGCCCCAGAACAAGGTGAGGCGATACTTGTTGAGATAGGGAAAAAGCGCTCGCAGGTTCCTGCCCATGAAATCTATAGATGATTTTAACAGGGCGAAAGGAGCAGAGATGGCGTGCGATCGGCCAATGGTCCGGTACTAATGGTTTTATAACATTCGGCCGCCGGTGCGGCCCGGTTTGCCGGCGGCGCCTCGCCTTTCCCGGCCAGGCCGATCATAGGCGCGACGGCGCCGATTCCGGAGAGCGATTTGCGGTCAGCCGATCGCCGCCAGCATGTCCTTGGGGCTGGCGTTGTCACCAAACGTCTCGCTTACATGGACAAACAAGTCCTTGTTTCCGGGAGCGAAGACGAAGCTGCCGCCAAGCTGAAGCGGGTCTTTTCCCAGCCGGGTCTGCTTGTGTCCCGCCG
>Ga0066903_100005531_pt1 | contig 10984 bp, 14 predicted proteins | sample PanSoiMetaGPlot1_FD_67491 | JGI IMG/M metagenome (GOLD analysis project Ga0066903, IMG submission 67491) | Tropical forest soil microbial communities from Panama analyzed to predict greenhouse gas emissions - Panama Soil - Plot 1 (version 2) | ecosystem: Environmental > Terrestrial > Soil >...
TGCGCCATCCATTTGAACACAGCGCCGGGCCCACCCTGCATGGCCGCTTCACGGGCCCCAGCAAGGACATGAGCTGGAATGTTCGATGATCCTCCGAGCGCAGCCCCTCTAGCGTCTGGCCTGGGTGCGCCGTCCTGTTGATGCTGTGGTGCGATGTTGGGTTCCGCCGGTGACGTGCCATGGTACCAGGGCGGGGGCTGATCGGGCCGTCCGGCTGAATAAATACCGCCTGGTAACGAGCTGGGAAGTCTTTGCCCGCCGACTCGTAACGGGCCGCTGGGCGGATTGTAGGGAGAAATCCCGCCCCGCGGGATGGCGCCGTAGCGCGAGCCGGGCGGCAGCGCCGTGCGCGGCATTTGCGGCTGCTGGCCCGGCAGCGGCATGCCCGGATGACCGCCCAGCGTTCCCGGCGGGAAATAGCCCGGACCGGCCTGCTGGAAGAGCCGGCTCAGTTCTGGGATCCCGAGCAACTGATTTGGATGGACGCCGAAGAATCTGGCGATCAGCGGCAGTAACTGGCCGAGCCCACCCATTCCGCCGTGGCCGCCGCCTAGCAATGAAGAGATGATCTGCTCGAGCGGTGACTGAGGTACCTGGCCGGCGGCTGGCGTAGTGCCGCCCTGGTCGCCCCCGGTGGCAACGGGGGGAGTGGCTTGACCGCCGCCGAGGTTTTGCCCTGGAGATGGCCGCTCGGGCGGCATTGGAATATTTGCTTGTTGAGGAGTTCCGAGGTCCTGTCCTGGAGATGGTCGGTCCAGTGGTAGTGGAACATTGCCGGCTGTTGTCGTCCTGAGGTTTTGACCAGGAGACGGCCGCTCAGGCGGAATAGGAATTTCGCCCGGCTTATATCCGGGGAAAGTGCTGCCCAGCCCGGCATCGTAACGGCTGCCTGTTACGCTGGCCGGAGACTGGTTGAGTTCCGGTAATTCGATACTGTGATCACCGCCTCCCGCGTCGGTTCTCGTCCCGGTATCAGCCTCCGCGAATTGCGGTCCCGGCTGTGCGCTCGGGCCCTGTGGCATGCCCATTCCCCGCAGCGCCGCTTCCGGGTTAGCCAGTACCTCGGCCATGCTCATCTTCGAGCCAATATCCGGCGCACGCGCCGGGCCCTGGACGCCCGCTCGGGCAGGGTCTCCCCCTTGATAGGGTGGCGCTGACGGTGCGTCTGTGGGTGGCGGCTGTGTAGTGGCTTGCGGCCCTCCGATCGCCTGCTGAGCTCCCAGAGAGCCTGTGGGGTCGCCCGGTATGAAGCCAGCGCTGCCCATGGCGTCGGGCGCACCGGCTCCCATGCCGGGCCCCATCAGGCCGCCAAAACTGGAATCCATGCCGCCCATGCCGAGGCCGGGATCAAAGCCGCCGCCACCGCCGCCAAAGCCGGCGCCGGCATCACCGGCGGGAGCCGCTGCCGCGCTCTTGCCAAATCCACCACCCCCGCCGCTTGCGCCCATACCGCCCATGTCTCACCCGATCCGGCCAAGGCCGAGGCGGCCGCCAAGACCTGCCGTTTGAATATTGCCAGGCGCGGGGAAATCACCGACGCCACCAGTGCCGGGCGATGTGCTGCCGCTGGATGGATTCACGTCACCTCCCGCATTGCTGGTCGAGCCTGTGCCGGCATTGCCGCCGAACTGACCTGCCGTTTGCCCGGCAGCCGAAGCCAGTTGCGTGAGCTGCGACTGTTGAAACGCAAGATTGGCCGGGCTGCCGGGGGCGAACTTGTTGGTGATGTTCTCGGCCTGGACTTGACCGATCGCCGCCTGGCCGAGCTGTTGCTGGTTGGCGACATCCTGGGCTTCCATGGTGCTCGGGCCGGCATAGGTGAGGGATTGCCCGTGTAGCGCTGCCGTTAACGGGTCCCCCGATGCTTGCCCGAGCCCGAGCTGCTTATAGCGGTTTTCCAGCGCCTGGATGTTCTCCTGGGTGGCTTTGTTGATCAGCGCCATGTCGAAGTCGGACGCGCCGCCCGAGCCGCCGCCGCTTTTACCGCCGCCGCCGCCGCCCATCATGCCGCCCATGGATCACCCGATAAAAGCGTTGGGATCGATATTGCTGCCGCCATCACCGCCGCCGCCCGGTTGATTGGACGGCGCATCGGAGGGCTGGCCACCGACGCCGGACGCCAATCGGCCAGCGGCCGCGCCGGATGTCTGGGCATTCGCCAGGGCGCCTTGCGCCAATGCGTCCCGGTTTGCGCCGCCCATCTTTTCTGCTTCAAGGGCTGCATTCGTCCGAGTGCCGGCAAAGGCCTGGGTTTTCATGGTTGAGAGACCGAGCCCGCTGCCGATGCCACTTTGGCCGCCAAACTTGGCAGCGTCTTTTACAAATCCTTGCTTCATCTGATATTGCAGTAGCGCGGCCTCTTGCGGAGTCAGGCCCTCTTGGCCACCACCGCCGCCACCCCCGCCGCCCTTGCCGCCGCCGCTGCCGGCAAGGCTCATGGCGGGACCGATCAATCCTCCGACTTCGCCCATGTCAGAACCTCAGGCTATGCCGCGGCAGTTCCTCCTTGGCCCCGACGCGGCGGGCTAATGCCGCCACATCATAGTCCGTGTCGGACCACATGCGCCACGCCACGCAACGGCGTTTTCGAGACCATGCAATCGAATCGCGCAGAAGATGGATCGCCTGCCACATTGCGCCCTTTTCGGCGCAGGTGAAAACCACGTTGGCAGTAAAATCAGATGGTGCCCACGGTTCGCAGGCCAGCATGGTGATGGTAAAGGCGTCCGCGGTGCGCGCCGGATAGAACAAAATGGATGATTTCAGAACAGTGTTCCGGAACCAGCCCTCGGCGCCGGGAGCGTCATACTTGTCGGAATAACGCCGCTTGCAAAGCGAAGTCAGCCACTCAAGATCGCCCTCGTGCATCAACCGGCATAGTAGTGCTCGTGATGGTTCGCGAACTCCCACCACGCCCGCTGGCCCGGGTTCGACAGGTCGGTGTCCCTGAGAATGAAGAAAGGCGCCATTCCCTGCCGGCGTTTGCGTGGCTTCCGGGGATTGAGTTGATTGTGGGAAATCTGATGATCGAGATGCCATTTCGAGCCGGGCCAGTCGGGTCCCTGTAACGGATCGAGCAGGAAGGTCGGCGATTGCTTGCGATGTATGATGTCATGCTCCCATGCGAACGCTATGCGGGCTCTTTCTTCATCAGGCAATTTGAGCAGGGTGACAGTGGTCATGTGGTCATTTCTACTATAAGATAGCGCAACGGTCGAGTGCTGAGAACACCCGACCGCTGCTTAACACAACAGCCTATCGGGAGGCCGTTATGCCTAAATTTGAGGATATCACTGGTCAACGTTTTGGACGATTGGTTGTTACAGGGTGCAACTCTTCTAAACGCGGCGGTGGTACTTGGATTTGCTTGTGTGATTGTGGTCGTAACAAAATTGTAGACGCCAATTCTTTAAAAAGCGGTCACACTCAATCTTGTGGTTGCCTTCGACACGGATTGTGCTTTACGCCAACGTGGTGGTCCTGGGTAGGAATGACTGCACGTTGCCGCAATCAAAACCGCAAGGCGTATGGTGGCCGCGGCATCTCCGTCTGCGATCGTTGGCTCAAATTTGAGAACTTTCTGTCCGACATGGGCGAAAGACCGCTCGGGCATACGATCGACCGCATCAACAATGACGGTGATTATGAGCCTGGAAATTGTCGCTGGGCTACCGCCAAGCAGCAGTCTGAAAATAAACGAAAAAATACTTGGTGGCGACAGCGCAAGCGGGATTCTAGCGGTCGATTTTCCGGCTTCTGACCTGACGTGATAGCAGGGTTGACGATTCTCGGCGTTGAGGATTGCGTTCAGAGCTGGTTCCAGCGGGGTCCATTCGTCGTGGACTGACCTTGTCTAGTCCAAAGTCGCTAGCGCCTCCTCCAGGCACAAGCCCGCTCGGCCCTGCTCCTCTTGCCGTGCCCATCCGCAGCGGCCCGGCCACGTTGCGCTCGTTGCGCAGATAGCCGTCCGGGGTGACAAAATCGGCGATTCTTTGCCTCTTTACGGCGGGCCAGGGGTCTTGCGTTGCCATCATCGTCTCCTGCGCTTGCGCCGGGCCCGCATCAGGTTGCGGCGGGCGGCGTGCTTCTGTTTTCTTGTCGCCCTTGCCATTTGTGAGGTCTCATTGGAATCCGGTAGGAATTGAGCGCGTCTTCAATGTCGGACAGGCTCCGGCAGATCACGACGGGAATGCCGGCTTTTCGCAATTCCTCATGCGTTCGCCTTTGGACGCTTGTGACCTTGCCGCCGTCCGTCTTGAGTTCGATGCCGACCGCGGTGCTTTCGTAAAACACCAGAATGTCCGGCATGCCGGCCTTGAGGCCGCAGCCGTTGAGCGAACCCGCAGTGGCCTTACCGAGCCTTCCCCAGCCGGCCGGGAACGTTGTCCAGATCGCAGGCGGCATAACCATCCAGCCCAAGAAGTCGGCTGCGGATCGATGCAAATCGGCCTCGGTCATCGTCGTCTGGCCCGTCGTACCGGTCCGGTGCGGCCGCCCGGGCCGGGGGATTTGCGGCATGATTTCCCCGTAGCGCGGGGTCGTCGTTTGGACGCCATCGTTTGGTTCCTAACCAGCTAACCCTGCGTCTCATGGCGATCGCCGTGATCGCCGGCTGCGTCCGACGCCCTGGCGATGCCCGCGGGCGCGAAAAATGCGGGTGGTCGGCCGTTTCAGGCCGCCAAGCTTGCCCGCCGGGTCCACCCTGGACCGCGGGCCGAGATGAACTCCACGAGCCATTACAGCCTCCTCATGCGCCGGGTGCCGCCTGGCGGGCCTTTACGATAGCTTCCAAGCCGAGGTCGCCAGGACGGCAAACGCCAAGGCTTTTGCTTCAGCGCCCGGTGAAGATGAAGGCGGGACCGCGGCAGTTTCATCCCACCTTGCCTTGCAACGCCATGCCTTGCCTTGCCCGGGAGCGCCCGGCCATGCACGGCCTTGCCGCGTTAAAAATATAGGGCAATCGGATTTTACCGATGCCCTCTACGCTTTTTCGCGCGAATGCGCTTTGCACGTCTGGTTTGTTTCAACTTTCGCGCCATCGAGGCACCGCAGGCTACCGCCTGCCTCTCCTACGACGACCACGTCTTCCGCGTCGGGCCATATGAGCCTCCTGTTCAAGTTGCACGATACGAGTGTGCCACTCGGCAGCTCAGGCGTAAAGAACTCTTTGTTCGTACAAAATGTGTAGCCTTTGTATGGTGAATTCAGGTGACGTGCTTTCCAGATCGACCGCGCCAAAGATACCGGCGCCGTTGATCGCCTGCGGAATGATGGCGGCGCCTCTCACGGCGGTCAGGACGGGGACTTCGCCCGCAGCCATGTCGAACGCAATGTCCTGCACGCCGCCGGGAACGTCGCCGCCGCCGGAGATGAATTTCCCCGTCAGCGTTGCGCCGGACGTGAGAGAATTATTGTTCAATTCGCAATAGAGGCGCTTGAAATTCTTCAGAACAATCTGCTGTTTTTCGGTGCCGCGATAAGCCTTGGTGGACAGTTTCTTGATGAGTGTCGGGTCGGGCCGGGCAAACAGCTGATAGAGCTTAGTGCCATCGGTGCCGTAGGGCGTGATGATGGAGTCCTGCTCGTATGAGCCGATCTGAGTGAGTTCGAGGTTCTGCGACGCAACGGTCCAGAACGGCTCGCCCTTGATGTTATGCCACATCAGCAACAGGCTTCTGGTGACGCCCCATGGATCAGTGAAACGGCCGTTGACCAGAAGGACACGAAAACCAAACATAGTCGCTGGAGCAAAAGTAGGAAAATATGAAGAAGTGTCAAGAGTATTCCAGATATTTGTTACTTTGTGACCAATTTCGCTGGCGTCGCCGCCCTGCATGAGAAAAATTCCAGCGCCGTTGAACATGATCATGTAACGGCCCCAGCGGCCGACCGGGCGCGGGAATCTTTGACCGACCTGCGGATCAATGTTTTGATAATTGAATGTGGTTTCGATTGACGGCAGAGTTTGCGTTCCGGTGTCAACCGTCTGGATATCAGAAATCATATCGGTAGAACTATCACCAAAGCAGAACAAATATCCCGCCGAGGCCGCTAGATCGTTGTAGCTGTACGTGAGCTTGTTGCCGAAATAGCCGACCGAGCCGCCGCCTTTTGCGGTTGAGAAATCGGCGCCGTTCGATGGCGCGCTGAACGAGATCACATCCTTGCCGGCCACGAACATCCGGCTCTGCCAGACCTCCATCGTGTAGATGCCCGGCAGTCCCACCGGCATTTGCGGGATCGGATCGGACGGACTGGTCTCGGCGATGTCGGTCAGCCAGTCCGGCGCGGGATCGCCGGGGCTCGATAGCGTCGTGCCGTCCCACGCATAATAGCCCTTCGGCGAGCCGAACAGCACGCCGCCCTGCTGGCCGGCGACGCTGCCGAAAAACGTCGGCCGCCACACCACCGCGGAAGCCCAGTAAGCAGGAGGTATCGGTTCCCAGATTTGCCCGATCCGGGTGACCGCCTTGGTGCTCAGATCGACTTGGTCGACATTGCCATCCGATAGAAACATCCAGCCGAATTGCCCGGGTGGCGGCACCGCGAACTGCGCCGCCGTGCCAATGAACCCAAAAAAGATCCGCTTGATGGTGACACCCGCCGGTGCGGTGTAGATCGGATCTGACGGCCCGAAACAGGCGCGCAGATTGCCTTTGTCGAGTGGGAATAAATTCTCACACCACCATTGTTCATCATCTTCGATGGACCCTCTCATTGACTGCTGATTTATGCCTTTGATCCAATTATCTATCGTCAACAAGTCAGTTTGATCGTTGCTTTGAATGGGCACGGTGCTATCCTCCAGGGCGGCACTACGGACGATGGCCATCGCCCGCAGTGCCTGACCACATCTGTTGCGGAGAAACGGACATGGCTCGTAAGAGTGTACTCACGGCTGCGCGTCTGCGCGAGATTCTTCATTACAACCCAGAGACAGGAGAGTTCGCCTGGTTGTCGTCGAAGTCCGGGCGGCATGCCGGAAAAATTGGCTATATTGGAGGCAATGGAAAAGGTTATTTGCGTTTGATGATAACGATCGACTATTATTCATATAAAGCACACCAATTGGCTTGGCTGTATATGACTGGAGAATGGCCAAACCCTGAAATAGATCATAAAAACAGGAACGCTTTAGATAACAGATTTTGTAATCTGCGTCTTGTGAACAAGATAGAACAGCGACGTAATCAAACTAGATTACGCGGCAGGCGCCCTTGATCCATTCGTCAATGGTCAGGAGGTCGGTTTGATCGTTGGATTGAATCGGCATGTGTCACACAAATGGATGAATAACGAACAGGCTGGACGGTCCGGTGGCCGTGAGTGCATCAAGAATGCCGCCAACCGCGCCGCTGACAATAGTGCTCGAATAAGTCGCACCGGTAACCGGACCAGTCAATGAATGGCCGGAAACATTGGCCCAGGCCCACGCGGCCCCGCCTGGGTTGACAATGTTTCCGATGGTTGTGAATGGCGCTGTTGGCACATACCCGGTGTTGTTTCCTGAATTGCCCAACCCCATCAACAACAGTGTGTTGCTGGTAGTGGTGGAAACGGTGAAATTTATAAGGCCACCCGCGGCAGTCTGGCCGTTGGGCAGACTGCTGTTGGGGTCAAACGGTGTCGTGACGTTGCAGCCTGATACGCCGAAAGCCAGACAGGCGGCATCGTCGTAGCTTCCAGCATAGGTGATCGTAAACGGTACATTCGACAAAGGTGACGGCGATAATGCCCACCAGAATTCCTGCGCAGGTCCTTGGACCATTGCGTTACGATAACGCCGCGTGAAAGTCAGCCCGCCGCCGGTCACACTTGTAACTGAAGGAACCAACGTTGCACCTGGTCCTTCAAGAGAGGAAAAGACAATAATAATGTCATTTGGGTTAGTGGTGGTCAGGCCGGATGTGACGACAGGGCCGCTGGCGGATTGTATTCCACTGACCGAAGCACCGTCCACGCTCGGCGGGGCCGGCATTATTGAAGCGCCTTCACCGTGTACGACCACACGCCATTGCAGCCCCACATCATCAGGCTGAACTTGTGTCCGCTCGTTGTATCAAGGGCGTCTCCTGTACTCGATCCAACGGTAAACCCCGAAAATGTCACTGCACCAGCTCCAGTTTGATTGAAGATCGTCAGGATGCACGAGCCTGACTGAGACGGCGCTGTGATCGTAAACGCGCCGGAATTGTTGACGAATTGAATCGGACCAAGTCCGAAATTCGCAGCGACGTATCCGGTCGTGTATTGATACGGAGTGGAATAAACACCGCCGGTTAGATTTTGGTTGGTTGTGTTGAGCAGCATTGCGCCAGCAGGCATGGGCCCTGTAGGCCCCGCCGGTCCCGTTGCGCCCGTTGCGCCCGTTGCGCCCGTTGGTCCTGCTGGTCCTGCTGGTCCGGTTGCTCCTGTTGAGCCTGCTGGTCCAGTTGCTCCTGCTGGTCCAGTTGCTCCCGCTGGGCCCGATGGTCCGCGAGGACCAGTTGCGCCATCTCCTCCCGGTCCTTGCATGCCCATTGGACCAGGTGGACCGGGCGGTCCTGGTGGACCTCGTGGACCTTCATTCCATGCGTATGGTGATTGGCGTATGCATGGCCAGCAACCGCAACATGGACATCCTCTCATTGGGAGGCTCCTACAGCAGATCGTAGTAAGCGCTTTTGTTCGAGGGGTTGCCGCCATTGAATGTTTGGGTCAAAGCGTCGGTCACCACTCCAGCACTGGTGTAGTTGGCCGCGGTCAACCCCGAACGTCCCGAGGCGTTCATTGCGTCAGCCGCCGCTTGAGCCAAGCCAGGGTCCTGATTTACACGATCCATGTCGCGTTGCAGATCGGTGAACGCGGCAAGAAAAGCGTTGATGTGGGCAACATAATTGCGCGCGAAGCTTGTGGCGTCCTGAGTTGTAGCCATGTTTTTATCCTATCCGATCATCCATGATGTGCCGTTGTCGTAGACTGGCACATTGTTGGCGCCGCCACCGGTCACTGCAGTGGCGAACGTCGTGGCGGTCGCATCGGAGACGAACGCCCGTCGCCCTGCCGTTCCCGCAGCGCCTAATGCGGAGACGGTAGTCACATTGTGCTTAATCGGCACTGAGAACGCTATCGGGCCGGTGTTCATCTGGCCGGTAATGCAGCCGCCGATGTTGAGGTAGCTCGTGGTGTCGCTTGGCGCGTCGGCATTGTAGCCAATGATGATATTGGACGAGCCGGTAACGATCAGAGATGCGGCACTTCTCCCTTGAATGATCGTATTCTGGGCGCCAGTCGTGATGTTGACGCCGGCTTGATATCCCACACAAGTGTTGTAGTTGTTTAGCGTCGCATTAGTCCCGGCGTTCATGCCAATAAATGTGCAATTCGAACCGGTTGTAATGTGATTGCCAGCGCTTTGCCCAATGGCCGTGTTGTTTGCTCCTGTCGTAAATGACGAAAGAGCACTTGAACCAATGGCGACATTAAGGGTGCCCGTTGAAGACCCGCTGACGCCTTGACCGGCTGTATTGCCGATAAAAATACAGCCAACGCCTGTAGCATATCTTCCGGTGGCAGAGCCGATATTTATGGCGTTGCTAGTTGTGGTCAGCGCGGTCCCGGCATTAACGCCAATGATGATGTTGCTGCCTCCCGTGGTGAGTGCTGCTCCGGCATTGACCCCCAAGCTGACATTGTTTGTTCCCGTAACATTGGCTGCATTGCCAGCGTTTGCGCCGAACATAACGTTGCTGTAGTTGTCATAGCGAATGTTGCCGCCGATGTTGATGTAGTTGCTCGGATCGCCCGCCGGCACACCAGTGCTGTAGCCAATGATGATGTTATTGGAGCCTGTGTTGATTGACAACCCAGAAGCCAAGCCGATGCTTATATTTCTGTTGCCAGTAGTAATACTCGTCCCGGCGCTGCGGCCGAAGCTGATATTATCAACACCTGATGTGATTGCTGTACCCGCAATCCAGCCAATGGAATAATTATGATTACCTGATGTAAGAGCCGCCCCCGCATTATATCCAATAGATATGTCGTCAAAGCCTGTAACATTCACAACATTGCCGGTGCCGGACGAACTAGCAATGACGATGTTGTTGGCTGCGGTGGCGTTGCTGCCTTGAACTCCAACGGTGACGTTGTTGTTAGGGCCGACCAACGGCACGACCTGAGACCACGTCGCATTCATGCGGCCGTACCAATTGCCGTTCGAAGGCGCGTCGCTCAATCCGCCCGCCGGCCCGGGAACGCCCTGCGGCCCCTGCGGTCCCACGGGCCCGATATCGCCTTGAGGTCCACGCGCTCCCCCGGGGCCGCCAGGACCCTGGAATCCCACAGGACCTTGCGGGCCGGTTATGCCTTGCGGCCCAGGCGGCCCGGGCGGACCCTGCGGTCCTTCCATGTAAGAACGTTGATTCCAGCATGGATTGAACATGGCGGCCTCCTGTACGCGGACCAGCGGTACTGGCGGTAGACTCTCGGGTCTCGGGACCGCCGGGCATGGTGATCGGTCACGCCCCCGCCCGGCCCGCGTATTAGTAGTTGCCTCTCACGAACGAATTCCAATACCCGCCAATAGAAACTGCGCTAAGCCAACGTGCCAGTTCAATTTCCGGAAAATTGTTGAGCACATAACTTCTGCCATCGGTGAAGGTTAAAAACAATTCTTCGGTCTCGTCGTCATAGTCCAAACGAGCGATTGCGGTTGAAGCGACACTGTGACTTTGCAACGCCATGTGCTACTCCGGAGAGGTCGTGGCTCGGCTCTGATCGGCTAGGCGTGGCAGGGCTTTGTGCGGCATAGCAAGGCGTGGCATGGTTTTTACTCACGAAGCTCTTAAAGTTGCCGCGTAGGGGCTTTGCAGGAACTGCGGCTTCACCACGCTGGCGCAGAACGGCAGGTCCGTGTTGTACATTTGCGACAGCACCTGTGCGTCCTGATAGCGCTGTTGTTGCATCAGGCACAACATGGCGCTCCAGTACATTACCGCGTCGG
>Ga0066903_100005532_pt1 | contig 10983 bp, 10 predicted proteins | sample PanSoiMetaGPlot1_FD_67491 | JGI IMG/M metagenome (GOLD analysis project Ga0066903, IMG submission 67491) | Tropical forest soil microbial communities from Panama analyzed to predict greenhouse gas emissions - Panama Soil - Plot 1 (version 2) | ecosystem: Environmental > Terrestrial > Soil >...
CGCGCAGCGCACCCCACTGCAGATGCACGTCATCGTCGACGTCCCCGAGCGCCTGACCGGTGCGCTCGAGACGACGGCGTACTACATCGTCGCCGAGGCGCTCGCGAACACAGGCAAGCATGCGAACGCCGAGAGTGTGGACATCGACGTGCACACCGAGAACGGCAGCCTGATCGTCAAGGTCGTCGACAACGGGGCGGGCGGTGCGGATGCGAACGGAAGCGGGCTCCGTGGACTGGCGCGGCGCGTCGAGGCTGTGGACGGCACGCTCGACGTCAACAGCCCCGTCGGCGGCCCGACGACGGTACGGGCGATTCTGCCGTGCGCGTAGTGATCGCGGAGGACCTCGCGTTGCTCCGCGACGGGTTGACGCGCCTGCTGCGCGACAACGGCTTCGAGGTCGTCGGCGCGGTCGCCGACGGCGACGCGCTCGTCACGAAGGCGCTGCTCGAAATGCCGGACGTGGTGATCGTCGACATCCGCCTGCCGCCGACGTTCAGGGACGAAGGCGTCCGAGCGGCACTGACGCTGCGCGCACGCGTGCCCAACACCGGTGTCCTGATCGTCTCGCAGTACGTCGAGTCTGCGTACGCGGCCGAACTACTCGCCGAGGGACGCGGCGGACTCGGCTACCTGCTCAAGGACCGGATCATGGACGTCGACGACTTCGTCGCAGCCGTACGCCGTGTCGGCGAGGGTGGAACGGCCCTCGACCCCGAGGTCGTGGCCCAACTCGTCGGGAAGAGAGGCGGCCAGCTCGACGTCCTGACACCGCGCGAGCTCGAAGTCCTCGAGCTCATGGCCGAGGGGCGAACAAACACGGCGATCGCGGCACGGCTCGTCATCACGGTCGGCGCAGTCGAAAAACACATCGCAAACATCTTCACGAAGCTCCGCCTGCCGCAGTCGAACGAGGACCACCGACGCGTCCTCGCAGTCCTCGCATATCTGCAGGGCACGTGACCAGAGGCCATATGCTCCGGCGACAATTAGCACACAGGTCGAGGAACCGCCGACGAGGTCGTGGCCGCGTACTCCGCCCTCATCCGGTCCGATAAGCACGCGAAGGGACCGTTCATGACGTCGACGATTGGGAAGCGAGGATCGGCGTCGAGGCAGGCGGCGGCGAAGAGCGCGGTGCCGACGTCGCCGGTGAAGAGCGAGTAGCCGCGATGTCCGTTCGCGGTCGCGATCCGCTCCGCTTGAGCGAGGGCGTGGACGGCGAAGGGTCGGGCGCGCTCGAGCCAGAGTTCGTTGCCGGTGCGGGCGAACGCCTTCAGGAGCGCGAAGCCGTTGCCCGAGGTACCGTGGCAGAAGCCGGCGACGACCCCCGGCGCGCGGGTGCAGAACTGAAGACAGATCCGGCCCGTATCGCGGGCCCGGACGCTGCGCTCGCGGCGTGCCTGGCCAGTTGGCGAGGCCGACCTCGCGGAACGCATGCCGCAAGAGGACAGCCGCGCTCTCGCTCGCGACGGCAGCGTCCGACTGGAAGCGGAGGAGTGCGAGTGTGTTTCCAGCGACACCATGCAGCGTGCTGAGGCCGCGGTAGTCGTCGTCCTGCCGCCAGAGCCCGTCGTCGCCGCGGCGCTCCCGCAGCGCGGCAGCCGACTCGCCCGCAGCCTCATCCCACCGGCGCTCGCCGGTCCATTCGCCCATCGCTAAGGCGGCGAGGAGCGTCGCGGGTGGTTGGTCCTACTCAGCCAAGGCGGGCCTTGGCGGCCTCGCGGAGGTATTGCACCATGGGTGCGACGGAGGGCATTTTCCGGCCGCGGAGCCACGTCGCGTGAATGGATCGAAACGGCGCGACGTCGCGTAGTGGTCGCACGGCAACATCGTGATGTGGTGGCGGCACGGCGAGCTCGGGTAGGACTGCGATGCCGAGGCCAGCGGCGACGAAGGCGCGGGCGACGGTGACATCGTTCACTTCGTGGGCAATGTTCGGCTCGAAGCCTGCATCGGCGCAGATCTGTTCGAGCAGCGTGCGATAGGGAAAGAAGCCGCGGGGAGGTGGTGCGGTGATGCGCTCGGCGGCCAGGTCGGTGAGTCGGAGCTCGCAGCGGCTGGCGAGCGGATGCAGTGGGGGGAGCACGACCCGATAAGGATCATCTGCGAGAATTACGTCGTCGAGCCCCTTGTCGGGACGCTGGCGCCCGCTCTCCGCTCGCTCGGAGACTCGAAAGACGACCGCGAGGTCGAGGTCGCCCGAACGTATGCGGCGCAGCTCCTCTGGCTCTTCGAGCTGGTCCAGCCGCACCTCGACCTCCGGATACGCGGCGGTGAAGCGCGCGAGGGCGACAGGAACGAACGAGTTCGCGGCAGACAGAAACGCACCCATCCGGAGTGCGCCGCGCTCGAGGCCGGCGACCGCCCGCAGCTCATCCTCAGCGGCGGTGATGTAGCCGAGCGCGGCCTCGGTATGGCGCAGGAGCCGGCGTCCTGCATCGGTCGCGCAGACAGGTCGGGTGGCTCGGTTGACGAGTGTCAGCCCCAGCTCGCTCTCGAGGGCCGCGACGTGGTGTGAGACGACTGATTGCGTGTAGCCGAGCTCGCGTGCCGCCGCGGAGAAGGAGCCGCTATTCGCGACGGCATGGAAGGCCCGGAGCCGGCGCAGATCGTACATCGACAGAAACCATAGAAGGTGCGACAACTTCAGTTGCGTCGATAGGTCGGGCCTGCGATTCTGCCCCGAGGACGGGGGATTCGACACCGCCCGGTTCTCAGCGGTTTTTAGTTGGGGGGCATCGCGAGGTGGCAGACAGGCAAAGGGACGCGCATGAGGTGAATGAGATCTCGCACGTGGTCGGAGCCTTGCGAGAGTACTTCCCCGCTCGCGACTTTCAGGTACTGAACGCCGAACGCAGTTCGCAAGCAACTCCACCGGCAGCTCGTGAGCACCGCAAACACCAGTACGGATGGTTGCGCCGGATTACGGTCGGGCCGCCAGACCAGGCCGGTACGTCGAAGGGCACCCTCGCCAGCATCAACCTTCCCGCCACGGACCTCGACGCTACCTCGCGATCCCGCCGGCAACCTGATCCGCATCCAGGAACTGCGCTAATCGTCTCACTGGAGGTATTTCGTAATGGCTCAGACCAAACCCACTAAGAACACCACCGCGAGCACCAAGAAGCCCAAGGGGTTCACGGCCGAGGAACGCGAAGCGGTGAAGGCGCGTGCACGAGAGCTGAAGGCAGAGGAACGCGCGAACAAGAACCGAGCGGAGGGGGAACGCGACGTGATCGCGGCGATCGGCGCGATGAAAGAACCGGATCGCGCCATGGCCAAGCGACTCCACGCGATCGTCAAGGCCAGCGCGCCAGACCTCTGGCCGAAGACCTGGTACGGGATGCCCGCGTACGCCAAGGACGGGAATGTCGTCTGCTTCTTCAAGAGCGCGGAGAAGTTCAAGACGCGGTACGCGACACTCGGCTTCGAAGAAGCAGCGAACCTCGATAAGGGTGCGATGTGGCCGACCTCTTACGCCCTGACGGAGCTGACCGCCGCCGACGAGAAAGAGATCGCCGCGCTTGTGAAGAAAGCCGTGAGCTGAGGACCGCTTCAGTGGGTGTGACGGAGAGGCTGGCGCGCGCGTCGAGCCGCCACCCGTGGCGGACGATGCTCGCGTGGGTCGCGGCGATCGTCTTTGCCTTGGTGCTTGCCGCGACATTGCTGCCTGGGAACCTGACGACGAACGGGCACGTCACCGGGAACCCGCAGTCCAAGCAGGCCGAGGACCTCTTCCAGCAGCGCTTTCCGCCGGACAAGAACGCCGTCGACGAGCTGATCGTCGTCCGCTCGGCGGCCCACATCCTTCACGATCCCGCATTCGCCTCGTTCCTCGGTCGCCTCCATACCGAGGCGGCGGCAACAGGGGTTGTCTACCGGTACTCCGCCCTCGGCGTCTCGAGCGACCGGCACGCTGTCCTCATCGGCGTCCAGCGCCAGGCCAACGTCGACAAGCTTCTCAGCCTCGTCGAGCGCGACAACGGCCTAGAGGGTTTCAGTGTCGTGATGACGGGCGGGGGTACGCTCGACCACGACTTCAACGACCTCTCGCAGCACGACCTCAAGTCGGGTGAGCTCGAGTTCGGTCTGCCGGCGGCGTTGATCATCTTGGTCCTCGTGTTCGGTGCCGTGGTGGCGGGGCTGATCCCGCTTCTGATGGCGATCGTCGCGATCGTGGTCGCGCTCGGGCTGTGCGCGCCGATCGCGGCCGCGTTCTCGCTCTCGGTCTTTTTCGTGAACATGCTGACCGGGATGGGGCTCGCGCTAGGGATCGACTACTCGCTGTTCGTTGTCTCGCGCTACCGCGAGGAGCGGGTCGGCGGGCGGGAGGAGCTTGCCGCGATCGCGGCCGCGGGCGCCACCTCGAGCCGCGCCGTGTTCTTCAGCGGGTCGGTCTTCGTGATCGCGCTGACCGGGATGCTGCTTGTCCCCTCGAATGTGATGAAGAGCCTCGCGGTCGGTGCCATCAGCGTCGGCATCGTGTCGGTGCTGGCTGCGCTGACGCTGCTGCCCGCGATACTCGGGAAGCTCGGCGACCGCGTCGATTCGCTGCGGGTGCCGCTCATCGGCCGGAACATCGGCAGTGGTGGAGAGGGGCGCTTCTGGGGCGCAGTCGTCAGAGCGGTGATGCGCCATCCAGTCGTTTACTTGGTCACCTTCGGCGCGATCCTCATCGCTCTTGCGATCCCGAGTGTTGGCCTCAATCTGGGCGCGAATGGCGTCAGCACGCTTCCGAACCGGCTCGAGTCGAAGCAGGGATACGAGGCGCTCAACCGCTACTTCCCGCAGGCCAGTGCGAGCCCGGCTCTGATCGCAGTAGAGGGCAATGTGCGGTCGCCGCAAGTCCGCGCCGCTGTCGCGCGACTGCGTAATGAGCTCGGCACCGAACCCGTCTTTGGGCGCAGCGACATGCGCATCTCCGCCGACGGCACGCTCGCGGCGATCGGCGTCGAGGTCGGCGGCGACAAGACCGCCCCTCAGGCGCTCGCGGCGATCCGACACTTACGGTCGATGCTAATTCCGCAGGCGTTCGGTGGCACCGACGCGCGGGTGGTCGTTGGAGGCGACACGGCCGACAATGTTGACTTCATCGACGCGATGAACCGCTGGCTGCCGCTCGTGTTCGCGTTCGTGCTCGGCCTGAGCTTCGTCCTGCTGACGATCGTCTTCCGCTCGATCGTCATTGCCGGGACTTCGATCGTCCTCAATCTGCTCTCGGTCGGCGCCGCTTACGGGCTCGTGATCCTCGTCTTCCGCCACGGGATCGGAAACGGGCTGTTCGGTTTCCAGCGGGTGAGTGCGATCGAGGCATGGGTGCCGCTGTTTTTGTTCTCGGTCCTGTTCGGCCTCTCGATGGACTACCAGGTCTTCCTCCTGAGCCGCATCAAGGAGAGATACGACGCGACCGGCTCGACCACCGACGCAGTCACCCACGCCGTCGCGTCGACTGCGCGGCTGATCACCGGCGCGGCGCTGATCATCGTCGCCGTCTTCAGCGGCTTCGCGCGCGGCGACCTCGTCATGTTCCAGCAGATGGGCTTCGGCGTGGCGGTCGCGCTACTGATCGACGCAACGATCATCCGCTCCGTGCTTCTACCCGCAGCGATGAGGCTCCTCGACCACTGGAACTGGTACCTGCCGCACTGGCTCGAGTGGCTACCGAGAATCGAGGTCGAGGCACCTCGCGACGAGCACATGGCGGTGCCAAGCCCGGCAGGCTAGTCGAGCGGATCCGCCCGACGCGCTCGACCGAACGAACGGCACTGCGAGGGCACGCGGCTAGACCTCGATCCGTGACCAGCAGGCGCGCCCTAGCCGCCAGGGAGTTCGGTTCCATGTCGCTCACGAAGGCGCTGTTACCGCGCCTTCTTTAACCAAGCGGACAAGGATCCGAGGTTCAAGGCGGCGCCCCAACGGCGGCGCAACCGCGTCCGCGGCGAGAAGGCACTTCGCCATGAACGTCAAGCGGCTAGTTGGACGTCAAGCACGATCGGTCGAAACGACGTGCTGACTGCGCCTGCGTGCAACACGTGGTCACCGAGGAGCGCCCTCCGATTCGGATGTAGACGCGGCGCGGTCCGATCTCCGCGCATAGCGCGTGACGAGCGAAGCGCAGCTGGACAGCCTGAACGCAGGGCTGACGCGCTTGGCAGCTTTGCCCGGCACGGAGCTTCAGGCGTTGGTCGCAACTTGCCGGCCGACGACGGACTTGACGCGAGCTCGTAATCGCCGCGCGCGAACAAGAAGGCGACCGACCGGGCGTCCCCGCGAGCTCGGGACTCCGCCGCGGTCTATCCCAGCGACGATGCTGTCAAAAACGCGACGAGTGCCTCATCGAGTTCGTGTCCGCCGTCAGTTGCACGGTGGACCATGACAGAGGGGGCTTTCGCCCCCCTCTGTCGCCCCTCCGTGTCGGTACGTCAGCGTCGGGTCGGGGTGTTGTTCGCCAGAAGCGTCTCGGGCGAGACCTCGCGCAGGATGAACTCGTCGTAGCCAAACAGCGTGGCCGTTAGTGACGAGATCGTGCGCGCCCCGTCGAGCGGGGTCAGTTGCCCCTTCTCGACCGCGACCTGGATCTCTTTTACGAGCTTCTGTGCGACCTGCCACTTCGGCTCGATCGCCGGCCCAAACTCGGACGGCTTCATCACCGAGAACTGGTGCACGAGCGATGGTGTGACCGTTGCCGCCAGGCTGCCAATGATCCCCGGTGTCGACTTTGCCGGGGTCGTCGTCTCCGACGGCGAGCGCAGTGGCGAGGAGGTGTGGGGTAGCGCGCCCCAGCTTGGGATGACACGACCGGGCACGCATGCGCGCTTTGTGGTCCGTCCTGAGAAGTGGCTGTCACGCAAGCCCGAGCACCTCACGACGGCCGAGGCCCCGACCATGCCCCGAACACCGTTACCGTGCGGCGCCTCCTTGGCAGGACGATCCTACGCCGGGCCTTTGACTAGTCCGACCATGTGGCCTTCCGGGTCGCTGAATTGTCCGAGCTCGACTCCGGGTTGCACCTCGGAGGGGCCCATGAGGCGCGACCCGCCAAGCTTCTCCGCCTGCTCGAGCGCTGCCTCGACATCGGGAACCTCGACGTAGAACGTCAAGTGTCCTGACATCCCGTCGGGAAGGCCGCCGATCCCGCCGTCAATCCCGACGCCTTCGAAGTTGGTCTCCCGCTGGACGAGTCCGTATTCGAGCGGGTTATCGGCGTCGATCTTCCAGTCGAACAGCTCGGCGTAGAAGCTGCGCAGCTTCTCGCCGTCCTTCCCCATCACCTCGAAATGAACTACCGGACGACCCATGTGCTCTCCTTTCCAGTGCCGCCGCCGCTTCCACCTCACGTGGTGTTGGACGTCGAGTTCGTTGGGCCGTTGATCGTGCCCGCGCGGGGTGTGTGCGTCGATTACCTGTCAGGTAAGGGAGCCGGTAGCGAACTGACTAGGTCGCGGTTAGGGTCTCGGCGTGGCCCTCCCCGAGGGTGCATCGTCTGTGGGCGCGCTGCTTCGTGAGTGGCGGCAGCGCCGCAATCTCAGTCAGCTCGAACTCGCGTTGCGATCCGCGGTCTCTGCGAGGCATCTCAGCTTCATCGAGACGGGTCGGGCGCGGCCAAGCCGCGAGATGGTCCTCCACCTCGCCGACCGCCTAGACGTCCCGTTGCGTGAGCGAAACCGTCTGCTCATTTCGGCCGGCTTCGCCCCCGTCTTCAGCGAGCGCTCGCTCGATGAAAACGAGATGGCGCCCGTCCGGGAGGCGCTCGAACGTTTCCTGCTCGCTCATGAGCCATATCCGGCTGTGGCCGTCGACCGACACTGGAACGTCCTCGCGGCAAACCGCGGCATCGCCTACGTCAATCGCGATGTAGCCCCAGAACTCCGCCAACCTCCGGCGAATGCCCTCCGTATCGCACTGCACCCGAAGGGCCTGGCAGCGCGAATCTCGAATCTCCCCAACTGGAGCAGCTACCTGCTCGCGCGGCTCCGCCGCGAGATCGAAGCGACAGGCGATCCCGAGCTCGAATTGCTCTACGACGAACTGGTCGCGTACCCGGGGACGACGACCGAGTTCGACCCCGCAGGTCCACTGGACTCGAATGACGTCCTCTTCATGCAAGAGCTCCGTCTCGACGACCGGGAGGTCGCGTTTTTCTGCACCCTTACGACCTTCGGGACCCCGCGTGACCTCACGCTCGCAGAGCTCTCGATCATTTCCTTCTATCCCGCCAATGCGCAGACCGCGGAAGCCGTCAAGGCCGCTGTCGAAGCGGCGGGTGACTAGTCACTCGTATCCCGCGATGCGAAGGCATGCAGGTCAGTTGCCGTCCGGGTATCGGATGGGAAGAACGACTCGATCGATAGCTCGGCGACGGTGACGTCGAGTGCCGTGCCGAAGCTCGTGCTCGTGCAGATGAACGAGAGTTCCATCTCTCGAATGCGAACGCGCAAAGCCACAGCCACGTCGTCAAAGGCTCGGTCGAGAGATGGCGCGGGATTGCCGCCCGGATACGAGACGAGCTCTTCCTGCAACGCGTTCAATGCGGGATCGCCCCTCGCGATGGCCTCGCGCCTGAGACGCTCGAACAGATGCGTGCGCCACTGCTCGAGATTCACGATCCTTGGTGCGAGACCATCGGGATGCAGGCTGAGCCGGAGGACATTGACCGGCGGCTCCAGTAGGTGCGCCGCGGCGCCTTCGACGAGCGACTCGAACGCACGGTTGGCCGAAACGAGATTCCATCGCCGATCGACCGTGAGCGCCGGATACGGCTCGTGCGCGTTGAGCACGTGCTCGATCGCTTCGCGCACGGGACACATCTCGGGGGCGTCGAGTTCGCGCTGCGCGTAGGCTGGGGCGTAGCCCGCATCGAGGAGCAGGTTATTGCGCTCGCGGAGCGGAACGTCGAGCCGGTCAGCGAGATGGAGCACCAACGCCGCGCTCGGGCGCGAGCGGCCGGTCTCGACAAAGCTCAGGTGCCGCGCGGAGATGCCCGCCTCGAGCGCCAGTTCCAGCTGACTGAACCGGCGAGCACGCCGCCACTCTCGCAGCATCGTACCGACCGGCGGCCGACTGGCAGCGCTCGTCACTCCCTCGAATCGTAAGTCGGCTTCGAGCGCTGGCCATTACCTCAGAGGTCATCGACACGGCTCACATGTCGCAGCACTCTGGCCACAAACCCGAGCCAAAAGGGAGTCTCAGATGATTGAGGTGACCGATGTCGATCTGCGGCATCTCGAGACCTGGAACGAGGCCACCCCGGATCAGCGCCGCGTTCTGCAAGCGACCATGTGGGTGCAGGAGGGATCGCGCGTCAACCCGCGAGGGAGCGTTCACCCGCATGACGAGATCTCGGCACTGATCGACACCCTCCGGAGTCGGTTTCCGGGCCGCGCCTTCTGCCTGCTCGGCGACGTCGACGGTCACCAGAGCGGCTGGCGGTGCTCGTGGGAGCTAAGTCCTGAGTCGGCGAAGAATCGATCGCCGTCGGCTTCGCTGGAGCGCGCGCATGGTGGCTGAAAGATCGCGCGCCACGCGCCGGCGACCACTGATCCTCGGCTCGTTGCTGCTGGCGACGTTCGCGATCAACCTCGACATCACGATCGTCAACGTGGCACTGCCGAGCCTGGTGCGCGAGCTGCACGCGACCAACAGCCAGCTGCAGTGGATCGTCGACGCCTACAGCCTCGTCTTCGCGGCGCTCGTCCTCGGCGCCGGCAACCTGAGCGACCGCCGTGGCCGCAAGGGCGTTCTGCTCGCGGGTCTCGCTGTCTTCGGCCTCGCCAGCTTTGCCGGCGGCCTGACCGCGACCGCCGGACAGCTAATCGTCGCCCGCGGCGTCATGGGCCTCGGGGCGGCGCTGATCTTCCCGGCCACGCTGTCGCTGCTCACGAATGTGTTCACCGAGCGGTCCGAGCGCGCACGCGCGATCGGGCTCTGGGGCGCCACCGCCGGCGCCGCGATCGCGCTCGGGCCGATCGCCGGCGGCTGGCTGCTCGAGCACTTCCGCTGGACGAGCATCTTTTTCGCCATGGCCCCGGTCGCCGCCGCAGCCGCCGCGCTCGTCGCCTGGAGCGTCCCGACCTCGCGTGACCCGAACGCCGGCGGAAGCGACTGGTCCGGGGTCGTGCTCTCGACTGTCGCAATGGCGTCACTGATCTACACGATCATCGAAGCGCCGACCTACGGCTGGAGCAGCACCCGCACGCTCGCAGGCTTCCTCCTCGCCGCCTCGGTCTTCACCGCCTTCGTCGCGCGTGAGCGATCCGCCAGAGAGCCGATGCTCGACCTCAGCCTTTTCCGCAACTTGCGCTTCACGGCAGCGAGCGCGTCGGTCACCATCACCTTCTTCTGCCTGGCCGGCTTCATCTTCCTGATCACCCAGTACTTCCAGTTCTTCAAGGGCTACCACCCGCTCTCGGCCGGCGTCCGCCTGCTGCCAGTCGCGCTTTCCGTCGGGCTCATGGCCGTGCTCGGCACCAGGCTCGCCGTCCGCATCGGCACCAAGCAAATCGTCACTGGCGGCCTGCTCTGCCTCAGCGGCTTCTTCGCCTGGGTCTCCACCGCCGGCGTGAGCACGAGCTACCTCATCATCGCCGCCCAGATGCTCCTCGGTGGCTCCGGCATGGGCCTCGTCAGCGCCCCAGCGACCGAAGCGATCATGGGGGTCGTCCCCAAGGCCAAGGCCGGCGTCGGCTCCGCCGTCAACGACGCCACCCGACTACTCGGCAGCACGCTGGGCGTCGCCGTCATCGGCAGCGTCTACGCCTCGCTCTACAGCAGCCGCCTTGCAAGCACGCTTCCTCCCCGGATCCCACCTCGCCTCGCAAGTGCTGCCCACAACTCCGTCGGGGCCGCGCTTGAGATCGGCACCCGGGCAAACAAGGCCGGACACCCAGCGCTCGCAGCATCCATCCACCACGCCGCCTCCACCGCCTTCTTCCACGGCCTCGGCATCGCCTGCCTGCTCGCCGCGGGCGTTAGCGCCGCCGG
>Ga0066903_100005533_pt1 | contig 10983 bp, 11 predicted proteins | sample PanSoiMetaGPlot1_FD_67491 | JGI IMG/M metagenome (GOLD analysis project Ga0066903, IMG submission 67491) | Tropical forest soil microbial communities from Panama analyzed to predict greenhouse gas emissions - Panama Soil - Plot 1 (version 2) | ecosystem: Environmental > Terrestrial > Soil >...
GAGATGATCTTTCCGCCCAACATGGATTCCGGCGATCACCAGCACGGCGCGATCGAGATGTTCTACGTCGTCAGCGGCGAGCTCGAACACGTCGTGAACGGCAAGAGCCAGATGCTCACGCCAGGCATGTCGGGTTTCGTGAAGCCTCCCGACAAGGTGCGCCACAAGACCGGCGCTGCCGGCGCGAAGGTCGTCGTGGTGTGGGTACCGGGCGACGAAGGGAAGAAAATCGCGTCGCGCTGGACGCGCGAGCCGTGAACGAAACGGCTCACGTCACATAACAGCTCACCTTGAAGGTTGCGGCGTGAACGCCGTAACGTATCGTGATGCCCGTGAGCGTGCTCTGTCCACAACTGCTCGACGCCGCTGCGCGCAAACGCATGCACGCGGCCATAGAGGCGACGATCAAACGGTGGCGGCCTGGTTTCGAAAAGTGGCAGCTCACGATCTTCCGATCGCAGGGTGGCGACGGCTGGGATCTCGCCATCAGCGGCCCGCGCTTCAAGAAAGTCTTCACGCTCCACGGTCCAGCCGACGATCTCCCCGGTCTCGTCACCGCGTACGTTGACGCCGTCCTGGCGAACGCCTGAGAGATAATCGTGGCAGTGGCTGTCAACCAGGCCTTCGACGCGCTGGCGCGCGCGCGCCATTCCGACCCCTTCTCCGTTCTGGGGCCGCATCAAAGCGCCGACGGGGTCGTCATCCGCACGTACCAGCCGTCCGCCGCGCGGGTGGACGTCGTCCGTGCCGGCGAGGCCGCGTCGATGCAACGGGATCCCTCCGGCGTGTTCGAAGCGTTCTTCGGCGCGACGCCGGAGATCTTCGACTACCGGCTGCGCATCGTCTATCCGGACGGGCATTCGGTCGAGATCGACGATCCCTATCGCTACGGCCGCGTCATCACCGAGTACGACGGCTACCTGTTCTCGCAGGGCAAGCACACCCGCATCTACGACAAGCTCGGCGCGCATCTGATGCGCATCGGTGATGCAGAGGGCGCGCACTTCGGCGTCTGGGCGCCGAACGCTGAGCGCGTCAGCGTCGTCGGCGACTTCAACGGGTGGGACGGCCGCGTGCATCCGATGCGGCGGCTCGGGCCGACGGGCATCTGGGAGATCTTCGTTCCCGGCGTGACGGCGGGGCAGCACTACAAGTTCGAGATCCGGTCGTCGCTGCACGGCGAGCTGCTGCTCAAGACCGATCCGTACGGGTTCCGTTTCGAACTGCCGCCGCTGTCGGCGGCGATCGTCGCCCGCCGCGACTACGAATGGCACGATGCGGAGTGGATGACGACGCGGGGGGCGTGCGGCGCCTGGTTCGAGCGGCCGGTGGCGATCTATGAAGTGCACCTCGGGTCGTGGGCGCGCATTCCCGAAGAGCGCGGGCGCTGGCTGACCTATCGCGAGCTCGCCGCGCGGCTGATCCCCTACGTGAAGGAGATGGGCTACACGCACATCGAGCTCCTGCCGGTGATGGAGCACCCGTTCTACGGCTCGTGGGGCTACCAGGTCACGGGATTCTTCGCGCCGACGTCACGCTTCGGCGCGCCGCAGGACTTCAAGGCGTTCGTGGACGCATGCCATCAGCACGGCATCGGCGTCATCCTCGACTGGGTTCCCGCGCATTTCCCGAAAGACGCGCACGGTCTGGCGCGCTTCGACGGCACCTACCTCTATGAGCACGCCGATCCGCGGCAGGGCGAGCACCGCGACTGGGGCACGCTCATCTTCAACTACGGGCGGAACGAGGTCCGCAACTTCCTGCTCGCGAACGCGCTCTTCTGGCTCGACGAGTTCCATATCGACGGGTTGCGCGTCGACGCCGTCGCCTCGATGCTCTATCTCGATTACTCGCGGCCCCACGGTCAGTGGGTGCCGAACAAGTTCGGCGGGCGCGAGAACCTGGAGGCGATCGACTTCGTGCGCGAGCTCAACGCGATGACGCACGCCGAGCACGCAGGGTCGATCACCGTGGCGGAGGAATCCACGGCGTTCCCGTCGGTGAGTCGCCCGACCCACCTCGGGGGTCTGGGCTTCACCTACAAATGGAACATGGGGTGGATGAACGACACGCTGGAGTACGTGAAGCAGGATCCGATCTTCCGCCGGTATCACCACCGCCTGCTGACGTTCTCGCTGCTGTACGCGTTCAGCGAGAACTTCATCCTGCCGTTCTCGCACGACGAGGTCGTGCACATGAAGGGATCGATGTGGGGCAAGGCGCCGGGCGACGCCTGGCAGAAGGCCGCCACGCTGCGCGCGCTCTACGGCTACATGTACGCGCACCCCGGCAAGAAGCTGATGTTCATGGGCATGGAGTTCGGCCAGGTCGGCGAATGGAGCCACGACCACAGCCTCGAGTGGCACCTGCTCGACGAACCGCTCCACGCGGGGCTGCGCACCTTCATGCAGGACCTGAACCGCACGTACGCGTCGCAGCCGGCGCTCTACCAGCGCGACTTCGAGTCGTCCGGCTTCCAGTGGATCGATTGCAACGACAGCGACAACTCGGTCGTGTCGCTGATCCGGCGCGCGGCGGACCCGGAGGACTTCGTCGTCGCCGTGCTGAACTTCACGCCGGTGCCGAGGGACGGCTACGTCATCGGCGTCCCCCGCGAAGGCGGCTACGACGAGCTGATGAACAGCGACGCGGCGATCTACGGCGGCGGCAACATCGGCAACGGCGGCCTGATCTTCACCGAGCCCGTCGCGTCCCACGGCCACCCGCAGTCGCTGCGCCTCACGCTGCCGCCGCTGGGGTTTCTGCTGTTGAAGCCCGCGCCATCCGCGTAGTCGCTCGATCGCCTGTGACCGGATGTGAGGAGTGACGCTCGCGCACTTCTTCTGCGAAGGGAACCTCTGACCGCGCGCTCCGCGATCCGAGGCGGACCCGTTCATGCCGCAAGGTGAAACTTCAGGAACGCGAGGACCTGCCTGACGACCTCGTGCACGGCCGTGCGCCCGTCGAACAGGTCGAACGCATGCTGCCCCTGCGGATAGTTCACGATGGTGATCGGCAGGTTGCGCCGGAGTGCGGCCCCGATGAACCGATCGAGCGCGTCGTTGAGGCCCGGCGTCCGGTCGGCGCCCGCGCGGACGATGTACAACGGCACATCTGACGGGAGATCGGCGACGGCCCTGCCCGCCGCCGGCGTGACGAAGCGGAACTGCGCGGCTGCGTCCGCGACACCTGTCGATCCGTCGAGGTCGAGCGTATACGGGTAGACGAGCGCGGCGCACGCAGGACGCGCGGAACCGTGCTCGATCAGAACCGACAGCGCGTTCGGTCCGTGCCCCGAGCAGGCCCAGATCCCGAGCCTGTCCGGGTCGATCCCGAGCGACGCGGCGTTTTGTCGAACGTAGTCGAGCACGTCACGGACGTCGGCAGGTTCGCGGTTCGTGTAGGTGATGCCTGCGATGCCCGAGGCGGCGGCCAGTTGCGCCCAGGAGACGAACGATCCCATGTCCTTGAACTTCGAGCCGAGCATTCTCTCGGCGCCCGGGTCCGCGAATCCGGTCACCAGAATCAGAGCGGGAACACGGCCGCGCCGCTCGAAGTCCGGCGGATAGTACACATCCATCGTGAGCGCGCCTGCATCCGTCACCTGATATGGCTCGCCGCGTCGGACCGCGAGCGCCTCCATCCCGGGAAGCGTGTAGACGACCCGCTGCTTCGACATCCGATCGCGCGATGTGTCCTGGTTCATGTGCGTGTCTCCTGAAAATGCAAAAGCCGCCGGGCGAACGCCTCGACGGCTTGTCAATGAGCATCGGCACTCAGGACATGGTCCGAGTGCTGTCGATGACACCCGCTATATGCACCTCCTTCCGCGAAATGCGCTCCCGATCGCGCGTTGAAAAACGGACCTGCGCCGCTTGCGGCGCCAGGTCAGGCGAGGGCCGATCCGTAGTAGGTCAGCATGGCCGCCTCGCTGGTCGTCGCGCCAGGCGCCGCGAGCCCGGGCACGTACGCCTGATCGAAATTCCCCAGCAGCATCACGGATCGATCGGCGGAACCGGTCAGCGGCTGCGGCCGCGTCGGGCCAACCCACGCGTAGACCGGCTGCTTCAACTCGACGATCATCAGCCAGTCCATCGCCGGATTCCACGGCGTGGCGACAGCCATCCGCGATCGCGCCACCTCGACGATCGACGTGCCGGTCTGACGAGCGGTGTGCGCGATCTGGCGGTAGGTTGCCGGTGGAATCCACCACGGGCTGCTGAAGATCTCGTTGCCCTTGAAGGTCGGACTCACGCCGGTCGCGAACCGGAACAGCTGCTCTCCCGGACGGAAGATGACACGCTGCGGCGCGCCGGTGAACGCGAGCAGCGCATCCGGAGTGGGCACGGCCGACTTGTTGTAAATCTCCATCGTCGGTGGGCCGCTAGCCTTTGCTCATTTCCAGGACGCGATCCCACTCCTCCGCGGAGAACGGCATCACCGACAGCCGCGGGACGCGCGCGATCGGATGAGCGGCAAAGAATCGGTCGGCCTTGATCGCCGCGAGCGTCACCGGCGTCTTCAGTTTCTTCACCGGTTCGACGTCCACGGCGACGAGCTTGCCCGTCTTGTCGGCCGGATCGGGATAGGCATTGCCCGCCGCGCGGCAGATGCCGACCACCGCCTTCTCGTCGCCCGTGTGATAGAAGAAGATCTTGTCCCCCTTCTTCACGCTGGCGAGATGCCGCTGCGCGACGGGGTTCCTGACGCCCGTCCACGACGTCCTACCGTCGCGGACCAGATCGTCGAAGCTGTAGTGCGTCGGTTCTTCTTTGAATAGCCAGTTCATAGGCGAATGACGATTAAACCACATTGGGCCGACCTGCGGCTCACGGATCGCATCGAGCCGGACGTCCGCATCCTGCTCATCGGCATCAATCCAGGCGTGCGATCGGCCGAAACGGGCCATCACTTCGCAGGTCCGACGAATCGCTTCTGGGGCCTGCTCTACGAGGCAGGCCTCGTGCCCGAACCGATCGCGCACGAGGACGACGTCCGCCTGCCGGAATGGGGGCTCGGCATCACGAACCTGATCGCGCGCCCGAGTCCGGGGATCGACGATCTCAGGCCCGCGGAGTACCTGGACGGCTGGAAGATCCTGGAGAAGAAGATCGAGCGCTTCCGGCCCGACATCGTCGCGTTCGTGGGCGTGACGATGTACCGCGCGCTGTGGAGAGTGATCGGCCACACGGAACCGCCGGCGATTACGCCGGGATTCCAGAACGCGACCGTGCACGGCGCGCGCCTGTTCGTCCTGCCGAATCCGAGCGGGCGCAACGCGCACTTCGGCTACGCCGCGATGCTCGATGCCTTCCGCAAGCTGGCGCGCGCCAAGCGCAGGCTGCCGCGTGAGAGAAAAACGCCAACGCTTGTGGCGAGACGAGCCGACGGCGGCGGCACAAAGATCACCAAGGTCACAAAGAACACAAAGAGGAACCAATAATGTCCTCTTTGTGATCTTGGTGGTCTTCGTGGCCTTCGTGCGCTGCCGTCGGCCCGTTTCAGTGTCCGAAGAGATCTCAGTGCGCGCCTGCGGCCGCCTCTTTGGACCGCGGACGCTTCATGACGAGGATCAGCGGGAGCAGGAACAGGAAGATGACGCCGAGCAGCCGGAACAGCACGACGAACGACACCATCGTCGCCTGTTGCTGCACCGACCCGAAGAGTGCCGCGTAGGCGCGCTGCGTCGCGGTCGTGAAATCGGCGCCGGCCGCGAGGAAACCCGCGCGTGCGGCCTCGAACGCCTGTTGCGCGGCGGGCGAGTAGGCATCGACGTGGGCGCCGTAGACGTTCACATACGCCTGCGTCTGGCGCGCCAGCATGGTGCCGGTCACCGCGATGCCGACGCTGCCGCCCAGGTTGCGCATCAGGTTGAAGAGGCTGGTCGCGTTGCCCATCTTCTCGCGCGCGATCCGGTCCATGCTGATGGTCGTCAGCGGCACGAAGAGCGCCGACAGCCCCAGACCCTGGAAGAACTGCGGCCAGAAGATGTCCCAGTAGCCCGCGTTCAGGTTCAGCTGTCCCAGCCAGATCAGCGTGGCCGCGCCGCCGACGAGGCCGATCGCCACCAGCAGCCGCGAATCGATCTTGCCGATCAGGCTGCCGACGATCGGCATCCCGATCATCGAGCCCATCCCGCGCGGCGCCATCGCGATGCCCGCCTGCAGCGACGGATATCCCAGCAGCGTCTGCAGCATGATCGGCAGCAGCACGAGGCTTCCGTACAGCACGAAGCCGAGCGTCGTCATCAGGAACACGCCCGCGCTGTAGGTCCTGTCCTTGAAGACGCGGAGATCGACGATCGGCTCCTTCGCCTTCCACTCGCGGATGATGAACGCCACCACGCCGCACACCGCAATGACGATGAGCGTCGTGATGAAGCGCGACGAGAACCAGTCGTGCTCCTGGCCGAGGTCGAGCGCAATCTGCAGCGATCCGATCCAGAGTGCGAGCAGGCCGATGCCCCAGTAGTCGATCTTCGACACCTCCTGCCGCAGGTAATGGGGATCGAAGACGTACAGCTGCGTCATGACGAGCGACGCGATGCCGACCGGCAGGTTGATGTAGAACACCCAGCGCCAGCTGTAGGTATCGGTGAGCCAGCCGCCGAGCACCGGACCGAGAATCGGGGCGACGACGATGCCCAGGCCCCAGAAGCCCATCGCCTTGCCGCGCTCGTGCGGCGGAAACGCCTCGAGAAGCACCGCCTGCGAGAGCGGCTGCATCGCGCCGCCGGTCGCGCCTTGAATCAGTCGGAACGCCACGAGAAACGGCAGGTTGGGCGCCAGGCCGCACAGCAGCGACGAGATCGTGAAGCCGCTGACCGATGCCATCAGCAGGCGCTTGCGCCCGAAGTTGCGCGCGAGCCAGCCGGTCATCGGCAGGACGATCGCATTGGCGACGAGGTACGACGTCAGGACCCACGTGGACTCGTCGATCGTCGCCGACAGGTTGCCCGCGATGTGGGGCAGCGACACGTTGACGACGGTCGTGTCGAGCACCTCCATGAAGGTCGCGAACATGACGGCGATCGCGACGATCCAGGGATTGACGTGCTTGTGGCCGGGATCTCCGGCCGGCGCTGCAGGCGCCGACGCTCCGCTCACGGTTCGTGCCGCGGTCTGCGGATCGCGGTCGGCGATTTGCGGTTCAGTACTCACGACTCACGTCCTCTTACCGAACATACACCGTCGGCGTGACGCTCATGCCCGGACGCAGCTCGCGGTTCGGATCCTGGCCGGGGTCGAGCAGGATCCTCACGGGGATCCGCTGGACGACCTTCACGAAGTTGCCGGTCGCGTTCTCGGGCGGCAGCATGCTGAACTTCGCGCCGGTGGCGCCGGCGATGCTGTCCACGCGGCCGTTGAAGTCGCGGCCGCCGAGCGCATCGACCGAGACCCTGGCCCTCTGCCCGGGACGCATCGAGTTGAGCTGCGTCTCCTTGAAGTTCGCGGTGATCCAGATCTTGTCGAGATCGACGAGCGCCATCAGCGGCTGGCCGGCCTGGACGATCTGTCCCGGCTCGACGCTCTTGCGGCTCACGATGCCGCTGCCTGGCGCCTTGATCGTCGTGTATTCGAGGCTCAGCTGCGCCTGCCGCAGCGTCGCTTCCGCCTGCTTCACGCGCGCCTCGGCGGCCGCCGCGCGCGCCTGCGTCACCTGGAGCTGCTGCGGCGCGGTCTTCGCCGTTTCCAGGCCCGCGCGCGCCTGCGCCGCTGTGCCGCGCGCCTGCGCCGCGCGCTGCTGCGCGACAGTGATGCCGCTCTGCGCCGCAGCCACCTCGGACTTCGCGGCGTCCGCGGACGCGCGCGCGGCGTCGGCGGCCGCGACGGCGGCGTCGAACTGCTGCTGCGAGATCTCGTCCTTCTGCACGAGTCCCTTCAGGCGGTCGACGTCGTGCGCCGCCTTGGTGGCGGTCGCTTCTTTTTCGCGCTGGCGGGATTGCGCCGCAACCAGATTGGCCTGGGCCACCTGGATCTCGTGCTCTGCGCCGGTCACGGCGGCCTCGGCCTGTTGCACGCCGCCGGCTGCCGTGTTCACGCCGGCGGCCGTCTCGACCTTCGCGATCGGCACGCCCGTCGTCGCGGCGGCGGCGTTCGCCTGCGCATCCGCCAGCTCCGCCTTCGCCTTCTCGACCGCGACCTCGAAGTCGCGTGGATCGATCTGCACGAGCACGGTGCCGGGACCGACGGCGTTGTTGTTGTCGACGTTGACCTTCAGTACGGTGCCGCCGACGCGCGCCGCGATCTGGGTGATTCGGCCGTCGACCTGCGCGTCGTCCGTCGATTCGTGCCCGCGGGTCATGAGCCAGAACACCAGTACTCCCGCCAGGACGACCAACGCGATCCCGGCGATAACCGCTCTCCGCATTACTGCATTCCTCCGAGATACGTCATGACGGCGGATTCCGCGACGCCCGCCGCGCGCGCCAGCGCCGCCTTTGCCAGGTTGTGGCCGTAGAGCGCCGAGATGTAGTTCTCGGTCGCGGCCGCAACCGATTCCTGCGCCTGTGTCACTTCGAGGTTGCTGGCGACACCCGCCGCGAACCTGTCGCGGGCCTGCGTCAGCTCGTCGCCCGCGAGCTGCACGTTCGTCTGCGCCGCCTGCAGCTGTTGCTCCGCGGCACGCAGATCGAGCAGCGCCGACCGCAGCTCGAACTCGATCCGGTTCTGGAGATCGGCGAGCTCCGCCTCACGCTGTCGCACGACGGACGCGGCCTCGATGCGGCGTCCCTTGGTGCGTCCGGCGTCGAAGATCGGCACCTTCACGTTGGCGGCGATCGTGTACGTCGAATGCGCGTCGGAAACGGTCTGGCCGATCGCGCCGAAGTCCGCGTCCAGGTGCAGCGTGGGGAGGAGCGCATCGTCGGCCGCACGCTGCGTGGCGCGCGCCTCCTCGAGGCGGCTCTTCGCCGCGAGATAGTCCGACCGGTTGTCGAGCGCGCGGGCGAGCACCTGCTCGATCGGCGGGACCGGGTACGGCGCGTACGGAATCTTGTCGGTCAGCGTGAACGACTGGCCGACCGGAAGCCCGATCACGCGCGCCAGCTGCAGCTTTGCCTTCTCGAAGTCGTTCTCGGCCCCGATCACGCGCTGGCGCTGTGTCTGCAGCTGAACCTGCGACCGCAGGACGTCGATGCCGGCAACGATGCCGGCGCCCTTGAGATCCTGCGCCTGCTTGTAGAGCGCATCCGCCGTCTCCTGCTGCGCGCGCGTCATGTCGACGCGGCTGCTGCTCGCGAGCACCTGGAGGTACTGGTTGACCGTGACCAGCACGACCAGATCGCGCGCCGTGCGGACACCGTACTTCTCCGCCTGTTCCCGATGCTCGGCGGCGCGCTTGTCGTTGAGCGCCGACAGGTCCACCACGGGTTGCGACAGGAACGCGCGGGCGTCGATCACGTTGAACGGACCGACGATCGGATTCGGCGCGGGGAAGCCGAAGGCCTCGAGGTTGAGCACGGTACGCCGCACGTTCAGTCCGGCCGAGACGTCGGGCAGCAGCTCCGCGAGCGCACGCCATCGCGCGCCGTGCGCGCTCGTCTCGGATTCCTCCTGCAGCAGGAGCCCGAGGTTGCTCTGCAGCGCGCGCTGGACGGCATCCTTCACCGAGAGCGCGACCGGTTCGGCCGTGACGGTGCCTTTCGGCACGCTTCCAAAGAACGGATTGGCCTGCGGATTGCCGGTGCCCCGCACCACGTCCTGCGCAGCGGCGCGGCCGCCGCAGAGCACGGCCAGCGCCAGTGCGAGCACAGGCAAAGGGATTCGACGCTTCATCGTGCGCACTATCCTTTCGACGCCGGGTCTCTCAAGCCGGGATCCAGATCAGGCCGACGGCAGGCCGAGCTGGTAGATTGATGACAGGAGTTCGGCGGGATTGCTGTACACGCGGCAGGCGCCCGCGCGTGAAAGCTCTTCTTCCCCGTAACCACCGCTCAACAGGCCGATGCCGAGCATGTGTCAGCAGTCCGCCGCTCATGCCGATGAGCCGGTGGATCTTCCATCCCTCGAGCGGAAAGCCCGCTTCGTCGAGGACGCGCTGCCGGGCCAGCGCATGCGCGTACACCGTATCAACCAGCGTTCCATCCAGGTCGAATATCAGCGCGCGCATCCTTTCAACATACCGGATAATCGCTCATGCACCCGCTCGTCACGCTCTTCGACGTCGACAACACCCTGCTCGACAACGACCGCATCGTCGCCGATCTCAGGCGCCACATGGACGGCGCACTCGGCCGTGAGCGCCGCGACGAGTACTTCGAGATCTTCGAGGCGCTGCGCGTCGAACTCGGCTACGCGGACTACCTGGGCGCGCTGCAGCGCTACCGCGTGCGCCATCCGTTCGACTCGAAAGTCCTGGTCGTCTCGCAGTTCCTCGTGAACTATCCGTTCGCGAACCGCCTGTTCCCCGAGTCCCTCGACGTCGTCGAGCGGGCGCGGGCGTGGGGGCCGGTGGTCATCCTCTCCGACGGCGACGTCGTGTTCCAGCCCCGCAAGATCGAGCGCTCAGGTCTGGCCGACGCGGTCGATCGAAACATCCTGATATACGTCCACAAGGAGGAGGCGCTCGACGACGTGGAGCGCCGGTATCCGGCGGAGCGCTACGTGATGGTGGATGACAAGCTCTGGCTGCTGCACGCCATCAAGAAACACTGGCGGACGCGTGTCACCACCGTCTGGCCGAAGCAGGGGCACTACGTCACCGACGACCGCGTCCGGACGTTGCCGCCGCCTGACGTGACGATCGAGCGGATTGGCGGGCTCCTCGAGTGGAGCCCTTCCCCGAGCATTCAGCCTCGCTGACCCAGCGCTCGGCCCACTTGCCGACCGCCGCGAGCGCGTGCTCGAGCGCGCGGCCCTTCTCGGTGACCTCGTACTCGACGCGCACCGGCGTTTCGGGGACGACGATGCGCGCGACGATCCCCTCGTTCTCGAGCTCGCGCAGGCGCTCCGACAGCATGCGGTCGCTGATGTCGGGGATGCC
>Ga0066903_100005534_pt1 | contig 10983 bp, 9 predicted proteins | sample PanSoiMetaGPlot1_FD_67491 | JGI IMG/M metagenome (GOLD analysis project Ga0066903, IMG submission 67491) | Tropical forest soil microbial communities from Panama analyzed to predict greenhouse gas emissions - Panama Soil - Plot 1 (version 2) | ecosystem: Environmental > Terrestrial > Soil >...
TCGCGCAGGTGCTCGGTGCGTTTGTCGCCTTCGTGGATGCGGGCGAAGACCTGGATTTGCTCGCGGATTTCGGCGTTGGAGGGAAGGTCTTCGGGTTTGACGCCGCGCCGGCATAGCCGTTTGGCGGCCTTGCGCTTGGCCGTGAAGTATTCGGATTCGACCCGCTCGTACATCAGGCGGGCCGCTTCGAGAGCAATCGCCTGCCGCAGTTTGGCATTAGCCATCCTTTCGTGCGCCGTTATGAAGCCCATCGAGGCGGCGCGGGGCTGGTCGGCTGAAGTGCCGACGCTGAATTATAGCCGCAGGGATGGGGGAAGAAAAAGGCAAGTCCGCCTCCCGATTCAGACCTGCCCTGACTCGGTCCGCGCCGCCGAGCCGCGAGGACGGTGCGTTCCCTGGCCGAGCCTGGGAACGAGGATGGAGCGACAAGAACGGGGGAGAGCCAAGCTCTAGACAGATCAAGCTAAGTCGCTCAATTGCGCTTCGCTCAGCTCGCCCATGAAGTTGCAGCCGAGGATGGAACGGCCGTCGGGGGCGGGGCGGGCGGTGACCACGGAGGCGAGCATGGTCGCGACGGCGCGGCCGCCTGCGTCGAGAAGCTCCAGGTTCAAGAGCGTGCCCAGCGGGATGGGGTTGGCGGTGGCGAGACCTAGGCCGGCTATCGAGAGGTCGAGCACGGCGCCGCCTCCGCGCTCGGCCATGCTGCCGCCCACGATCGTGTAAACCGCGGACGCCCAGCTGGAGTATCGGATCGACGAACGCTGCTCCGCCTCGACCGAGCTGGAAACGCCCACGTCGAACAGGCTCAGGTCGCCGGAACTCAACTCCGTGGCGAAGGCGCAGTTCAGGGCCCAGTGGTCGGAGCCGGCGGCCTCGGATTGCAGTACGCAAGCGAGAACCGACCCGTTACGACCGTCCCCGCCCGGCAATTCGACGTCGATCAATTTCCCGACGTCGATCCGCCGGTCCGCAACGAGCATGATGCCGCCGAGCGAGACGTTTCGGACCCGAGCGGCGATGGCTCCGGGCTGAGGATCGCTCGCGCTTTGCACCGTCGTTGCCGCCCGGCACGGATGACGCACCCAGACCCGTCTTTCCTCCACGACGGGTCTGGACGGTTTTCGACCGACGAGTCGGCCAAGCGAAGGAAGGACCCGTTGGAACATGCCTACTCTCCCGAAGCCAGGAAATGAACCAATTGGAATACTACTTCGGGAAGCGTCGGCCGTCAAAATCCCTGCAGCGACCGATTCTGGCCCCGCGAAAACTGGCGGTCATTTTGGACGGCCTGCGCCCGGCGTTCTATCCTTGCACGACGCTGTCGCCGGCCCGGTGACGGCACGCGCTGGGACATCGACAACCCACGGGCACGGAGTGCGTCCCGAGCCAACTCTCCCCTCCGAATCCAACCTTTGCCAATCGCGGAGCCCGCGATTCCCGCCAGGAATGTTCTAAATCCGCCATCGTCGGCCACGGGTCGATCGACGCGGAGCAGCACTCCACTCGCCGGCCTCGCGCTCGTTGTCGCCTTGCTCTGGGCATATTGGCCCACGCTCTTGGGACTGGCGCGGCGCTGGTCGGAAGATCCGCAATATTCCCACGGCTACGTCGTGCCGGTGCTGGCTCTGGTGGTTTCGTGGCAGCGCCGCCGGCTTTTTCCCACCGCCCCGATGCGCGCATGCTGGTGGGGCCTCGTTCTCGTCGGCGCCGGCGCATTGGTCCGCGCCGCTGCGGCTCACGTCCATTTCGATTGGCTGGACGCGATCTCGCTTCCGCCGACCCTGGCAGGAGCCTGCGTTCTGGTTGGAGGCTGGGCACTGTTGCGCTGGGCGTGGCCGGCGGTCGTCCTGGCGTGCTTTGCCCTGCCCTTGCCCTACCAAGCGGAAATCGCCCTGGCCCATCCCTTGCAGCGATTCGCCACGCTCGCCAGCACGTACGCATTGCAAACCCTGGGCTTTCCCGCTGTGGCCGAAGGGAACGTCATCGTCATCGACGAAATCCGCATCGGCGTGCTGGAAGCGTGCAGCGGCCTGGGCATGCTGGTGACCTTCTTCGCCCTGTCGACGGCGGTTGCCTTCGTGGTCGATCGGCCGCTGCTGGACCGGCTAATCCTGGTTCTCAGCGCGGCGCCAATTGGCGTAGTGGTAAACGTGATCCGGATCACGGCCACGGGAGTCCTGCACCAGACCGTTGGCAGCGGGGCGGCCAACGCCGTATTTCACGACCTGGCCGGCTGGCTGATGATGCCGCTCGCCCTTAGCCTTCTCGGGCTGGAGATGCTGTATCTTTCCCGCTTGTTCCCGGGGCCGCGGCAGGAGGATATCCGCGGCAGCGCGCGTGCGAGGCCAGCAACGATCTCGGCCAGCGCGTCGCTAGCGCGGCGAAGCGGGGCTTGGCCGCTTCGAGCGAGGTAGCCGGAACCAACTGCGCTGGCAAGGCCATTGGAGAATTTCGGATGTTTCCCGCCGATCCGAAGCGCTTGTTAGATGGTCCCGAGCCGGAAAATGGAACTGGGTCGCGCTTGCAGCCTGCGCCGGCTACCGACCGCGCGCCTGCGGTCCCTCCGGCGCTGAGTGCGCCGCCGAGCCTCGCAGCATTGCTCCGCGCCGGGCGCCGTCGCTGGCCGGCGCTCCTAGGGCTGGGCGTGCTGGGGGCCGCCTTGTCGGCCGGCCTGGTTTGGGCCGCCTATCCGGCCAGGTACAGCGTGCAGGCGTTGATCCACGTCGCTTCGAACAACGGCCGCGGCGCCTACGAAAGCGAGGCCGACCTCTCGAACTTCCAGCGCACCCAGGCCGCGCTGCTCAAGAGCCAGTCGGTCCTGCGCGCCGCCTTGGACAAGCCGGAAATCGCCGCGTTACGCGAAGTGCGCGCCCGCGCCGATCCGGTCGCCTCGCTCCAGAAGGACCTCGCCACGGACACGACGCTCGGCCCCGAAGTCCTGCGCGTCGCCCTGACGGGCGACTATCCGGAGGACTTGCCCGTCCTCGTCAACGAGATCGTGCGCGCGTACCTTCGCGATTACGCAGCCAAGGAAGAGACCCGCGCGGCAGCTCGGCTAAGGCAGCTTCGGGAGAACTACCGAAGGTGCGCCGATAGCCTGCGCGAGAAGCGCCAGCGCGTGCGCTCGCGCGAGCTGCAACTCGGGATCGACGACCCACAGATCGTACAGGCGCGCTACCAGATGGCCCTCCAGCAACTCGCCACTGCGCAGAATCAGCGCCTCCAGGCCCAGCTCGATCACCAGAAAGTGCAGGAGGAGCGGCGTTCGCTCCTGTCACGAATCCGGTCACCGGATAGCTTTCCCGTATCTATCGCGGCGGTCGCGGACGAACTGCGCCAGGAGCCGGCCGTGCGCAAGCAGCTCGAACGGCTTGCCACCGCGGAGGAAGCCTTAGAGCGCATTCGCTCGCTCTCCAATCCGAGCGCACTGGAGGGACTCCTCGAAGGACCGCGGGCCGAGCGCGACGCGATCCAACAAGCGCTCCAGGGTCTACAGAACGAGTTACGGCCGGGAATCGAGGCGCGGCTCCGGGCCAAGGGACTGGACGAGGCCAAAGCAAGTTTGGCGCGCACCGAAACCCAGCTCGCGCTGCTCGAGCGGCACGAACGGACGCTCGACGGCGTCGTGAAAAGCCTGGAGGCGCAAGTCGAGAGCTTGCGCCTCGGCCGCGGCGGACCGAACCGCGCCGCGGGAGACCTGGAAGCCCTGCGCGACGACGCGGCGCAAACCGAGTTGCTCCTCAGAAAAATCGGCGACGAGCTGGGAACGCTCGCCGCCGAGCCGCCCGCCGCCAGCCGGATCACGTTGTTGGAGGCCGCCGAGGTCCCGGCCTCGCGAAACGTGGAACGTCAACTCAAGGCCGTCAGCGCGGCCGGTTTCGGCACGTTCGGCCTGATCGTGTTGGGCCTCGCCCTGCTCGAATTCCGCACCCGGCGGGTCGGCGCCGTCGCCGACGTGGCCCAGGGACTCGGCCTTTCCGTCATCGGCACGCTGCCGCTCTTCAAGCCGGCCTTGCGCATTCCAGCGACCGGAAGTTTGCCGGTCATCGACTTGACCGATACGACTCCCGATGCAGTCGAAGCGTTCCGAGCGGTGTTTCTCCACCTCGCGCACCAGGAGCAATTGAAGGTCGTGATGGTGGCCAGCGCGGTCGAGGGCGAAGGCAAGACGTCGCTGGCCACGCAATTGGCCGCGTCGTTGGCCCGCGCCTGGCGGCGGACCCTGCTCGTCGATTGCGACCTGCGCCGCCCCGCGGCCCACGAGGCGCTCGACGTTCCACTGGAGCCGGGCTTATGCGACGCGGTGCGCGGCACGATCGAGTTCGAGAAGGCGATCCGGACCACCCCAGTCAATCGTCTTTGGATCCTGCCGGCCGGTCGCCGTGACGACGGCGCCCTGCACGCGCTGGCCCGCGAGGAAGTCGCCGAAGCCTTCAAGCGCCTGAAGCGACACTACGATTTCATCGTCGTCAACGCCGCGCCGGTGCTCGCCGCGGCCGATTCCCTCGTGATCGGCAAGCACGCCGACGCCGCGGTACTGGCGGTCCTGCGCGACGTGAGCCGGCTGCCCGCCGTCCACGCGGCCCAGCTGCGCCTGACCCGGCTCGGCATTCGCATTCTCGGCGCCGTGGTTCTCGGAGAGAGCGGCAGCAACGAGGAGTTGCCGGATGTCCAACCGGGCATGCGATAGCTTTGGCTCTTTGGAGTGCGGCGATTCATCGCTGCTTTTTGTCGCGGAGAAAGCGGCGATGAATCGCCGCACTCCAGAGAGCCGAGCAGCCCACCAATTTGCAGTGGACGGCATACTACAATCCGCGGACAGGTCCAACCGGAGGAGCTGGCTTTTCTATCCCAGCGCACCTGTCCTTGCAGGACTTGTCATCGTGATCGCTGCCGGCGCTTGGCACGGTATCCGGACCGAACGGTGGCAAGAGTCCGGAGCGCTGGAAGCCGCCGTCGCCAGGTTGGACGATCTCCCGGAGCAAGTTGGCGATTGGCAAGCCCGGCCCGTCGAGGCGGACGAGCGGGCCTTGCGCCGGGCCGGTGCGGCAGGGCACTGGCTCCGCCGCTTCACGAACGCGCGCACCTCGACGAGCGTCACGATCGTCCTGTTGTGCGGGCGGACTGGGCAGATGGCCGTGCATCGGCCCGAGGACTGCTATCGCGGCGCGGGCTACGAAATGGCAGGGGTGCCGGTGCCGTTTCCGCTATCACTGGCGCCGGACGACGCCATGGCGGATTTCTGGACCGCTTGCTTCCGCAAGGAAGCTGCAAGCGGACCCGTGCAGCTTCGCATCCTCTGGTCGTGGCTGGGGGACGGCCGCTGGCGAGCGCCTGAAAGTCCGCGTCTCGCTTTCGCGGGGATTCCGGTACTCTACAAGCTCTATGCCGTGCGCGAGATGGCTGGACTGGCGGAATCGATCGACGACGACCCGTGCACGGACCTGCTGCGCCTGCTGATCCCGGAACTGACGAAGTTGCTCGCCGACTAAGAATGACCACGCAAGTGGGAAAGTAGGGTGCGTGAAACGCAATCTTGTCGTGCTCAGGTGCGTTTCACGCACCCTACTTTCTCGCCGACTAGTGGTTCCTCGCAGCGGGCTCGAACGAAGGCCGCGACATGCTCCTCGAAACTAAACCCGAGCTGCGCGAGAGGCCGCGAGCGGCGCCACTGCCGGCGGCGCGAGGCGCGGCCGCGAGCCAGCCGCAGCGATTGGCGGCGCCTCGCCCGAACTCGGGCGAGACTGTTCGTCGAGTCGTGGACGTTACGCTGGCGCTGCTGCTGGCCTCGTGTACGTGGCCCTTACTGCTGGCGGCCATTGCGCTGGTCCGCCTCACGTCGCGCGGACCAGCGTTGTATTCGCAAACCCGCCTCGGCCGCGGCGGGAAGCCGTTCCGCATTTACAAGGTCCGCACCATGGCCTACGACTGCGAGCGGGGGAGCGGTCCACGCTGGTCGACGGCGGGCGATCCGCGCGTTCTGCCGGTCGGCCGGCTGCTGCGGCGCACGCACCTGGACGAACTGCCGCAGCTCTGGAACGTGCTGTGCGGCGAAATGAGTCTCGTCGGGCCACGGCCGGAGCGGCCGGAGTTCGTTCCCCAGCTCGAGTGAGTCATCCCGCTCTATCGGAAGCGACTGGCGGTATTGCCCGGCGTGACCGGGCTGGCGCAGGTTTATCTGCCGCCCGACACCGACCTCGAAAGCGTCCGCCGCAAGCTGGTCTTCGACATCCACTACGTTTGCCACCGCAACACGTGGCTGGACTTACGCATCCTGTTAGCTACGTTCTGCAAGCAGATCCTGCCCTTTGGTCTCCCCGGCATCCTGTTCCGATTGCCCAATCGAAACACGGTCGAACGCACGTACCACCACCTGGTTCGCAGCACCCTGCCGGTGTCCTCGTAGTCAGGCGTCCTCGTTCATGTCCGTAACTGCTGCTGTCTGCCGGGCGCCCTCGGCGACGTCGTCAGCCCGCTTGCCCTCTTCTGGGTTCGGGGTTTTCTTGCTGCTGAACGCGGCGCTGTTCCTGCGGCCGGTGGAAATCGTGCCGGGCCTGGTCGGGTTGGAGATCTATCAGTTCCTGATCTTCGTTTGTTTGCTGATTGCTTTTCCGACAGTCGTCGAGCAGCTTTCGCCCGAGATGCTGGAGCGCCGGCCGATTACAGCGTGCATCGTCGGACTGTTGTTCGCAGCCGTGCTGTCGCACTTGTGCCGGTTCGACATTGCCCGCGCGGCGGCGTGCGGGTACGAGTTCTTCAAGCTCGTCGTTTATTACTTGCTGTTCGTTGGCTTGGTGACCACGCCGGAACGGCTGCGGCGGTTCCTCTTGTGGCTGGCGATCTTTGCGGCGGCGCTGGCGCTGCTGGCAGTGCTGCAATACCACGACGTGATTCGCCTGCCGAACCTGAAGACGCTTCAGGCCGTCGAGCGCGACGCGGCCACCGGACGCGACGTCGTCGTGCGCCGGCTCCAGGCCACGGGTCCCTTCCACGATCCGAACGACCTGTGCGTCCTCCTGGTGGTCGGCATCTCACTATCCCTCTACTGGCTGACAGATTCGCGCAAGGGACTAGCACGGCTAGCGTGGGTGGGGCCGTTGGTCGTCCTGCTCTATGCCTTGGCGCTCACCCAATCTCGCGGCGGCTTCCTGGCTCTGCTCGGCGGCCTGTTCGCTTTCCTGCACGCTCGTTTCGGCTGGAAGGCGACGATTGGGCTCGGGGCGGTGCTCGCGCCGGCGCTGTTCGTCGCGTTCGCCGGCCGGCAGACGGACATATCGGCATCCGCCGGCACGGGGCAGGAGCGCATCCAGATCTGGAGCGACGGCCTGATGCTGTTCCGCGACGCGCCGCTTTTCGGCGTGGGCATGAACCAGTTCGAGGTGTTCGTGGGCCACGTCGCCCACAATTCCTATCTCCAGGCGCTCGCGGAGCTGGGATTGGTCGGCGGCGCGCTGTTCCTCGGCGCGGTATATCTCGGACTTACGACCGTGCGTTCGTGGAACGCGGGCGACCGGCCTGTCGTCGATCCGGAATTGCGTCGCCTGCACCCGTACCTGACAGGAGCCGTGACCGGGTACGCGGTCGGCATGCTCACGCTGACGCTCAACTACATCGTGCCGACGTACGTGATACTCGGCGTCGCAACGGCCTATGGCGGAATGACCCAAGCGCAGCCGCCCGCGCAGTTGGCGAGGTTTGACTTGCGGTTAGCCGGCCGTCTTGTAGGCCTAGCGGTGATGTTCTTCCTCGGGCTCACCATCTTCGTCCGGTTGTTTTTCGTACACTAGTGCAAACGAGCGAGAGCGACAATCCGGGCGTGCCGCTAACGATCGTCGAGCCTCCCCGCGGCTGGCAGGGGCTCGACCTGGGCGAAATCTGGCGGTTTCGCGACCTGCTGTACTTTCTCGTCTGGCGCGACGTCAAAGTTCGCTACAAGCAGACGGCGCTCGGGGCAGCCTGGGCAGTGCTTCAGCCGCTGTTGACGATGGCGGTGTTCACGATCTTCTTCGGCAAGTTGGCCGGCGTATCTTCGGGGGACCTGCCGTACCCGATCTTCGCCTTCGCCGGCTTGTTGCCGTGGACCTTCTTCGCCACGGCCGTAGCCGCTGCGGGCAATAGCGTCGTGGGGTCGGAGCGGTTGATCACCAAGGTCTACTTTCCGCGCCTGGCCGTGCCGTTTGCGGCGGTGGGGGCGGCGGTCGTGGATTTCGCCGTGGCCTGCGTCCTGCTTGCTGCCCTGATGTTGTCCTGGGGCATCGCTCCAGGCGTTGGTCTGCTGGTCGCCCCGTTCATATTCGGCGTCGTATTTCTGGCAGTGATTGGCGTGGGAACACTGCTGGCGGCGCTGAACGTCGCGTATCGCGATTTTCGGTACGTGATTCCGTTCCTGGTGCAGCTCTGGATGTTCGCCACGCCCACGGTCTACATGCAGCCGGCGGCGGCTGGCGAAAGCGGGTGGCTCCAGGCGCTGCTCGCGCTCAACCCGATGACCGGGCTGATCGCGGCCTTCCGGGCTTCGGTCCTGGGAACGCCGATTCCCTGGGCCGAACTGGCCGGCTCGACGGTTACGGTCGTCGGTACGTGCCTGCTCGGCTGTTATTACTTTCGCAAGGTAGAAGACACGTTCGCGGACGTGATCTAAAGGTCTTGGACCCATCGAACCGGGTTTCTGCCCTGGAAACCGGGTTTTCCCCGCCAAAAACCCGGTTTCCAAGGCAGAAACCGGGTTGAGGACCGAATGCAACCAGCAATCGACTGTCAGCGCCTCAGCAAGTGCTACCGCGTGGCCTCGACCGCCGGCGACGTGGCGTGCAGCTACCGGACGCTGCGCGACGACGTGGCTGCCTGGTTGCGTCGGCCGTTGAGTTGGCTCCGCGGCGGCCGAGGCGAGAGACAGGAAAGCGAATTCTGGGCCTTGCGCGACGTGAGCTTTGCCGTTCGACCGGGAGAGGTCGTCGGCGTCGTGGGCCGGAACGGCGCGGGCAAGTCCACGCTGCTGAAACTTCTATCGCGCATTACGAATCCGACGACCGGCCGGATTGCCCTACGCGGCCGGGTCGGCAGCTTGCTCGAAGTGGGGACCGGCTTCCACCCGGAGCTGACTGGCCGAGAGAATATCTACCTCAACGGCGCAGTCCTAGGCATGCGGCGGCGCGAGATTGCCCGGAAGTTCGACCACATCGTCGAATTCGCAGAGACGGGAACCTTTCTCGATACGCCCGTGAAGCGTTATTCCAGCGGCATGTACGTGCGGCTGGCGTTCGCGGTCGCCGCCCACCTGGAACCCGAGATCCTGATCGTGGACGAGGTGCTGGCCGTGGGCGACATGGCCTTTCAGCGCAAGTGCATGGGCCGGATGCGCGAGGTCGGCCAGTCGGGCTGCACGGTCCTGTTCGTCAGCCACAACATGGCGGTCGTCGAGACGCTGTGCACGCGGGCCATCTTGCTCGACGCCGGCCGGCTGGTGCGCGAGGGCGCGGTGCCCGAGATCGTGCGCGAATACCGCCGGCGCGTTCTGGGTCCCTCGGACGCCAGCGGCACGCGGCTGGCCGACCGGAACGGCCCGGGCCGCCGGCAACGGATTTTCACCGCCGTGACGCTCCTGGATGCGGGGGACGAGCCGACGAACTTCGTCCCGCTGGGCGGCCTCTTCCGTGCACGTCTCGGCCTGAACTCGCCGACGCCGATCCGCTATCCCGCCATCACCATCGGCATTGACGACGTGATGGGCCAACGCTTGCTAAGCCTGGTCACGCCGCTGTCGCGCACGGTGCTGGAGCGACTGGAGGGGGCCTGCGAAGTCGAATGCCGCGTGGAATCTTTCCCGCTCGCGCCCGGCGAATACTGGCTGAAACTGGGACTGGCGGCCGCTGACGTAGAACTCGACGACGTGGAGCGCGCCCTGCCCTTCAGCGTCCAGAACGGCGACGCGTTCGGCGAAGGCCGGGGCATCCATCGCGGCGTCTGCGTCGCACCATCGACCTGGACTACTCATGCGGCTGCCGAGCAGCGGGGATGCTGGAAAGAGGAGGCAGCGTGTCACGCCGCCACCTGCTCGTCGTGACGTACCACTTTCCGCCCTCCGCGGCGAGCGGCACGTTTCGCATCGCGGGATTCACCCGCCACTTGCCGCGTTTCGGGTGGCGAGGAAGCGTAATTGCGCCGCCGTGCTTGCCGTGGGAGCCCGTGGACGAACGGCTCGCGGCGGAATTGCCGGCAGATGTCGCGGTGCATGCCGTGCCATATCCGCTCGGCCGCAGGTACAAGCCTTTTAGGTACGTCGCCCAGAACGGCGTGTGGCTGCCGCGCGCCTGGCAGACGCTCCGTCGCAGCGTCGAGCACTCGCGGCCGGACGCCGTGTTGACCTCCGGACCGCCTCATTGCGTCCACCTCCTAGGCCTACTTGCCAAGCGCCGCTTCGGCTTACCCTGGGCGGCCGACTTCCGCGACCCGTGGGTCGTCGGCGATCGGCTTGAAAACTGGCGCTCGCTTCGCGTCTGGTGCGCCCGGCGCTGTGAACGCGCGATCCTGCGCCGCGCCGATCTCGTGGTGACCAATGCGCCAAGGGCCGCCAGCCGGCTTCGATCTAGCTATCCCGAGCGGCGCGAAAACATAGTCGTCGTGACCAACGGCTTCGATCCGGCGGGATTCCCGAGCCGCTCGGCACGTCCGGGCGGGAAGCCGATCGTCGATTTTGTCCATACGGGCGAAGTGTATTTCGGACGCGATCCGCGGCCCTTTCTCGACGCCTTTTGCGCCGCCCATGCAGACGGGGTCTCTTTTCGGGCACGCTTCCTCGGCCGCACGACGGGAAGCAACGTAGACCTCGATTCGGAGATCCGTGCCCGAGGACTGGAGGAGTCCGTCGAGTGCGGCGGGCAGGTATCGTACGAAGGAAGCCAGCGCGCAATGGCCGACGCCGACATCCTGCTCCTTCTCGACAGTCCTGGGCGGATGGTCGGCGTTCCGGCCAAGCTCTACGAG
>Ga0066903_100005535_pt1 | contig 10982 bp, 10 predicted proteins | sample PanSoiMetaGPlot1_FD_67491 | JGI IMG/M metagenome (GOLD analysis project Ga0066903, IMG submission 67491) | Tropical forest soil microbial communities from Panama analyzed to predict greenhouse gas emissions - Panama Soil - Plot 1 (version 2) | ecosystem: Environmental > Terrestrial > Soil >...
GCCGACGATCGCCGGTTCTACCTGGCCGTGCCGCATCGCGGCAGCCAGAAGGCCGAGATTCGTATCTTCGAGACGCACTGAGCGAATACCTCTTTCGGGTGAGCCTCGCACAACTACTTCGAGCCCCGCAAATTACTCCTTTCCGGTGATGTGAGTCACCACCGCCGTCGCTATGCTTGCCCTCAGTAGAGGCGAGAGCACATGAACACAGACATGACCACGATCGCGACGATGGACGCCGCGCGCACGAGGACCTCGCATGCGTCGACCGCGACGCCGATCGTGTTCGTCGTCGACGACGACATCTCGGTGCGGGAGTCGCTGGAACTGATGATCGAGGCGGCCGGCTGGCAGCCCGAGACATTCGCGTCGGCGGAGGAGTTCCTCGCGCGTCCCGCCACCCTGGTTCCAAGCTGCCTGATCCTCGACATCACCCTTCCGGATCTCAACGGCCTGGATCTTCAGAAGCGCGTCGCCGCCGATCGGCCGGACATGCCGATCATCTTCATCACCGGACATCGCGACGTCCCGATGATCGTCCAGGCGATGAAGGCGGGCGCGATCGAGTTCCTGACGAAGCCGTTCAAGGACGAGGTGCTGCTCGCCGCGATCCCGCATGCCCTCGATCGGAGCCGCCGGGCGCTGGAGCACGACGCGAAGATGAAGGCGCTTCGGACGAACTACGAGTCGCTCACGCCGCGCGAGCGTGAGGTCATGGTGCTGGTGGTCTCGGGGCTGCTGAACAAGCAGGTCGGAGGCGAGCTGGGCATCAGTGAGATTACGGTGAAGGCGCATCGCGGCCAGGTGATGCGAAAGATGAGGGCCGACTCACTGCCGGCCCTGGTCAACATGGTGGCCACGCTCGGCCTGGACGTCACGTCCGGGACGGCGCTGCGATGAACTCGAGCAGATCCTGATTGATCACGTCGGCGTTGACGGTGCACATCCCGTGCGGCAGCCCCTTGTACACCTTCAACGTGCTGTTCCTCACGAGCTTCGCCGACTGCATCGCGGAGGCGCCGATCGGCACGATCTGATCGTCGTCTCCGTGCATGATCAGCGTCGGGCGGTCGATCTTCTTCAGATCCTCCGTGAAGTCGGTTTCTGAGAACGCCTTGATGCAATCGAGGGCGCTCTTGTGGCCGGCCATTATCCCCTGAAGCCAGAACGAATCGCGCACGCCCTCCGACACCTTCGCGCCGGGACGGTTGAACCCGTAGAACGGCAGGGTGAGGTCCCTGAAGAACTGCGACCGATCGGCCGCGACTGCCGCCCGCATCTGATCGAACACCTCGATCGGCAGCCCTCCCGGGTTGGCCGGTGTCTTCACCATCAGCGGGGGCACGGCGCCGATGAGCACCGCCTTCGCGACGCGGCCGGTGCCGTGACGCCCGAGGTACCGCGCGACTTCACCACCGCCCGTCGAGTGTCCCACGTGAATCGCGTCCCGCAGATCGAGGGCCTCGGTGAGCGCGGCGAGGTCGTCCGCGTACGTGTCCATCTCGTTGCCGGTCCACGGCTGTGTCGATCGGCCGTGTCCGCGCCGATCGTGGGCGATGCAGCGGTAGCCGCGCGATGCGAAGAACACCATCTGCGGGTCCCACGCGTCGGCTGTCAACGGCCACCCGTGACTGAAGACGATGGGCTGGCCGGTTCCCCAGTCCTTGAAATAGATCTGCGTCCCATCCTTCACGGTGATCGTGCTGCCGATTCGTTCAGCGACAGTCGTCATGGGCGATATCCTCCTTTCGAGCGCTCCGGCGATCGGCCACGTGTCTTCCGCACCGTCGCCTCCCGTTGACGTTACTCCTCTTTCCAATCCGGCGCGCGCTCGCCCCGCGAAATGACGATCTCGCGCGGTCCGAAGAGACGCGCGTCTATCGAGAACGCGCCGGGACCGATCAGCGAAACCGCCACGGCGTCCGCGAACGTCATCAACGCAGCGGGCATGCCGAGCCCCAGCACGTCGCCATGAACGGGAAACCAGAACACGGCGATCGTCACCGCGAGGACCGCGGCACTGACAGAGGTGAAGAGGCCGACCAGCACGGCCAGGCTCGTCGCGATCGCCAGTGCCGCGCCCACGACGTCGAACGTCGTCATCGACGGTCCGATCAAGCGTGCCACGGCGAGACCGATCCCCATGAGCGAAGCGATCGCTCGAAGGAGGAGGAGGCCGGCGCCGAGCCTGCCGTTCGGGAACGCCGAGAAGAACCGCGGCACGCGATCAGGGTACCAGCCGCGAGCGGCGGGCGAATCACCTGACCATGGCGGTTTCGTCTACCACTATCGTGTTACGGCAGACCCTGCGGCTAGAGCTCGATGATGCCCCGGCGCACCGCAATCGTGACGGCCTCGGTCCGGTCGTTGGCGCCCAGCTTCTCCATGATGTGCTTCACGTGGACCTTGACCGTGTCTTCTGAAATGAAGAGCCGCTCCGCGATGTCGCGGTTCCGATTGCCTTGCGCTACGTGCCTCAGGACGTCCTTCTCGCGCTCCGTGAGCGATTCGTCGCTGACGTGCTCGGCGAGCCGCGACGCGACCTCCGGCGGAATGCGTTTCTTCCCGGAGTGGACCTGCCTGACGACACCGACGAGCTCCTGCGGCGGCATGCTCTTGAGGATGTAGCCGCGCGCCCCGGCGGCCAGGGCGCGCTGAATCTCCACGTCGCCTTCGAACGTCGTCAGCATCACGATCCGCGCGTCGCGGAATTCGTCGCGAATCGCAATCATCGCGTCGATGCCGCTGATGTCGGGCAGCCGGAGATCCATCAGCGTGACGTCCGGACGATGCTCGCGGAACTGGTGAATGGCGTCGCGACCGGTCGCGGCCTGCGCGATCATCTCCATGTCCGGCTCGTTGTTGATGATCGACGCGATCCCCTCGCGAAGCAGCGGATGATCGTCAACGCTCAGGACGCGGATTTTCGAGTGTGCCGTCACGTTTCTTCTCCGTCGCGAACGCCACGCGGGCCGGCACCGACAACTCGACTTCGGTGCCCTCTCCGGCGCGGCTCCACACCTTGAGGCCCGCCCCGATTCGATCGGCGCGCTCGCGCATACCGGCCAGTCCCCAGTGTCCGTCGACGCCCGACCGCAGCACCTCGCTCGCGATGCCGCGTCCATTGTCGCGCACCAGCATGCGCAGCTCCCGCGCCCTGTACTCCAGGGCCAGTTCGACCCGGCTCGCCTCCGAGTGGCGAAACGCATTCACGACCGCTTCGCGGCCGATCCGGTAGATCTCGTCGCGGATGAACGGCTGCAGCGGCCGGCCGCGACCCTCGACGAGCACGCGGTAGTCGATGCCGTTGCCGACGGCGAGCTCGTCCGACATGCCGGAGAACGCCCGCTGAAGATCGTCCGAGGCGCTTGCCCGCGAACGCAGACCGCGGACGGCGTTGCGTCCCTCGTCGATCACGCGCGTCATCAGGTCCTGCACCTTCTTCAGCGACGGCTTCGCCGGCGAGTCGGGCGGAAGCCGGTCTGCCACGACGTGCAGCTGCATCGATGCGCTCAGGAACCCCTGCAGCAGCGTGTCGTGCAGTTCCTGCGCGATGCGCGTCCGCTCCGCGAGCCGCTCCTCGAAGCGCACGTTGAGCTGCCGGCGCACCTGGTGCAGTCGGACGCGGTACGCCGCCCATGCCGCCAGGTACGCGCCGAGCAGCCACACCGCGCGAAACCACTCCGACTGCCAGAATGCCGGCGCGATCGACAGGCTGACGACGGCTTCGTCGCCGTTCCAGACGCCGTCGCCGTTGGACGCCATGACGTGAAACCGATAGTCACCGGGACCCAGGTTCGTGTACGCCGCCTGCCGCGTGGAACTCGCCACGCTCCAGCCGCGATCATAGCCGTCGAGATGGTAGCGGAACTGCACGCGCTCCGGCGTCGCCAGGCTGAGACCGGTGTAGCTGAACACGAGACGCTGCGGTCGCGGCGGCACCTTCAGCGGCGTGCCGGTGATGAACTTGTCGTCGGCCCAGATCGTCTCGATCGCCGCCAGCGCAGGAGCCGCTCGCCCGGTGGCGGCACTCGGATCCGTCACAGAGAGGCCGCGCGTCGTCGACAGCCAGATCCGACCTGCGGGATCGGTGGTGAGACTGCGATGCCGTTTCACCCCCTCGACGCCGGGCAATCCGTCGGATGGGCCGAACTCGCGCAGGTCCGCGTCGGACGCCGTTCCGCCGGCGAGCCGTTCGCGGTTGATGCTCACGATGCGCTCGCTCGTGGCAATCCACAGCTCGCCGCCGCGATCCTCCGTGATGCCGAGTACCGACCCGCGCAGGCGCTCCGGCGCGCGGAACGCGGCGTCGATGCGGCCGGCGTGAGCGCGCGCGAGTCCCGCGGCCGTGCCGATCCACATGTCGTGCGCGGAATCCTCGTACAGGGTGTTGACTTCGTTCGACGGCAGGCCGTCCACCGTCGACACGCGCGTCCACCCCGTCGAAGACTGGCGGCTCACGCCGTTTGGCGTTCCCACCCACAGCGTGTGGTCGGCGGCTTCGGCGAGTGCCGTCACCGTGTTCGAGGCCAGACCATCTCCGGTGGTGATGGTCGTGAAGCGCCCCTCCCTCAGGCGGCTCAGTCCCGCGCTGAGCGTACCGGCCCAGACCGTTCCGTCTTGCGCGCGAAGCACGGCGTAGACGTTGTTCTGGGCGAGCCCGTCCGTCTTCGTGAACGTGCGGGCGCTGAACGTTCCAGCGTCGGCGTGAAGCCGGGTGAGTCCGCCCCGTTGCCGCGCCAGCCAGACCTCGCCGCCGTCTCCCGAGATCGAATACACGACGTCTTTGTCGAGACCAGCGAGCGCGACGGGTGACACACGTTGATCGGAAATCGCAAAGAGGCCGCCTGCGGTCGGTGCGATCCACGTGTACCCCGTGTCGGCGAACACCGCCCCGCCCGCATCGGCCGGCAGCCCCTGTGGCGCGGCATACGTGGTGAAGACGCCGTTTCTCAGCCGCTCGATGCCGCTGTTCGTGCCGATCCACAGATTGCCCTCGCGATCCTCGAAGATCGCATTGACCGCGCCGCGCCTGGCGCGATCGTGTTCGTCGAACGAGACGACGCCGTGTCGGTTGACGCGCAGGAGCTGTCCGGCATGCGTCCCGATCCAGACGTTGCCGTCGCGATCGCGCGTCATCGCGAGGACGCCGACGTGCGCGAGCGATTCGGGAATGCCGGTGCGTGTCACCTCCGAACCGTTCCACACGCTCACGCCATCATCGGTGCCAATCCAGAGCGTGCGGCCGTCGCCGGGGAGCAGTGCGTTGATCTTCTGGTCGGGCGGCCCGTTCACGACCGGCCTGAGACGGCCGTCGTGCAGATGCAACAGCCCTTCGTCCCTCGTGCCGAGCCAGATCTCGCCGTCGGCGGTCTGTGCCACCGCCATCGCGAAGGAGGAGGGCATCGCGTCGTGCGAGACGAGCGTTTCCACTCTGCCATTGCGGTATCGCACGAGGCCATGATCGAAGTCGACGAGCAGCAGGGCATCTCCAGGCACCGGTCTCATCGCCGTGACCGCGGGACCGATCTCGGCGAGACCCGGCGGCGGATCGCCGAGCGTCCCCTCGTGATAGCGCTTCAGCATGGCACTCCGCAGCTGGAGCCACAGACCACCGGCCGGATCGGGCGCCATCGCCAGCACGGCCGGATCCTGTTCCCTGGTCGATCCCTCCTGCTGCACGACATGGAACACGAGGCCGTCGAAACGAACCAGGCCCCTGTCGGCGCCGATCCAGAGATAGCCGTCGGTCGACTGGGTGATCGCGTGAACGGCGCCGCCCGGAAATCCGCGGTCGCTCTCCCAGCGATCGTGGGTGTACTGCTCTATCCGTCGATTGGGATCGATGGCCCGTGACGAGGCGGCCGCCGACAGCGCGACGAATGTCGCGAGGGCGACGCGAGCCGTCCGCCCGCGACGGCTACGGCAGGTAGACGAACTTCTCAACCACGACCTCGACATTCCCAGAGGGCGGTGCGGGCGAGCCACGAAAGTACAAGAGGTTGATGCGCGCCGTTTCGGTGCCGGACACGGGAACACCCGACGTGAACTCACGCCGTGCGATGATGTGTCCGGCCGCGTTCAGCGTCTGGAACGCGGCGCGCTGCGGCTCCCACCGGAAGGAATGCGTCAGCCGGCCGGGAGGCTGGCGAAAGCGGTACACGTTGGCCGCAACGTAGTACGGCTGGACGACGTACTGCACGTCCTTGTTGTCGGGATTGCCCCACCGGCTGACTTCGACGTCCAGCTCGCGATGGTTCTGATCGGCGCCGAGGTCGTCCCACGTCATGAAACCGAGCGCGGCAGCCGGGTCGAGCCGCGACGTATCCCGCACGACGAACGTATAGGTGCCGTACCCGAGTGATCGTCTCAGCTTGATCTCGGCGCTCGTCCATCGACCGTCGCGCTGGGTCAGCAGGAGGTGAAGCATCCCCTTCTCGTCTACCCACGCATTGCGGCCGTCGTACTCGTTCGCCCCGTCGCGGTCGCTGGGTGTCTGACGGACTTCCCAGTCGTAGCCGCTGAACGTGATCACGCGCTCCGGCGGCGGCGCGTAGGAACCGCGGCCCTTGTGTGTGGCCACCGCGACGACCATGCCGCCCACGGCGGGGAGCGCGTCCGTCGTGGGCGGCGGCTGATACCCGGGCTCGACGAGAAGCGCCGCGTATTCGAGTCCGAGATGCGTCGTGGTACGCCACGTGCCGTCGGCGCCAATCTCGGTGAAGGGCTTCGCCACGAACGGCTGCACCCACCAGATCCCGCTCCTGGCAAAGAGCACGACACGCTGGTTCGGCCGCGCGCCGTTGACGCGGCCGCCGATCGGAGCGAGCCGCGGCTCGCCACCCGCCGCGGCTTCCGGCACTTCGGTGAGGGCAATGGATGGCGCGCCGCCGTTCCCGCCCGTCGTGCAGGCGCCCGCCATCACCGACAATGCGACTGCGAACGTCGCGCGCCCGACCCGGCCAAGCGTGCGGCACCTCATTGAATCCGTCGAGGTCCAATCTACATCAACGAAGAGCTGACGCCATGGACGACGAGCGACGGGCCTATGAGTCGTGCCAGTTCCACCGCCTGGACGGCGGGGTCTGCGGGTAGCCCGCTAGGGCTCTGCTACGCCCCCGCTGTTTCTCGGCTACGCTCCATGTGGAGCGCGGCATCTCTCGAGGCCTCGTCGGACGTTCTCCCTCGTTCGCGCGCGATGATATAGGCCGCGTACCATCCCGACCAGTGGTGTTTCGGAGCCGTCGGTTCGTACTCGCCATGGTGCGTCTCGGCATCACGCAGGAGCTCCGTGAGGGTCGCGACGTCCAGGCCGACTCCTCGTCCGGGAAGGCGCGTCCTGACCTCCTGCAGCAGCCATCCATTGCCGTCCGGATCGCTGAAGGTAGCAAACGATCGGTAGCTGCCGTGATCGGGTGCGGGCCCATTGACGCGACCGCTGCCGTCGGACTGGAACTGTGCTCCCGGTGCAGACGCGTTGAACACGTTGCTGATCCCCACGCCGAGACGGGCGAGTTCCTCGCGTGCCGATTCGATGTCGGACACGATCAGGTAGAGGCCCCGGGCCGAGCCCGGCGCGGCCGGCGTGACCTTCGTACCGAACTGGATCGAGCATTCCGAGCCGGGCGGCGTGAACTGGACGACCCTGAAGCCGTTGTCGAACGCGAAATCGGCGTCGAGCCGCCATCCCAGACTGCCGTAGAAACGCTTCGCGCGGTCGATGTCGGACACCGGGATCACCACGACCTCGAGCTTCAGGTCGACCGTTGCGGCGCCCGCGGCCGGCGCTGCATGCTCGTTGCTGATCTGTGTGCTGCTCATGACGACCTCCGTGCGTTGACGATGAGTGCGATCAGGATCGCGCCGCGCTCGGTTGCGTCACCTGTGCGGCGAGCGTGTTCAGGCTTTCTCCAAGCATGCGGTTGAAGGCCGGGAACGGGTGGATGACGTCGGCGAGGGCGTTCAATGGCGTGCCGACTTTGATCGCCAGTATGAGCTCGCCCAGGATCTCGGCTGCGCGCGGCGTGACGAGCGTCGCGCCGATCAGGGTGCCGCGTTCGCGATCGCCGACCAGCTTCAGCGCGCCGCCGTGAAAATCATGGATGTAACCGCGCACGGCTTCGCCCGGATCGGCGCGGGCGACGATGACGTCGATTCCCCTGGCGCGCGCCGCGGCTTCCGACAGTCCGACCGACGCAATTTCAGGATCGGTGAACGTCACGCGCGGCACCGCGGTGTGATCGGCCTTCGCGTCCATGCCGCGCAGTCGGCGCGCCACGATCTCCCCGTGGTAGTAGGCAAGGTGGGTGAAGCCGCCGATTCCCGTGACGTCGCCTGCTCCGAAGACGCCGGGCCGCGCTTCGAGCGTCGCCGGGTCCACCTTCAACCAGCCGCGCTCCGTCTGCGCGAGCCCGGTTGCGCGCCACGCCTCGAGGTTCGCCCGGCGGCCCGTGGCCACCAGCAACCGGTCGGCCGACACCACTGTTCCCGACTTCAAGTGCAGACTCACGGCCGAGCGTCGGCCCGATGACTCCGCGGATTGCCGTTCGACGGCGATGCATGGATCGCCGACGATCAGCGTGATGCCATCCGCCTCCAGGTGCGGCCGCAGCGCGGCGCCGGCCTCGGGTTCTTCGTGACCGAGGAACGCAGGTGCGGCTTCGATCACGGTCACCTTCGACCCGAGACGGGCGAACGCCTGGGCCAGTTCGACGCCAACGTAGCCGCCGCCGAGAATCGCCAGCGCGGCCGGAAGTTCCCGTGGAATCACCGCCTGACGATTGGTCCAGAACTCGACGGTGTCGAGGCCCGAAATGGCCGGGATAGCCGCCGTGCTGCCATTCGCGATGACGACCGCGCGACGAGCCACCAGCTGCTCGCCTCCAACCTCGACAGTGCGCAAGTCCGACAGTGTCCCGTCACCTCGAAAGAGTCTTGCGCCGGTGGCTTCCATCGCGGCGGCAGGGCGGCTGTCGTCGAGGTCGCGCGCCATCCACAGCACGCGCGTGGAGACCTTGGGGAAGTCAACCATCCACTCGACGCGAGACGCGGCGAGCCGCCGGGCGCGATCGGCTTCGCTCAACGTTTCGCCCGAGCGCAGCAGAGTCTTCGACGGCACGCAGCCCCAGTACGGACACTCGCCTCCGACGAGCTCCCGCTCGACGACCGCGAGCGTGAGTCCGCTGTCCCGAAGGCCGACCGCGATCGCTTCGCCGGCGACGCCGCCGCCGAGACACACGACATCGAACACGTGCGGCACGTTCCCTCCTTCCGCAACGCGCGGTGGCCGTGCAACAGCATGCTCAACGGCGGCCACATCGTCCATAAGACTTTGGTATCGATCGCGCGAGGGCCAAGTCCTTTTGATCCGACACACCAAAGGTGATTGATACTAGTGGGTTGTGGGTACCTGCATGTGAATGCCCACCCCGTCGGTGCGGAACAGCTTGCGTTGACGGGATCCCGCGGCACTGCGAATGCATCCAAGGGATGCAAGGAGATCATGATGACGAAACGGACGCTGGACGCTGACACGATCCTGAACGAGGCGAAGCCGCTCGCGCGCCAGCAGGCGCACGAGATTCAGCCGTACGGACACCTCGTCAGACAGCCAATCGCCCTTGCAGAGAGCATCTGCAAGGAAAGCGTCGAGAATCTCAATCAGATGCTGGCGGACACGATGACGCTGCGCGACCTGTACAAGAAACACCACTGGCAGGTGGTGGGACCGACGTTCTACCCGCTGCACCTGCTGTTCGACAAACACTACGAAGAGCAGAACGAGATCGTGGACAAGATCGGCGAACGGATCCAGCTCCTCGGCGGCGTCAGCCTGGCCATGGCCCACGACGTGGCCGAAACGACCCTGATTCCGCGGCCGCCGAAAGGCCGGGAGGAAGTGCCGATCCAGATCTCGCGCCTGCTGCACGCGCACGAGATCGTCCTCAAAGAAGCGCGGACGATGGCGCGCCGCGCGGCGGAAGGCGGCGACGACGGAACCAACGACCTGCTCGTCAGCGACGTCATCCGGAGAAACGAGCTCCAGGTCTGGTTCGTTGCCGAGCACCTCGTCGACATGCCGCTCGTGAAAGCGGTGTAGCGTGGGCGATTCGAAGTCACGGGCCGACGCGAAGATCGACGAGGCGCTCGAAGAAACGTTTCCCGCGAGCGACGCACCGGCCGGCACCGTCGAAACCGGCATCGGCAGAGGGGAACTGCCGGCGTCCGGACACGAATCGGTCACGGACAACCGCGCGAAGAACCGGTTCGAGCTCACCGTGAACGGCGAAACGGCGGTTCTCGTGTACGAGCGAAGCGACGACGCGCTGACCCTGGTTCACACGGAGGTTCCCGCAGCCCTGCGAGGTCGCCATCTTGGCGACGCGCTGGTCGAGGCGGCGCTTCAGTCGGCGCGCTCCGAGGGGTTGCGCGTCGTACCGGTCTGCCCGTTCGTGAAAGCGTACCTGCGCAAGCATCCCGAGGTCGTGAGCGATCGATGAAGATGGCGGTGGGTTGCGACGATGTTGATGGACCGAACGCAAGTGATCAACACTTCGTTGATCGATGCTCAGCATGCGCCGCATCCCGCCGTCCCCACCGGCTGCGTTGACGCTCGAGCTCCTGAACTGGGTCGCCGAGCACCCGCGCACGTATGACGAGACGATGGCCGCGTGGCGGACATCCTGTCCACGCATGCCGATCTGGGAGAACGCCACCGGCGACGGCCTCGTGACGGTGACGGCCGGCGACGACGACGCGAATCCGCCGCGGGTCTGCCTGACGCCGCTCGGCCGCGCCGTTCGCGATCGCCGCGGGATGACGGTGTCCATCCTGGACGACTACTTCGACACGGTGCACACCCTGCCGTGTTTCGCGAAGCTGGCGCCGTTCGACGTCACCATCTGGAACGACCATGTCGAAGACGTGGACGTGCTCGCCGAGCGGCTCGAAGACCGCGAAGTCCTGGTGCTGATCCGGGAGCG
>Ga0066903_100005536_pt1 | contig 10981 bp, 8 predicted proteins | sample PanSoiMetaGPlot1_FD_67491 | JGI IMG/M metagenome (GOLD analysis project Ga0066903, IMG submission 67491) | Tropical forest soil microbial communities from Panama analyzed to predict greenhouse gas emissions - Panama Soil - Plot 1 (version 2) | ecosystem: Environmental > Terrestrial > Soil >...
GAGTCGGTCGTATGAACCGTGGCGCTCGTAGCGTCCGACGTCAGTCGGACAAGGACCGGTTGGTGAAAGATCGTCGGCCGCTGATAGTCAGGCCGGGTGTCTCCGGCATGCCTGAGGGAACGAGGCAGGGCAGCACGCCGCTGCGAGATCACGCGTTTGCCTTTCGAGAGTGGAGGAGCGTCATGTCCAGTCGTGTCGGGAAACTCGTGCGTCTCGTGCCGATCGGTCTCGCGATCGCGTTCGTCCTCGGCGGTGCGCGGACCGCGTCCGCGCAGATCGAGTGCTTCCAGAACCTCGAGAGCTGTTACTACCGCGCCGCGCAGCGCGACAGTTTCGTGGACCGAACGGCCGCGGCCTTGGACTGCGAACTGGCATTCGTCGACTGCGCGCGCCGCGCGATCTTCGGGCGCTGAACGTGGACGCCGGGCGAGCGATGCTCGCCCGGCCTTTTTTGCTGTCATGACCCTGCTCCTGCTCGTCGCTGGTCTGCTTGGCGCGGCGCCTGCATCCGGCCTGCACGCGCGCACGGTTCCGACCGCCGTTCGCGTCCCGTCGAATCTGATCGTCGGGCGCGCGGTCTGTGGCGGGACTACCTGGTTTCTGACGGATTTCCCCGAGCTCATTGCGGTGTCTCACGCTGCGCTGAATCCGGTCGTGACACCTGTCAAGGGACTGCGCTTCGACGATCACCCGTGGGGTCTGGCCTGCCTGGCCGACGGCTCTCTGTGGACTCTCGCAACGAGCACGACGCTGGCTCGGTTGGGTCCTGAGGCCACGGTTTGGGAACGCCGTACACAGCGGCTGCCCCGCATCGCGCTCTTCGCGTGGACGAATCGGTTGCTGCAAATCGAGCTGCCGATCGCAGTCGGCACGCCGCTCTTCACGACGGCTTCCGTCGATCCGACAGATGCCCGGCCATGGCCAGGCCTGATCGTAAGGTCCGCCGACTCGCGCGCCGCGCTTCTTGCACGCAATCTTGCGAACTGCGGGATCGCGCGCGGAACCAGTCTGCCATGCTGGTTCGCCGACGATCGACGAGCGGTGGTTTCGGATGGGGTGAATGCATACGCCGTATCGTTTCCGGCGTTGACGGCGGACGACGTCGACGCGGAGGCGCCACTCTGGGACATCGCCTTTCAGCATGACGACGCGTTCTGGCTGCTGGTCGCAACGAAGGGCGCGGCTCGCGCGCACAAGGCAGGCGGCAGGCTCCTGAGCACCGACAAGCGAGGCACTGCAGTCTCTGCTCTTCAGCTTCCTGCACCGGTACGAAGCATCGTCGTCGCCGGCGAGAAACGGTGCGTGCTGCTGGCCGTCGACGGCACGCTGGTCGAGGTGGTGGGCCGATGAATCGTCCGAGCCCGCTTCGATTCTTCTGGGAAGTTCTGAGGCCAAGCCCGGCCGTGATGGCCGCACTGGCATCCGCCCTGGCCTGCGCCACGTACCTGGCGACGACGGGCGAGGAGGGGTTCGACAACGCCCTGGGGCTTGTGTTGCTGGCGCAGCTTCTTGCCGCGTCGACGGGGTATCGCGACGCACTCGTCCGCGGACACTTCGATGGGTTGCTGACCGGGCGCCACCGAAAAGTCGGCGTCGCATTGGCGCATGCCGGCCTGTCGATGCTTCCGGGCGTCGTGTTATGGCTCGCCTTCGGCGCCGCCAGTCAGGCCATCGGACAGCGGTCGTTCGCCTTCACATCGGGTGGAATGCTGGCGTTTGCCGATGTGTCGGTCATCGTATGGGTGGTGTCGCTGTGGCTTGGCCGGAACACAGGCGGTGCCTTGTGGCTCGTCACGCTGTTCCTGCTTGCGGCTGGCGCACGGATCCGCGAGCTTCGCTTCGCCTATAACACGGTCAGCGAGGATTGGTTCGTTCGACTCAAGTCGGCGGCTGCCGCGGTCGTGCTGCCCATTGCGATGCACGGCAACGGCGGATACGTGGAGCCGCCGATCCGCGTGCTCGTCGGCACGGCAATCCTTGCAATCTTCGCGGCTGGAGTGTGGACGATCGTTCGCCTCGACGCGCCGCTCAGGGATCCATCATGACGATGGGGGCGCGGCTCGACGCCGTGACGAAGCGATACGGGCGTCAGGTGGCGCTGACCGATGTGACGCTCGAAGTCAGCGCATCCGAGATTCTGGGCCTGATCGGGCCAAACGGCGCCGGCAAGACGACGCTGCTTCGCATCCTGGCGCGGCTGATTCGTCCGGATGCCGGGACCGTGACGATTCCATCGCTGTCGACGGGCGCAGACGTACGGTACTTCGGCGGAGAACACACGCTGCCGCCCGGCGTGCGCGCACGGCGCTGGCTGCGCCTCTGGTCGGCGAGCACGGCGTCCACGGCGACGAACCGGCCGATGGGCGCGTTGTCCCGGGGCACTCGGCATCGCGTCGGCCTCGAGGCGGTGTTGTCGAACGCGAGTCCCTCGCTTCTGCTCCTGGACGAGCCGTGGGAGGGTCTCGATCCCGATGCCAGCCGCTGGCTCTCTGAAGAACTCGTGAAGCGAAGAAACGCCGGAGCGGCCGTGATTGTCTCGTCCCACAGAATTCACGACCTTGCCGACGTATGTGACCGCTGTGTGTTTCTCGTCGCCGGCCGGCTGACCAGAGAATCCGTTGCCGCCGACGACTTTGCCGGAGGCGCCGATCGGAGCGCGCTGCTCTTTGCCGCGTTCGATCGCGCGAAACAGACGTGCTGACGTTCCTCATCGCACCGCTGCTCGCCGTCTCGCTCGCGCTCGGCTCCGGCGGCCAATCTCGCGTCGTTGGCCGCGTTCCGCTGGCATTCAACGGCATCGGGCGCGCCGTCTGGGTGCCGGCCGACACCGGCGCCGGCGACGTCACCTGCGCCCTGGTGGCCGCTGAGTGGTCGTGCGAAAACATCTCCGACGGTGTTCGCGGGGTCGTCATCCTCGTTGGTGATGGAGTAGTCAGCGCCGTTGCCGTCGGTCTGCCGCCGATCGATCCGGCGCCGGCAGCGTGGGGGCGCGTGGTGCGCGTCACAGCGGGCGGCGCGTCGCCGGACGACCTGCACGACCTCACGATGGCGGCCTTCCGGCCCGAGCGTTCGCGCGTCCGGCTGCAGACGCGGCGATTCGCCGCAGTCCAGGACGACGACGTGCATGTGTGGAAGGTGACGGACGCGACGTTCTGGGTGGCCGGCGGCGAGGCGGATCCGAACGCGTTCCTCGAATTGAAAGGGCCCGACGTCGGCGATCGACGCCTCGCTGTTCAGCGTCTTCGCGAGGGTCCACCCGACGAGTCGTTCTACCTGGCAGCGGCAATGCCTGCGTCGCTCGGCGGGCGAGTTCACGACGCCCGCGGGCTGGCCGCGGATGCGGCGGAGATCGAGCTGTGGGAGTTGCTGCAGCCGGACCAGCGTCCACCCCGTTTCGACGACAGCGTCCCCCTCATCCGAAGGGCGACGGCCAGCGCCTCCATTGACGGCGCGTTTCGGTTCGACCGCGTGACCGGCGAAGTGGCATTGATCACGGCTTCGCACCCCACACTTGGTGCGGGCCGCGTGTGGATCACCGAGCCCGGGCCGCCCGTCGATCTCGAGCTCGTGCCGCCGACGCGCGCGACCGGGAGAGTCGTGAAGAGGAGCCTGCCGGTCGCAGGGGCGCTGCTTCGGTTCGTGCCCGACGCCGACGCCTTCGTCGCCAGCGCAGATCCCATGGACTATGTTTCGCGCGAGGTCCGCACGGCCGACGACGGGACGTTTTCGCTCCCGCTGCCCGCCAAACACGCGGGAACCGTGCTCGTCCTGCTCGACGACGGAGCGCGCGCGCGAGTTTCGGTGTCCGGTGCGCCGACGAAAGGCGACATCGTACTGGGCGACATCGCGATACCCGACAGCGTGCACCTCACCGTGCGTCTGCTCGATGGTTCGGGCTGCGCGGTGGTGGCCCTGGGCCCGCTGGGTCCGCTGGGTCTCGCGCGGGTGCGTGCGGAGAGTGCGACGACGGTGTACGAGCTGGATCTGCCCGAGGCCGGAGTCTGGAGCCTGAACGCCGAATGCGCCGACAAGGCGTACGGACTCGACCCGCCGATCGTGGTCGTGCCGCCGGAAGGCACGCCCACGTCGGTCGACGCGCGCCTGCGAAAATCGCCCGGCTGATTTCTTCGCCATCAGAATCGCGTCAGGGAGGTAGTCAGGGAGGTAGTGTCCGGCTTCAGCCGGACCTGGGCGACACGGAGTTGTCTACTGCGCACCTGCGTGCCGCTCTCGCGCGACGTGTGCCGACGGCAGCGCCCTCGAGTCGGGCTGCCCGAATAGGTCGGGATGCAAGTACGTGCCCCGTTCGGTTTCGGGCTTGTCTTCCTCGACCGCGATGCGATGCGCGTTCGCCCACGGATCCTGCCGCACGCCCGTCACCTGCCACGACAGGCGGCCACCGGCGACACCTCCCGCAATCTTGAAGCGGTTGCCGGCGACTTCTTCCGCGATGTACAGATTCGCCGGCGCGCCGATCGGCGTCAGCTGATACCGGAAATCGCGATTGAGCGTCTCGAACCAGTCCGGCAGCGCGACCCACGCCGCGCCCTCGGCATCCAGCGTCACGTTGCCGTTGTAGACGTTCAGCATGTCCGGGCTCTCGACGAAGGAGTGCGAGAGGTACTTGTTCTCGGGGTCCAGCGGATGATCGATCTTGAAGGAGCCGCCGCCCTTCGTCACCGTGCCGCTCACATCGAGGTTGCCGGTCACCGAGACGTCACCCTGGAAAGATCCCGCCGGCTCGCCAGGACCGCCGAGACCCTCGATTGCGGCGCCGCCGAAGCCGCCAACACCGAACACTCCAATTCCGCCGGGGACGGTAGCAAGGCCCGCCACACCCTTGCCGTTGCTCCTGCCGAGAACTCCGACTCCTAAGCTGTCGCTGCTGATGCCAATCACCGCAGTCTCGCCACTGCCAGCAGTAACTTGCAGCCGACCGCCAGGGACTGGCGTGACCCCAATGCCCACATCGCCGTTGTTCGTGATGATCATCCGCTCGACGTTCCCGGTCAGAAACCGCAACGATGGGTTCGGCGCGGCGGCTGACGCGTCAGGCCGGACGTTGAAGAAGCCGGCACTGCGGCCGAGCGATGAGCCCGCATATCCGAAGTTGAACGCGGGCCCGTTGATCAGGTCCGGCCCCATCCCCGCGAAGACGTCTGCGCTTGCGGGCCCGTAGATCTGCAGCTGGCCGTTGGGCGCCATCGTCCCGATACCTACCTTGCCGTCCACCTCGCTGATCGTCGAGTCCCCGAGCGTGCCGCCGATGTCGAGCCACTTGGTGACCTGGTTAGGTGTGCCCGTCCCCGAGACCGGCGGCGGGATGCTCGCCCCGAGCGGCCTCGTGCGGCCGGTCGTGACGGGTGCGCCGCTCGCAGCCGTCGCCGGCTCCGCGAGCACGAACGCGGCGATCGGTTTCCCGCCCAGCGTGTCGGCGTCGGCCGCCTTCAGCGCATACGGCACGCTCACCAGCATCACGCGCGGCAGCTCGGTGCCATCGGCCAGGCGCACGCCGATCCAACGTGCCTCGGTGGTCGAGAACGCCTCGAGCGGCAGCCCGTCGGGCAGCGTGGATCCCAGCAGCACGCCGTACCGCCCGTCCGGATCGAGCGTCACCGTCTGGAGCTCCTGCACCAGCGGAACGCCGCCGTCGGCGTCCTTGTAGATCGCAAACAACAGTTGCGTCGGCCCGGTCCGCGGCTCGCCGTTCGCGTCGCGGACGACGCCCGTGAACCAGAACGTGCGCGGCACTGTCGGTAACGGCGCTTGGGCGAGAGGCGAGGTCGAGAGGATTGCGGACAGCAGTGCGACAGTAATCGGCAGGCGAGCGGCGGACATGAGCGCTCCTCTTGGGCGACAGGCGATCAGGTTGTCAAGTGCTGGCGGCCGGTCCGAAGCTATCCAGTGACGCTCTTCAGGGCGTTTCTCACGTCGTCCCAAGCGGTTCCAAGGTCGTCAGACGAACGTGTTGCACCCGGGGCGCTCCGGAGAATAATACGGGAATGCCATTCATCGTCCAGCCACTGGTCAACGCCGTCGCTCAATCGACGGTCATCGCCGACGTAGTCGCGGAGTGAGTAGTCGTGAGGCCGCGCGCGACGGCAGTCTGCCTGGCGTTCTGTTTGGTGTGTGCCGCCCGCGCCGCCGCCATTGGTGCGCCCCGATGGACTGACGCGGAGCTTGCCACCTTCTCTGATGTGATCTTGACCGGCCGCGTGGCCGACGTGGCGACGGGTTGGGACGGGCCGACGATCTATACGTACGCGACGATCGACGTCGATCGCGTCCTCAAGGGCTGGGTCCCCGAGCACCGGATCGTGATCAAGCAGCTCGGCGGGCGCGTCGACGATCTCGCGCTCATCATCGATGCCCAGGCGTCGTTCGCCGCAGGCGAGCGCGTGCTGCTGTTTCTCGAGGTCCGCCCGCGCGACCGGACGCTTTCGACGACCGCGCTCTGGCAGGGCAAATGGACGATTCAGGGTGACCAGGACGACCGGCGTCGCGTTGTCACGCGGCGGCCTCCCGAGAGTCAGACTTCGACATTTGGATCACCGGTCGACGTCTCGTCGATCGAAACGGTCGCCAGCCTCGCTGCACCTGTGTCGACCCGCGCCGCGCGGGACGCCTCTCGGATCGACATCAACGTTCGCCCGCGTGAGGCGTCGGCCGCGCTCCGAGTGCCGACGATCGATGCCGCCTCGCTGTTTGTTCCGCGCTGGCCCGCGAACGGCGCGGTGACGCCGCTCGAGGACGATCGCGATTGCTTCATGCGATACAGGAACGACGGACAGCTCGCGCTCGTCGCGACGACCGACTCGTGCGGCGAGCTGAGCACATCGGGTTCGACGACAGCGATCAGCGGAGCGTGGGTCGACACGCAGGTTCATTCGGACGCCGGCAAATTCATGAAGGTGCTGCGCGCCGGCGTCGTGTACGGCCGCGAACACGGAGCGCCGACAGCCGTTGCAGCACCCTCCGCCTCATCGGTTCTCAGAAGGTCGGGCAACGACCGAACGCCCTCGCTAGGCGTGTCGCGTACGACGGCGGCTTTCTCCGGCGACGCAGCGGTGCCGCCGACTGCGCGGGTGAGCGTCTCGAGCAGCGGCGCTCAGGCCAACGGCCCCAGCACATCTCCGTCGATCAGCGCGGACGGACGGTACGTAGCGTTCTTATCGTCAGCGACGAACCTGGTGCCCGGCGACACGAACGGCGTCGACGACATTTTCGTCTTCGACCGGGTCACTGGCGTTGTGACGCGCGAAAGCGTGGCGAGCGACGGAACGCAGGCGAATCAGCTGAGCACGAATCCGCTGCTAAGCAGCGACGGACGATGGCTGGTGTTCAACTCGAGCGCGACGAACCTCACGCCCGAGGCGTCGCCGGGCACCTTTCTCAGAGATCGCCTGAACGCGCGAACCACGCTCGTCAGCCTCTTTCCGGATGGCACGCCGACCAGATCGTTCCCTTCGGGCCCCGCTGCTGCCGCCGGCACGTTTCAATCCGTGGCCTTCACATCGCCGGCCTCGCTAGGCGCGCGTCGCTCGATTTACGTGCGAGACGTGCAGGCTGGACGGACGACACTGGAGGTGCAGCCCGCGCAGAATGTGAGCGACCTCGGAGAACTCTCGATGGGCGCCGATGGGCGATACCTGGCGTACGTCGCGTTCGGCGGCGCCACCAACGTCGACAACATCTACGTGCGCGACCGCGTCACCGGTCAGACGACTCTGGAGAGCGTCGACACGTCCGGCATTTCTTTCGCCCGTTCGTGCCGAATCCCGTCGCTCAGCGCGGACGGACGATACATCGCGTTCCGGTGCGATGCGAACCTCTCGAGTGGCGGCCCGGTCGACGTGTACGTGCGCGACCGCGTCGCCGGCATCAGCACAAAACTCGCCACAGTCGATCGCACGGTGAGCTACTTCGACGGCGTGGCCCTGAGCGGGAACGGCCGCTTTGTCACCTACAACCTGCGTCCGTACGTCTACCGTGTCGATGTCACGACCGGGCAATCCGTTCTCATCAGCGACGGAATCAACGCAGCCGTCGGTAACTCGCAGAGCGGAAACCTGGTCGTCAACGGCGCTGCCGCGGAGTCGGTCGCCAACGACGGAACCGTCGCCTTCGAGTCTGCGGCGACCAACCTCGTACCTGGAGACACGAATAACGTCGCCGACGTGTTCGTGGGCACGGGATCACCTCCGGGAGCCCCGTCGAACCTGACCTACCTGCTCGCAGGATCGAACGCGAGCCTGACGTGGACGGCGCCGACAACCGGCGGCGCCGTCACCGGGTACGTCATCGAGGTTGGCTCGTCGCCGGGCCAGTCTGACATCGGCAGCGTGACGACCGGCCTGGCCACGACGTTCGCATCGCCAATCGGTCCGGGCATCTATTTCGTCCGCGTCCGAGCGGCGAACAGCGCGGGCGCCGGCGTGGCGTCGAACGAGGTCGTGCTGGCGGTCGCCGGCGGCGCACTGCCCGGCGCGCCGACCGGGCTCGCGTACTTCGTGAGCGGTTCGACCGTCACGCTGTTCTGGTCGGCTCCGACGTCGGGTGGCGGCGCAACCGGCTACGTGATCGAAGCGGGGTCATCCTCTGGCGGCGTGGATCTTGCCCGTTTCGGAACGGGCAGCACCGCGACGTCGTTCACCGCGACTGGTGTGCCGACAGGCACCTATTTCGTCAGGGTTCGGGCGATGAACGGCGCGGGCCAGGGACCGCCATCGAACGAAGTCGTGGTGATCGTCTTCGGTTCGTGCGCGACCGGCCCCGGCGCACCGAGCGGATTGAGGTCTTCCGTCTCGGGATCGATCGTGACGCTCAATTGGAATGCCAGCGCCGGGGGTCCGACATCTTATGTCGTCGAGGCCGGTTCGACGCCTGCGGCGAGCGACCTCGCCAACTTCGATACCGGTAGCACATCGACTGCGCTGACAGCAGTGGGCGTCGGCGCCGGCACATACTTCGTCCGCGTGCGTGGCAGGAACTCGTGCGGGGTCAGCGCGGTGTCGAACGAAGTGATTGTCGTGGTGCCCTGAGCCCGGCATCGTACCGGTCCGGATGATGCCTGCCGAGCATCTAAGCGGGTCGTCCTGCGAAATCCACGATGGAGTGGGGTTCTCGCTCTTCGATCACGGCCTATCCGGATTGCACGCATCGAGGCCGTTCGCCTGACCGACGGTCCGCCACTCAACGACAAAGGCGATGGCAACGCCAAGCAGAACGACTCCCCACACGGTGGTCATGTCGAAGTGCCAGGCACCTCCCTCGATCAACGCGGTGGCGAGACCGGCGACCACGAACAGAGGTCCCGTGATTCCGCAGTGGAGTGTCCGATTGCGTCTGAAATTGATGAAGCATGCTGCGGCGAGTGACACCAGAAGCAGCGTGTCTCCAAATGCGTGAAGAGCCGGCCAGAACGATCGAAGAAGCATGCCGGCGCCATAAATCAGTACGAATGCCGCTGCCCATAGGCAGATCGCCGCCGGCGTCGTGCAGCAGCTTCGCCCCAGCAATTGGCGGTCCATATCTGCCCGTCTGCCCTGCTGTATCAACCCATGCAGCGCCCTTCAGAGTCAAGCGCCAGGTCGTATGGTTCAGTCGGCGCGCGGTGTGGCTAGTACGAGGCGTCGTCACTCACAACGACGATCCTAACTGAACCGCGGTCCGGCACACGCGTCAGAGCGAGCGGCGCTATGGTTGTCCCGCATCCACAGATGTTGCGCGCGCGTGCGGCTCTCGCGCGCCGTGCGCTGACGGCAGCGCTTTGGAGTCGGGCTGTCCGAACACGTCGGGATGCAGGTAGAATCCGCGTTCGCTCTCCGGTTTGCTCTCTTCGACTGGGACGCGATGCGCGTCGGCCCAGCGATCATGCCGCACGCCGGTCACCTGCCACGACACGCGGCCGCCAGCGCTGCCGCCCGCGATCTTGAACCGGTTGCCGGCGACTTCCTCCGCGATGTACAGGTTCGCCGGCGCGCCGATCGGCGTCAGTTGATACCGGAAGTCGCGGTTGAGCGCCTCGAACCACTCTGGCAGCACGACCCACGCCTCGCCCTGCGCGTCGAGCGTGATGTTGCCGTTGTAGACGTTCAGCATGTCCGGGCTTTCGACGAAGGAGTGCGAGAGGTACTTGTTCTCCGGGTCCATCGGATGATCGATCTTGAACGACCCGCCGCCCTTGGTCAGCGTGCCGGTCACAGTGACGTCGCCGAGGAAGTACCCGGCGAGCCCGGTCTCGCTCACGCCGTATACTCCGACGTTGCTTGTGCTGATCCCGAGCACGCCGTAGCTGCCGGTGCTTTCGCCGATGACGCCTGGGTAGTTGGTGCTCAGGCCTTCCATGGCCGCAGCGTTGACGCTCACGCCCAAGACTCCCAGCCCGTTGGTGCTGTTACCCCAGACGGCGAAACCGTTGTCGCTCACCCCTTTCACTCCGACGCCGCCGAACGCGCCGGAGCCGCTGCCGCTGCCCTTGCCCAACACGCCGGGACTGCTGTCGCCGGTGCTGCGGCCGAGCACGCCGACGTTCCCGCCGCCGTCGACCGTCAGCCGCACGTCGTCAGGCGGCGCGCCGGTCGTCCCGATGCCCACGTTGCCCAGGTTCGAGATGATCATCCGCTGCACGTTGCCCGTCAGGAACCGCAGCGACGGATTCGGTGCGACCGCCGAGGCATCGGGCCGGACGTTGAAGAAGCCGGCGCTCTGACCGAACGACGAGCCTGCGTAGCCGAAGCTGAACGCCGGCCCGACGATCAGGTTCGGCCCCATCCCCGCGAAGACGTCGGCGGTCGCCGCCCCGAAGACGTGCAGTTGCCCGTTCGGCGCTGTCGTCCCGATGCCCACGTTGCCGCCCACCTCGCTGATCGCCGAGTCTGCCAGCGTGCCCGCTGTGTCCACCCACTTCGTGACCTGGTTGGTCGTCCCGGTGCCCGACACCGGCGGAACGATCGTCCCGACGGCGGTCGTTCTGGTCGCA
>Ga0066903_100005537_pt1 | contig 10980 bp, 11 predicted proteins | sample PanSoiMetaGPlot1_FD_67491 | JGI IMG/M metagenome (GOLD analysis project Ga0066903, IMG submission 67491) | Tropical forest soil microbial communities from Panama analyzed to predict greenhouse gas emissions - Panama Soil - Plot 1 (version 2) | ecosystem: Environmental > Terrestrial > Soil >...
CCTCGCGACGCCGGCTGCGGCGCAGACCGAGGTCGCGTCCGCAATCGAATCCGTCACGGTTTATCCCGATGGCGCAACCGTCACGCGCCGGATTCGGGTCGACCTTCCGCGGGGCGACAGTGTGCTGCGCGCCATCGACTTTCCGCCGACGCTCGATCCCGCCTCGCTGTGGGTCGAAGGCGAGGCGGGGGCGAAGCTCACCATCGGGGAATCGATGCGAGGCCGCCGCGCGCCGAACGCCCGCCAGCGGATCCCGCGCTCGATGACCGCATCGAGGCCTTGCGCGATGACCGCGCCCGCCTCGACGGCAAGATCGCGGCGGCGACGGCACGGCGCAAATTCGCCGACCATTTCTCCGAACAGGCGCCGGCCGGCATCGGCGAAAAGGGCGAGGCGCGGCCGCTCGGCGAATGGCGCGCGGCGTTCGCGGCGGTGGAGGACGAAGTCCTCGCCGCCGATGCGACCGTCCGCGAAGCGCGGATCATACAGCGAAACATCGACCGCGAGCTGGCGCGGCTCGACGCCCAGCGCACCGCCAATCCCCCGCCCAAGATGGAGGTGCGGATCGACATCAATGCCGATGCCGCGACGAGCGCGATGTTGCTTGTGTGATACACGGTCCGCGGTGCGCGGTGGTCGCCGATTTACGATGCGCGCCTCGACACCGGCGGGCGTGACCGTAAGCCCTCTATCGACCTTGTTCGACGCGCCGAGATCGTCCAGGCCACCGGCGAGGATTGGAACGACGCAGAGCTTGCCGTGTCGACGGCGCGCACCGCCAAGGGCGGCAGCGCGCCGGAGCTGCGGCCGCTGATCGTGCGCTATCGGGCACCGCCGACGCCGCTGCGCGGGACGTTACAACAGAATGCGCCGCCGGCAGACGGCGCTTTGTCGCTGCGGCGGGAGAGGGGAGAGGCAGGATATGCCGGGCAGAACGATGACAAGATCGCAGCCGAGGAACAGGAAGCGGCGGCCGACACCGGCGGATTTGAGGCGGTCTTTCGGATTCCCGGCCGCGTCAGTGTTGCTGGCAGCCAGGGTGCCAAGAGTTTCCGCATCTCCTCCGCTGTCATAGCGGCCGGACCTTCTGGTCCGTGCCGCGCCCGCGCTCGGCGCGACGGCATTCCTGGAGGCGAACTTCAAGCACGCGGAAGACGCGCCGTTGTTGCCGGGGGGAGTCGCCGTCTATCGGGACGGCATCTATGTCGGCCGCGGCCAGATGGCGATGACCGCGAAGGACGAGGAGGTGCGGCAAGGCTTCGGCGCCGATGACCATATCAAGATTGCCCCCAGCACAGTGCAGCAGATCGAAGGCTCTGCGGGCATCATCGGCTCCGCCAAGACCGACCGCCGGGAATTCAAGACAACGATTCGCAATTGCCATCCGATCCGGGTCGTCATCGAAGACCAGGTTCCGGTGAGTGAAATCGACGACATCAAGGTCGAGCTGCTGCCGGCGATGACGCCACCGACCGAAAAGGACGTGGGCTACCGGCGCGGGGTTATGGCCTGGAGCCAGCAGGTCGCCCGTGGCGAAGCGAAAGAGATCCGAGTCGCGTGGCAGGCGCGCTGGCCTGCCGACAAAACGGTCATCTTCGTTCCGGGCCAGTGAGGCTCGGGGCTGGGCTGGGGCTAAAAATATCACCAAATCAATAGCTTGCGCCAACCATTCGACGGCGTAGGTTTGGTTTTTGCGGCTTGCCTCAAGCGCAATCATCCGGTAATCGGAAAAACGGGGTGCTGGGCATCGGTGGTTAGCTCCTTGTGACAAAAGCGCTTTCGTGCAGCGTCCGCAGCGGTTTCCCGCCCATGTCCCCGCACAAGGGTATCAGACGGGACAGGAGGGGTTCGGAGCGGCCTCGAATGGGCTAGGTGCCGCGCCGCCTTTTAGCAGGCATAGATCTACGGGTGCGCCATGGCGAATGTGGTGGTCGTCGGCTCCCAATGGGGGGACGAAGGCAAAGGCAAGATTGTGGACTGGCTCTCCGAGCAGGCCGACATCGTCGTACGTTTCCAGGGCGGCCACAATGCCGGCCACACGCTCGTCATCGACGGCGTCACCTACAAGCTGTCGCTGCTGCCGTCAGGCGTGGTGCGTCCCGGCAAACTATCGGTCATCGGAAATGGCGTCGTCCTCGATCCCTCAGCGCTCATCGACGAAATCTCAAGGCTCAAAAAGCAAGGCATCGAAGTCACCCCCGACTCGCTGCGTATTGCCGAAAACGTGACGTTGATTTTGCCGCTGCACCAGGAGCTCGACGCGTTTCGCGAGTCTTCGAGTCCCGGTACGCAAATCGGTACGACGCGCCGCGGCATCGGGCCCGCCTATGAAGACAAGGTCGGGCGGCGGGCGATTCGCCTGATGGATCTTGCCGACCTGTCAGTCCTTGGCGGCAAGATCGACCGGCTGCTCGCGCATCACAACACGCTGCGACGCGGGATGAATCTCCCCGAGCTTGAGCCGAAGGCAATTTACGACGTGCTCGTCGCCGTCGCGCCGCGAATCCTGCCCTATATGGATTCGGTCTGGTCGCTGCTCGACCGCAAAAGGCGCGAGGGGAAGCGAATCCTTTTCGAAGGCGCCCAAGGGGCGTTGCTTGATGTGGATCACGGCACTTACCCTTACGTCACCTCGTCCAATACGGTTGCATCGCAGGCGGCGACCGGATCGGGCCTCGGTCCGTCGGCGGTGGGCTACGTGCTTGGAATCAGCAAGGCCTACACAACCCGGGTCGGGGCGGGCCCGTTCCCAACTGAGCAGGACAACGAGATCGGCCGGACGATCGGCGAACGGGGCCGCGAATTTGGGGTCGTCACGGGACGGCCGCGCCGCTGCGGCTGGTTCGACGCTGTGCTGGTGCGGCAAACTGTCCGCACCAGCGGGATCGACGGGCTGGCCTTGACAAAACTTGATATTTTGGATGGATTTTCAGAAATAAAGGTTTGTGTTGGTTATAAATTTGACGGTTGTACGGTTGACTATCTTCCGGCCAGCGAACACGCTCAGGCGCGCGTAGAGCCGATCTATGAGACGATAGCGGGGTGGCAGGAGGGGACCGCGGGAGCGAGATCCTTTGCGGAGCTGCCCGCACCTGCAATAAAATATGTAAGACGGATCGAAGAGCTGGTTGGTTGCCCGCTTGCATTGCTGTCAACAAGTCCGGAACGCGAGGACACAATCCTCATGCGCAATCCATTCGAAATGTAATAAGATGTACGCTGCCGGTGGTGGCGGCGTGGAGAAACGATGGCCGACTACTATCCGTTGATCGCTAAAGCCGTTTCCGGGCTCGAAAAGAGTACCGGCGACACACGCCGGGCACTATACGATCGGGCGCGCACGGCCCTCCTTGCGCAATTACGCGGCGTTGAGCCGGCGCTCAGCGAGCCGGACATAACGCGCGAGCGGCTTGCGCTCGAGGAGGCCATTCGAAAAGTGGAGGCGGAGGCGGCGCGCCGTTCTCGTGGCGACCCGCTTCCGGGACGACCGGATTCCCGCCTGGAGCAGGATCAGCGTGCCGATGGCCCGGCCGATCCGCCGCAAGACGCGCCGGGTTCGCCGCCGCGCCACGATATGCGGGCGTCCCGCACCGCCGTCACCGCGCCTATGGACGATGGCGATGACCGATCCGATGCGGAGGAAATACGGGAGACCGTCCCGCTTTCTGCTGCCGCCGCCGCCAGGCCCCTTGTTGAGGCGCGTCCAGTCGAGGAGTCGCACCTGCGCGCGCCGCGTTTGTCGGCCTCCGGCGTCGAGGCGCCACGCGCCGAGCGGACACAATGGGGCCGCAATGGACCGTCGGTGTCCGAACGAGGACTCAGGGGCTTTCGAGATGACAGCGCCGAGACCAGCGCGGTGGAGAATACGACCGCCCCCCCTGCCTACACTTCCGCGCGCTCGGCGGAGGGCAGGGAGGGGAATGTCCGCGCCCGCCAGGCGACGCGGCCCCCGGACTTCGAACGCTTCGGCCCACGCGCCAGTAGTCGTGGAGAAGCGCGCGGCGAACAGCCGATGGAATTGGACCCGGAGCAGCCGCCGCGTCGTTCGTCACGCGATGTTCCCCGGCCGATCGAGCGGCAGGAGGAGGACCGCAGTCGCGCCCAATCTTTTCCGCGCGTGATCAGAGCGGAGCATGCGCTCGAACGGGCGGCTGAGAATCCGCTCACATCCGCGTGGAGCGCCCCGCGCACTTCGAACAGAATCGCCGCCGTGGTCGTCATGGGGCTCCTGGCTTTGACGATGGCAGGCATCGCATACTGGTGGGGCGAAGATATCGTTGCGTCCATTCGCGGTGCTTCCAGTGCGGCCCGGACCGCGGACCAGGCCGCGCCGGCGGATGGCAGCACGCGAGGCAAGATTAGCGAGCGCGCCCCCTCGACTGTTGATTCCAACGAGGGCGCCTTGTTGGCGCAGAAGGTCGTACTTTACGAGGAGGATCAGACCAATCCTAACGGTACACAGTTCGTCGGCACTGCAGTGTGGCGCACCGAGCGGGTGGCTCCTGGCCCGGGTCAGAAGCCTGACGTGGTTGTGCGGGCCGAAATTGAAATCCCTGAGCAGAAAGCCTCGGTGCGTTTGTCACTGCGGCGCAACGATGACAAGCAGCTTCCGGCAAGCCATACGGTCGAGATCGTATTTACCTTGCCGCCCGACTTCCCCCACGGCGGCATCGCGAATATTCCGGGTATCCTGATGAAACAGGGCGAGACGACGCGCGGAGTTCCTCTTAATGGCGTCGCTGTTAAAGTTACGGCTAATTTCTTCCTGATCGGCCTTTCGTCGGTCGACGTCGACATGCAGCGCAATATCCAGCTTCTCAAGGAGCGTTCCTGGTTCGACATCCCCGTGGTTTATGGCGACGGAAGGCGAGCCATAGTGGCGATCGAGAAAGGGACGCCGGGCGAGCGCGCATTCACAGAGGCCTTCGCGACGTGGGGACAGTGACGCGCCGCCTTGTATGCTGGTCCCGCTGCCCTCACGCGGGGCGTCTAATACCTCCGGCCGGGCTTGTCCCGGTTACCTGGACTATGGTCCTCAGTGCCTAAAAATGGCGGCGCGACAAGCCCGGCGACAAACGCCAGTCACGTGGTTTAGAGAAACATGGTGGAAAACCGTTTCATGGACGGTGGGTCGGCCGGTGGCCGGTGGGTCGGCCGGTGGCCGGTGGGGAACTCTAATGGGCCGGCATGGGCGGCGGCGCTGCGGCCGCGCGGGTGGGCGGCGCCTCCATGGCAGCGACACGGTTCTTGACAGCCTTCTGGACCTTCTCGAACGCCCGCACCTCGATCTGGCGCACCCGTTCGCGCGAGACACCGAATTCCACCGCGAGGTCCTCAAGCGTCACCGGCTCGTCGGCAAGCCGGCGCGCCTCGAAGATGCGCCGCTCGCGGTCGTTGAGCACCTCAAGGGCATCGGAGAGCGCCGCGCGGCGATTGCCTAGCTCCTCCGAGGCAACGAGGGTCGCTTCCTGGCTGTCGCGGTCGTCCATCAGCCAGTCCTGCCACTCGCCCGAATCGCCGTCCTCGCGGATCGGAGCATTGAGCGAAGCGTCGCCACTGAGCCGCCGATTCATGTCGATCACGTCCTGCTCGGTCACGCCCAGCCGCTTGGCGATCAGCTTGACTTGATCGGGACGCATATCGCCTTCGTCCAGCGCGGAAATTCGGCTCTTGGCCTTGCGCAGGTTGAAGAAGAGCTTTTTCTGGTTGGCGGTGGTGCCCATCTTTACGAGCGACCACGACCGCAAAATGTATTCCTGGATCGCGGCCTTGATCCACCACATTGCGTAGGTGGCGAGGCGGAAGCCTTTTTCGGGTTCGAAGCGCTTCACGGCCTGCATCAGGCCGACATTGCCCTCAGAAATCACTTCGGCAATCGGAAGGCCATAGCCCCTGTAACCCATGGCAATCTTGGCAACCAGGCGCAAGTGGCTGGTCACGAGCCTGTGGGCCGCTGCGCGGTCGCCATGCTCGCGCCAGCGCTTGGCCAGCATATATTCTTCCTGCGGCTCCAGCATCGGGAACCGCCGAATTTCGTCTAGATATCGGCCGAGACCCGATTCGGCCGTGATGATCGGCAAGCTAGCGGATTGGGCCATGATTGCGCCCTCCTCATGTTGTGCCCCCGGGATCGGCAGGCAGGGCTCCAAACCGCTTCATCGAGCCAGCAGGAGCCTAAATCTTTGTTCACTCCGGACTTCCGGAGAGTTGCTGCAACCGCGAACGATCACAACGCGCACCATACACAGATAACGCGGCGAAAACAGCGCGGTCGCGTCACTTCACTGTGACGCAGATGTGACTGACCGACGCGAGGGGTGCTCGAGGTCAACAAGTTGTTGGAAGTTAAAGACTATTTTTTTTCGCACCCATCGCTCGCAGCGCAGCGAACGGCGTCTGCGGCGATTTATCCGTTCCGCAGCACCATACGGAGCTTCGCCAGATCCGGCGGCAGTTCGGAGCGAAAAACCATTTCTTTCCCACTCCCCGGGTGTTCGATGGTCAATAGATAAGCATGAAGCGCCTGTCTTGAAAGGGCCGTCAAGACCTCCCGCGCGGGCCCTGAGAGGAGCGTCATCTTAGTCTTGAAGCCTGGGCCATAGGTCGTGTCGCCGAGCAGCGGGTGGCCCGTTGCGGCGAGGTGCACGCGGATCTGATGGGTGCGCCCGGTCTTGAGCCGGCAATCGAGCAGACTCGCAACCGCAGGGAGGCCCGAACCACTGCGCTTAGCTATCGTCCGCGGCTTGGAAATGGTCGGGGGGGCGGCAGCTGGATACCTTTCCAGTATCTCCCACAGCGTTATGGCCTCGCGACCGCCGGAGCGCACCGTCATCCGCTCGCGGGCCTGCGGGTGGCGATCGATCGGCTTGTCGATCAAGCCCTTGGGCCGGTCCGGCGCCCCCCACACGAAGGCGTAGTAACCGCGCTGGAGCGGTCCGGTGCGGCCGTGGTCGGCGAACTGAGCCGCCAGCGCCCGATGGGCGTGGTCATTCTTTGCCACAACCATCAGGCCTGTCGTATCCTTGTCGAGCCGATGGACGATACCTGGCCGGCGCACGCCGCCGATGCCGGAAAGGGTCGCGCCGCAATGGGCGACCAGAGCATTGACGAGGGTGCCGGTCCAGTTGCCGGCCGCGGGATGAACCACGAGGCCGCGCGGCTTGTCGATCACGATGATGTCGGCGTCCTCGTAGACGACCGCGAGCGGGATTTTCTCCGGGCGCGGTGCGGCGGGCGTCGGTTGCGGCACCTTAACGGTAACTTCGTCACCCACGTTGACGCAGTGACCCGGATCGCGGATCGTGCGGCCGCTGATCGCGACGTGCCCAGCAAGGACGAGCGTCTTCAGGCGCGAGCGCGACAGGTCGTTCACGAGCAGGGCCAGCGCGCGATCGAGCCGCTGGCCGGCCTCAGCCGCGCCAACCGTCGCGGTGCGCATAATTGGTGCCTCCTCAGGCGCCACCGCAGCGTCCACTTGGGTCTCGACTTCCCTCATGATCAATCCTGACATCGACGACGACGAACCGCTAAGTCCGGCGCAGGCGCAGATCGTCGTGCGCGTGCGCTGGCTAATGCTCATCTCCGGGATCGCCACCGTGCTGGGCATCGCCGTCATCGTCACGGTCATCGGCTATCGCGTTTTGCGCACCGAGGGAAGGCCCGGCCTGGTGGAGGCCACCACCCTGCTGCCCAAGGGCGCCAAGGTCGTTTCGACATCGACCGCCGGCGACCGTATCGTCGTAACGATAGATGTAGGCGGCGCCCTCGAGATTCGCACCTTCGATGCAAGAACGCTGAGCCCGGAAGGCCGGCTACGGTTTGCGAACGAGCCGTAGGGTTCAAACGCGGCAGCGCGCGGCGGTTGGGACGCGAGGAGCCGGGATCGCGGGCGGTTACTGGCAGCGCAGCACCGTCCTCGTGCCCACGAAGCGGGTGTTGTGTGTTGCCGAGTCCTTGTTTGCACATCGCCGTTTGCATGAGCAGACGAGACTCGCCCCGAGAGTGCGTTCCCGTGGGCTGCTTCTCGCTCAGATCCTGATTATTTCTCAGTGCCGTGGCCGCCAGCCATGGATTGCTTACTTGGATAAATCCCCCGTGGCGGGCTGCATCAGCGGGACTTTGAGATGAGTCAATGCGTCGAACCGTATCGAGTCGCATGCAATGTCATAGACTGAGGAGGTGGCGACCGCGGGGCAAGATCGTCTGGTTCTAGCCACTTCGTGCCACCAACTCGGCCTCGAAACGCGGAATCGGGATGGTGCAGCCTTACGTCTTGTTGATTTCACTCTGGCTCATGCTCGTCGTTGCCGTGGAAGACCTCGCGGATCTTCGCCGCAGGTTGGAGCGCGATCCTCCGCATGGTCCTGGCGGCCTATCCGCACCATCTTCTGCAGGATACGGTCATGCCGGTTGGACGCTCGCCATCGGACAAGTCATCTCCTACGCGGCGGGTCTTCCGGTCATCGTCGTGACTGCGTTCTTGTTGCTGGTCTATCTCACCCGTTCGGGAATAAGATGGGATCTCGCCTCGGCGCTCCTTGTGACCGGTGCGTTCGGCCGGAGCGCTGGCGTCATCCCCGCAATCATCGATGCGATCATTGCGGTTAACAAGGTGATTCACAATACCCTTTGGGTCCCACTTTTATCTGCTGCTGGGCGAGATGGCGATGGTCTTCGGTTTCATGGCTTGGCTGACGCGATCGACGGTGCCTGAAGGGTTGTCGGGCACGAGCTATTGGGGATTCGTCGCTTATCTGGTCGGCGGCGCAGGCGTTGCAGTGATGTTTCTGATTGGCGGCGCCATGAGCGTTCCTCGGCGTCGGGCCGTCCACTTGCCGCAATGGCTCATGCAAGACCAGGTGGGCGCAGCCTTCGCGCTAATTTCCATCATCGGTGCAGTTTGTCCTGCTTGGACGCTACCTCGCTCGCTTCGCTGTCGCGGCGAGAGCATGAGGGGTCATGCTGCGAACGGCTGTCGCTGCGCTAGCCATTGCTTCGGGGGTCAGTGCCGCCTTATGGCAAGGCACGGACGGCCTCACGGCTTTCACCACGGAGGCGCGCGACGACTTTGGCGTCAAACCTCGGGGTGACGGCGTGTGATCTTTCGGTCCGCTTGGCGCGCGGGCCTCCCGTATTTCTCCTTCGCGGCTTGGTTGGCGAAGACAGCGCTTTCACACAGCCAGGGTAAACGGCTGCCCTTGCACTATCGGCAGCGCGTCCGGGTGTACCCCAGCTGCCGACTTGACGCACCCAACTCGGCGGCCTCCTGACCAACAGCCAGCCGGGCGTCTTGATAGATGCCGGGCGGCTTGCGCGCCGCGATGATCCGAGCTATTCGGAAAGGATATGCTCCCTTCGTCTAGCGGTCTAGGACGCGGCCCTCTCAAGGCTGAAACACGGGTTCGATTCCCGTAGGGAGCGCCAGTCATTCCAATAACTTAGATCGACAACTCGCTCTGCGGCGCGGCGCTTACTGCAAATTTACTGCTGAAGGTGATCCCTATCCGTCCGAATTGGGACCCGGCAGACACGGCTGCGATCAGCAGGGGGTGTGTCAAGGAGGTTTTGTTCATTCCCAAGTGTTCGCCGGCTGTACGCTCGGGCTACACGCGGCGCAATAACGCGACAACCTACTGGCTGCATTCGAGTTGGCCGAGGGTGGTTACCGGCACGTCGCAGTGCCGCCGGTAATACCGCCAATCGTCGAGCAGTTGTAGGAGCACATCTGCGGCTGATTCTGCCTCGCCGTTTCGGCTTGGCGCAGGTAGATGGCCTGCATCGCAGCGCCTCTTACTGCCGATCGTCGCTATCGAGAGATCCGTTGTTCGTTGTTGCATCATCACTATTTTTCAGTGAAATCTTTTGGAAACAGCTCATTGGTTTCGTCCTTGAACGCGAAGTTCGCCAAAATCCAGCCGCTGCTGCTCATTTTGAAATTGAAGCGAAAGTAAGCAAATCCTAAATTTTCAACATACGAATAGTAAACGATCTGACGTAGCGCGCCGCTGTAGTCTTTATCGAGTACCTTCTTGGTGAAATCGAAATTCTTGCCTTCAAATACTTGGAAGGCATTTACAAGCGTCCCGGATGCCTCAGGCTTTCCCATCGAATTGGCAATCACATCCGCGGCTGCGCCACGCGCCTTCTTGGAGATACTTTGCATCACCTCTTCACAAAATTTGCCAACATCCGAGATGCGGCGCGCATCGGCAGCTGATGCGGGAACTGCTAAAGCTAGAAATGCGGCGAAAGCCATCCTCAACGGGCCTGACATAGTTGCTCCTCCGTAAACTGCGGTGATCTTCCCCTTGGATGTTGTCGCGCTTTAACCTTAGCTCCGCCGCGTTCGCTCAAGCAACAGCCCGGGATCGTAGAGCTGCGGCATCGCCTGGGGGCAAACGATCTAACTATAGGTTCAACAATCGCCGTGAGCGCTGGGTTTGTAAATTGAGGCCGTGAGAGCCGGTTGGATACGTGCATTGGCCGTATCCACTGCGTCTCGTTCCGATGTGCTGCCGGACATTCCGCCCCTGGCTGACTGTTTGCCCGGGTATGACGTGAGTGGTTCGGCATCGGCGCGCCCAAGAACACGCCTGCCGAGATCGTCGAGATGCTCAATAAGGACATCAATTCCGACCTCGCCAATCCCAAGATTAAAGGTCGCCTTGTCGACCTTGCTACTACAGCGTTTGCAGGCTTATCCGCCGTCTTCGGGCGATTCATCGCCGACGAAACCGAGAAGTGGGGTAAAGTGAACCGGGCCGGCAACATTAAGCCAGAGTGACATCGACAGTCCGTAACACCAATTCGGGAACGATGATCGGGGCGAATGACCGGTTCGGGTCAAATGAGCCGTGCCGCTCACTTCGTCGGCACGGCAGCTCTCCCTCAGTAAGGAACTTGCAACAATAACCGCTACGATGGGGTTGGGCGCAGCACGCCGCCCGACCCGTTCGCTTATTGTTGCAAGTGTCCTAAGCT
>Ga0066903_100005538_pt1 | contig 10979 bp, 7 predicted proteins | sample PanSoiMetaGPlot1_FD_67491 | JGI IMG/M metagenome (GOLD analysis project Ga0066903, IMG submission 67491) | Tropical forest soil microbial communities from Panama analyzed to predict greenhouse gas emissions - Panama Soil - Plot 1 (version 2) | ecosystem: Environmental > Terrestrial > Soil >...
TTGTTGTCGAGATCGAACTCGATGATGTCGTCAGCGGTCACGTCCGCGGGCGGCATGCTGCGCGTGAGCCAATAGCGCCCCGGGTGGCACGGGTCGCGCGCGCTGATATGGCCATAAGCGTCGAAGATACGGCGGTGAGCGAGAATGCGGTTCGCGGCCACGAGGTCGTCGATCAGCCCGGCATGCGTCATTGTCAGGTTGCGCTCTCGGCGAGAGCCGGCGGATCAAATGCTCGCACTCGCGGTGCAGGATCATTGTGGCGCACGATCTCGACCAGAACGGTTGCCGAAGTCGGGCCTTGGCCCAGGCGCGACGTGCCATGGTCGCGGGTCAGCACGTTAGCATTGCCGTGCGCGCAGGTTGCGCCTTCGCCCGCATCGACCGGATCGTACCAGGCGCCGCAGGAAAGCCGCACCACGCCCGGCGCGACCGCATCGGTTACAACCACGCCAGCGAGGCAGGAGCCGCGGGCGTTGTACAGGCGCACCAGGTCGCCATCCGCGATGGCGCGTTGTTTAGCATCGACCGGATTGATCGCGATCGCCTCGCGTCCTGCAACCTTTCCCCGCGCGCTCACCGGTCCCATGTCCATCTGGCTGTGTAGCCGCTCGCGTGGCTGGCTCGACACGAGGTGAAGCGGATACGGCCCGGACGCCCCAAGCCACTCGGACGGCTCGAGCCAAGTCGGATGTGGCGGGCAGTCGTCGTAGCCAAAGCCTGCGATGCGCTCGGAATAGAGCTCGATTCGCCCTGACGGCGTCGAGAGCTTCTTGCTCTGCGGATCGGCGCGGAACTCCGCCAGCATGACGTAGTCGTCGGCGCGCCGCGGCAACTGGAAGAAGCCCGTGTCCCAGAATCCGTCGAAATCGGGGACCTCCGTATTGGTGCGCAACCGCTCGCGCCAGCGGCCATACAGATGACGCAGCCATTCCATCTCGTCGCGCCCTTCGGTGTAGGCCGTGTCGCAGCCCACGCGCTTCGCCAGCGCCGAGAAGATCGCATAGTCGCTCTGCGCCTCGCCGACCGGCGCAATCGCCTGCTGCATCGCCAAGACGTAAGAGTCGCGATGCGCGGCACCGATGTCGTTGCGCTCGAGTGTGGTGGTCGCGGGCAGCACGATGTCCGCGCGGCGCGCGGTCGCGGTCCACCACGGTTCGTGGACGATGATGGTCTCAGGCTTTTGCCAGGCGCGGCGCAGCCGGTTGATGTCCTGGTGATGATGGAACGGATTGCCGCCCGCCCAGTAGACCAGTCGAATGTCGGGATAACCGTCGCTCTTCCCGTTGTAGTCGTAGCGCTCGCCCGGATGCAGCAGACAATCGGCGATGCGCGCGACCGGGATGGAACGGCCGAGCGGGTTTGACAACACTTCCATCGCGGGCGGCCCGAACGCAAGCGGGCTTTCGGCAAGTCCGGCTGACGAGCCATAACCGAAGCCGAAACCGCCGCCAGGCAGACCGATCTGCCCGAGCGCGGCGGCAAGCAGAATCACCGCCCAATAGACCTGCTCGCCGTGATCGGCGCGCTGCAGCGACCACGACGCACCCACCATGGTGCGCTTCTCCGCCATGCGGCGTGCCAGTGTACGGATCGTGTCGGCTGCAACGCCAGTGATCGCGGCCGCCCAATCGGCGTCCTTCGGCTGACCATCAGTCTCGCCCAACAGATAAGGTCGCACCCGCTCAAAGCCCACGCAGTAGCGAGCGAGGAAGCTCTCGTCGTGCAGCCCTTGCGTCACCAGCGTGTGGGTGAGCGCGAGCAGCATGGCGGTGTCGGTGTTGGGGCGGATCGGAATCCAGCTTGCCTGTGCGGCCTGCGGCCCGTCGTCGCGCACCGGGCTCACATTGAAGACCTCGACGCCGGCGCGCGCCAGCGCCGCCATATGACCCGCGATTGTGTGCTCGCCGCAGCCGCCCTTGCCGATCTGCATGTTCTTCGGATTAGCGCCGCCGAACAGCACCAGCAGCCGGCTGTGCCGCACAATCGACGACCACGACGTAAGCGGGCCGGTCGCCGCCTGCGCCGAGCCCAGCACATGCGGCAGGAACTTGAGCGCGGTGCCGAAGCTGTAGTTGGCGTCCTGATCGATGAAGCCGCCAAACGCCGCCAGGAAGCGGCGCGTCTGCGTACGAGCATCGTGGAAGATGCCGGCCGAGCCCCAGCCATACGAGCCGCCCATGATCGCGGCCGCGCCGTGCTCTTGCTTGACGCGCAGCAGTTCGGCCGCCGCAAGGTCGAGCGCCCGCTCCCACGACACCGGCACGAAGCGCTCGCGGCCGCGGCCGGCACGGCTCTCGGCACTACTCTCGGGCCCGCGCGCCAGGTAGCCCTCGCGCACCATCGGGCGCATGACGCGGGTCTTCGAATACACCGCTTCGGGCAGCGCCTCGATCAGCGGCGATGGATCAGGATCGCGCTCGAACGGTCGCACGCCGACCATCCGCCCATTGTCGACCTCAGCCTGGAATGCACCGAAATGCGAGTGATGCTGGACCAGTTGAACTGCCATCGGATCAATTCCTCACAGGCAGAAACTCCTCGGTGTAGAGCGTCTTCATGTCGGGCGCTACCGGCAGGATGTCGAGCTCCACGAATGAGCGCGCCAGCACATCGAGTGCCTTGGGCCGAAAGCGCAGGTCGCGTGAGAGCATCGGCATCGCCTTGTCGTATTCACGCGCCTGGATGTCCTCGGAGAGTTGGCTCACGGGCGCGACCAGCTTGATCGTCTCCTCGCGATTCTTCGCCATGAAGTCGATCACCTCGATCCAGCCGGCGAGAAAACGCCTCACCCGATCCGGGTGAGTGGTGACAAATTTCTTCGTGCCGAAGATCACGTGCGTGTGGAAATCCTTCACATGGTCGCCGAACTCGACCAGCACGCGGCCGTCGCCGTTCTTCTCCAGCATGTAGCCGATCGAGGACGAGGTGACGATGCCCTGCACGTTGCCGGCTTTGAGCGCGGCGACCTGCGCCGGGTTGACGCCGAGCGGCACGGTCTTGATTCCCGTCGGACCCCAGCCGCGCTGGCGCGAGAACTCGCGCACCAGCCAATAGGTCAGCGAACCGCCGGTCGAGACCGACACGGTCGCGCCCTTGAGGTCGTCGTACGTCTTGATCGCAGAGCTTTTGCCGACGGAGAGCCCCATCGCGAGCGGCTCATTCGCCATGGCGGCGACCGTCACGGACGGTACGCCCTTTGCCAGGAAACCCATGCCGGGTCCGGAGCCGAGCGCGAAATCAATCGAGTCGGCCACCATCGCCTGCTGCAGGCGGGCGTCGCCGCCGAAGCCGGTCGATTCGACTTCCAGATTGTACTTGGCCCAGATCCCCTTCTCCTTGCCGATATCGATCGGCGCGAACGCGAAGGTTGTAGCGGAGGCCTTGCCAACACGAACCAGATCGGCGGCCAGCGCGTGAGTGGTACACAAGACCAAAAAGCTCACCGCAAGCATGCTGCATCGCGCGAGCATATTGTGAGGGGCTGTCATCCCGTGCGTGCCCATGCTCCACCCATTTGCGGCTCCGCCCATTTGTCCTGGCGCGCGGCTATCCTGACGCGCGGCGCTTCTGCGCCATAATAAGTAAACAAGCCCGAATTCCTACCCGGCGCAAGAGCAACCGGCCCACGTGGGCCAGCGCGCTGCAGTGCACCGCAGTCATGCATGAAAACCCGCGCGCCACCGCGGGAAAGCGTGCTATCAGGGATTCTCGCCTGGTTCCCGCCCCTGCCATCATGACCTATCGATTCGTCCTTCCCCTGCTGCTCACCGCCTTGTGCGAGCAGATCGTGACGTCGCTGATGCGCATCACCACCTCCTATCGGGCGGTGGAACTTGGCCTCTCGGTGGTGTGGCTCGGCATCATCACCGCCTTCTTCGCGGTGCTGCCGATGCTGACGGCGGTCAAGATCGGCCGCTTCATCGACCGCGGCAACGACGCCCGCACCGCCTGGATCGGCGGCGGCCTCCTGGTGATCGCCTGCGCGGGCTTTGCACTGGAGCAATCGCTTGTTTCACTTTTGCTCTTCACCGCGCTGCTCGGCATCGCACACCTCATGCTGGTGATCAGCCAGCAGGTTCTGTGCGCGCGCCATGGCGGCCAGGAGGGTGTCGACCGCATGGTCGGCAACTACATGGTGGCAAACGCGGTCGGCCAGGGCATCGGCCCCGCGATCGTGGGCTGGGCCGGCGGCTCCGCCAGTATCCCGCCGACCAGGCTACTCTTCACCATCGGGCTTGCCTTCGCGACGCTGTCGTTCGCCGCCTCGTTCTTTCTCCGCCCAAGCCCGCCACGACCGCCGAAGGAAGGGGGCGACAAGCCGGTCCCGGTCAGCGAGATCGCACGCATTCCCGGGCTCAAGCTCATTTTCTTCGTCAGCGTGGTGACGGTCGCGGCGCAGGATCTGATCGTGGTCTATCTGCCGGCGCTCGGGGCCGAGCGCATGATCTCGGTCGACATAATCGGCATGCTGCTGGCGGTGCGCGCCGTCGCCTCGATGGCCTCGCGCTTTCTCTATGCCCGGCTCTCCGCGCTGTTGGGCCGCTGGCGACTGATGGCGATCAGCACATTGGCGAGCGCGGTCTTCTACGCCGCCATCGCGTTGCCGCTGCCGATCCCGCTGATGGTGCTGATGGTCGCAGCCGCCGGCTTCGCGCTCAGTAACGCCATCACGGTGAGCATCGCAACGCTGCTCGCGATCACCAGCGACGAGACCCGAGGCACCGCCAACTCGCTGCGCATGATGGGCAACCGGATGGGGCAGTTCGTCATCCCCTTCATGGCCGGAGTAATCGCGGCCGCCTCAGGCGTTGCCGGCATCTTCATCATCATCGGGGCAAGCCTCGGCATATCCGGCGCGGTCGCGCAGATGCAGCGGCGCACGCAATGAGAGGGCCGCAATCCGCGCCGCCGGAATCCGCGCTCAAGTCCGGCAATGTGGCGCGCGCGGCCGCGCTGGTCTCGGCAGGCTCGCTGACGCTCGTCGTGATGGCAACCGTCGTGAAATATCTGGGCAACGAACTGCCCGCGATGGAGATCCTGTTCTTCCGCTCCGCCATCGGGCTGCTGTTCGTGCTGCCGCTGTTCGCGCGCAATCCGCTCGAACCGTTTCGCACTAAACGTCCCGGCATGCATCTTCTGCGCGGCGCGATCGGCGCGGTCGGGAATGCCTGCTTCTTCTGGACGATCACCCACATGCTGCTCGCCGACGCCATGGCGCTGCAGTTCTCACGGCCGCTGTTCATGATCCCGCTCGCCGTGTTCCTGCTCGGCGAAACGGTCGGGTTGCGCCGCACCGCGGTGGCTGCGGTCGGCTTTATGGGGATCGTGCTCTACGCGCGCCCGTTCATGGGCGGTTTCGAGCCTGATGCGTTTGTCGGCGCACTTGGCGCACTTGCTGGCGGCCTGGTGGTGATCTGCATCAAGCGGCTCGCCACCACCGAGCCCACGCGCGTGATCATGTTCTACTACGCCCTCTGGAACGCCTTGTTCGCGCTCATCCCGGCGGCACTGTTCTGGATCACGCCGACGCTGCCGCAGCTTGCGCTGCTCACGGTGGTCGGCATTCTCGGCATCGGCGGACAGAGCCTGATCACGCACGGGCTCACCATGGGCGAGGCGACCGTGCTGGTGCCACTCGACTATTCGCGGATCATCTACTCGGCCGCGCTCGGCTACCTGCTGTTCAACGAGATCCCGGGTCCCTGGAGCTTTGCCGGCATGGCGCTGATCGTAGGCTGCTCGCTCTACCTCGTGCTCACCGAGAAACGACGCGCCAACGGCGTGTAGGATGGGTTGAGCGCAAGCGAACCCATCACCCGTTCAAACAAAGATGGTGGATTTCGCGGCTCAGAAACGGCGGGGCGCCTAAGTTGCTGACCAAACCTTTACGCCTTCGTGCCAGCATCGCTGTATGGCCCTGAAAACCTCCGCCTGGCGCGCCGAGCGCAATCGCAAGGCCTTGGCACGGCTGACCAAGGCGCTGCCAGCGATCTTCCCGGCGCCGGTGCTCACTTACGCCCTCAAACGGGCGTTCATCCCGCCGATGCCACGGCTGGCCATCGATGGCTACTGGCGCGCCCACCCGCTGCGCGCCGATCGGCTCGCGCGAGCGCTCGCGGCGAAGAGCGGCGCGCCCGCGGGCTGGACCTGGCGGCTCGGCGAGGGCCGCAACAGCGACCTGCCCAAGAGCTTCCGGCTGCCGCCCGCGCCCTATCGCGAGCGCGCCCATGCGCGCGGCGGCGGCTTCTGCTGCGTCTGCGGCCAGCTGGTCTATCGGCTCGGCTGGCACGTCGACCTTTGGGGCACTGGCCCGAACCCGAAAGCGAGCTGGCACTCGGCCTGTGTCGCCGCCTGGAATTTCTGGAGCGCGCCGAGCGACCAGGTGCGGCTGTTGCGCAAGCTGCAGGAGCGGCGCTGCGGCGCAAGCGGCAAGCGCCTGCTCAAGACCGCCGAGGTCGACCACCGCATGCCGCTGTTCCAGGTGTTCAAGGAGCACCGCGACCTGCCATGGCCACAGCTGTTGAGCTACTGGGGTCTGCCCAACCTGCAGCTCATCAACCGCGAAGCCCATGCGGCCAAGTGCGCGGCTGAAGCCGGCTATCGCAGCCAGAAGCGGGCCGACACCGTGGCGGCCTGAGCCGGCTCGTCAACCGATCTTATACTATTGCCAAATGTGATTGCGGTCACGGTGTTGGCGATTTCATCGCACGTGCTGCCCGCACCTTGAACCTTCCGAAGGAGAGCCGCAACCAATCACCGACCGTGGCTAAATGCCTACCCCCGGCTATCCTGCGGTTCTCGGGCCCGGCGTCCCCCCCGCCGGGCCCTTTCATTTTCGAGAACGCGCGTTGGCCTGGGACATTGACGCGCGTTCCGCTCGCTGGCGGCTCGCGCTAAGGTCAGAGCGCAATACCGCCGGAGGGAACAAGCATGGCCTTCGCCCTAAGATCGCGTGCGCCGCTCTCGCCTGTGGCGCTGCTTGCGGCGGGTTTGGTGCTTGCGAGCGCGCCCGCCGCCGCGCAAGGCGTCGCCGATTTCTATCGCGGCCGCACCATCAACTTCGTCGTCGGCTTCGGCCCCGGCGGCGGCTACGATCTCTACGCGCGCGTCATCAGCCGGCATATCGGCCGCCACATTCCAGGAAATCCAGTTGTGGTGGTGCAGAACATGGATGGCGCCGGCAGCGTGCGCGCCTCGAACTACGTCTACTCGGTGGCGCCAAAGGACGGCACGGTGATCGCGGCGGTGAACCAGAACATGCCGATGTATCAGTTGCTCGGCGGCGCCGGCGCGCAGTTCGAGGCCGACAAGCTCGTCTGGCTCGGCAGCATGGCGAACTCGAACGGCGTGGTCTACACGTGGCACTCGAGCGGCGTGCGCACGATCGAGGATGCCAAGACCCAGCTGGTGCCGCTCGGCGCGGTCGGCACCGCATCTGATTCCTATATTTTTCCGACCGTGGTGAACGCGCTCGCCGGCACGAAGTTCAAGCCGATCCCCGGCTATTCCGGGACCGGACAAATCAACATCGCGATCGAGCGCGGCGAGGTAATGGGGCGCGGCGGCACCACCTGGGCCAGCGTGCAGAGCGCCAACCGGGCGTGGCTTGAAAACAATCGGATCAATATCCTGTTGCAGATCGGCTTCGGGAAGGAGCCCGAGCTCAAATCGGTGCCGCTCCTGCAAGATGTGGTGAGCAACGACGAGGACCTTAAGGTCGCCAACGTCGTCAGCCTGCCGACGGCGCTCGGCTATGCACACTGGGTTGCGCCAGGCGTGCCGAGCGATCGCGTCGAGGCGCTGCGCCAGGCCTATGCGGCCACGATGAAAGACTCGGATTTCCTGGCCGAAGCACAGAAGCTCAACATGGAGCTGCGCCCGCAAAGCGGCGAACAGGTGAGCACGCTCGCCAAGCGCGTGACCGACACGCCCAAGCCGGTACTGGAGCGCACCGCAAAAATCCTTGGATGGTGAATTGGATGGTAAGTAAAGGCCGTTTATGCCGAATTAATATGTGTGCTGCTTGAAATCGGTCGCGGGCTCACACACTTTCGCAGGCGGGTTGGAAGACGCCTAAAAAAAAGGAGAACCTGATGCGCTTGGCTATTGCTGCAGCGGCGTTGGCCGTCTGTGCCACTACACTACCAACACCCAGCGTTGCTCAATACCAGCAATGCATCCCGGGACGCGGATGCGTGCCGGCCACGCAGGCGAGCTATGAGGCCTGCTTCCATCTTGCACTGCAGCGCGGCCTGACCGTCACGGTCGGTGACAAGCGCAATCTCGACCTGTTCATCTATCAATGCTTGGCGGGTCGCATTCCGCGCTAGCACTCACGCCGGCACGGATTTCAAAACGACTTTGTAGGATGGGCAAATCGTCTTTGCCCATCTTGTGGTGTTTTGCTCCTGATCAATGCGCGAGAAACGAGCAGCCTTGTGTAGGGCGGGCAAAGGCGAGGTGTTGCCTCTCAACGATGCGAAGCCTGGCGCGCGCCATGCCCACCAGGATAAGTGCAATGTATCGATTCCGCTGCTGGGCACGGCGCAGGATAGGCGTTACCGCACCGAAAGGCCCTGCCATCGCCTTTGCCCACCCTGCAGTGATTTACTTGCGGTCAATGCGCTAGGAACGAGCAGCGCTGTGAGCGCGTGATGAGGCTGCGGGTCACACCACCGAACACCCATTGGCGCAGGCGGGCGTGCCCATAGGCGCCGGCAATGATGAGGTCGGCCTCGGTCTTCCAGATTCGATCGATCTGCTCCGCTTCGTTCGCAGCATGCATCACCTTCGGGAAGGCCAGCACAGCGTGGCGCTTGAGCCAGGCCACAACGTCGTTGACGCGGTCTAACGCCGCGCTGCGGCTGGCGTCACCTTCCACGATCTCGACCACGGTCACGTCCGTTGCCTTGCGCAGCAGCGGCAGTGCATCGACGACGGCGCGCCGGGCCTCGCGGGTATCCTTCCAGGCCACCAGCACATTGTCGAGTTTGAGATACTCGACTTCGGGCGGCACCAGAAACAGCGGCCGGCCCGCCACCATCACGAGATCGCTTGGGTCGAGCTGCCGCAGGCGGTCGGCAAGCGCCCCCTCGCGGTTCGAGCCCGTGATGATCACATCGGCGGCGCGGGCCTCCCGCGCCACAAAGTCGTTCGGCCGCTCAAGCGCGGAGCGCCATTCAACCTCGCGGGCACGCCCGCCAACCGCGGCACGAAAGCGCGCCTCAGCTTCATCGAACCGCTTCTTGAGCTCGATCCGCTCATGCTCAACAAAGCCGCGCGCCACCGAGCCGCCCGCATAATAGGGCGGCTGCGGAGTCGCGGCTGTGATCCCGATCACCTTGGCATCGAACTTCTCGGCCAGGTCGCCCGTGATCTGCAATCGGGCGTCGTTCGGCTGCTCAAGGTCGAGATGGACCATCAGGGTCGAGAACGTCATTTGAATCTCCTGCTCTCAAATTGCGGCTCCATGCTATGCGCAACCGCCGCAACGATTTTGATGGACGTCAATCTGGCGGCCGGCCGCGCTACACATAGCCGAGCCAGTGCCAATAGGTCGCACCCAGCAGCATCACCAGCGCGAAGGCGATGACGGTCAGCGCCAGCCCGGTGCGCACGAAGTCGCGCGCCTCGAACGTCTCGGTGCCATAGGCGACCATGTTCTGCGGTGAGTTCACCACCAGGATGAAGCCGAAGCTGACCACGAACTGCAGCAGCATGGTCATGCCAATTGCGTTGATGCCGGGCGTCGCGACGCCCTGCAGCACCGCGATCACGATCGGGATCATTGCTGAAGCGAGCGCGGTCGCGCTCGCAAAGCCGAGATGGATCAGTATCAGAAACACGCTCATGACCAGGAGGATGAAAAGCGCGCTCGCCTGCTTGAGGCCGAACTCGACGACCGCGAGATCGGCGAGCCACACCGCGCCTTTCGTCTGCAGCAGCGCCGTGCCGAGGCTGATGCCGATCCCGAACAGCACCACCGTGCCCCAGGGGATCTTCGGCTGCGCCTCTTTCCAGGTCATGATGCCGATGCCCGGCATGAACATCAGTGCAACGGCTGCTATCGTGGTCGTAGACGTGTCGAAGCGATGCAGCACGCCTTCCGTGGCCCAGAAGCCGAGCAGGGTCAGCGAGATCGCGAGCAGCTTCTTCTCCGACGTCTTCATGGGTCCGAGATCAGCGAGCGCTTTGCTGATCGCCTCGCGCCCGCCCGGCACGGTCGCGACCTCGGGCGGCATCATGCGCGTGATCACCCCATAGAGCGCAAGCGACATCAGGATTGCGAACGGTCCGGCTGCGACCAGCCATTCGAGCCAGGTGATGGTCGTATTGAACGCCTTCTCGATGAAGCCAACCGCAACCATGTTCTGTGCCGCCGCAGTCTTGATCCCGACGTTCCAGATGCTCGCGGTCTGGGTGGTGGTGATCATCAGCATGCCGGCGAATGCGCCTTTCTTGTTCACCCCGAACGCCGCGATGATGCCGAGCGTGATCGGCACCAGGCACGACACGCGCGCCGTCGTCGAGGGCACCAGGAAGGCGATCACGATGCCGACCAGGATCGAGCCGGCGACGACGTGGCGCACGTCAGTGCCAACGCGCGACAGGATGACGAGCGCAATGCGCTTGTCGAGGCCGGTCGCCGTCATGGCGGCGGCGAGAAACAGCGCCGAGGCCACGAGGGCGAGCGCCGTGTTAGCGAAGCCGCTGAAGGCGACGCCGAGGCCGGCGCTAGTGCCCATGAGCGTGGCCGGATTGGCGGGATTGGGTGCGGTGCCCAGAAGGAACGCCATGAGCGCCGCGATCACCACGGCGGACACCGCGTAGTCGAGCGCTTCCGTTATCCACACGATCACCGCAAACGCCAGCAGCGCCAGCATGCGATGGCCGGCGACCGGCAAGGCCTCGGGGGTCGGCAGCAGCAGCACACCGATGAGAACCACACCCGCCGCCAACAGACCCCAATAGCTCGCAAG
>Ga0066903_100005539_pt1 | contig 10978 bp, 10 predicted proteins | sample PanSoiMetaGPlot1_FD_67491 | JGI IMG/M metagenome (GOLD analysis project Ga0066903, IMG submission 67491) | Tropical forest soil microbial communities from Panama analyzed to predict greenhouse gas emissions - Panama Soil - Plot 1 (version 2) | ecosystem: Environmental > Terrestrial > Soil >...
AACAAGGCGACGACGGAACGTCTCAGCGAGTGATCCAGGGCTTGAACTGCTCTTCTTTTTGAAGCCTGGCCGCAACGGTTTCGGCCTCGCGCTTGGTCTTGAATTTACCGACCCGGACGCGATAACGCATCGGTGTGGTCTCGGTCAGCGGCAGGACGAACGCGCTGTAGCCCTTCGACGAGAGCCGCCTGGCCATGGCGTTGGCGTCGCCCTGATCGAGTGGCGCAGCGACCTGAATCGCGTAGCCGTCGCCGGCGGGCGCTGCCGGGACCGTCACCGCGCTTGTGGTGACAGTCGCGGCCGGTTGTGGCTTCGACACGGGTGTCGTGTGAGCGATCGGCGCCAGTGAAGACGTTGATGAGGATGCGGGCGGAGCTTGCAGCTCCTCGACCGCTGGGGCCTGCTTCTGGAGCCGGTTGAAATAGCTGAGGTCGTCGACCGTCGGCGGTGGCGCAGCCGTCGTTGGATCGGAGCCCGCCGGTGTTGTCGCCGCCGGGAGTGTGGGTTGAGGCGCAGGTTCAATCGCCGCGACGCTCGCATCGTTGCTGGTCGCGGTCCGTTCAGCCTTTACGTCGCGGCCGACGAGCACGCCGCACAGAAAAATGACCACCGATACGACGGTGGCCGCCATGAAGAGAAATACCAGCTGCTTGCCATTCAGCTGGATCTCATGGAAGCCGTCATCCGGCGTCTCGGTAGCCACGGCATGCAAATAGTAGCACTTCGCTACGCCGAGTACCAGTGCGGAATCTGAAGCCCTCGGCGCGAGTCGCCGACGCGTCGAAGACGAGACGAAAACCTGTCAGTGACGAGTCGCGGACGAAGCTGGTCGTAATCGCGATCCGATGAATGCGGCGATCACGAACGGCAGGCTGAGGATCGACGAGAAAACCACCGTCAGCGGCCAGAGTCCGCCGACCTCCCCGCTCCTCACTATCATGGTCATGACCTGACTCGGAACGATCAATGCCGTCCAGATCCAATCGCTGCTCCGCGAGCGGTAGCCGACCACGGCCGAGACGAGGACCGCTGCAGGAAGGCCGATCGCCCAGAACTCGGTACTGTCCCAGGCCTCTCGACGGCCGCTCAGTGCATGGATGCCGATTTCGAGCGCCACGCCTGTAACGACCGCAGCGACGATCACACCTCGTCGGTCGAGCATGGCGTTATGTAGGGACGATCGTGACGGTCATCGCGCAATGCTCCTCGCCGGTGGCGCGGCACGATGTCACGCTGATGTTCGCCTTTACGTCGAAGAGCTTGAAAAGCCGCGCAATGGCCGCGGTGTAGAAGCCGCAGAGCGCATGCGCCACCGGTTCCCGGACGTCGCAGAAGACGCAGGCGCGGAGGTCGAGTGTCGCGGTGCCCTTCCGGAACTTGTAGGTGAGCCGGCCGCGACGGAAGCTGCTCTGCACTAGCCGGTCGGCCAGCCGAAGCACGAGCCGCGGGCGCAGCACGTCGGGTGCCCGCTTGAGCAACTCGCGCTCGAGGGCGCCCATGGAGTCTACGGTCCACTCGGCGGCGTACTCCCCCGCGCTCGTGGTGATCTTTGAATACGGTTCGCCTTCCTGTCTAAGAAAGCTCAGCACGGCATACAGTGGCGCAAGGCCGATCGTGCCGTCGCGCAGTCCCTCGGCGTGCAGCCAGCTCTCGTAGAAGCCCAGCCGCGTTGGCAGGACATCGGCAATGCCCTGATGCAGGCTCGCGACCAGGACGCGCCCTATACCGGCGTCACGCATAAGGAAGCGATAGGATTGGTTCGGGGTTCACGGTTCGAGGTTCGCAGCCACTTTTATCGGCCGCAGGGGCGGGCAATTTGAGGGACGTGACAAAAGTTCCCTGATTGGCGAACGCGGATATCATCCTTGGTGTGCCGTCGACACGCGAACGCGTCTGAAACGAGGGTCCGAGCGCGCCATGACCGTAGACGCGCTTGCCAGCAGAATGCCATCGTAGCACGCGCCGGCCGGTCCGCCGTTCCCATCACCCATACATGATTCTCACCGTTCAGCAGCAGCTCCACGATCAGGTTGCCGCCGCCATTCGCGCGCAGTTCGGCTTGGCGGACGTGCCGCCGTTCGCCGTCGAGGTTCCTCCGAATCGGGCGCTCGGCGATCTTGCTGTCACGGTCGCCTTCCAACTCGCGCGTACCTTGCGCAAACCGCCGAAGGCGATTGCTCAAGAGCTGGCCACCGCGCTTGGCACGCCGCCGGGGATCACCAGAGTCGTTCCCGCGCCGAACGGATATCTCAACCTTTACCTCGACCGCCGCCCGTTCGTACTCGATCGCCTTCATGGACGCGTCGCCGCCCTACGCTCGACTGACGGCAAGGCCGTCGTCGAACACACGGCGATCAATCCGAACAAGGCTGCGCACATCGGCCACCTGCGCAACGCGACGCTCGGCGACACGATCGTCCGCGTCCTGCGTTTCCGCGGAACGCCCGTCGAAGTCCAGAACTACATCGACGATCTCGGCGTCCAGGTCGCCGACATCATCGTCGGCTTTCGGGAGATCGAGCACAAGGATGTCGACGCCGTGCGCCACGTCGCCGACTCCACGAGATTCGACTATTACTGCTGGGATCTGTACTCGCGTGTCGCCGAGTGGTACGACGCCGACAAAGATCGCCCGGCAGTGCGCGCACGCACGCTGCACGAGCTCGAAGAAGGCGGCAACGACGCGGCCGAGATGGCCGCGCTCATCGTCGATCGCATCGTGCGCGCGCACTTGCAGACGATGGCCCGGCTGAACATCGGGTACGACTTGCTGACGTACGAAGGCGACATTCTAAGACTGCGATTCTGGGCGCAGGCGTTCGAGATCCTGAAGAGTCAGGGCGCCGTCTTCCTGCAAACCGAAGGCAAGCTTGCCGGCTGCTGGGTGATGACCATCGAGGATGGAAGCACCAGTGACGATGATCCCAAGGATGTCGAGCGCGAAAAGGTCATCGTCCGATCCAACGGCGTCGTCACGTACGTCGGCAAGGACATCGCCAACCAGTTCTGGAAATTCGGCCTGCTCGGCAGAGACTTCCGTTATCGCCGCTTCTCGACGCAGTGGAACGGACAGGCGCTCTGGGCGACGACATCAGGCGACACGGATCCAAATGCTCCGCCGTTTGGACACGCCTCGCGAATCTACAACGTGATCGACTCACGCCAGATGTATCTGCAGGCGCTGCTCAAGCAGGCGCTGCAGACGCTCGGTCATCCGGAAGAAGCCGAACACTCGATTCACTTCTCGTACGAGATGGTCGCGCTGTCGCACGCAACCGCCAAGGAGCTTGGCTACGCGATCGCGGGTCCTGGCGACGATGCTGCGCAGAAGCCGTTTGTGGAGGTGTCGGGACGCAAAGGCCTCGGGGTCAAGATCGACGACCTGCTCGACCTGCTCATCGCCAAGGCCACGCAGGAAGTGGCCAAGCGCAACCCTGAACTGTCGCAGGACGAGCGAGCGCGCACCGCGTCCCAGATCGCCGTCGCCGCGATTCGTTATTTCATGCTGAAGTTCTCTCGCGGCAAGCTCATCGTCTTCGACATCGAAGAGGCGCTGAGCTTCGAGGGCGAGACGGGCCCCTATCTGCAGTACGCGGTCGTCCGCGCGAACAATATCTTCAACAAGCTGCGTGAACGGGAAGGCGTATCGCCGGCGGACGTCGTCCAGGGGCTGGACGGGGCGTCGCCGGACGAACTGCTGCTGGACGGCGAGGGCGAGGGCGGCAGCCTCTGGTCGGTGGTGTTCGAAGCCTCACGGCTGGATGAGGTCGTCGAACAGGTGGTCCGATCGCTCGAATTCTCCGGGTTGGCGAAGTACGCCTTTGGGCTGGCGCAGATGTTCAATGCCTTCTATCATCGGTTCCCGATTCTGAACGAAGAGGACGCGGGACGGAAAGCCTGGCGCGCGGCGGGCGTGGCCTACGTACGCGACCAGCTCACACGCGCGCTGGACCTGATGGGCATCGAAGTGCCGGCACGCATGTGAGGGCTGGACCTAACAGGGCAAAGGGCTGAGGGCTGAACGTCGATGGCGGTGATCGGAATCACGCACTGTCGCAAGCTCGAAGACTACCGGCAGTCGGTGCTGCACGTGGGCGGCGAGGTGCGCGTGCTCGATCCCTCCCCGCTCGACACGGCCATGGACGGCCTCGACGGTCTGCTCCTCACCGGCGGCGGCGACGTCGACCCCGCAATCTACGGCGAGCCGCCACACGCGAGCTTCTCCCCTGCCGAGGCCGGCCGCGATCAGTTCGAGATCGGTCTCGTGACTCTTGCGCGAGCGCGGCAGATCCCCGTGCTTGCGATTTGTCGCGGCATTCAGGTCTTGAACGTCGCGTGCGGCGGCACGCTCGTGCAGGACATCGCGTCGCAGGTGCCTGGCGCGATCATGCACCAGCTCGAAGTTCCTCCGCATCAGGCCGTGGAACTCGCGCACGAAGTGTGGATCGACAAAGAGAGTCAGCTGTCGCGCATCATGCGCGAGCGGCTCGTCGACACCGACGCCTGCGACGTCAACAGCCGTCATCATCAGGCAATCCGCCAGGTCGCTCCTGGCTTCATCGTCTCTGCAACGGCGCCCGACGGCGTCATCGAAGCGATCGAGGATCCCAAGACGCGCTTCTGTCTCGGCGTCCAGTGGCATCCTGAGAACTTTTTCCGAACCGGCGAATTCCGCCCGCTGTTCGAGTCGTTTCTCGACGCCGCGTCGGGCCGGTAAACGGAAGCCACGAAGTCACGAAGGCTCACGAAGCCCTTTTGGAAAGGCTACTTCGTGTAGCTTCGTGGCCTTCGCGTCTTCGTGGCTGCTCTTCCTACCGCCTCGAAAATATCACCACGGTCTCGACGTGCGGAGTGTTTGGAAACAGATCGAACGCGTCGGCACGCCTGATCTCGTAGCCCGATTCCACCAGACGCTTCGAGTCGCGCGCCAGTGTGGCGACGTCACAGCTCACGTAAATCACCTTCCGCGCGCTCAGGCGGAGGACACCGTCCATTGCCTCGCGCGACATGCCCGTGCGCGGCGGGTCCACGATGACAGCGTCGGGCGACGTGGGTGCCGCCGCCAGAAACGTCTCGACCGGCTGGCGCACCGCGTCGACCGTGTCGAACGCGCCGGCGTTCGCGATCAAGTCGGCGGCGGACACGCGATCGCCCTCGACGGCTCGCACCCGTGCATGCTTTGCCGCCGCCGCGCCGATGGCGAACAGACCGGCGCCTGAATACAGATCGACGATCGTTGCATCGTCCGGAATTTCCGCGACCACGCGATCGACGAGCGCCGCGAGCAGATACCGATTGCCTTGAAAAAACGCGAGAACGGAACGGCGCAGCGTGATGACGACGCCACCGACCGTCAGCGTCTCGTTCACGGTCGCGTCGGGTCCGAAGCCGGTGATGCCCTCGGTTCCGGCAAGCCGCTTCGCCGTCTGAACGTCGATCGCCATCGCCGTGTCGAGGCTGACCGCCCGGTTCGACGCGTCGACGTTTTCTGACAGTTCGATTTCTCGGACGTCGACGCCGAGCGAGTGGATGCCGGCTGTCAGCCGGTCGATGGCGTCGAAGCTGTCCGGCAGCAGCTGTCCCGTGGCGCGCGCATCGCAGATCTCGTGGCTACCCTCGCGGAAGAACCCGACACGGCGCCCGCGCATGTGCAGCCGCGCGCGCATGCGATAGCCCGTCTCGGGCGACGGCGCGACACTGACAGGCGCCGGCAGCGAGAGCTTCGCGATGCGGGTGAAGGCATCGGCGATCACCTCGCTCTTCAACGTGAGCTGGCGGGCGTAGTCGACGTGCGCGTAGAGACACCCGCCGCATTCCGGATCGCTCGTCGATGGCCGGCGATCGGGCGAGGCGTGCTCGACGTCCACGGTGGTCGCGTACAACACGCCCTTGCCGACGCGATCGATTCTGGCGGTGACGCGTTCGCCCGGAATCGCGCCGGCGACCAAAACGACCTGTCCGTCGGTGCGTGCGATCATCCGGCCGCCGGCCGCGGGCTTCTCGATCGTCAGCGAGATGGTGTTCATCCGAGACCCTGCGATCCTAGCGTGCGCGCACACGGATCTGGACCACGGACCAAATACGGACCAAGCACCAAGAACAAAGCACTAAGTACCGTAGAGGAATGCGACCGTTGGCAAGCCGAAGCGTTCGCGAATGAGGCGTGACAGCGCGCTGTCGCGCGCGCGCGCGAACGCGTCCGCGCTCATGCGCTCGCGGAACGACGCCAAATCTTCATCCGCTTCGCTCGACAGCGACGCGAGTTCCCGGGCGTCCAGCCCGGAGCGCGCCTCGGAGATCAGCTCCTCATCGAGCGCCGCGAGCCGCGCCAGCAGCGCCTGACGCGCGTCCCCGCGAACACCGCCCGCCGACGCGCGCGCCGTCTCGAGCTCGGTACTCACGCGATCGAGCAGCGCGTCGAACCTATCGCCGAGCCTCCCGCTCGCCCGCGCCGACGTCAGCTTCAGCAGCACGCGCTCGAGGTGCGCGGGGAGCGACGGGCCGCGGGATCTTTCAGCTGACTCACCAGCCGACACCGAAACGGCAGGCCCACGATCGAGGCTCGGTCCACTCGCCACGGCCGTACCACGACTTGCGGTCACTCCGACAGCTCGACGCCATTCGTCGAAGACATCGAGGACATCCGCCTCGCAGAAGTCGATTTTCACGGGACGCCGCCGCGGTCCCTTCCGATAGTAGCGCTCGAAATACCGGTCGATGCCGGCGTACGCCACCTTCAGCGGAATTCCCTGCGTCGCCCAGCTCGATACGAGCTCGAAGGATGGACCAGTGACGCGAATGAGGTGGCCGTCGTTCTTCCTGCAGAGGTAGGTTTCGATCTCCCGGCAGAAATCTACTGGTTCCGTTCCCACACGATTCTCAGGCCGTCGAGCGTGATGTCGGGGTCCGTGGCAATGAACAGATCGCTCTCGGGCACGATCAGCGGCGCGAGTCCACCCGTGGCGATGCAGCTCGCGCGGCCGCCGAGCGCGTCCGTCATGCGTCGCACGATCGACTCGACCATGCCGAGGTACCCGTAGAACAGCCCCGATTCGATCGCGCCGATCGTCGTCTGGCCGATGACCGTCTGCGGTTTCCGGACGTCGACGCGCGGAAGCCTCGCCGCGCGCTGGAACAGCGCCTCGGCGGCGATCTGCGGACCGGGACAGATGACGCCGCCCAAATACTCGCCGTTCGCCGTAACGGCGTCGAATGTCGTCGCGGTCCCGAGGTCCGCGATGATCAGCGGCGTCTTCTGTGCTCGCCCGTACGTTTCATAAGCGGCGATGCTGTTCGCGATGCGATCGGCGCCGACTTCTTCCGGGTTCTTGTAGAGGATCGGCATCCCCGCGTTGGTCGTCGGCTTGACGAGGAGCGGATCGCAGTCGAAGTAGCGCTGGGCCATCGACCGCATGATCGGGGTCAACGGCGGCACAACGGAGCCCATCACGATAGCAGTGATGGATTCAGGCGCCAGCTTCTCGTGGGCGAACAGGCCGTCGATCATCACGCCCACTTCGTCCGCCGTCCGCTCGCGCAGCGTGAGCAGCCGCCAGCTGTGCATCAGCTTCGCGCCGTCGAAGACGCCGAGGACGATGTTGGTGTTGCCGACGTCGATCGCTAGGAGCATAAGAGCTCCACCACAGAGGACACAGGGGACACAGACGAATCGCCACCGCGGAGGAAAAGAGGAAACGGAGGCACCCGGGCGAGCGGTCGACGATTGGCAACGATTGGATGCGAGGCCGCGAAGCGGCGATTCTGGCCAAAAGATCGCAACTGCAAATAGACCGATGGTTGCGCCATTTGCAGTCGCGATCTTTCGGCCGGAATCCGTGGCCGGCTGCGCCGGCCCGCCGCATCCAATCGCACCTCCGTGTCCTCCGTTCCTCTGCGGTGGAGAGTTCTCACAGCCACGTCAGCTCGCCCGCGACAATGCGCTCGATGCGATCGCTGCATCGCACCAACAACGCCCCCCGATCGTCGATGCCTGCCGTCACACCGCTTCGTTCGCCCGCCGGCGTTGTCCACGCCACGCGCGCACCGTGCGCGCCTGGCGCAAGCGCGCGCCAGGCGTCGAGAATAGCATCGAAACGCGCGGACAGTAGATCGTCGTAGCGGCTCGCGAGCGACGCGAGTGTCTCCGCAAACACGGCGGCGCGATCCACACCGCGTCCGAGCTCAGTCTCGAGCGACGTCGCACGATCGCCAAGCTCGGCGGGGAACGACGCCGTGCTGATGTTGATGCCGTAGCCGACGACGACGGAGTCCGCGACGCCCTCGGCGAGGATGCCGGCCAGCTTCCGCTGTGCGGCGTACAAGTCGTTCGGCCACTTCAACGCCGGCGTCAGACCCGTTGCCCTCGTGACCCCTTCGACGAGCGCAACGCCCGCCGCCATCGTCGTGAGCAGCGTCGCCCGCTCGCGCTCGCGCGATCGCGACGGCCGGAGAATCGTCGAGACGTACAGCCCGGCGCCGCCCGGCGAAAACCACGCTCGGCCCCGCCGCCCGCGCCCCGACGTTTGCGCGTCCGCGACAAATACCGCACCCTCGTGATCGCCCGACGCGGCATGGTGGGCGGCGACGTCGTTCGTCGACCCGATGGTCGGGAAAAACTCGAACCGCGATCCCAGCGGCGCGAGCCGCGAATAAACGGCGGCGATAGCGTCTGCCAGCTCGATCGGCAGCGGGTCGCCCGGTGGAACGTGCGAAGCCTCAGCCGATCGGTTCGATGTCAAAGCTGATGTCGACGGCTGGCGCCGAATGCGTGAGCGCGCCGGCGGAGACGTAGTCCGCGCCCGTCGCTGCGAGCTCCGGAACGCGCTCCAGCGTCACGCCGCCGGAGATCTCGATTTTCGCGCGGCCGGCGACCTGCTCGACGGCTCGACGGATGTGTTCGGTGGACATGTTGTCGACGAGGATCACGTCGGCGCCTGCCCGGATCGCTTCGTCAACCTGAGATAAGGTGTCGGCTTCGACTTCGACGCGAAGCCCAGGGTTCCTCGCACGCGCCTTCTCGATGGCGCCACAGACGCCGCCCGATAGCGCGACGTGGTTGTCTTTGATCAATACGGCGTCGAACAGGCCGAACCGATGGTTCGTCGCGCCACCGGCTCGAACCGCGTACTTCTCGAGCGCGCGCAACGTCGGCGTCGTCTTGCGTGTGTCGAGCACGACGATCGTTCCGCCAGCCGCCGCGACGAACCTCGACGCGAGCGTCGCGATGCCGGACAGCCGTTGCAGGAAGTTGAGCGCCGTCCGCTCGCCGACGAGCAGCGTACGGGCCGACGCGACGATCTCGGCCGCGACATCTCCAGGACGGCATGTCGCGCCGTCGCCTCTGAGCACTGTCATTTCCGCGTCCGGGTCGAGGGCGCGAAAGCATTCAAACGCGATGTCGAGGCCCGCGACCACGCAGTCGACCTTGACGACAAAACGTCCGCGCGCGCGGACAGCCGCCGGCACGGTCGCATCCGTCGTGACGTCTCTCGCGTCCCCGGCGGCGTCGATCAGGTCTTCGTCTAACGCACGCCGAACGATGTCCTGATACTCGCGAGGATCAAGAGGCGGCAGCTTCATACCCGGCGACGACGATTTCGCGCGGCTCGCCTGCATTCGATACGAACTGCTGCACGCGGAGCGCGGCGCGGAGATCGGCATCGAGTTGCGGCATCAACGCCACCGCGCTGGCGTCGGCTGTGATGGTCACCCTCGTGATCGGGACCTTGAGCGGCTGCTTCGCCTCGGATCGCTGCTTGCGCACCTCGAACAACACGTCGGTCGCCCACGCATAGGTGGTCTGGTCGGCCTGCCGCGTCACCTCCGAATTGTCGGCCAGCAACGATTCAAGTTCCTTCGCTGTCGGCCACGATGCGCGGTGGATCGAACCCTGCTGCCACCACGACCAGACTTCTTCGGTGACAAACGGCAGGAACGGCGCGAACAGCCGGAGCATGACCGAGAGCGCGGCGGACAAGGCGGAATTCGCCGACCCGGCGGCCTCCGGTCCCTGCTCGCCGTACCGCCGGCCCTTCACCAGCTCGAGGTAGTCGTCGCAGAAGCGCCAGAAAAACGTCTCCGTTCGCTGAAGCGCGCGTGCGTAGTCGTACGCCTCGAACGCCTCGGTGCACTCCGTCACGAGCGCCGCGAGGTTGCGCACCATCGCCCTGTCGACGGCCCATGCGATCGGTGCTTTCGGTTCGGCAGCCATGAGCACGAACCTCGACGCTTGCAGCACCTTCATCGCGAGACGCCGGCCGACTTTCATCTGGTTCGTGTCGAAGGCCGTGTCGGTCCCCGGCCGGCCGCTCGCCGCCCAATAGCGCACGCCGTCCGACCCGTGTTCCTCGAGCAGCGCCAGCGGCGTGACGACGTTGCCTTTCGACTTCGACATCTTCTTGCGATCCGGATCGAGCACCCACCCCGAGAGCGCCGCGTTCGTCCACGGCAACGAGTCGTGCTCCAAGTGTGACCGCAGGACCGTGTCGAACAGCCACGTCCGGATGATGTCGTGCGCCTGTGGACGCAGATCCATCGGGAACGTCTTCGCGAAGAGCTCCGGATCGCGCTCCCAGCCGCACACGATCTGCGGCGTCAGCGACGACGTCGCCCAGGTGTCCATGATGTCGGGATCGCCGACGAACCCGCCGGGCTTCCCGCGCTGCGCCTCGTGATATCCGGGCGGGACGTCCGTCGAAGGATCCATCGGCAGCCGATCTTCGCTCGCCGGGATCGGATGGGCGTGGTCAACGTTGCCGTTCGCGTCGATCGGATACCACACCGGAAACGGCACGCCGAAGAATCGCTGGCGGCTGACGCACCAGTCGCCGTTCAAGCCGTTCGTCCAATTCTCGTATCGCGCCTGCATGTACGGCGGGTGCCATCGCAACTCGCGTCCGCGCGCGAGGAGCGCGTCGCGAAACTCGATCGTCTTGATGAACCACTGCCGGCTCGTCACGATCTCGAGCGGCCGATCGCC
>Ga0066903_100005540_pt1 | contig 10977 bp, 10 predicted proteins | sample PanSoiMetaGPlot1_FD_67491 | JGI IMG/M metagenome (GOLD analysis project Ga0066903, IMG submission 67491) | Tropical forest soil microbial communities from Panama analyzed to predict greenhouse gas emissions - Panama Soil - Plot 1 (version 2) | ecosystem: Environmental > Terrestrial > Soil >...
TCCCAGTCCGTCTTTTCAAATAGGTCGCGCATTTGATCGCGGGCCATGAGGTCGGCTTGCTGAATCAGCCGCGGTAGATCGTAGCGCGCACACTCGTCACTCGCGACGTAGTACTGAAGATGAACCGAATTCAGCAGCGTCATTTTTGATTTAAAGTACTTGGCGAAAGCTTTGGCATAGACCAATCCCTTCATCGAGCATTCGGAAAAATCCGTTGGGACGAGAATTTTACGGAAGCCGGTCGCTCCGCCAGGGGGTTTGCCATCATGCGTGACCAGCACCGGGCAGGAGGAATGACGTACCACGCGTTCGGCTGTGCTTCCGAGGGCAAGGTGTTTCAGACCGGTATTGCCGCGCGTTGCGATGATGATTAAATCGATGCCGGCGTCGTGCCCCAGGCGACAGATTTCTTCGAACGCACGGCCTTTCGACACGTGAAGGTTTTCCGGACCCACATTGATCGAATACTTCCGGGCTACATCTTTCAGCTGCTCATAAACTGATCGATTGATCTCAAATTCCGGAAGGACAAATGGCATGCCTACCAGGCCGGTAAATGGATGATCCGTGGCAAAAACGTGCACGAGATGCAGATCAGCGCCGAAGTGTCTTACCAACGGCAATGCAAACTCAAGTGCGCGCAAGGATGGTGCGGAAAAATCCACCGGCACAAGAACGTTGTGGATTTGCAAATTGTGCTGGTCCGGTTCGCTGGCTCGGTCGCGCATCGAGGTCTGTGACCTGGACGTGCTTGCTGGGCTTGTTTCCACTTTCATGAGGAAATTGGCCGGATCGCCACCTTCAGAACGCCATCGCGGCGCGAACCGAAGAGATCGTATGCGTCGACGATCTGATGGAGTTTGAAACTGTGCGTTAGCAGCGGCGTCGGATCGAAGCGTTTTGTTTGCACCATGGCCATTAACCGCCGCATCCGTTCTTTGCCGCCCGGACAAAGTGTCGTCACGATTTTGTAATCGCCGATGCCCGCTGCAAACGCGTCGTAGGGCACCTGGAGTTTGCCCGAATAAACGCCGAGGCTGCTGAGCGTGCCTCCCGGACGCAAACAGCGCAGACAATTTTCAAAAGTCTCCTGGATGCCAAGCGCTTCAATCGCTACATCAGCGCCGCCGCCGGTAAGCCGCTTCACCGCTTCGACGACGTTCGCTTGCTTTGGATCGAGCACAACATCGGCGCCCATTCGTTTCGACATTTCCGTGCGCACAGGATCGCCTTCTACCGCTATGATGAACGATGCGCCCATCAGCTTTGCGCCTGCCGTAGCGCAAAGCCCGATGGGTCCCTGCGCAAATACCACAACCGTATCGCCTATGCCAATGTTCGCAGACTCCGCGCCGCTGAATCCCGTCGAAGCGATATCGGCAAGCAAAATAACCTGTTCGTCACTGAGTTCGTCTGGAATTTTTGCGAGGTTCGCCTGCGCATTCGGCACGAGCAGATATTCAGCCTGCGCGCCGTTGATGGTGTTGCCGAAGCGCCAGCCCCCGATTGCTTCGACGCCTTCACCGTGGCCGCATTGCGCCCATTGGCCTGACAGGCAGGCGCGGCATTGACCGCACGGCGTGATCGCGCCGACCAAAACACGATCGCCGATCTTGTATCCGGACAATCCTTCGCCCATTTCTTCGATTACCCCGACTGGTTCGTGTCCGATCACAAGTCCGGGTTTCACCCGGTATTCACCTCGAAGAATGTGGAGATCGGTGCCGCAAATGGTCGTTAATGTTATCCGAATGACCGCTTCGCCTGCGCCAGCGTTTGGGCGCGGGACTTCCTCAACGTGAATGTCATTTGGTCCGTGAAACACATTCGCTCTCATTGTTTGCATGGTGATCCTCCCGCCTTGTTGCCTCGGTCTGCGTTTTTCATGACAAGCATATCGGCCGTTTGCCGTGATCTCACTTCTCTTCGATTGCTAAAAATCGATCATTTTTTGTGCTGGCTTCCTGGTGCGCTGACAAGAAATGCGGAGTGAATGACAAATACCGCAGAGATGATGTGAACAATCACAGGAGATAGTTCGCTGTGGACGAGAATCCAGTCTTGAATCGACCGGCTGCCAAGACAAACCGTGAGACGTGGGCACGCGTGGCCCGGCTTATCGCGGATCATCCTGCGGTCAAGCAGGTCCGGCTGAATTCGGAGGACCACGGCGTCACCGTTGGATTTTATCAAGCGCCTTCCGAAAAAGCGCTGGACGACATCAAGTCAGCAGTCCGACGAGAACTATCCGGAAACTGGGATGTCTTCATCGTGGCCGATGGCGAATTCCCAGCGCTACATCTGCACAAGATCAGCCCGTGCACGACTGAGATTCACCGTGAACATCCGGACAATGAGCCGCCGATAATTTGGAAAAGCATCCCGTTGCCCGCGTGGCGAAATCGTCCATTCCCCCGGCCCGTTCCGCGCGATTACCGCGTCATGCTTGTGCTTGCGGGGCTGTGCGGAATCAGCACGTTAACTGGCTTTGTGCTTCAGCGCGCGGGAGTCAGCCCGCCACTCAGCGCGGTCTGTTTTGCCGTCGCATATGTTGCCGGCGCCTGGTTTGCCACGCAGGATGTGTGGCAGGGGCTCAAGGCCCACAAGATCGACATTCAGTTTTTGATGGTCGCTGTCGGGATCGGTGCATTGTTCATCAAAGCGTGGACCGAAGGCGCAACTCTGCTGTTCCTCTTTTCGGTAAGCAACGGCCTGGAGCAGTTCGCAAATTTTCGCACACGCAAATCAATTGAGTCGTTGCTTAAAGTCGCACCGAAACGCGCGTTGCGACGTGAAGACGGTCGCTGGAGAGAAGTGCCAATTGAGGAGGTGCAGATTGGAGACGAGCTGCTCGTCAAACCCGGCGAACTTTTTCCGGTCGATGGCGTGATGATCGAAGGCGCGACGTCAGCGGATGAATCGGCGTTGACTGGCGAAGCCATTCCGGTAGTCAAGCAGCCCGGGGACGCGGTCAGTGGCGGCACTCTCAATCTTGAGGGGCAATCGGTTATCCGTGCCACGCGTGAGCTGGAGGAGAGTGGGCTCAACCGAATTCTTGCTCTGATTGAAGTGGCGCAACAACAGAAGGCGCCGGCGCAACGCTTTACGGATTCTTTTAGCCGTCACTACACGTGGGTCGCGCTTTCTCTGAGTGCTCTTGTTTTCGCCGTGCTGATCCTGCTCCATCACCCAATCGCAAATGCGTTCTATCGCGCCATGACAGTCCTGGTGGTCGCATCGCCTTGCGCGCTGGTGCTGTCGATTCCGTCGGCCATCCTCGTCGCGATCGCAGCGGGTGCGCGCCGCGGGATTTTGTTTCGCGGCGGCGTTGCCATTGAAAATCTCGCGGCAGCAACCCAGTTTGCATTCGACAAAACGGGAACACTGACGAAGGGCGCGCTGATCGTGGCGAGAATCGACTCTTTCGACTCGCAAAACGAAGATGACCTTCTTCAAGTTGCGGCGTCGGTGGCACACTTCTCCACACATCCGCTGGCTCGGGCGATCGTGGCGGAAGCGGAGAAGCGAAAGCTGCCTCTGCTGAGCGCGACAGATTTTCTAAACGTCGCTGGCCTCGGAATGGAAGCTTCGATTGCTGACAGGAGAATTTTCGTTGGCAGTCGGCGATTGATGCGCGACCGCTGCATCGCGTTGCCGGCGGTTGCATCGACAAACGAAGCGGAAGTTTGGGTCGGCGGTGATCAGGCACTCGGCGTGATTTATTTGCGCGATGAAATCCGGCAGGCCGCGAAGCGCGTAATCGATTTCCTTAAGCGCGCCGGTCTTTCAGTGACATTGGTCACCGGCGACCGCGCGGGCCCCGCCGCGTTGGTCGCAGAGCAAGTCGGCATTACCGATGTGCGCGCCGAGTTAAGTCCTCAAGCAAAACTGAAATGCATTCACGATTGGCGGGCGTCGGGAAAGAAGGTCGCGATGGTGGGCGATGGAATCAACGACGCGCCCAGCCTGACGGCCGCGGATGTGTCGGTCGGCATGGGCGCCCGCGGCTCCGACGCCGCGCTGGAACAAGCCGACATAGTTTTGATGCACGACAAAATCGAGAACGTCGAGGAGGCGTTCGTACTGAGTCGGCGCGCGCGCTCGATCATTCGTCAGAATGTTGTCATTTCTCTGGGCGTAATCTTTTTCCTGATTCTTTCTGCGCTGGCAGAGAGAATCAATCTCACCGCCGGTGTAATCGGTCACGAAGGCAGCACGGTGGTAGTGATCCTGAACGGTCTGCGTTTGCTGCGGTTCCGCTAGCAACGCGATCAAGCGATTTGATTTTCGAGCGTCTGTCCGCTTTCGAACGTCGTGATGTTGTCTATGGTCGTCGCCGCAATGTTCTTCAACGCTTCGCGCGTAAAGAACCCCTGGTGATCAGTGATGATCACGTTTGGAAACGTCAGCAGCCGCGCGAAAACGTCATCAGGAATGATCAACCCCGAGCGATCTTCAAAAAAAATTTGCTCTTCCTCCTCATAAACATCGAGGCCGAGACAACCGATCTTGCCGCTCTTCAACGCTTGAATAATCGCAACCGTGTCCAGCAGCGCGCCGCGACTGGTGTTGATCAGCATGACGCCCAATAGAACAAGAAGCGACCAGAGGAGATGTGCCACCCGCCGATCAGCGCGCCGATGACCAACCCAACCTTATTGGGATTGGCCATCCCTCTTGTTCCTGATCAAGCGGTTTTTACTTTGGCGATTGCGAGAAGAAAGACGCGCGCGAAACTCGCTCGGTGATTGACCAAAAACGCGTTTGAAGCTGCGGTTGAATTGCGTGAGCGATTGGAACCCCACGTCGTAAGCGATTTCGCTGACTCGCAGGTTCGGGTTCAGTAGCCGGTTCCGCGCGTCTTCTAGGCGCACACGTGCGACATAGTCTGTGAACTTCAAGCCGGTGGCTTTGTGGAAAACTTTGCAGAAATGAAACACGCTCGCGCCGGCCGCTTTCGCTACATCAGCCAAAGACATTTCTTCCGTCTTATGCTTCTCGATATACTCACGCGCCTTCAGAACAAGAGGCGGCTCGGCATTCTGCTGCTCCAACACGAGTTGATTACCTAAAGCCGAAAGTTGATCGGCAAAAAACGCAAGAAGCCGCACGGTTGCATTGTATTTTTCAGGCGGGATCATCGGAGTTTTCTCCCAAGCCTTGCGAATTTCGCCTGTGAATCGCACTCCGCACCGCTCCAGTTCGCGGCCCACTTTTGAACTCTCCGATTTAGCCGGTGTGTGACGTAACACCTGGCCGATGCGCAAATATCCGATGATTTGTGCACCGAGTTTTACCGGCACTGCCGTTTCGGTTAAGCCGAAGGGACAGGTGACTGTGTGCGGTATCAATCCAGTGTGGTCAATGATGTCCTGATGCGCTTGTAAACAAACCGACAGCGTGGCGGGTCGCTCGGCGAGCATGGCGCAGAACGGATTCTGATGCTTCTTCCCTTGATGTTCCAACTGCCAGTAGTCCACTGGCCGAAGCGTCAACGGCAGCCCGGTTGCCTCGCTAAAGACCTGCTCGTAGCTGCGGAAAAGCTTCGAGCGCCGCAGAGCATCGACGAGTTGCTTATGCGAATCTTGGTGGACGACTTCAGCCTCAACCATGGCGCTACGAAACGACGTAACATCTCAGTGTGGAAAATTGGCGTCAATCCCATTCGATAGCAGCGTCTCTATCGGCGCGCTGACGCAGGCCGGCTCTGCCTGCTACGACTGAGGTGACTTTGCGATCGGAAAATCCGGATCCGTGCGTGCCCTCGATTTTGCGATGAAGCCGATCGGTGACGCGGTGCATTGCCTTGATTTTCTGATGTAGCCGCCCGGCGTCGCGGCACAATCGAGACCCTTCCTCTCGGGGGCTAACGTTTGAAACCAGAGCGGCGACGAGATCCCTCGCGTCCTCACCATTGCGGCTCGGTCGTGCCTTAGTCATACTCGGACAAGTCCTGTTCTCGGGCCATGAACGTCGATTCGCCAATCAGCGGCTTCAGCGACTGGCGGTCGGAATAAACGGAAAGCATTTGTTTATGGGCAGCCTGCAAGCGCTTCACCATCACCGCACTTATCCGCTTCAAAAGCGCGTAGCCTAACGAGTGGTCCTTCTCGCAATATTCCCGCAGAATCGAGCCGTAGAAAAAGATGGCTGTCGTCGGCTCGACTGCGCGCGCGGTGAATTGCCAGACGTATGGCGGAAACATCCACGACCAGCCAAGCAAATCTCCAGCGCCAATCGTTTCTATTACCAGCGGTTCACTAAAGTTGCCCCGGGATTCGACCGCGACTTTGCCGGCCTCAATAAGGTAACATCGATTTGCGAATTCGCCTTCGCGCAAGATCGTCTGTCCCATTTTAAAACGAGCCGCCATCGCACAGTCGATGAGCAACGCGAGCTGCGTACGATTCATCCCAGCTAGAAAAGGATGAAATGCCACGCGAGTGGCCAACGGTTCAGTTTCTATTTTACTGTTTATTTTTCTCTTTCCGTTTGTCTTTGTCTTCATGAGCTGCTCTTGCGGGTTTAAATAAAGTCGTGCTCCTTTTCGCGAACGACGAGAACGGGACACGGCGCGGTGCGCACGACTCGCTCGGACGTGCTGCCAATGCACAGGTGACGCCAACTGGTGTAGCCGTGGGTCGCGATCATGATAAGATCGACGTCCAACTCCTTGGCCGCTTTGGTGATCTCGTTGGGTGCGTGCCCGACGCGCACCGCTGACGTGAAAGAGTTTGGGCGATTGCCCGAACTTGCTGCAAGGCATGCCAACTCTGCTTCCGCCGCGATCGTGTCTTCCTCCGGCTGCGCAAAAATGTCAACGGCAAGCGGCGCGCCCGCGATGGCCGTCACCGGTTCAATGACGTGCAGCAGAACGATTTCGCAGCCAAACTGTTCGGCAAATCGAAGCGCGTACTGAAACGCTTTTTTCGACATGGGCGAAAAATCAATTGGCACGAGAATTTTTTTGAGATTCAACACTTGTGGGACTAATTCGACGACGCCTTCTGGTTCCATAACTTGAGTTTTCATTTGTCAGGATTCTCGACGACTAATGGACGGTTGGCTCGACAGCAATTGGCGAATTGTGTGCATTTCTTGCGCTGGGATTTGGAGGAACATCGGCCATCTGTCCTGAGTTCTTACCCTCCGGCAGCGAGGTCGGCCTTCCAAGCTGAGCAACAAATGATTTGAAAATCGCAAGGCTCGCCAAGCACCTCACGAGTAATCCCATCAAGCTAAATCGCTGACATGACAAACAAAGGCGCTGCGTTTTTGACGAAGGCGGAAACAAATAGCGCGAACCTCCGGGAGCGCGCGATCGCGCAATATCATGAGCTGCTTTCGCGCGACAAAACATTAGCGCCCCGGGTGTTCGAAACACTCCACAACGCCATGCGAGCAAATCGGTTGACTTACGCTGACCGGCCCATCAGCGTCGCGCTGCGTCCTCACCTGTTGGAACATTCACAATTCGAGGCCCACAGCCTTGTCGCACAGCTGATCGGGCACGCGCTTGAAAAGATCGCCGCCGCGGCGGTGCAGTCTCCCGCGTTGATGACACAGCTTGGCTTAACCGATGCTGAACAGAAAGTCGCCCTTATTGATCCGGGATTTACACGCGCTGCCATTACTACTCGACTGGACGGCTTCGTTCACGGACAAGACATCAAATTCGTCGAGTACAACGCGGAGAATCCGTCAAGCCTTTCTGACCAGGAAGGGTTAAATCGCGTGTTGCTCGCGCTGCCAGTAATGTCGATTTTCGCGCAGCGGTACCGGCTTCAACAATTCTCGCCCGTTGAAAAATTGCTCTCAACGTTGCTGTCGATTTACCGCGAATGGAATGGCAGGAATGTTCCAAATATCGCAATTTTAGATTGGAAAAATCTGCCAACAGCGAACGAGTTCGTCCTGCTGCGAGATCATTTCGAGGCGCATGGCGTGCGCACGATCATCTGTTCGCCGGATGAACTGGAATACAGTCGCGGCAGGCTGAGGTGCACCGATTTTCAAATCGATCTCGTCTACAAACGCATAATCATTCACGAGTTCCTCGCGCGATACGATGAAACGCATCCGCTGGTCCGCGCCTACCGGAACCATGATGTTTGCCTGGTGAATCCGCTCCGATGCAAAATCATGCATAAGAAAGCCAGCTTCGAGCTGCTGACCGACGAACCGTACGAAAGTTGGTTCACCTCGAAAGAGCGCGCAGCCATTGCGCATTCCGTTCCTTGGACCCGCCGGATGGCGGACCGGCGAACAACGTACCACGGCCACAGCGTCGAGCTGGTCGATTTTGTCCGGCAAAATCGAGCGCGGCTAGTGTTGAAGCCGAACGACGACTACGGCGGACACGGCGTGTATTTTGGACCGTGGTTGGACGAGCCCACCTGGGGGAATGCAATCGCAACGGCGCTTTCGTCCGATTACGTCGTTCAGGAAGCGATCGATCTGTTCCCGGAGGAGTTTCCCATGTTCGACCAGACCGGGTGGAAGCTTCAGCCGATGTTCGTCGATACCAATCCGTTTCTGTTTTGCGGCAAGGTGTGCGGCGCCATGGTGCGGCTATCGAATTCTCCAGTCGTCAACGTGACCTCCGGCGGCGGTGAGACCGGATTCTTTGTTATACGCGAAGAGGTTGCGACGCCTCCAGAAGTGCTTGAGGAAATTAAGCGCCATGGCAAGTAAGGACCACGTCTTCACTCTAGGGATTGAAGAGGAATTGCAGATCATCGATCCGGAGACGGGGGAGCTGCGTTCGCACATCCAGCAAATCCTGGCCGACGGCAAGGTGATTTTGAAGGAACAAGTCAAACCCGAGTTGCACCAGTCGATTGTGGAGCTCGGTACCGAAATCTGCACCGACGCGCGTGATGCCCGGCAGCAGGTTGTCAATCTTCGCAGCGAACTGGCAAAACTGGCGGCGCGCGACGGGCTCAAAATCGCGTCTGCCGGCACACATCCATTTTCGCACTGGATGGACCAGCTCATCACCGTTCACGAACGCTATGCAACGATTGTCAAAGACATGCAACAAGTGGCGCGGGTCTGTTTAACCTTTGGCCTGCACGTTCATGTGGGAATTCCGGATCGCGAAGAGGCGATCGATATCATGAACCAATCGCGTTATTTCCTGCCCCACCTGTACGCGCTTTCGGTCAACTCGCCTTTCTGGTTGGGACAAAACACCGGCCTCAAAGCGTATCGCCAGATGATCTTTGAACGTCTCCCGCGCACCGGCATCCCAGACGCATTCGAGAGTCTCAGCGAATACGAAGATTATTTGAAATTGCTCGTTGCCACGAACTGCATCGACAATCCGAAGAAGATCTGGTGGGACGTTCGGTTGCATCCGTTTTTCGATACTATCGAGTTTCGCATTTGCGATGCGCAATCACGTGTCGACGACACCATCGCGCTGGCGGGGCTTATGCAAGCGATCGTCTTTAAATTGCAAAAATTGCGCCGTGATAATGTGACCTTCCGCAGCTATTCCAAGCGTTTGCTCGACGAGAACCGCTGGCGCGCCTCCCGTTATGGGTTGGACGGCAAGCTGATCGATTTCGGCCGCAAATGCGAGGTGGACGAGCGCGATTTGCTGCACGAGATGCTCGAGTTTGTCTCGACCGAAGCGGAGGAACTGGGAAATCAGGCCGAGATTGCGCATATTGAACGAATCATACGCGAAGGCACCGGCGCGGATCGACAACTGATGGTGTGGGAACGCACCCAGGACATGAAAGCCGTTGTGGATCAGATTGTGGCTGAAACCAATGAAGGTTTGGCTCGGTAGAATCAGACACAAGCAAGGTTTAGTGGAAAGCGTAGAGGTAGAATGGAGGGGTGAGCTCCGCGAGCCTTCGTCCCAGCGTTTGCGTCAGAGATCCTCGTTAGGCGTCGTAAAGCCCTGCCTCCATTTTTGCTAACGTCGCATCGGGAACAAGGAGGTGTAACTGGAAAGGCCACGCACGTATTGCGCGCGCTCGAACGCGCTCGGGTCCGGACAATTCTGCTGACTCATAATGCCCTTGAGCTCGCGAAGCGACTTGTGATGATGCCCCTCCAGCCATGCAGCCAGATCCATCTCGATCCGCTGGATATGTGTGATCCCATGGCGCATCAGGGCACTGCATAACATGGTCACATCTGCGCCGGCCATTATTAGTTTGATCACGTCCTGCGCCTGATAGATGCCGCTGGTAGCGGCGAGATTCGCCCGAATTTTTCCATAAAGAATTCCAATCCAATGCAACGGCAATCGCATATCCGCCGGCGTGCTTAGCGTCAGGTTTGGCGCGACCTCCATTTTCTCAAGATCGATGTCGGGCTGATAAAAACGGTTAAACAAAACAAGACCATCGACCTTGAGTGCATCCAGACCGGCCGCAAGATTCGAGAAGCTGCTGAAGTACGGGCTGAGCTTGACCGCGAGCGGGATCTTGGTCGCAGCTCGAACGCTGCGGACCGTATCGATGTAAATATCTTCGATGGTGCTACCGCTCACGTCGGCTCGGGTCGGTATCTTGTAGATATTAAGCTCCAATGCATCGGCGCCAGCTTCGGTGATTCGCCGGGCGTAGCTAAGCCACGCTCCCAGCGTCGTGCAATTCAAGCTGGCGATAATCGGAATCGCGACCGAGCGCTTGGCTTGCGCGATGTGCTCAAGATATGTCGTCGGACCGACGCGGCATTCAGGCGCCACCGCATCGATTTCCTCTTCAAACAGCGAGTACAAAACCACCGCGGCAGCACCCGCTTGTTCCATCTGACGTACGTTATCTATCTTCTCCGAAAGCGGCGAAGCGGACGGCACCAGTGGCGAACGCAGAGAGAGGCCAAGATAATTGGTTGTCAGATCCATCGGTCACTTTCAGAGTTCAACGGGGAAATTAGTGAGCATGTTTCAGCAATCCAGGGTGCCATTAGCGAGTCTCGTTGGCGCTTTGCCATGGATCAACTCGGTTCGCCGTC
>Ga0066903_100005541_pt1 | contig 10977 bp, 8 predicted proteins | sample PanSoiMetaGPlot1_FD_67491 | JGI IMG/M metagenome (GOLD analysis project Ga0066903, IMG submission 67491) | Tropical forest soil microbial communities from Panama analyzed to predict greenhouse gas emissions - Panama Soil - Plot 1 (version 2) | ecosystem: Environmental > Terrestrial > Soil >...
CATCTCCAACACCGGCTCGCTGTCCGGGGAGATCACCGACAGCACGACCAGCCGCGGCACGCTCCGGACGCTCAGCGCGGGCGGCTCGACGCTCCAGATCCAGGGAGTGGTCGGCGCCCAGTGGGATGTCCTGGAGTGGCTCTCGATCGGTGCACGACTCCGCTCTCCGGGGCTCAAGCTGACGAGCAAGGGGAACTTCCTGTACGAGGCGATCACCAACACCCTCACCGGAAGCCGCCACACCTTCTTCCAGGACCCGGCCGCCCAGTTCGAGTACCGCCTGCCGCTGGACGCCTCGCTCGGGGCGGCGTTCCGCTTCGGCCCGGTGGAGGTCGAGGCCGATGTTCGGTTCCACGACGGCACGCACAGCTACACCCTGATGGCCTCCCAGCAGACGGCTCGGGTCGTGGACACCACCGGCGGCGGAGCGCCGGTCATCTCCAGCGTGAACTTCCCCGGCGTGCAGTACCGCGCGCGTCAGGTCTGGAACGGCAGCCTGGGCGCGCATGTCTCGCTCTCCCCGAGCTTCATCATCAGCGCCGGCTCGTACCTCGACTACTCGCCGACCGATCCGGCGACGTCGGTCTTCCGACACGTCGATCTGATCGGCTTCCGCCTCGGAGCAGCGTTCAAGATCGACAAGCTGAGCGCGTCGCTCGGCGCCGGATGGGAGCACGGCACCGGCACCGACGATCTCTTCCCGAGCGGCCTGCCCATCGTCGGTGAGTCGTCGGACATCACCCTCGACACCTTCACCCTGCTCTTCTCGGTGTCGTTCGCGTTCTAGAGCGAGAACGAGACCCGGGCCCCGAACAACCCGCCGGAATGGAGATACCCCCCCTCCACGCCGAGGCGAATGGGGCCCAGCGCCAGGCCGCCGCCTCCGGTGGCATGGAAACGGACGACCGGGTCACGCGAAAAGAGGAACCACGCCCCCGCCTGCCCCTCCAGGTAGAAGGTCCCGAGCCCCAACCGGGCGACCAGGTCCGCCGGGACACCCACGGAGTTCGGCGAGGTGACGTAGGCGAAGCCGGCCCGGACTCCGAGCTCGAAGCCCGGCAGGTCCCAGAACTTCCCCAGCGTGGCCGACCACGCGGAGGAGTTCTCGGTCCAGTACGCGGCCGATCCAGAGACCTCGAAGCCGCCGGCGGCGGCCCGACCGGGCAAGAGCATGGCAACGAGGACGGCGGTCACGGCCCAGGGTGCAAGGCGATGGGTCACGGGTGAGGGCCTCCTCGCCCCCGGACAGGTTGTACCCCACGCCGGCGTCGCTCCCGCTGCTCGCCGAGCCGTCGGCCGGTGGGCTGCCCGGTGTCGAACGTGTGTCGTGCGTGGCCGGCGTCCGCTTCAGTCCGACCCGGGCCGCTGGAATCCGCAAGTGTGGAGATCCATCCTCCCCCGCTCGACCGGGAGGTTCGTCGATGGCCGCGCTCTCGCCTTGCTCGACGCACGCAGAGGAGCCGCTCCGAGGGCGGGTTCCTGCTCCGCTTCACCCGCTGGTGACTCTGGCGACCAACCTCTGGTGGTCCTGGCAACCCGAGGCCTCGGAGCTGTTCGAGGCCGTGGATGCCGAACGCTGGGAGAGGTCCGGCCGGAACCCGGTCAAGCTCCTCCGCGATGCGAGCCCGCGCCGACTGGCCGAACTCGCCCAGGACCAGGCGCTGGTGAGCCGCGCCGCGGCCGTGGCTGGAGCGCTCGAGGAGGACCTGGCGCGCCCGTTCGACACCTCCGCGGGCCTGACCCCGGAGCGGCCGGTGGCGTTCCTCTGCGCCGAGTACGGGCTGCACTCCTCGCTGCCGATCTATTCCGGAGGGTTGGGGGCGCTCGCTGGCGACGTGCTGAAGCAGTCCTCCGACAGCAGGCTTCCGCTGGTGGGCATGGGCCTGTTCTACCGGCGCGGCTTCTTCCACCAGCGACTGGATCGGTCCGGCTGGCAGCAGGAGTGGTGGAGCACTTCGGATCCCGAGGAGCTCCCGATGCGGCTGGAGGTCGACCGCGAGGGCAAACCCCGGCTGGTGGAGCTCGTGCTCCGAGGCCATCCGGTGGTCGCCCAGATCTGGCACGTCCAGGTGGGACGGGTGCCGCTGTTTCTCCTCGACACCGACCTGCCGGCGAACACGCCCGTCGATCGGTGGATCACCTCGACCCTCTATGTCGGTGACCGGACCTTCCGGGTGATGCAGTACGCGGTCCTGGCGATGGGCGGGCTCCGGGCGCTGCGCCTGCTGGGGATCGACCCTTCCGTCGTCCACCTCAACGAGGGGCACGCCGCCCTCGCCGCGCTGGAGCTCGCACGAGAGGCGGTCAAGTCCGGCACCCCCTTCGACCGGGCGCTCGCCGATGCCCGCCAGCGCGTCGTCTTCACCACGCACACGCCGGTCGCCGCCGGCAACGAGCACTACGGCCAGGACGAGATTCTCCAGCTCCTCGGCCATCTCCCCGCCGAGCTCGGCATCGACCCGGGGAGGTTCCTCGCCCTGGCCCAGCCGCCCGGCGAGCAATCGTTCGGGGTGACCGAGCTCGCGCTCCGCACGAGTCGCAGCGCCAACGCCGTCAGCGGGATTCACGGGGAGGTGGCACGCGCGATGTGGCAGAAGCTCGACCTGCCGATCACCCACGTGACCAACGGCGTGCACGCGCCAACCTGGATCGCTCCCGAGCTGCAGGCGCTGTTCGACCGCCGGCTCCCGCCCACCTGGCGCGCCGGCGAGCCAGCCGCCTGGGCAGCGGTGGAGGACATCCCCGACGCGGAGCTATGGGCCGTGCGCAACGCGCTCCGGGCCCGGATGGTCGAGTACGTCCGGAGGAAGACCGTCGCCGACCGGCTGGCGCGCGGCGAGCCCATCCCCTACGTCGAGTCCGGGGAGCGCCACTTCGACCCCGGGGTGCTCACCCTGGGCTTCGCGCGGCGGGTAGCGGCGTACAAGCGGCTCGATCTCCTGATTCGCGACGCCGGGCGCGCGCTCGCTCTCCTCCAGGGCCCTCGACGCGTGCAGCTGGTCATCTCCGGCAAGGCGCATCCCTCGGACGAGGGAGCCAAGCGGCTCGTCCAGCGAATCTTCACGCTGAAGGACGCTGCCGGAGGGACGGGCGCGGTGGCCTTCCTCGAGGACTACGACCTGGGCATCGCCCGGCAGCTGGTCGCCGGCTGCGACGTCTGGCTCAACCTGCCCCGGCCACCGATGGAGGCGAGCGGGACCAGCGGGATGAAGGCCGCGCTCAACGGCGGGCTGAACCTGAGCGTCCTGGACGGCTGGTGGCCCGAGGCCTACGACGGGATCGACGGCTGGGCGATTCCAGCCGACGGGGTGCACGACGAGGACGCGCGGGATGCGCGCGACGCGGCGACGTTCTACGACCTGCTCGAGCGCGAGGTCATCCCCACCTTCCACGACCGGGACGCCGCCGGGATTCCCACCACGTGGGTCCGGCGCATCAAGGCCTCGTTGAAGAAGGTCGGCTCCGGGTTCACCACCGCGCGGATGATGTCCGACTACGTCCGCCGGGTGTACCGGCCCTCGGAGGCCGCGCGCCCCTGAAGCCTCGAATCCGCAACCGCAAACGCAGGCCATCGGACTCGATTGGTCTCCATCTGCGGCACGGTCTCCTTCGGGCCGCTCTCCTACACCGGCGCATGCCGGCGCCTCTCGTCGCCTGACTTCCCGTCGATACAGTCGGTCGAGCGCTCTCCATGCTCATCCGGCGCCACGCTCGATCGCTCCTCCTCGTCGGCGGGCTCGCCGCGCTCGCCGTCGCAGCCTGCAGCGGAGAGGTGATTCCCCCCGGAGGTGATCCCGCGTTCCAGCTTCCGGGTGGGCCGGGGCCGGGCGCGGACGGCGGCAGTGACGGTGGGGGAATCCCGGACGCCGGAGGGGCGGATGGGGGCCGGCCCGATGCCGGTGCACCGGACGGCGGCTCCCCATCGAACGACGGTGGAACCGCGGGAGACCGGTTCCCCGCCGGCGCGACGCTGTACCAGGACGTGTCCGGCGCTCCGCTCGATCCGAGCTCGGCGCCGATCATCGCCCACCTCGCCGATGCGGGCTGGGGGACCGCGGCGATGCAGATCGACTTCAGCTTCGACGTCCTGCACGCCGATGACTCGGTGCAGCCGCGCGCGTTCACGCCCGCTGCCGGGTACTACAGCCCGGATTGTGACCAGGTTCCGGTGCCCGTCCCGCCAGGCGGAGCCACCGAGGGATCGACCAGCTACGCCTGCGACACGTCGCGGAACGACTGCCACCTACTCGTGTACCAGGGCCGCCGTCTCTACGAGCTATACCAGACGAACATCGCGGGCGGCCTGGCCAGCGGCTCGCCATTCACCACCATCTGCGCGGTGGCGTGGGACCTGGATCGCGACTACTGGCAGCCAGGCACGCCGTACAGCAGGGGCGACCAGTGCACCAGCGCCGACGCAGCCGGGCTTCCCATCGCCCCGCTGCTGGTGACCGGCGCCGAGCTGCAGGCCGGGGTCGTCCCCCATGCGCTCCGCTTCATCCTTCCCAACCCCCGGATGGCGAGCGGCGTCTACGTCCATCCGGCGACGCACGCCGGAGGACCGAGCGGGGACGCCCTCTACCCGCCGTATGGCGCCCGCTTCCGGCTCCGCTCCAGCTTCGACCTCTCGCAGCTTCCGAACGCCGCAGCACGGGCGGTGGCGGTCGCGCTGCAGACGTACGGAATGATCCTCGCCGACGGTGGAAACGTCCCGCTCACCATGGACCGGAGCGCAGCGGCATATCTTGGCTCGCACGACCTCGCGCTCCTGCAGGTCTCGGACTTCGAGTTGGTCGCAGCGCCGGGCGGACGCATCGCGCTCACCTACGACTGTACCCGCACCCCGCTGACGCAGTAGCGGACATCGCGCCCCCACCCGGCCGCAGAACGGGCATGCTGCGCCGCCCATGTTCATCGGCCACTATGGAGTCGCGTTTGCCGCGCGGCGGGCAGCTCCACGGACCTCGCTTGGGGTGCTCGTTCTCGCAGCTCAGTGGGTGGACCTGGTGTGGCCGATCTTTCTGCTGCTCGGCTGGGAGCGGGTGCGGGTCGCTCCCGGAGACACCCGGCTGACTCCGCTGGATTTCGAGTCCTACCCCTGGACGCACTCGCTCGCCGCGGTCTTGGTCTGGGCGCTGGCCGTGGGCGGAGTGGCTGCCCTCCGCCAGGGGCGGCGCGCCGGGCTCGTGGTCGGCGGCTGTGTGGCCAGCCACTGGGTCCTGGATCTTCTGGTCCATCGCCCGGATCTGCAGCTGGCGCCGGGAGTCGAGGCGCGCGTGGGGCTCGGGTTGTGGAACGTTCCCGCGGTTGCGCTCGCGCTCGAGGCGCTCTTCTTCTTCGGCGGACTCGCCCTCTACGTTCGAGCGACCCGACCCACGAGCGCCGGGGGACGATGGGGACTCGCCGCCCTGGTCGTCTTTCTCCTCGTCGTGGAGATCTCGAACCTGTTCGCTCCGCCGCCGCCCTCGGCGACGGCCGTTGCCTGGGTCAGCCTGTCACTGTGGCTGCTGGTTCCCTGGGCGGCGGCTTTCGATCGACGCCGCGTGCTTCGGGCGGCGCGCTGAGCGGACACCGAGGTCGGCATCAGGACGTGTACGCGGCCTCGCCGTGCTGGGTGGCGTCGAGCCCCTCGCGCTCCTCGTCCTCCGGAACGCGGAGCCCGATGGTGCGGTCGAGCACGAAGAGGATGCCGAGCGTCACCACCAGCGCGTAAGCCCCCGCCGCCAGAAGTCCCACCGCCTGTTTCCAGAGCAGAGAGGGGTCGCCCGCCAGTAGCCCATCGGCGCCGCCCGCGGGGTTGAGGGCCTTGCGGGAGAACACGCCGACCAGGAGCGCTCCGAGCATCCCGCCCACGCCGTGCACCCCCCAGGCGTCGAGCGAGTCGTCGTAGTGGAACTTCCGCTCCTTGAGCTGCACGGCACCCCAGCAGACCAGCCCCGCCAGGGCGCCGATGATCAGCGACGCCGCCGGGGAGACGAAGCCCGCTGCCGGAGTGATGGCCACGAGGCCGGCGACCAGGCCGGAGACGAACCCGAGAAGCGTGGGCTTCCGCCGGAACACCCATTCGGCGATGACCCAGACCATCGCTCCCGAGGCCGCGGCCACGTTGGTGGTGACGAATGCCAGCGCCGCGGTCTGCCCCGCCGAGAGCGCGCTCCCGGCGTTGAACCCAAACCAGCCGAACCAGAGCAGGCCCGCCCCGGTGATGGTCATCGGCAGGTCGTGAGGGATGAACTTGTCGCGCCCGTACCCCACCCGCTTGCCGATGAAGAGCGCGCAGACCAGCGCGGAGAGCCCGGCGTTCCAGTGGACGACCGTTCCGCCGGCGAAGTCGAGGACCCCGAGCGACGCCATCCACCCGCCGTCCGCCCAGACCCAGTGGGCGATCGGGTCGTAGACCAGCGTGCTCCACAGAAGGGTGAACGCGACGTAGGCGCTGAACTTCATCCGCTCCACGAAGGCGCCGCTGATCAGCGCCGGGGTGATGATCGCGAACTTCATCTGGAAGGCCATGAAGACGAGCGCCGGGACGCTTCCCTTGACCCCGCCCACCACGCCATTGAGCAGCGCGTACTCGAACCCGCCGATGAGCCCTCCGTGCGTCTTCCCGAACGCCAGCGAGTACCCGAAGAGCACCCACTGCACCGTCACCAGCGCCAGAGCGAAGTGGCTGTACATCAGGGTGGCGAGGACGTTCTTCCGCCGGACCATCCCGCCGTAGAAGAGCGCCAGCCCCGGCGTCATCAGGAGCACCAGGGCGGCGCTCACCAGCATCCAGGCCGTATCCCCCGTGTCGGCATGGGCCTCGGTCGCCTGCGCCCACGCACTCCCGGGCAAACAGAGGACGGCGGCGCAGAGGGCCAGGCCCGGAGGCCGGACGGTCGGTCGGTCCATGCCCGGGACTGTCGCATTGACGCGTTGCGTGTGCCACACCGACGTGAGCAGGAAGCGGGTAACTCTGGGGTGGTCACCGGTGTTCGAAGATCTCGACCTCATGCGCCTTGCCCTGCCGGCCCTCCTCGCGCTCCTCGGTTGCGCCACCGCCTCGTCCGGAGGCGGCGCGCCCGCCGAGGTCTCCACGCCCTCGCGGCCTCCCGATGCGCTCCCTCTCCCGCCGGTCCGCTGGTCCACCGAGGAGCAGGCGGTCCACGTCCTCGACCGCCTCGCCTACGGACCGTCGCCCGACGACCTCCGGCGGGTGGAGGAGGTGGGCCCGGGGGCGTGGATCGCCTGGCAGCTCCGTCCGGCCGACATCGACGACAGCGCAGTGGAGAAGCGACTCGCCGACTTCGCCTCGCTCGGGATGAGCACCCAGGAGCTGATCGCAAGCTACCCGCGGGCGAAGAAGGTCGCCCAGGCGAAGGGCGTGATTCTCGATGGCAAGAGCCCCGAGGCGGTCCGAGCCCAGCTGGCCGGCGTGGTCAATCCCTTCCAGCTTCCTCGCCAGGTGGGAGCCGAGCTGGTCGCCGCGCGTCTCATCCGCGCCAGCGCGAGCCGCCGCCAGCTCCAGGAAGTCCTGGTGGACTTCTGGTTCAACCACTTCAACGTCTCCGCCGACAAGGGCGCGGTCCGCTGGATGGTCTCTCCCTACGAGCGGGAGGCGATCCGTCCGCACCTCTTCGGCAGCTTCCGCGAGCTCCTCGGAGCGGTGGCCCACCACCCGGCGATGCTCTTCTACCTGGACAACTGGGCCTCGACCCGCGAGGGCTTCTCGGCACCGAAGCGCGGGCGGCTCGGCCTCAACGAGAACTACGCCCGCGAGCTGCTCGAGCTGCACACCCTCGGCGTCGATGGTGGCTACACCCAGCAGGACGTCCGCGAGGTGGCCCGCTGCTTCACCGGCTGGGGCATCCGCAAGCCGAACGAGGATGGCAGCTTCGAGTTCCATCCTGGCGCGCACGATCGCGGCAGCAAGCGAGTGCTCGGGGTTGGGATTCCCGCCGGGGGCGGGATGGAGGATGGCGAGCGGGTGCTGGACCTCCTCGCCACGCATCCGTCGACCGCGCGCTTCATCTCCCGGAAGCTGGCCCAGCGCTTCGTGATGGACACGCCGCCGCCGGAGCTGGTTGAGCGCGTGGCCCAGGTGTTCCTGAGGACGAACGGAGACCTCACCGCCACCTACCGTGCGCTGTTCGAGAGCCCGGAGTTCTGGAGCGATTCCGCGCGCGCCAGCAAGGTGAAGACGCCTCTCGAGTTCACGGTCTCCGCTGTCCGCGCGCTGGGCGGCTCGACCGCCGGGGACGTCCCGATGGTGCAGGCCCTCAACCGGATGGGACAGCCGCTGTACCGCGCCCAGCCACCGACCGGCTGGCCGGAGGTCGCGCAACCGTGGGTCAATCCCGGCGCGCTGGTGGCCCGCATCGACTTCGGGCTGAAGCTCGCCTCGGGCAGGCTCACCGGAACCGAGGTGCCGCTTCCGGCCGTCGACGGCGCACCGGAAGAGGTCGTGGACCGGACGGCGCGCGCCATCCTCCATCGGCCGCTGGGCGAGACGACGCGGACCACCGTGCTCGCCGCCGTCGGCGCCTCCGAGGTCATGCCTGACGGCGAGCGCCGGGCGATTGACCCCGCGCGGCTGGTGGGCCTTCTCCTCGGTGCACCGGAGTTCCAGAACCAATGAGCCCCTTCTCTCGCCGCCAGTTCCTCCGCTCGACCGGCGCCCTTGCCGCGCTCGGTGCGGTTCCGGGCTTCCTTGGCCGCGCCCTCGCCGCTTCGACCGCGAGCACCGGGAAGACGCTGGTCCTGGTCTTCCTCCGCGGCGGAGCCGATGGCCTCTCCATCGTGCCGCCGGTCGGTGATCCGGCGTACCGCGACGCGCGCCCCACCCTGGCGCTCGCACCGCCGGGCAAGGACGGGGGGGCACTGCGACTCGACGACGTGTTCGCCCTCCACCCGGCGCTCGCCCCGCTGCTTCCGCTCTGGAGCGATGGGACACTCGGCATCGTCCACGCAGCCGGCCTTCCTGGGGCGACGCGCTCGCACTTCGACGCGCAGGACTTCTGCGAGAGCGGGACGCCGGGGACCAAGTCCACCGCCGACGGCTGGCTCAACCGGGCCGTCCGGCGGGCGCCCGGACCGGAGGGTGCGTTCCGGGTCGTGGCCGTGCAGCCGACGCTCCCCCGCATGCTCGTCGGCGGCGCACCGGCGGTCGCCATGTCCTCGCTGGGGCAGTTTCGGCTTCCCGGCGGCCCGGGCGGGAGCGCCGCCTTCGACGCGCTCTACGCCCAGGCGGTCGACACGGCGCTGCGCACCACCGGACTGGAGACGTTCGAGGCGCTCCGAGAGGCGGGGTCGGCCAAGCTGGCGCAGCTTCCGGCGGCCAACGGCGCCGAGTACGGGGGCGCGCCCATCGCTCGGCGGCTGCAGGACGTCGCGCGGCTCATCCGCTCCGGCGTCGGGCTTCAGGTCGCCGTCACCGACATGGGCGGGTGGGACACCCACGTGAACGAAGGATCGGAAAAGGGACAGCTCGCAGCGCGTCTGACCGAGCTCGGCAGCGCGCTCGCGGCGTTCGCCCGGGACCTGGGCGCTCGCTGGGCTGACACCCGGGTGGTGGTCATGACCGAGTTCGGCCGCACCGCGCGAGAGAACGGCAACCGCGGAACGGACCACGGCACCGCCTCGGTGATGCTGGTGCTCGGTGGAGGAGTGCGCGGACGCCGGGTGGTGGGCGGCTACCGCGGGCTCGGCAGGTCGGCGCTCTTCGAGGAACGCGATCTGGCGATCGGCACCGACGTTCGCTCGGTGCTCTGGGAGGCGACGCGGGCCCAGCTCGACCTGCGCGACGCCTCGGCGGTGTTCCCGGCGTTCAGCCCGGGCGCACCGGTGCTCGGCTGATCAGACGATCCGCCGTCGACCGGCGAACCCGACCAGCAGCAGCACCACGACCGCCCCGGTGATCGACCAGAGGAGTCCCGAGGGACGGAGGTCGATCAGGCTGCCATTGCTGCTGAAGAGCGAGTCGAGCAACCCACCGACGAAGCTGCCGACGATGCCCAGCAGGATCGTGCCGAGCACGCCCATCGACTGGCGGCCCGGGATGATGGCCCGAGCGATCAGGCCTGCCACCAGGCCGATCACGATCATGGTGAGGATTCCCACGGTCCTTCCCTCCTGTCGCCTCGCCAGACAGGTAGGGACGGGGGGAATGCCGGACCAGGCCGCGCCAGGCGACCGCACGCTCGGACGCGACAATTCTGTTCACGATGTATTTTAGACCCACTGAACCTGGGTTCGTGGGTCACCTGGGCGTACAGGAACCGACACGACATGCGCGACGACTCACCGCCACACCCGCCGGACGCGTGGGGCCTCGTGTCCGCAGGAACCGACAAGACACAGGGCCGCGCGGTCCGCGACGCTGTCCGGACAGTGCGGGAGAAGCTGCCGGTCACCACGCCTTACGACGCCGACTGGGTCCTCGCCTTCCTGGGCGCCCGGGCACTCCCCGGCGTCGAGCGCGTGGAGGGCTCCACCTGGATGCGTGCGGCGCTCGTCGGCGGCCAGCCTTCGCTGCTCCGGGTCCACGCCGGGGGGCGGGGACTCGAGGTCGAGAGCCCGACGCCACTCGATCCACCCACCCGGCGACGCATCGAGCGGCTCTTCGACACCCGGACCGACGTCGCCCAGGTGCGAGCGGCCCTCCTGCGGGACGCGCGGCTTCGCCGTCCGATGGAGCAGCGTCCGGGGCTGCGCGTTCCGGGCGCGTGGGAGCCGTTCGAGACCGCGGTGCGCGCGATCATCGGGCAGCAAATCTCCGTGGCTGCCGCGGTGACGGTGGCCCGCCGGCTGGTGGAGGCGTTCGGGACGCCGTGGCCCGAGCTCCCCGGCGGACCGTGGCGCGGCTTCCCCTCGCCCGAGATCCTCGCCTCCGCCTCGCTCGAGGAGGTGCCGGGGCTGCGGCTCCGGGCGCCGGTGGTCCGCGCGCTCGCCCGCGCGGTGTGCTCGGGCGCGCTTCCGCTCGACGGCACCTGGCCG
>Ga0066903_100005542_pt1 | contig 10977 bp, 9 predicted proteins | sample PanSoiMetaGPlot1_FD_67491 | JGI IMG/M metagenome (GOLD analysis project Ga0066903, IMG submission 67491) | Tropical forest soil microbial communities from Panama analyzed to predict greenhouse gas emissions - Panama Soil - Plot 1 (version 2) | ecosystem: Environmental > Terrestrial > Soil >...
AGATCGCGCCGATCGCCGCCGCGACCCCGATCGTCGCCGAGCTGTCGCGGATGTGGTGGAGCGCGCTGTCGAGCGTGTTGGTCTCGACCGCCGGGAACAGCCGCTGAAGGTCGGTGAGCACGTTCGCCTCGACGTCGGGGCTCTGGAGGATGCGGCCGAAGATGAAGAGGACGAGCAGCGCGAACGGGAACAACGCGAGGACCAGGTTGTAGGCGACCATCCCCGCCAGGCCGGTGATGTTCTCCTCGTAGGCGCGATGCCAGAACGCGCGCAGAAAGCGGTGCGACTGCGGCGGACTGTCCTCTTCCTGCGAGCTCTTGGGGCGGCGGAGCCCCAGCGTCGTCAGCGTCGCTCGCGCACCGCCTCCAGGGCGCGGCTGAAGAGCCGCACCCCAAGCGTCGCCGCCTCGGCTGCGACCGTGATGCCGGCCCAGGCGACCTCCTCCACGCTGCCCCGCCCCGAGTCGGCCTCGGGTGCGTCTGGCTCGGGGGCGCGGGGTGGCGGCGGTGCCGGCCGCGGAGGCGGGGGTGCCTTGGGCGCCGCCTTCGGGGCCTCCTTTGCCGGCGGCGTCGTTTCCCTGGCGCGCTTGGGACTCGCGGCCGTGGGCTTTGGCTTCGTCTTCGACCCCTTGCCCTCGCCGCGCCGTGGGCTGCGGACGCCGGGGCGCTCGCTCGGGAGGTTGCCGAAGACGCCGCGGTCGCCGGATCCGGGGGAGGTGCTGTCTTGATCAGGGGTCATGTGGACCGGTCATGTGGACATGTGTGTCGGTGAGGGGGATTCAGCCCCGAAACCGGCTGGTGCAGTTTCCTGTATTCCAACGTTCTCGGGTCACGGGCGCGCCGGTGCGCCGGAACTCCGCGCCCGCCACTGTGTTGTACAGGTTGAGGTTCGTGACCCGGCGGGACATCCGGGACGCAGGAATCGGTGCATGGCCACGGATTCCCGCAGTAAATGGCGAAAACCCGGAGGGGTTGGAAAAGCGAGCGGATATCATGCGGACAACCAGTTGACGATCCCTATGCTGGGAAAGCACCCCGGCCCGGAAGCACGTCACGCATCGAATCGCATTTCTCGCCGCAAGATGGGGACTAGGGGCATCGAGCCGACAACAGCCGACTCGGGAATTCGTGGCGAGCACCCGATACAGAGATACAGAGCAACGACACTAGGCTGAAGGAAGACGAGAGCGAGCGAATGCTAGTTGCGGAGATTCAAGAGCTTGACGAAGTGAAGACCCTGGTGGTCAAGGGTCAGCAGGACGGCGTCATCTCCTACGGCGAGGTCGCGACCGCGGTCTCCGAGGTCGATCTCGACGAGTCCGACATCGAGGAGCTCTACGCGTACATCGAGCGGCAGGGAGTCGAGCTGGTCGACGACGTCGACCCCGCCCAGGCCGCCGCCCCCGAGCAGCCCGAGCCGGACAAGCGGGGCAAGCGCCGCAAGGCGACCGCCCTGGACCTGAAGCCGGACATGACCACGGACTCGCTCCAGCTCTTCCTCAAGGACATCGGCAAGGTCCGCCTGCTCACCGCCCAGGAGGAGGTCGACCTCGCCAAGCGGATCGAGCGCGGCGACCTCGACGCGAAGCAGAAGATGGTCGAGTCCAACCTCCGTCTCGTCGTCTCGATCGCCAAGAACTACCGCAACCAGGGCCTGCCGTTCCTCGACCTCATCCAGGAGGGGACGCTCGGCCTGGTCCGCGCCGCGGAGAAGTTCGACTATCGCAAGGGCTTCAAGTTCTCGACCTACGCGACCTGGTGGATCCGCCAGGCGATCGCCCGCGCCCTGGCCGACAAGGCCAGGACGATCCGGATCCCGGTCCACGTCGTCGAGAAGCTGAACAAGATCGGCCGCGCGGAGCGCAAGCTCGTCACCGAACTGGGCCGCGAGCCGACCCCCGAGGAGATCGCCGAGGTCACCGGCATCGATCCGGAGGAGGTCGACCAGATCAAGCGCTCGGCGCAGGCGCCGGTGTCGCTCGAGAAGCCGGTCGGCGACGAGGAGGAATCCGAGTTCGGCCAGTTCATCGCCGACGAGAAGGCCGAGTCTCCCTTCGACCGCGCCGCGGACCTCCTCACCAAGGAGGCCCTCCGCGAGGCGCTCGAGAACCTCTCCTACCGCGAGCGCCGCGTCCTCGAGCTCCGCTATGGGCTCGGCGGCGAGCACCCGCGCACCCTCGACGAGGTCGGGCGGACGTTCAACGTCACCCGCGAGCGGATCCGCCAGATCGAGAACCAGTCGCTGAAGAAGCTCCAGTCCCTGGCCGAGGCGCAGAAGCTGCGCGAAGTCGCCTAGCGCGACGCCGGCAACACTGATCCCACGCCGGCAGCGCGGGCCTTCAGGGTCCAGCCCCAGCGCTTGGGGCAGGCCCTTGTTCGAGGGGCTTGACGAACCGCCACTTGAACCCGATCGGCTCGAATCCCGTCTTCCGGTAGAGCTCGGGTGTGGTCTCGCCATCGTTGGCGATCACGAAGGTGAGGTCGTTCCCGCTCGCGTCCGACGCGCGCGCGGCCGCGCTCACGACCGCTCGGGCGAGTCCCCGTCCGCGGTGCGAGGCCGAGGTGGCCACGTCCTCGACCTGACCCACACCGTCCGCGCCCAGCAGCCACGCTCGAGCGACGACGCGGCCGGCCTCGGAGACGGCGAACCAGCGGCCGCCGATCGTGCGCTCGAGCCGCCGGTCGAGCTCGCCCAGCTGACCGGCGAGAGCGTCGTCGCCATGGAAGCTCTCGAGCGTCATCTCGCGGCGGCTCGGGGCGACGTCGGCGAACGTGGCGGGCTCGACCGCGATCTCCGGCTCGGGCGGGACGGCGCGCAGGGCCTGGAGCACGAAGCGCGTCTCATCGAAGCCGGCTGACAGGAGCCCCGGCCGCAGGCGTGAGGCCGCGTCCTCGTCGGTAATCACGACGGCGGCATAGGCCAGCCTCGCGGCGGACGCGACACGTGCTGTCTCCTCGGCGACGTGACGGCCGTCGCCATCGTCCAGGTCGTCAACCCTGAAGTAGCTCGCGTCCCACACCTTCGGCAGCTCGGGGGTGATCAGGGCGGCGCCGAGGCTCCAATCGCGGATCTCGGTCGCGACACCGTCGTCCACGCTGGCCATGAACGCGAGGGCCCGGCTGAGCTCATCCGCGTCCGACCCCATGCGTGTGAGGCTATGCCGCGCGCTCGACATACGTCCGCACGCCTAAAGCGACGACAGGAGGCTCCGATAACGGGTGTGATGGCGTTCGATATCGACGCTGCGCTGCGCTACGTGGTCGAGCGTGAGGGCTCGGACCTCCACATCAAGGTGGCCTCGCCGCCGATGGCGCGTATCCACGGGGCGCTCCGGCCGATCGAGGACTCGGAGTCGCTGAGCGAGGAGGAGACCGAGGCCGCGCTCGAGCACATCCTCACCGACGCGGCGCTCCTGAAGGAATTCGCGGACGAGGGCGAGGTCGACTTCTCGTATGAGATCCGCGGGCTCTCGCGCTTCCGCGTGAACGCCTTCCGCCAGCGAGGGTGGGTGTCGATCGCCTGCCGCGCGATCCCGTTCCAGGTGCGGACGATCGACGACCTGGGCCTCCCCGAGGTGATCCGGGAGCTCGCCGAGCAGCCGCGCGGGATCGTTCTCCTCACCGGCACCACCGGCTCCGGCAAGTCGACGACGCTCGCCGCGATGATCGATCACATCAACTCGAGCCGCTCGCGCCACGTCGTCACGCTCGAGGATCCGATCGAGTACCTGCACCGGGACAAGCTGTCGATCATCAACCAGCGCGAGGTCGGCTCCGACACCGAGAGCTTCGCCCGGGCGATGCGGCGCGTGCTGCGGCAGGACCCGGACGTGATCCTGATCGGGGAGATGCGCGACGAGGAGACCGTGCGGACTGCGCTCGCCGCCGCCGAGACCGGCCACCTGGTGCTCTCCACACTCCACACCCTGGACGCCTCGGAGACGATCAACCGGATCATCGACTTCTTTCCGCCCCACCTGCAGCAGCAGGCGCGGGTGATGCTCGCCTCCACCCTGCGCGGAGCGGTCTCGCAGCGGCTGGTGCCGAGGGTCCACGGCGATGGGCGTGTCGCGGTGTGCGAGGTGCTGGTGGTCACCGGACGGGTGCAGGACCTGATCCTCAACCCGCAGGAGACCGGCCGGATCACCGAGGTGATCGCGGAGGGCTCCTACTACGGGATGCAGACCTTCGACCAGGCGCTGCTGAAGCACGTGGTCGACGAGAACATCGCCGAGGAGACCGCCTTCGAGGTGGCCTCGAGCGCCCACGACTTCAAGCTCATGCTCGCCGCCCAGGGCCAGCGCGCGAGCGGGATCGAGCAGGTCATGGGCAACGGCGACGCGCCGAAGAGTCACTTTACTTCGTAAAGCGTTAGCTATACTCGGCTTGCGGTGGGGGAGCCGCGACTATCGACCTTCACCCTGCTATTTAGCCGCAAATGACCGAGAATCCATGTCCCGTCGGGTGCTGTGCGGAGATCATCTCCGGCAAGTGGACACTCCTCCTGATTCGCGACCTCGCCGACGGAAGCCAGCGCTTCTGTGAGCTCGAGCGATCCCTCGACGGCATCAGCCCGCGCACCCTCTCGCTGCGCCTCCGGGCCCTCGAGGACAACGGCATCGTCGAGCGCCGCACCTACCCGGAGGTTCCGCCGCGGGTCGAGTACGCGCTGACCGAGAAGGGCCGCGCGCTGGTCCCTCTGATCGAGGACATGCGCGCCTACGGACGCCGGTGGCTGCTGAAGAGCGACCGCCGCGAGTCCGCCGTAGCCGCCTGAGCGCGGCCTAGCCGTCTCCGCTGCAACCCCGGTTGCAGCCGCAGGAGCGCCCCCTGCGTGGGCGAAGCGTGCGGTCATGCGTGACCTGGTCGTCCAAGAGGCGTTGAAGGTGATGGCCGGCGACGCCTCCAAGTGCCTCCGTGAGCTTGTGGCGCAGGGCGAGCAGCTTCCATACGACGTACGCGAGGCGGAGGCCGGGTCGCCTCTCCCGCAGTACGTCCCGCTCACCGAGCGCTTCGTCCGTGACCACTCGCAGGCGCTGAGCGCGCTGGACTCGTTCGGAGCCGCGTGCGCGGCGATCGAGTCGGCCGAGCTCTCGTCCCCCTATCTGGAGAGCTTCGGCATCGGCGTGCCCGGCGAGGCGCGCAAGCGCGGGGAGCTCGCCGGCGTGGTCTTCCTCTGCCGGCTCTGGGCCGGCTCGACCGACTTCTCGCTCGAGGATGGCCGCCTGGCGAGCGCGATCACCGAGCTCGAGGACGGCGGAGAGATCGCCGTGGACGAGATCGAGGTGATCGTTCCGCTGCGCGGCCTCCACATGCCGGTTACCCGGCTGGAGCTCGCCACGGCCACGATCGTGCGTGCCGACACCGTCGACGTCCCCGCGGAGGCGAAGGCCCCCGAGGGGTCGGGGGCAGCCGGCTGGGAGCCCACGTTCCTCGCCGCCACACGCGTGAGCGAGTCCGAGACCGATGCGGAGAGCCTCGACGCCGGTGCCCGCGCGGTCGAGGCCTTCCGCCAGCTGATCACGAATCTTCGCCTCTACAAGGGCGGCGGCGTCGGGCTTGGCCCCTACGCATGGACCCGAGCCGGAGAGCATCGCTGGCGCCGGATCGCGACCGGGGCCGGGCGCCCGCGACCGGGTGGGTACCGCCTGGTCGAGGAGGAGCTCTCGGACCTTGCCGTCTTCTCGCGCACGCTCGCCTACCGCTCGACCGCATTCGGACGGCCCGCAAAGAGCCAGCCGGGCATGTCCGGCGCGCTCGGCCGGGCGATCTCCCGCTTCGAGGCCGGCCTGGAGCGTGCGGTGGTCATCGACGCGCTCAACGATTATCTGCTCGCGCTTCGCTTCGTGCTCGAGGGGGGCGGCGCCGCACAGCTCGGCCTGCCGATTCGAGTTGCCGCGCTCTGCGCCGAGCCCGAGCACCGCGGCGAGACGAAGGCCGTGATCGACCGCGCCATCAGCCTGGAGCGTGAGCTCTGGAGCGGCGAGCCCGCCGCGACCGGCCAGGGGGTCGCGACTCCCGCGCAGACGGCCGGCGTGGTCGAGCACCTGACGCGGGCCATCTTGAGGGATGCCGCATGCGGGCACCTCGGCAACGATCTGCGGGCCACCGCGGACGAGATCCTGCTCGCCGACGGCCTCTCGGTCGGCGAGGGTCACGCCGAGCAGCGGGGCGCCTCCGAGGAGTGGGACATCCCCGCCGACGAGGCCGCCCCCGACGAGACGGCTCCCGAGGAGACCGGCTCCGACGAGACTCGCGAGATGTCGGTGGAGGAGCTCGAGGAGGCTCTCCAAAGGGAGGCCTCTGGCGACGCCCCGATCGAGCCCCCGGCGGAGCCCGAAGAGGCTCCCGAGCCTGAGCCTGAGCAGGAGCCCGTTCTCGAGGGCCAGGAGTCGCTCTGGATGGACGCGCCGGGCGACTGGCACGAGGCCGAGCGGGCCGAGGAACCGCAGGAGGTGCCGCAAGAAGTGCAGGTACCGGAGCCGGAAGGGCGAATCACGGTCGAGTCACGCCCCCGTCCTGAGGAGGAGGAGACAGTGTTCGAACGTCACGCCCACGCCCGCGAGCCCGAGCCGACCACGGTCGACGAGGTGGAGCAGCTGCGGCGCGCCAGACTTGCCGACCTGGTCGAGGAGCGAACGCGCGCCGAGGAGGAGCCGGACGACCGCCCCGATACCGCTGAGCGAGTCGCGTACCTCTTCCCGAGGCCGGAGACGACCGAGTGGAACGTGCGCGAGCTCAGCTACGACCGGCGACGCCGCGCTCAGATCCCCGCCCCCTGACGAGGCGCAGCGCCGAAGAGCTTTCTCCTCCGATCACCCAGGAAGAGCGGCTTGAGTTTCCGGCGGGCCTTGTGCCCGCCGGACTCAGGCCTGCCTAGGCCTCGGCGGCGATCGCGGTTCGCTCGCGGGCGCCGGCGGCGAACAGGTACTCGTTGATGCGCATGAGGCCCGCGAGGTCGTGCACGTCGGTGTCCAGGTACGGGACCTGGATCACGAGCCTGGCGCGCATCTCCGCGGTCAGCCGCTTGATGTTCTTCCGGTCGCGCGCGGCGAGCGCCCGGTAGTCCTCGTAGTTTGCGACCACCCGCTGTGCGAGGTCCTCGTCGTCGAGCGCCGAGGTGAGCTCTCCTCGCAGAGCCCCGGGATCGTGGTCGGGCAGCTCGCTCTCGTAGTGCACCTTGTTCACGATCACCCCGCCGAAGGGCAGCTTCGCCTCGACCAGCCTGCGGTGGAAGTACACGGCCTCCGTGATCGGCTCCCCCTGCGGGGCGCAGACGACGAGGAAGCAGGTCTCCTGGTTCGCGAGCAGCTCGTTGACGCGCTTTGCGCGCTCGCGAAAGCCGCCGACCATGCCGCTGAACGCCTGGAAGAACTCCGAGAGGTCCTCGAGCACTTCCACACCGGTGAGACGGCGCAGCACCGAGAACATCATCGACGTCCCGCGCCCGAACACCTTCATCCCGAACCCCGTGGGCCTCATGAAGACCTGGAGCGCACGTCCCTCGATGAACTGCATCAGGCGTTTCGGCGCCTCCAGGAAGTCGAGCGCGTTGCGGCTCGGGGGCGTGTCGAGGACCAGCAGGTCGTAGCGGTCCTCGGCGTGGAGCTCGAAGAGCTTCTCCATCGCCATGTACTCCTGCGAGCCGGCCAGGGCGTTGGACAGCTGCTGGTAGATGCGATTGGAGAGGATGCGGTCGCGGGTCTCGGCGTCCGGCGCGTGCCGGCGCACCAGCTCGTCGAAGGTCGCCTTGGCGTCGAGCATCATCGCCCACAGCTCGCCGCCGTTGGTGTCGATGTCGGCTTCGGAGAACAGCTTCGGATCGACCTGGCGCTCCTCGTTTCCGAGCTCCGGCAGGCCCAGGGAGTCGGCCAGGCGTTTCGCGGGGTCGATCGTGAGCACGGCCACCTTCTTGCCACGTGCGGCCATTCCGGCGGCGATCGCAGCCGAGCTCGTGGTCTTGCCCACGCCTCCGGAGCCGGCGCAGATGCAGACGCGCTTGCCCTCGAGCAGCTCGCCGACGCCGGCCATCAGTCGATCGCCTCCGAGAGCCGGCGGATCTCGTCGACTCCCAGCTCGGGCTCGAACACGAACGGAAGGGTCCGAACGGGCGCGCTGACGAGCTCGGCGAGCCGCGCCAGCTGCTCGCGCTGCGCCCCGGCGCGCCGCGTCTCGCTGAGGGCCGCCCGGCAGGCGGCGCGGAGGCTGCCGTTGCCGTTGCCGTTCGACGACACGGTTTCGAGCCGCTCCGCCTCGTCCCGTGAGAAGCGCTCGGGATAGAGGGCGTTCATGTAGACGCGATCCACCGAGACGCCCACTTCCTCGGTGAGCGTGTGCTCCAGCGATGCTGTCTCGTTGACCGGCATCTCCTCGGGGAGCGCGACGATCGCCACCCCCGTCTTGCGGTGGTTGACGAGGAAGGTCTCCAGCCCCTCCGCCTGGGCCTTGATCGGCCCGACGCGCGCGACGTTCGCGAACGTCCGCGGCGTCTGGAGGAAGGCGACGCCGTGGCCGGTCGCGGGCGCGTCGACGATCACGAGGTCGTACTTGCGCGCCTTCTTGACCTTGCGGTCCGGCAGCGCGACCTCCCAGATCTTCCCGATCGTGACCAGCTCCCGAAGGCCGGGTGTCGCGGCCGCGAGGTAGTTGAAGATCCGCGAGCGCATGAGCAGGTCGCGCATCGCCCGGACCTTCAGCTGGAGCAGCAGGTACTCCCTCATCGCCTCGTCGGGGTCGATGGAGATCGACCACAGGTTCTCGGCCATCTCCACCTCGTGGAAGCCGACCTGGGCACGATTGAAGACCTGCGAGGTGTGCTCCTGCGAGGACACCTCGCAGACGATCGTTCGCCGGCCCTCGGCGGCGGCCGCGAGGCCCAGCGCCAGGGCGACCGTCGACTTGCCGACGCCGCCCTTGCCGGTGACGATCACCAGGCGTTTGTCGAGGAGATCGGGCATCTGAGGAACATACCCAGGAGCCAGACGCCGCTAAACAGCACGGTGAATGCGTTTCCTGAGGAGGAAACGCACAAGAGCGTGCGAATAATCGCGATCAATGGGTCTCTTCAGCCGTGGTTCAAAGTCCGACGTGCCCCTGAGCGGGGATGAGTGGTCCACCAACGGCCACGCTCCCAAGCGCCAGGAGGACGAGAAGCGCGACCAGGTCGAGCGGCAGCCCGAGCCTGCGCCCGAGGACGGCGCCTCGGAGCAGACGGAGGAACCGGCTGCGGTCGAGGAGACGGAGACCGTGGAGAAGCCCGAGACCGTCGAGCCGGCCGAAGCCGTCGAGGAGACGCCCCCGGTCGCCGAGACGACCGAGGTTGAGACCGAGACCGAGCCTGAAACCGAGACCGAGCCTGAGGCCGCGCCCGTCGAGGCGAAGCCCATGCCTCCGGTCAACCGCGAGGAGCCGCAGGACGGCGACGATCAGCGTATGAGCGCGGCCCAGGCGCTTGCGCCGGTCCGCAGGCCCGGCATGGGCCGCCCCCCTGGAGCCCACATCGGCGACGAGTCCGAGCGCCGAGCCAAGATCATCTCCTTCGCGAACCAGAAGGGCGGCGTCGCCAAGACGACGACGACCCTGAACCTTGCGGTCGCATTCCGCGAGTCCGGTCACGATGTACTCGCCGTCGACCTGGACCCGCAGGGCAACCTGACGATGAGCCAGGGGATCGACCCGGACAAGGTCGAGCGCTCCATGTACGACGTGCTCGTCGACCACATCCCGATCCGCGACGTGATCCAGCAGCGCGAGATCGACATCGCCGTGGCATCGATCGACCTCGCCGGCGCGGAGATCGCGATGAGCATGCAGATCGGCCGCGAGCGCTCGCTCGAGAAGGCGCTGTCCGCCGTCGTCGACGACTACGACTTCGTCTGCATCGACACTCCGCCGAGCCTCGGGCTGCTCACCGTAAACGCCCTGACGGCCTCGGACAAAGTGATCGTCCCCGTCCAGTGCGAATATCTCTCGATGAGGGGCCTCGTCCAGCTCCAGAACACGCTCGAGATGATTCGCGAGAACCTCAACCCGAGAGTCCACATCGAGGGCATACTCCCGACGATGCTCGACTCCCGGACGATCCACGCCAAGGAGGCGGTGGAGATCCTCGAGGAGAACTTCGGGGAGCTGGTCTTCAAGTCGCGGATCCGGAAGGCGATCAAGTTCGCCGAGGCACCGGTGAGGGGGTCGAGCGTGCTTAAGTACGATCCCCAAGGGAACGCCGCTCAGTACTACCGTGAGCTGGCCAAGGAGGTCCTGACACATGGCGCGTCGTAAGCGGGCCAGCATGCGAGAGGGTCCGCTGGCCGATCTGTTCCGCTCCACAGTGCCCCAGGAGGGCGGGGACGAACAGCCAACAAAGCAGCAGCCGGTGCCCGAGCCGCCTGCGCGTAGCGATACGCCTGCCTCCGAGGAGCCCACGACCTTCTTCGACCGCGAGCAGGACGCCGTCCCGGAGCCGGAGCCACCGCCTGCCCCGCCGGAGCCCGCCGTCCGCCGTGAGCCCGAGCCCGAGCCCGCGCCACCGGACCCGGAGCGCGTGCGCGCCTACCGCGTCGACGACCTTCCGGACGTCCCCCCGCCCAAGGAGAGGCTCAGCCGCATCTTCGCCGACGACGCCCACGACGTGGAGGGCCCCGCCTACGGGCGCGAGGAGCCCGGCCTCTCGGACTACCACGGGCCGCCGCGTCCCCACCTGCCGATCATCCGCGTGGTCGGCGTGGGCGGAGCGGGCGTCAACGCGATCAACCGCATGATCGAGGCCCAGGTCCCCGGGGTCGAGTTCATGGCGATCAACACCGATCTTCAGTCACTCCAGCAGTCGACCGCCGACGTCACCGTCCATCTCGGCAGCGGCGTCGCGCGTGGCCTTGGGACCGGCTCCAACCCGGAGCTGGGCTACCAGGCGGCCTTCAAGGAGCAGGACAAGATCAAGCGCCTGCTGAAGGGCTCGGACATGGTGTTCATCACCGCCGGC
>Ga0066903_100005543_pt1 | contig 10976 bp, 8 predicted proteins | sample PanSoiMetaGPlot1_FD_67491 | JGI IMG/M metagenome (GOLD analysis project Ga0066903, IMG submission 67491) | Tropical forest soil microbial communities from Panama analyzed to predict greenhouse gas emissions - Panama Soil - Plot 1 (version 2) | ecosystem: Environmental > Terrestrial > Soil >...
GTCATGATCGTCAAGACCCGGGCCTCGCTCGCCGAAGCCGTGCGCGCCAGCGTCAGGGCGACGCACCCATATGACACGCCCGCCATCCTCGTGCTCCCAATCGAGAGCGTTGACGAGCGTTATTTCGCGTGGATTCTAGCTGCGACCGCTCCAACGGAGAGCGCATGACTGGGCCAGCTCGCCGGTCACGGCAGAATAACCTTTCGGATCAATGAAATAAGAGCGTCGTCTGAGGCGACGAAAGCACCGCACGGCATGGCTGACGCAAGCGGGGAATGGTGCAAAATTGTTGCATCGCCCTCGCCACACAGCGTTCCTGAACGGCAGACAACAGGGCCTTTCGCTGGGCTTCACCTATGTGAACGACAGCGCGCAACGCGCTTCAGAACGAATTCAGCCCGCCAAGCTTATAGGGATAGCAAGATCGATCAAGAACGAGGTCGATTAGATCCCCGGGCCTGCAGTCGGGCCCGAGATGCGCAGAAAGGTGACGTCATGTTCCGCAAAATCGCAATTGCGCTCGTTGCAGCGAGCGTCTTCACCGCTCCGGTCCTGGCGCAGGTCAGCACCACCCCGAGCGAGGGCAAAACCACTCAGACCACACCCGCGCCCAACGTCAGCAGCGCCGAGAAGACCGACAAGGCGGTCACCAGCGCCCCCAAGCATCGCACGGCCGTTCGCCATCACCGCCACGGCAAGATGGCGAAGTACACCAAGTCTCACGGCACGAAAATGGCGAAGTCCGCCAAGGCCGGGAGCAAGTATGGGAAATACGCCCGTCACATGAGCCGCACCCGGACCGCGCCCAAGCACGCCTACGGCGCGGCTTCGATGAAGTCCATTTCGCCAAAGGCGGCTGGCAAGCCGAGTTCCTCAAAACCGGCAACCAAGCAGAGCCCCTACTAAGGCTCCAAGAATCCGCACTGCGGATGCTGCGGAGGCCGGTCCCAAAAGGCCGGTCTCTCGCTATTTTGCGCGCCGCCGAACTTGCCGGGGGAAACGATGCGAAAATTTTCAGTGAGCGCGTCAGTGGCTCAGTTTGGCTTTTCGCCGACAAAACGACCACCGCCGAGTTCGGCGCTGCTCACCAGAGCGACAAAGCGAACATAGCATTCATAGAACGCATCATCGCCGGCGGGCGTCCCCGCCCGTTGCGCCTCCTTCCGTAGCTCGCGGTACATTCCAAGCCGTTGCCTGAGAATCACGGCCCATTCCTTCGTCAGATCCTCGACCGATTGAACTTTGAATCCAAGCCGTATGACGACCCGATTTCACCGTGGAGCATGCGTCGCGCGCGATTCGCCCGGCCCACTCGACGTTCTCATTTCTCGCATCGACCCTGGTTCGCGCCGGTCATTTCTTCGCTGGCCGCTGATAAGGCCTGCTGTTGCGGGGAGAGGGGTCTGAGTACGCTTTTGAGCTCAGCAATCGCTGGGCATTCAATTCCGCGCGCCACGTTTCCCTCCTTATGTGATATCGTAAGGTGGTGGTTTGCTTCCTCGCCGCTCAATTTTTGTTAAGCTCCAACAAAAGTCTCTTGGTGAGCGAACGGTGCGCTAGGCTGCGCCCTCGAGCTTGGCGCGCTCGCGCACGAAATTCGTCAGTGCGATATTGTCGATCTTGCCCGAGCCAAGCAGCGGGAGCTTGTCCACGACCAGCACTTCGGCCGGCACCATCATTTCGGAAGCGCCGCGGGCGCGGGCGAAGGCGGCGAGATCGGAGCGTTTAGGGTCGGTCTTGGTCGTGACGAGCACGAGGCGCTCGCCCTTGCGGGCGTCCGGAACCGTGGCGACGCCCGTCATCGCGTCGGGCCACAGATCAGCGGCGAGCGCCTCCACGGCGGCAAGCGAAACCATTTCGCCGCCGATCTTGGCGAAGCGTTTGGCGCGGCCCTTGATCGTGATGAACCCGTCGGCGTCGATCGTCACGATGTCGCCGGTATCGTGCCAACCCCCCGGCGGGCGCTCGATGGTGCCGGGATTTTCCGCCCGCACATAACCGAGCATGACGTTGGGGCCGCGCACGTGAAGGCGGCCACCCTCCTCGACGCCGTGCACAGGTTCTAGCCGCGCCTCCATTCCCGGAAGGAGTCGCCCGACGGTGCCGAACCTGTTGAACATCGGGGTGTTGAGCGCAAGCGCGGGGGCTGTTTCCGTGACGCCGTAACCTTCGAGGATTCGCAGGCCGAATTTTTCCATGTAGGTGCGCCGCGTCGTCTCCTTTACAGGTTCGGCGCCGGACATGATGTAGCGCAGCGAGCGAAAATCGTAAGCGTGGGCGCTGCGTGCATAACCAGCCAGAAACGTATCGGTGCCGAACATGATGGTGGCGTTCACGCCATAGATCATCTCGGGCACGATGCGATAATGCAGCGGCGAGGGATAAAGATAGATTCGCACGCCGCTCACCAACGGCAGCATGAGGCCGACCGTCAGGCCAAACGAATGGAACAGCGGAAGGACGTTGAACACCTTATCGGTGCGGCCGAAATCGATGCGCGCTTCGGCCTGCGCAGCATTGGCAAGAATGTTGCGGTGGGACAACACCACTCCCTTCGGCGCGCCCTCGGAGCCTGACGTGAACAGAATAGCCGCTGGATCGTCGGGGTCGCGCGGCACCAAGGAGTGCCCGGCGGCCATGAGGCCGCGCAACTTGTCGCCGAACGTGATTTCGCTCCGCACGTCCTCCAGGAAAATGACGTCGAAGTCAGGCTCGAGCGCCTCAACGATCTTGTCGAGATGCGCCCTTTCGATGAACGTCCTAGACGTTACAATGTGCTTGACGTTCGCTGCACGGCAGCCGCTGCGGATATTCATCGAGCCGGCAGTGAAATTGATCACGGCCGGCACTCGCCCGGCGGACATTGCGGCGAGGATCGTGACCGCTGCTCCATTGGCGTTCGGAAGCATAACCCCTATTGCGTCACCGGTTCCACCGAGGCTCATCAGCTTGCGGCCGAGCACCGCCGCGCCGATCAGCAGGCGCTTGTAGGTGAGGACGCCGGAGACCGGGTCCTCCACCGCGACCCGATTGCGGCCGCTCTCGGCAGCAGCTTCGATTACTGCCTCCACAATGGTGCGGTCGGTCGGGGTGGTTCGATAAATGAGGTCTGACATGACCGTGTAGAGCATGGCGCCGGCTGCCATGCGCCGCTTCCTTCCTCGCAGCGCCGGGTCAACCGAGAGCCGCACCGGCTCCAGGATGGTGACGCTGACCTTCGGCACCAGGCGGCGACGCACCTGGCTGCGGGCGAGGCGTGTGAAATAGGTCTTTTCGAGGCCCTTGATGCGCACCGGCAGCAGCATGGCCTCCGACTTGTCGGCGATCATGGCGGCGCCGTCGTAGACCTTCATCAGGCTGCCGGTGACCGTGATGCGGCCTTCCGGAAAAATAATGAGCGGATCGCCGCCCTTGACGGCGTTTATGAGGGTGCGGGTTGCGAGCGGCTTTGTAGGATCGAGCGGTATTGCGCGGGTGAGTTTCAGGAACGGCTTTACCCACCAGCGCTGCGCAATGCCGACGTCGATGGCAAACACGGGCTCGCGTTCGAGGAGCGACAGCGCCACTGCAGCGTCGAGAAAGCTCACGTGGTTGAGCGCAATGATGGCGTTGGGCCCGGCTCTGCCGACGTTATCCAGGCCCTTGACCTCAAGCCGGAAGAACGTGCGGAAAATCACGGACAGCAGGTCGCGTACCGGATTGGCCGGCATCGTGCGCAGAATCACGACCGCAGCCACAAGGTTGAGGACGCCAAGGCCGATGAGGATCGCGCTGATCGTAACGCCTCGCGCCTGCAGAACTGCGACGGCGAGCCCGGCGGCTGTCATGAACAGGGCATTGAGCACGTTGACGGCGGCCACCACGCGGGCGCGGCGGTCCGCGCCAGCCCAGGCCTGTACGGCCGCGAAGGATGGCACGATGAACAGCCCGCCGCCGATCGCGAGGCCCGCGAGGTCGATGGCGGCGCGGACGCCCGGGCCGCCGCCAAGGACTTCGCCCAAGCCGCGGCCTTGCTCGGCCGCAACCATGCCGGCCGTGAGCCACCCCAGGTCGATCGCAAACACGGCCAGCAGCACCGCGCCGAAGACGGTCGGAATGAGGACGATGCGCCCGCTCGCAAGCCAGGCCGCAAGGCCCGATCCGACCGCGACCGCAATCGAGAAGACGGCCAAATAGGCATTGATGACTTGCTGATCGCCGCCGAATGCATTTTTGACGAGCGGAGCCAGCACGGTCGTCACGACGACGCCGTCGAGCCAAAACCAGCTCACGACCAGGCCACCCCACCACAGCCGGGGCTCGCGGCGCAGGTCACGCACCAAAGTCCATGTCGACCGCGCGATATTGAAATCGATTGCGAGGTTCGGCGCGGCTTCGCCGGTGCGTGGGATGAAAAGCGCGGAAATCCAGCAAGCCAACGCAAACACCATCATCAGGCCCGCGAAGGTGGCGGGACCGCCGTTCTTGGATGTGATGCCGGCCACGATCGTACCAGTCAGGATAGCGATAAAGGTGGCGCCTTCGACCAGCGCGTTGCCACGCGGCAACTCGGCTTCTGCGAGATGATCGGGCAGGATGCCGTATTTAATCGGCCCGAAGAGGGCCGCAATAACGCCGATCAAAAACAGGGCGGTAAAGAGGAGTTCTGGGGAATCGTACAGGAAGCCCGCGATCGCGATCGCCGCCACGGCGATTTCGACGAGCTTGAGCCTGCGAGCAACCACCGCTTTGTCAAAGCGGTCCGCAAGTTCGCCGCCGATCGCCGACAGGATAAAATACGGGAAAATGAAGATGGCGGTCGCAAGCGCAATCAGGGACTCGGCGTTCGGTGCGGCCCATCTGAACAGGATCAGCAAGGCGAGCGCGTTCTTCAGGAAATTGTCGTTGAAGGCGCTGAAGAACTGGCACCAGAACAGCGGTGCAAATCGCCTTGTGGCCAACAGGCTGGATGTCATTCGCTTAGGTCCAGGCTGATACGGGTTAAGCGTGGCGGCAGGCGAGCGTAAGCATTCTGCAGCCATATCGCCAGCCTCTCGCGGGGCCGGCGTAACGGCGCCTGACGCCTGGAAGAGGGCGAAGGGAGAGCCCGACGCCGAAGAAGATCAATCCGCCTTCGCACCTGGCCCTGAACGACCCATACCTGCCTCTCGGCTTCCTAGATGACGGCCTGCCAAAACTCCATCGCCCATCGGCGTCGGGGGCTGCCGAGATTGGCAATGTGCGCCTTCATCATCGCAGGCGCAAGACCCGCATTGATCGTCGCAGGGTGCTTGACGACGCCGTTTGCCAATCGCTGGTCCTCGTCTATTGTTCGCCGCCCCCGGCAATCTTGTTCCGGCGGTGCCGGTGGACGGGAATTGCGCAGGAGGGCAGATGGCTTGGACACGTGCGGCCGCGGTGAGCGAGGTTAAGGAGCGCGGCGTAATGGATGTCGACGTAGGCGGCGAGGAGATTGCGCTCTACTGGGTCGACGACGCAGTCTATGCGACCCACAATGTATGCACGCACGCCTTTGCGCGCCTGTCCGAGGGATTCCTGGATGGCGAGTGCATCGAATGCCCAATTCACCAGGCGGTGTTCAATGTGAAGACGGGGGAAGTGGTGGCGCCGCCGGCCTATACGCCCGTGAAAACCTATCCATGCCGGATCGAAGGCGACGACGTTCTCATCGATATTTAAGCATCCCAGTTGGCAAAATTGCGCGGATCAAGCATCCGACGAAACTCCCTCACATGAAACTCCCTAGGCGAAGAATCTCATTGGTTTTGCAATGGCACAGTTTCCTCGGCGGTGGGCAGGCTTTGAAGGGGGGGCGACTGCCAGTGCACGCTGGTGCGAAACTCATAACCGCAGGTTTCGCAGGCCCACCAATGCCGAACCTCATTCACGCTCACATATTGCGATTTCGTTGCGGCGATAATCAGATCTTGACACTGCGGACAGAACAATCGCGAAACGTTACAGGGCGCAACCGAGAACGCCAGCGCTGTCCTGTGGTATTTCATGCGACCGTCCTTCCTTGTCGCGTACCCTTGTCGCCTACGCTCCCACCATGCGAGAAGATGTAGTCGATATGGGGCACCAACAAGGCGCAACGAAGAAACTAGGATGAAATATGACGAACTCGCCGTATTACAACACATGTTGTCGTCATCGCGCCGCAAAGCATAGCTTGTTGTCGCCGCTGCGCCGCAAATGCGCGACGCCCTGAATGAGCGACTTTGAGCGTGGGTGAGCGCGGCCGTAGCATCGTCACATCATGTGCCTCGTTGCCGATGGCCCTCTGAAAACCGATCAACAGATAAGCGCGCGTCAGCCTGGTTTGTAGTCAGCGTGCATTCCAAAACAGACATTTTATCCGCCCGGCGAGATGAAAGCGTTCAACGGTTTAAGCGAGGCGCATTGCCGTCCGCCTCCATGGGTGCCCTGCGGCGCACAAAGCGGACAGTACGACTGCGCCGAATTGACGGGGGGCAGTTTTGCTGTAACGATCACCCGGGGTTGTTGGGGGGCGGGAAAAACAGGTGTGGGCGTCACCAACCGGTAGTTGCGCGACGCAGGGGTTGCGGTCGATGCGGCCGCTCGCGACGGGACGATCAGCCTTTTATGTATTCCTGAAACGACATCGCTCCGAACGTGGCGGATTTGCGCGCTGCGTCTTCGCGCGCGACTTCGACCGCCGGCGTCGCGTAAAGGCGGTGCGGTAGATCAAGACGTCAGGGGAGAGCCCATGGTGAGCAGACCGACGGTCGAACAGGTGCGTGCGAGGACCTCGGAGCCCGCAAATGTGATCGAGGAACTGCGCCGACGCTATGACCTGCTCACCCATTCGCAGAAGCGCATCGCCGAATATATCGTCGACCACTCCCAGGCGGTGGCGTTTTCGACAGTCGACCAGATGGCCGCGCAGCTCGGGGTCAATCCTTCCACGATCGTACGCTTCTGCTATCGCCTGGGGCTCAACGGATTTCCCGATCTGCAGGAGCGCATGCGCCAGGTCGTTCGCGGCCAATTGTCACGCGCGGACGAACAGGTCGAGACAGGTGCCAGCGGCGCCCACCTGCAAGGCACGACCTTCGGGGATTCTCTTGCCCATGACCTGCGCAACCTGCAGCGCACCATCATGGGCCTCACGGCCGACGACCTCAACCGTGCCGTCGATCAGCTCATCGAGGCACGACGCGTTTACGTCGTAGCGGGTTTTTCGGCATTTTCGTTGTCCCATTATTTCGGCTTGGTTCTCAGCCGTCTTCGTCCCGACGTTCATATCCTCTCGGCAGACGAGGGCGTGTCCAAGGTCCGGCTCGCCGAGATCAGTGCGCCGGACTGCCTCCTGGCGTTCACATTTCCGCGCTATGCCCACTTCACGCAGCGGGCTGCGCTTTGGGCGCGCAAACAGAGGTCCACAATCATCACGATCACTGATACGCCGATTTCGTCGGTAGGCCAGATCGCCGATACCGTGTTGGTGGCGTCGCCGAGCGGAACCGGCATGCAAAATTCCATGGTGGCTCCGATGGCCGTTGCCAATGCCCTCCTCAACGGGGTCATCGCCGCCAAAGGCACGGTAGCCCTCGAACGCTATAGCAGCAGCGACGATCTGTTTGACAGTTTGAACTCATTTCTGCTCAAGCTCGATCAAGCGGACTGATGTGCCTCCCTCCTGCGCTACCCCGGCCACTACCGTCCCCCGTTGTAGAAGAGGGGTAGGTGGGGCGCGGGTCGCACGGAGGGGCTCTCGACCCTGGGAGACTGCAATGACCGACGCCACGACCGCCGCAAGAGCCGTAGGAATGGGGATCGCGGGCGGCGCGATCGCCACCGCGCTGATTGATCTGCTGGTTGCGAAGGGGGTGATTGACCAGGAGGAGGCACGTAGCGCGCTCGAAAGCGCCATGTATCGCGCCGCAATGTATACCGGCACATTGGAGGGCCTCGAAGCAACCAGGATCATCGGTGAGTTGCTCGGATTAGGGTTTGCGGCAGCAACCGATGGCTTGGAGCAACCCCAGCCTTAACTTGGCACGACGGCCTTTGAATCTCGAACCCGCGAAGCTGATGACAGCCTTGCCACTCGCGGCGATGGCGCGAAATGACGTAACGTATGTAAGAGGGACAAAACTCATGGCGATCTTCGATCAGGATCGGCGCAGTGCCCGATGATCGAGATGGCCCGGACGAGCCTGGCCATAACCAAGGGAAACTGCCACGAATTTTGCCCCTGTTCCTAACTTCAGTCCGAAGGTTCTCCGCCATGCTTGATTTCTGCCGTCTCGGCGTCGTGCGCGCAAGCCTTGCGCTGGCGGCCCATTTCGCCCTTGCGGCGCTTTTATTGACGCCGGCGGCGCAGGCGCGCGTTTTTGCGCAGTGGGTCGAGCTCGGACCGGACGGGGCCTCGAGTGTGCGGGCGATCACCAACGATGTCTGCCCGCAGGTGGTCTTCGACGGCATCCCGGCGCCGATGACCGTTCGCGCCGAACCTGGGCAGAAACTCGAGAACGTCAAGCCGGCTGCATTTCCTGTGCGCAGTTGCGAGGTCGCAGCGCCGCAGGGCGCGGTCGCCGCGACGCTCGACGGTCGGGTGCTGCCGCTCCCGCGGCCAAACCCCCAACGTATTGTGGTTTTCGGCGACACTGGCTGTCGGCTTGACCGCAACACGCAGCAGGATTGCGACGATCCGGCGGCGTGGCCATTCCCGAGAATCGCTGCCGCGGCCGCGAAAGCGAGACCGGACCTGGTGATCCACGTCGGGGACTATCATTACCGCGAATTGCCGTGTCCGGCCGAGCGCACTGGCTGCGCGCATAGCCCGTGGGGCTACGGATTTGATGCGTGGTACGCGGACTTCTTTGACCCAGCAGCGCCCCTGTTTGCCGCAGCGCCCTGGATCATGGTGCGCGGCAATCATGAGGACTGCGCGCGCGCCGGCGAGGGCTGGGTCCGGTTCCTCGACCCGCTACCGGCTGGCGCGACCTGCCGGGACCTGACGGGGATCTTCGTGGCGCGGCTTGGCGATTTCGCAATCGTGGTCGCCGATGGCGCACGCGCGGAAGATCCAAAAGGCGATAAGGGCGCGCTTGCCGGCCTGTTGCGCGGCCAGTTCGCCCCCCTAGCCGCGAGGGTGCCGGCCGAGGCTTGGTTTGTAACCCACCGGCCGCTCAATTCGATTCGCGGCGCGCCCGATCGATCTGCGAACGAAGTGGACAATACCGTGCAGGAATCGGCATTCGGCGGCCTCATGCCGCCCGGCGTGCGGATGGCTGTCGCTGGTCATATCCATTTCTTTCAGGCCGTGGATTTCGGAAGCTCGCGCCCGCCTCAGCTCGTGGTGGGTACCGGCGGCGACAGTCTTGCGATGGTGCCGCCGCTCAGTGTTGTCGGATCCGACATCAACGGCCGGAAAGTCGTCAACTCTGCAGCCTATTCGGGCTTTGCCTACATGGTATGGGATCGCGTCGGTAACCTTTGGATCGGAACACTGTTCGACGCGGATGGGAAGGCGCTCAGTCATTGCCGGCTGCTCGACCGGTCTCTGAGCTGCGGATCGTGAGAGGCTTGCGACGGCGTTCACCGCAACCTGCGAGCGGCCGCCAGATCCATTGATGGCTGCACCGAAAAGGTGCATCCTGGATGTGGCGTTACTGCAGCCGACCCAAAGCCGGAGACTGCAAGTGCCGAGGTACCGGCGCCCAAGTGACGGCCAGCCCGAATACGGGCGGCAGCAAAACACAATAATGTAGGGAGTATTTTGATATGGCTCGCGCCCGCGGTTGCGACCTTCGTGCTGTGCTGACGGGGGCCGTCATCATCTCCTGGGCCGCTGCGGAGGGGGTTGCGGTGGCGCAGGAGGGGGGCGAGGTGAGGGAGGACCTTGGCAATTCGTATCTGCTGACGCGCCGAACCACTGGCCAGGGCTCGATCATCGAGACATTGCTCTTTGATGGCCAGACCATCGTCACCGAAATCGCCGTGCCGGCGCTGGATTCAGCAGTAGCCGCCGGCACGACACAGCTTGTCGCAGGGACGCCTGTCGGCACCGCGACCCCGTTGCCTCGTGGCGCCGCGCCGTTGCCGCCTGGCCTCGGGCCTGGATTCGGCGGCACCTGGTTGACCGGGGAAATCATCGATGACTACCTCGTTGTCCATCGCTTCCGTGCGGCTGACCCCGTCACGCACGAGATTTTTCGTGATGGCCGGAAGGTCGGATCGGTCACCGAAATCGGCCCATCGACGCGCACCGGAAGGTTGGCGGGTCGAAATTCGTTTGCGTTCGAGTCCACCGACGATCGGTTCGTCGTGTCCCTCACACAGCCGAATGGAACGAGGATTCTCGCCGCGACGGAGGGTGGCCGCTCCTTGGGTCAGGTTGTTGTTGAGCCCTCCGCCGGTTTTGCAACTCCGCCGCGCTTCGGTGTTGGCGCAGCAACGCTGTCGGAGCCGTCGCCCGAAGCAATCGCGCCACCGATCGGCCGCTCTGGTGAGCCGCAGCGGCGCGCGCGGCCGAAGGAAGCCACGGGTTCGATCATGGTGGAAGAACCTGCGCCGCCGGTCCTGGTAACGCCGCCGGAGACGGTGCCGCTTCCGCGCCCGTTCCCGCTACCTCGGACAAGGCCCGTCCTGGCGGCAACGCCTGCTCCGGCAGCAAGCCCGTCGGGTGCCGGGAGTTCGTATAGAACTGCTCCGGGACCGATCATCGTCGCGCCTACGGTCAGGCCGAAGCCAACGATTACGCCAAGGGACGCTTCGTCTCCGGCTGCGGCGGCAGCGCCGCAGCCGGCAGCTCCGGCATCCATCATCGCCGCGCCAGTCGTCGTACCAAGGTCGACGGTCCCGTCGATGTATAGTCCGCCGTCTTCGATCACTGGGGCCGTGGTACCGACGAACACCGCGCCAGCCGCCGCACAGAAGCCGGCAGCTGCGACTGTTGCGGCTCGCCCGCAAGCCGCAGCGCCAATGGCGCCGGCCGCTACGGCGCC
>Ga0066903_100005544_pt1 | contig 10976 bp, 8 predicted proteins | sample PanSoiMetaGPlot1_FD_67491 | JGI IMG/M metagenome (GOLD analysis project Ga0066903, IMG submission 67491) | Tropical forest soil microbial communities from Panama analyzed to predict greenhouse gas emissions - Panama Soil - Plot 1 (version 2) | ecosystem: Environmental > Terrestrial > Soil >...
GTCGGCATCGACCGCAACTATAGGGGTAAGCACCTGCAGATTTATTTCACCGTGGAAGATGAAGGCGTCTTTACCATGCCATGGTCCGCGACCATAACCTACGGACGCGGCTCGACCGACTGGCCGGAAACTGTCTGCGCTGAGAACATCCAGGAATATTATAACAACAAAGAGTCAGACGTCCCGCGTGCGGGCAGGCCGGACTTCTAAGCGAGAAAAGGCTACCGCATAGAGCCAACTTGAAGCAGCCATTATTGGTGATCTGTACTTGTATGCTGAAGGTGCGACTTTTGTTCATGGCGGACCAGCCGCGGTTGCCATTTGTGCGATCGTTCCGAGTATTTCAACTGCAAGAACACTTCACCCTGCTGCCTCTGAACTTCATGAGACCTGTTGACCGCATCCTGGTGATGGCGGCAGTGCGCGTGCACCGGCTGAGCGCCGGGGCATTGCGCGGGGCGCGCATAGTGGTTTCCCGAAGTCAGCGACCATGATTTGATAGTTGCGTGTCGATGGCACACCGCAGAACGTACAATATCTGGACTGGACCGCGACGACCGCGGAAGTGTCGGTGCGCGAATTTATTCAGACGGGTCCGCGTATCGACGGGCTGTGGGCGGCGAACGATCCAATGGCGCTTGGCGCGATAACGGCCCTGCGCGAACGGGGATATGTGTCGGGAAAGGATGTGCTGATCGGCGTGCTTAACTAGAGCCAGGATGCGGTCGCTAAGGTTCTCGACGGCGAAATGTCCGTTACCCAGGGCGGCCACTTCCTCCTCGGCGCATGGCCCCATGATCGTTCTCCGTGATACTCACGGCTGCCGCCGGTTCGCGAATCCTTTGGCAAAGGCATCGCCTTGTCGCGCGACCGTTCGGTCTCGCGAATGTCCACGTCAATGCCCAACTGGGACGTCGCGGCCACCATGGTGGCGTTAACCTGACTCTAGAATGCTGGGGCTCGGTAGGATTGATGAATCCGACCCGGATGTCAGCGCTCCACGCCGCTGTTATGGTCCCCAGAACAACGGCCGCAGCCGCGGCACCGAGCAAGCGCTGGGCCTTAGAATCTTCGCGTTCGCCAAAGTAGAGAGCTTATACTATCAGGAGCAATTTTCTAACGGTCGTCAGTTCGATTTTCCCTTCCTATGGAGTTTTGCTCACGTTTCCCCCAGACTCCAGCGCTTTCGCGGCTGGGCATGTCAACCGCCAAATCACGCCTGAGGGCGCATAATCAAGGTCGACCGTACCATCGACGCTGCGTTCGGTCATCGCTTCCATAACCATGGTGCCGAACCCGCGGCGCTTCGGCACAGATACTGGTGGTCCATCGCGCTCGGTCCAGCTCATGCTGAGGGTATCGCCGTCGATCCCCCAGTAGACACCGACACGACCCCTGTCCGTCGAGAGCGCCCCGTATTTCCCGGCATTGGTCGCAAGCTCGTGCAGTGCGAGCCCGATCGCTTGTGCCGAGGCGGGCTTCAGGCGCAGTTGTGGGCCATCCACGACGATGCGAGAACCAATGAGATCTGCGAAATGTGCGAGCTGGGCACGGGTCAAGTCCTCGATCTCCACACCGCACCAGTCACTCCGTACCAACAGGTCCTGATTGGCCGAAAGCGCCTGGATGCGCTCGGAGAAGCGCTCGATGAAACCTTCGGGGTTTCTGGTGGCAGTCTGGTGAGCGATGGCGTCCACGACGCTGAGCATGTTCTTGGCGCGATGATTGACCTCGCGCATTAGAAGCTGCACCTGCTCCTCGCGCTCCCTGCGTTCAGTAATGTCCGCGACGGTGCCGATGACGTTCGCGGACGGTCGCTCCCGCCGCGCGCCCTCGAAATAGGCAAGCCAATGCACCTCAATCCAGCGGACCTCGGCATTTCCGCGCCTGAGCCGGAACTCGATGGCGTGGGGTTTCGGATCCGTGGAATCGACAGTCATCTCGCGGGCCACCCAAAACCTTTCCGCGTCGTCCAGGTGCACCCGCTTCTTGATCTCCTCAATCGGCGTCACGTCAGCGGTAACGTCGAAGATTTCCTTGGAGCGCGCATCCCCCGAGAACACGCGGCGGAGTGGATCGTACCGCCACCACCCGAGCTGGGCGGCGTTGAGGGCAAGCTGCAGACGATCTTTGCTCTCGCGCAGCAAATCGTCTGCTGCTTGCCGCCTGGCGGCGGTCCGTCGAAGCTCCGCCATTAGTGTATCGACCTCGGCGACAGGGGTTCCGCTCAGCACAACTTCCCCGCCCTCTCCCAGAGCGATAGCAGCATGAGCCGCGTGGCCTACCGAGCGGGCGATAATCTGTCCCAGCCACAAGGCCAAGGCAACCACCAGCGCAATCGCCAGCAATGCCGTCGCCCCGATGGTTCGCCACAGCGCCCGAACAGGAGCCTCGAGCAGAGTCTTGGGCGCCCACACGGCGGTTTCCCAGCCGGTCAATTCCGACCTCACCGATGCCGCGAGCGACGCTCGCCGCTCGGAGTCGGTAAACTCGAATATGCCGCCGGATGGCGCCCGGTGCCACTGGGCCTGCGGCAGCTCCTTCCCCGTGAACGTATCCTGGTGGCCGGGCCGCGCGATGATGCGGTGCGCGGCGTCGGAAATCACCCCATGCCAACCTGCCGGCAGGTCACTTGCGACCAGGCGTGCCAGGGCGTGCTGATCTTGCGACCTCCCGAGGACATAGCGGTTCTCGCCATCGATCTGCACGGGCACAATGACGCTGAACATAAGCCGTTTGGTGACGGCGCCAATGAAGAGGCCGGCGACTTGCGGCTTACCTGTTGCAAGAGACCTCTCCACTAACGATTCTGAAACGGCTGCCTTTCCCAAGGGTGTGCCCAAAGGCACCCATGTGTTGATGAGTTCCTGCATGTTGCGATCAATGAGCACGATGTTGCCGATTTGCCGCAACGCCAGGGAGGCTTCGGCCTGGCGCTGGAACTCGGCCAACTCGCCTTGGCGCAGCGATGGCGAGGCGGCCAATGTCTGCAATCTCTCGATCTCGCCTATGATTTGACGGTCAACGTTCGCCGACAGGGTACCTGCCTCGTTCACCAGGTCCTTGCGTACCTGGTCGAGCTGCGTGTCAGCGATGCCAACTCCAATGCGAAAGCCGAACAGCAGTAATGGGGCAAGGATCGCACATCCGAGCATGACCTGCAGTTGCCACAGCGGTCGCGGCGTGCGGAGCGCCGGCATCGTTCCGAACCGCAAGATGATCCCACTGGCGACGCAGAGGACGCCAATGGCGGTCGGCAGTGGGGGTGAGTTGACCGCCGCCGAGCCGTGGAGCGTGTGGACGCCGCTCAGGTAGGTGAATAGCGCGAACACCGCCATGCCGCCGGCGACGCCGCCGAGCACGGTCGCCGCGAAGTAATGCCCTTCGAAGCGGCTGAGGATCAGCGAGCCGCCTACGAGCGCGATCGCCACTGGCATCCCATTTAACATCCGGAATGAGGCTGCCCGTGATCCCTGAAGCGTAGTCCGCGGCACCAGCCAGCGGTCGACGCCGAAATCGAAGCCGAACAGGTCCTGGCCCAGATCGAGCGCAGCGACGGCCGCCACCGCGAGGCCCACCGCGAATGCGAAGCGCGAGTTCTTGCCGGGGTGCATGAGCGCGAGGCCGAGGACCGAGAGGCACAAGGCGGTTACTGGTTTCACGGTGGCAAAGCCCGAGCCCCAGCTCGACAGCATCGGCAACCCGCCCCACCAGCCGATGAGCACCGCCGCGGCAATCGTCAATGCGACGAAGCCAGCAGCTTGACTCGCGTATTGCCTTTCCAAGCTGCGCACGAGGGCAAAGGGCGCCATGTGGGCTCCAGAGGATCAATGCAGAGCCGACAGGCGCTCCCGGACCAGTGGTCGAACCTGTCCGGCGACGTTTTCAACATAAGTAGCTGAATGAACGGGGCTATATCTTTGCCGAAATTTTTTTTGTCGCAGCCGGAACAATTGGACGCTCCCAGTCAAAGGCTGCCTTTGCCATGGGTTGCCGGCACGACCATGTACCTCAGATAGCGGCCGATTTGCTGGCAACGCCAAGTCCACGAAGCGGGCCAAATACCGTGAAGAGCGACATGTCCGGACCGGTAGCTCCGTTTGATTAACCGATACGATCAACCAATATCGCGAGCCCATTCGCATGCGCTGATAAATTGCTGTAATTATTCTATTGTGAGCTCCTGCGGGATGGGCCCACTCTTGTGAACTAGCGGCTAGGTCCGTGCTCTTGGGAGGCAACGCGTGGGCACCAGCCGATAACGGCACTGAGTGTCGTGCCACTTCATCGGCGCGTGCATTCGCCTTCCACCGCTTCTACACCTCGACTGACGATCCGAAGTAACTTCAGGGGAGAAGAGACTATGCCTTGCCAAAAATTGATCGGCGCAACTCGTGTGGCGAGCGCCCTTATGATGATCGTCAGCGTCGCTAAGGCGGCCGACGGCGCGAAGTATCCTGACTGGGAAGGCGCCTGGGAGCGGTGGTTCCCTGCCAACGCTGTATTCGACCGCGGAAATGGCATCTTCACCGCCGGTGGTCAGCCGTCGTTCGACCAGACCAGGGCTTGGGGGATTGGACAGGGAGCCCCTCTCACCCCTGAGTATCAAAAGATCTTTGAGGACAGCATTGCGGATCAGGCCAAAGGCGGAGAAGGTAATTTTTTCGATCATGCCGTTCGCTGCATGCCCGGAGGCATGCCGCTCATGACGATCGCTTTCACGCCGTTGGAAATCGTCGTGACGCCAAAGACCACATATGTGTTGACCGGCAACGTGGAGCCCAATCGTCGAATTTATACCGACGGACGTGACTGGCCCATGGACCTCACGCCGGCCTATGCGGGCTATTCGATCGGCCGATGGAGCGATGAGGACGGCGATGGCGTCTATGACGTATTGGAAGTCGAAACGCGTGGACCCTTCAAAGGCCCTCGCGCCTATGACGCGACCGGGCTGCCACTCCATTTCGACAACCAATCCATCTTCAAGGAACGCATCTACCTCGACAAGGCCAATCCGAATCTTTTGCATGACGAGATCACGGTGTTCGACAATGCGTTGACGCGGCCGTGGACCGTGGACAAGAAGTATACGCGCACCCCCAATCCGCGGCCGCGCTGGACCGAGAGTTCCTGCATCGAGACCAATTCGATGGTCGCTATCGGCAGAGAGAGTTATTTCATGAGCGGCGACGGCATGCTGATGCCGGTCCGCAAGAATCAGCCGCCGCCAGATTTGCGATATTTTAAGCAGACGCTTAAGTGAGAGCTGCGGGTTCCTCGCGACCATCCTTCGCCCTGCCGTCGCGGCTTCTCCGCTGCTCGCTGGCGCGCGTTGCTCTCGCAGGTGCGCAGGCCGGCAGGGGCGTGCGTGGCTAGGTAAGCGGTGAACGCTGTCCACCGCGAAGCCGCTGTCGCCGGGGGGCGGCAGCAAGTCAGGGCCGTCCGTACCCCGCTTTCGCGGGCATGACAACGTTGATTCTCCTGCTTCCTGGACGAACGCTCAACTCTTTCCCCCCGTGCGCGCTATCTCCCCTGAGTCCGCCAATTCATCGACACGCCAGCACAGGTCAACGATCGAACGCGCCTGATGCCCGCTCAGTACTCCGTCCGCCAAGCTGAGGAACTTATCCTCGATCATGCGGTCGCTCATCGGGTTCTCGACGCTGCCGACGGCGTGCTCGACGAAAATCGTCGGCCGTTCACCGTTCTTGAGCACGAGGGTGATGCGTGCCTGATCCTTGCCGATCGCCGGATCGGGTGTCGGGAACACTCGCCTGCGTAACGCCGCCGTCGCCGGCGCACGCACGGCTTCATCGCTGAACTGCCGTTCGCTGGCGGCTCCCTCGACAATCGCCACGGCGGCCGCGTGATAGACGCTGAACTTGCCTTCGAGGCCGGTTTTCGGCTCCTTGATCGCGGTGATCTGCATGACCCGCGGATGAACCACAACCTCGACCCGCTCGATCATATCGGCCATGGGCCGGCTGCTGTCGCGAAGTTGGATGCAGCCGTCGATGACCGGATGAACCACGAGACCGCACGCAAACGGCTTGTAGCTGTTTTTCAGAATCTCCCATCCGTCGCCGTCGAGGGCCGCAGGATTGCGCTCGGTGCTCAACACGTTGAGCCAGCCGAAATGGGCCTCCAGAGCATGTTCCGACGCCGTGAACCCTTTGGCTGCCAGATGCACCGCCGCGAGGCCATTCTGCGCGGCCCTCCCCGGATGGAAGCTTTTTGCCATGGAGCCAAACATCTCGACCAGCCCCACAGGCTGGGCTGCCGCAAGGCCAAGCGCCCAACACATTTGCTGCTCGTTCAGGCCGAGCAGTTTTCCCGCTGCCGCGGCGCTGCCAAACACGCCGGCCGTGCCGGTAATGTGCCAGCCGGAGTCGTAGTGCGCGGGCACTACCGCCTTGCCGATCCGGCATTCGGCCTCGACGCCGACCACGAGTGCCTCGATGAAATCCCGCCCGCTTACATGTTGGTATTCGGCCAGCGCCAGGATCGTGGGCGCCACCGGCGCCGCCGGATGAATGGTGGTTTGCGCATGGGTGTCGTCGAAATCCAGCACGTGGGAGCTAATGCCATTCAGCAGCGCGGCATGGAGCACGTCCGGTCGCTCGGGGCGGCCGAACAGCGTCGCCTGACGTGCCCCGAAAAAGGCCGATAGGGCCGCCACCGCATTGGCCACCGTCTCATGTTGGGAACCACCCAAAGCGCAGCCGACCCAATTGAGGACCGTGCGTTTGGCTTCATGGCGCACCGCCTCCGGCATATCCGCGAGGCGCGCCGAGACGATGAACTGCGCCAGCTTCCGCGTGAGGTCGTTCGGGAGTTGCGCCTGCTTGAATGCCGCTTTAGGGGCCTGCGCTTGGGCCTGTGTGGCTGGAAGCGGGTCGCCGATTGCCGCAGCCGTGACGGCCAATCCGGCATTGCGCAAGACGTCGCGGCGGTCCGTTTCGTTCATGGCTGGCCTCCGATTGTGCAAACTCAAAATTGCGCGTCCGCGTCATGGCGGTAGGTCAAAGTTCAGGCTTAGGGTCCCTTCAAGCTACCTCGAAGCTTTCGGAGCGGTCCGTCAAATAAGATCGCTCCGCCGGGCACATACCAACTGGCCTTCTTCCGCGCTGCGGGACTTGCGCGGGTCAAGCTTTAATCGCACGCGCCGGCGCCGGTGATCTGCACAATTTGCACCGCCGGCATTGACTGCGTTCTGGTAGTGACCCTTACCGCGGACAGCGGTGTGCGGCAACACTATGCGAGCACCGTGATGCGATGGTGCTGCCGGTGACCTCTCGAAAGCCTGCCGCCTTGATCGGCTGAAACGAAATGGCGATGCTCCAGATATGCTCCATGCCTGTGCCCCAAACGAGCAAGTGCTGCTCGCCCAGCTCCCGCCTGAAGTGCTCTTGAATCGCCTCCCACGTCCAATCGGCATGGATGGGTGCTCGATAAGCATTGGCGTCGATGATGGCGAGGAACCGCGAATCATCTGTGATCCTGAAAGGCATGAGCGCGTCCAGGCGGGCGGTGTCGTGTAAGGCCGAGGGCAATCCCGCTAAGCCGGGCAATTGCCTCGATCATTGCCACGGGACTGGCATGCCTTTGCCAGCGATGTCGAAGGCGCTGCCGTGCGCAACTGAAGCAAACAAAATGGGGCTGCCAATCGCGAACGCGGCGGCTTGATTGGGCGCCTGCAGCTTGACGGCTATATGGCCTTGATCGTGCAGCTGCAGCTGGCCAGGGCCGCCAGCCCATAGGCAGCGTCATTGGTAGCGAATTTCACTTCCGCTCGCTCCGGCATCGGGACGGCCAAAAGGTTGACGGCGTCGCTCGTCCAATCGGCGGCTCTCGGCGCGGTGACAACATGAAGCGGCATCGCAGACTCGGGTGACGCGGGCGTGAGTTCGAGCACCATCGGATCGCCAACGACCAGCGGCCGGCACATCCGCCTCACCTGTGTATCGAGCGCCGCCTTGAGGCTGATTTCGGGCCGATGCCCGCGGGGTCGCCGCTGGCGATCGCGATACGCGGTAATTGAGTGGTGGTCATGTTCATCGCGCCAACTGTAGCACAGGCAGCAGAGGCGCAGCTCGTATAGCTTTTGATGAGGTATCCTCGCTGGCACTGCCCGTATCATGCCGTCGGTATGGCGTCCCATCGAAGGATAGGAGAAAATCGTGAGGGTGATTGGAATCGAGTAGCCCCAGCCAAGGGCGGTCGGTGTTGGCGCTCATGCTGGAGGCCGTGACCATTTGAAGTCCGCGCCGCATGACGCCTCGCGTCCAGGAGGCCTCCGGGTGTTTCACCAAGGGTGACAGAACATGTTCCGGACGATTTTGCCGCTCGGCAGAGCCAAAACGAGCTCCGTTAGATCCCTAAGGCTTTTTCACACAACCTGGGCCATAACCCGCAATCGCCCGCTTCGGATGCACGGAAAATTAGTGTAAGGTTCAAGCAGCAGCTGCCAGCGGGACGTGTCGAAGTCCGATATTAATGGCAGCGTCAGCGGCCACGGCGGGAAGGCTCAAAATGTTTGTCCGATCCGCTAGAGGTTACTGAGTTTTTGGAATCTCTTGGAAGTCGATGAAAGCAAGGCATGAACAGGCACCGCGATCTCCTCGTATTCGTCGTACTGGCTATGACGAATGCAACGCCCGTCTTGGCCCAAACGGCGCAAGGCGGCGCTCCCACGCTCCCCAACTTTGCCGGGATATGGAATCATCCAGCCTTTCCCTGGTTCGAGCCGCCGGCCTCCGGTCCCGGACCGGTGACGAACAAGGTACGCTGGCCCCGGGTGTTCGGTTCGCCGCCGTCCGGCACGCTGGCACTGCCTCCGATCAAGGGCGGGGACGGCATCAGCGACTATGACCAGCTGGTCGGGGACTACACCAATCCGATCTTGCAGCCTTGGGCGGCGGAAGTCGTAAAGAAGTTCGGCGAAATGTCGCTCGCGGGTATCACCTACGGGAACCCGTCGAACCAGTGTTGGCCCGAACCGCCGCCGTTCATCTACAAGCAGGCCCTTGTGCTGATTCTGCAGCAGCCCGACACCATCACGATGGTGTACAGCGGGAACATGGACGTGCGCCGCGTGCGCATGAATCAGCCTCACACTGACACGCCGGCCTTGTACGGAGATTCGGTCGGCCGTTACGAGGGCGACACGCTGGTGATCGACACCATCGGCATCAGGACTGACCGGCCGTATGCGATGATCGACCTGTTCGGCACGCCATATACAAAGGCTCTGCACATGGTGGAACGTTATCGCTTGCGCGATTACGTCGACGTGAAGGACGCAATCGAGCGAAACATAAAGGAGAATTGGCTGTTTGCCGGCGATGTTTTCAGCGGCCATCGTGGCAAGTTCTTGCAACTGGAGCTGACGATCGAGGATAAGGGGGTCTTCACGACGCCGTGGACCTCGACTCTTACGTACGTACCGGGGCCCAACACGTGGCCAGAGGTTGTCTGTGCTGAAAACCCCCATCAATATTATTACGACAACAGCGACACCGACGTTCCGCATGCTGAGAAGCCGGACTTCTGAGGGATCGCTTGATGACAGTCCAAGGCCGGGTCAATGCGTCGTCAACGGCCGTGACCTCATCGTCAAGACATTCTTCGCTCCGTGGATACATATTATTCGTTCCTTGACGATGTTTGATTTCATCGTGCGCGGGCATGGCGTCAGTGTGTTTATTCGATCACGTCGCCCAGCGCCTTTATAAGACGGGCGTAGCGCGCCGTGTCGTCGCGGATAAACGTCGCAAAATCTTCCACGGTACCGCCCGTCATCTCGTAGCCGAGGGCGGCGAAATGGACAAATTCCCGTTCCTGCACGACGTCGTTGATGACGGAGTTGAGTTTCGCGATCACATCGCGCGGTGTTCCACCGGTCGTCATGATGCCGAACATAACCGATTGCTGCATAACCGGGGAGGCCAGCTTCCGCAATTGTCGGAATGTCTGGCAGGACCGCTGCGCGTCTCGCGCTGGTAATCGCGAGCGGCAGGACATCGCCACTGCGGATCGGTCCGATCGCGCCCGGGAAATCACTGCAGTAAAGATCGACATCGCCGCGCAGAAAGGCCATCATGGCGGATGCCGCGCCCTTGTATGGGATATGAAGAGTTCCACCTCCGCAGCGATCCGGAACAGCTCCATGGAGACGTGATGGAAGCTGCCCTTGCGGACGGACGCGAAGGTCATCGGCTGCTCGCGTGATTTCGCGACCACGATCAGCTCCCGCAACCCCGCAACGCCAAGGACAACTACGCGGCGCCGGCTTTATGCCTCAGCGTGAAAGTCGCGGCTGCCCCTTGGCGGACGGCTTAGCTGCGAGACTCGACCCCGACCGAGGCAATCGTTGCCGTTGAGCGTCGCTGCAAGGTCGTGCCATCTGCCAACCACGCGGCCATCGGTTAATTTATGAGTGTAACTAACGTCATGCTCCAATCCGAGTCTCTTTCGCGCACTCGGCGAAGCTCTTGCGGTAATGCTACGCTGGTGCTGGCGTAGCGATTATGGCCGCGAAAGCCAGTCCAAACTAAATTCTGTACATCGTTCCCTCCCAGGCAAAGTGGGACCATTGGCCCCAAAGATGCCCGCTGGCTGGGAGATCATCGTGTGAGCTGGATCACACTTACTTGCAGAAAATCGAACCGCACTAGATGGGGATCGGGGCAGCGAATGGGCGATCCGCTGGATTGCACTTCACTGCGGCTGCGTCCGCGGCGCTGACATCCGCCAATTGGTCGGAAGGTAAGGGGCCGGTCATGCCGGCCCTTTTGCGCTTGCGCTGTGCGCGGACTTCGTTCCCGACATCCCCTAGTTTCTGCAGTTCATGCTCATCTGCAGTGGGATGAACTCAGAAAGGCCACCACGGACCGCCCGGCCCGCCGAAACGATAGTTGGCGCCGGCTTTGACCGTATCGACCGTTACGCTGTTGCTAATGCCGAAGATGCCG
>Ga0066903_100005546_pt1 | contig 10975 bp, 9 predicted proteins | sample PanSoiMetaGPlot1_FD_67491 | JGI IMG/M metagenome (GOLD analysis project Ga0066903, IMG submission 67491) | Tropical forest soil microbial communities from Panama analyzed to predict greenhouse gas emissions - Panama Soil - Plot 1 (version 2) | ecosystem: Environmental > Terrestrial > Soil >...
GTCCAGCTCAAGCAGTTCGACTATGTCGACATCGGCCGCCTGATCGAGGTCACCAACGTGGTGCCGGTCATCATCAAGTCGCTGCTGTTCAAGTAGTCTTCGCATCCGCCGCTGCCGTCCAAGTTCTATATCTGATCGGAACGAGGAGCGATGGAATGACTGATGCACGGGCGGTCGAGACGAACAAGAAGTGGGCGTCGCCACGACAGATACGTGCCGCGATAGGCCACTTCGAACTCAAGCAATACGAATGCGCGATGACGCTCGCCGGAGCCGGCGAGAGCATCCTGTCCGAGAACCCGCTTATGCACCTCTTCAACGTGTTGAAACGAAAATTCAGCGGCAAGCAATTGAACCTGTTCCGCAACTGGCTCAAGCATGCGACTGGGCCGGACAAGATCACAATCGACGAACTCGAGGTGGTCGTCGCCGTCGCGCGGGCCATCCAGAAATTCGTGGCGACGTATGAGGAGAGGCACGGGGACTTCGAGAGATTCAGCGAGTGGGTACTCGACGCCGGCTACATCAAGACGCGCTCACCGAGAGGAAGCAGTAGCACCTGCGGTGGCTCGTTCAATGTTGCAGCTCGGGCGCCCTGAGACACGGGTTGCGCGCCGGCCCGTTCAAAGGGAAGCCATGATGCGCCTCATTATTCTGGCCGCGACCATCTTGGCCGCCGTCGCATCCGCTTTCGCCACGCCAGCCGAGGATTTCCACCGTTTGATGGACGAGGAATATCGCTGGCTGCTGCGCGAGAACCCGACCCGGGCGACCGCGCTCGGCGTGCGCGACTATGACATGGAGATCCGCGACATCAGCCCGGCGGCGCGCGACCGGCGGCTGCGCGAGGCGCAGGCTTTCCTCGAACGGCTGAACGCGATTCCCGCGGCTCAGCTGGCGCCGGCGGACCGGATCAACCACGCGATCCTGGGCCGCCAGCTCGGCGAGATGGTCGAGGAAAACAATTTCGGCCAGCGCGACATGCTGTTCAGCACGTATTACGGCTGGCACCAGGGCTTCGCCGACCTCGCGCGCAACCTCCCCTTCCGCACCCGCGCCGACTATGAGAGCTATCTCACCCGGATCGCGCAATATCCGCGGTTGAACGATGAGGCGCTGGCGATCACCGCCAATGCGGTGCGCGGCGGCTATGTGCTGCCCTGCTCGGTGCTCGACGGCAACGAGCGCACGATTGCGGGCGTGATCGCCGCCGATCCTACCCAGTCGCGCTACTACGAGCCGTTCCGGAGCGACCAGCCGGCCGGGATGAGCGAGGCGGACTGGGCGGCTCTGCAGGCGCGGGCGCGGACCATCATTACGACCCAGATCAACCCGGCCTATCAGAAGCATCTACAATTCTACCGGCACGATTATCTGCCGCACTGCGCAAGCGTCGACGGCATCTCGGCGCAGCCCAACGGTGCGGCCTGGTACGCCTTGCAGGTACGCGAGAACACGACCACGAACCTGACCACGCAGCAGATTCACGACATGGGGCTCAGGGAGGTGGCGCGGATCCGTGGCGAAATGGACCGGGTCGCACGCGAGGCCGGCTATTCGAGCCGCGAGGCCTTCATCCAGGAGCTGCGCACGAACCCGCGTTACTATCCGACCAGCGCCGCCGAGCTGATCGCGGCCTCGGCGGCGTTCAGCAAGCAGGTCGATTTCTGGCTGCCGCGTTTGTTCGGGACGCTGCCGCGGCTCACCTTCACCATCCGCGAGATCCCGGCCGAGATCGCGGAAGGCGCGACCACCGCTTATTACAGCCCAGGCTCGCCCGAGAGCGGCATCGCCGCCATTTATTATGTCAACACCTCGAAACTCGACCAGCGCCCGCTCTGGGAGATTCCAGCGCTGTCGCTGCATGAGTCGAACCCTGGCCATCACCTCCAGATCGCATTGCAGCAGGAGATGGACCTCGCCCCGTTCCGCCGCAACTTCACCGGCTACACCGCCTTCACCGAAGGCTGGGCGCTTTACGCCGAGAGCCTGGGCGAGGAGATGGGCCTCTACGATACGCCCGAGCGGCGGATGGGTGAGCTCTCCTACCAGATGTGGCGCGCCTGCCGGCTGGTCGTGGACACCGGCATACACGCCTTCGGCTGGGACAAGGCGCGCGCCGTCCAGTACATGCGCGACAACACGGCGCTGACCGACGCCAATATCGACGCCGAGGTGAACCGCTACATCAGCTGGCCGGGACAGGCCTTGGGCTACATGATCGGCCGGCTGAAGATCATCGAACTGCGCCGGCGCGCGCAGGCGGCGCTGGACGACCGTTTCGACGAGCGCCGCTTCCACGACGCGGTGCTGTCGAACGGCTCCGTGCCTCTGGACGTGCTCGAACGCCACATCGACGAATGGATCGCGGCGGAGCGCAGCCGGGCACGCTAGAGGGGTTGACTCGTCTGGACTGAATCACGCGCCGCCCGCTGGGCTCGCAGCTACGGCGCCTTTCCGCACACGGCCCACGCCGACGCCGTCAGCGACCGCGGCCCGTCAGGCGAGCCGGAGCAATACGCATCGCGAACCGCTTCCTTGATCCGCGCATTCAGCGCCGGGGTAAGATTGGCGAAATAAGCGCCGACCGGTCCTTGCCCGCTCAGGAATGGCTGCCAGTAATCCTCGAAATTCGTGTAATCCATGCGAATGGTGAGGGACTCCATCTCAACGTCCTGCAGGCCGGCATCGTGGAATAGGTCTGCCAACCCGCCGGGAATCGCAACCGGATTGGCGAACAGACTGTCGCGGGCGACACGAGCATTGGGATCGATTGCGACTGCGGTATCCCAAAGCATGCGCTGAAACACGAGGCCGCCACGCGAGTCCCACACGACCGCCGCAACAGTCCCCCCTGATCGCGTAACGCGACGCATTTCACGCAGCGCGACCTCTGGCTTCGGAATGAAGAGAAAAAGGAGATGCGCCGCCACTGCGGCAAAGCGGCCGTCCGCATATTTGAGAGCACAGGCATCGCCAATTTCGAAGGTCGGCCGGTCGCCGGATCGGCGCGACTGGGCATAAGATATGAAGGGCGCGGCGACATCGACGCCGATCACGGACCGTGCCGGCCATCGATCGGCCATCGCGAAAGTGAGCGCCCCGGTGCCGCAGCCGACATCGAGCAACTCGCCGGATTCGGAAAATTCCACGAAATCCAGGAACACGTTCGCAAGCCGGCTCGACCAGCGGCCAAGCCAATACTCGTACGCAGCCCCGTCGCTCGCATGAAAATTCGATGTCGGCGATGACATGATCACCTAGTCTTGCGGCTGCACGCCGGCGAGCTTCATCAGCATGGCGGTGTTTCTGACATCGTCACGAAAGTACTTCTCGAACTGCTCGGTGGTCATCGGCAGCGGCTCCTGGCCGGCCTTGGCCAGCCGTTCCCGCACCGACGGCATTGCCAGCGCCTTCTGGGTCTCCTGGTGGAGCTTGGCGACGATGGTGCGCGGCGTCTTCGCCGGGACAAAGATGCCGTTCCAGAACGCATAGGATGCGTCCGTCAGTCCCGCTTCCGCGGTGGTCGGCACATCGGGGAGCGCGGCCGTGCGCTTGTCGGTGCTCACCGCCAGCGCGATCACCCTGCCGTCGTTGATATGGGGCAGCGCCGCCACGATCGGCAGGACATAGAAATCGATTCGCCCAGTCATGACTTCCGTCATGGCCTCGATCGGGCCGCGGAATGGGATGTGCTGCGCGGTGAAGCCGGCGCTCAGGCGGAAGCGCTCGGCCCCAAGGTGCGAGGCGGCCCCGATCCCGGCCGAGGCGTAATTGAGCTTGCCCGGGTTCGCCTTGGCGGCGGCGACGAGTTCCTCCAGTGTCCTCCACCCCTTCGAGGGCGCCACGACCAGCACGAGGGGCTGGATGCCAAGCGGGACGACGGCGGTGAAATCCCTGAAGGTGTCGTAAGGCAGACGCTTGTAGAGCGAGTGACCCGCACTGAAGCTCGAAGAATGCACCAGGATCGTGTAGCCGTCGGCTGCGGCTTTCGCCACAACGGCAGCCCCGGTGGTGCCGCCCGCGCCCGCGCGATTCTCCACCACGACTGGCTGTCCGAGCTGACGCGAGAGCTGGTCGAACATGATCCGGCCGACCACGTCCTGGGCGTTGCCGGGCGCCAGCGGGATGATGGCCCGGATGGTGCGGGTGGGCCAACTTTGCGCGAGCGCCGCGTCGGGCGCCGCGATCGCGAGTGCTAGGCCAAGTAGTCCAAATGTCTGTCGGACAGTCGGCATCAGCACCACTCTTTGAGTTGATCGAAGCGGGTCGCGCCGTCAGGGCGCGGTTTGTACAGTTCCGTCTCATTTTCCTGTGGTAGCGACGGCAACATACGATGCGGCCTCACCTTGGTCGCATCGTTACTCGTCGCATAGATCGGAGTCACAGCCATTGGTTCGGGTAGCCGCCGCTAGTACTTCTTGTTCTTCTTTTGCCACTCCAGGAATTCCTCGAAGAGCTGCGAATTGCTCAATGCGGTTGCATTGGGACCGGAGCGACCCGGTTGGCTCGAATTCGCCTGCCGAGCCACACCATCTTTCGCCATCGCGGTAAGCACCTCGTCAGCCACCGAATAGCGATTCCACCCCGGCACGTTCGCTGTCAGATTGATCTCTTTCCACTTTTGATGAAACGAAGGCTGTTTCAGCTTGTCGAAGCGCTCGAAATAGTAATGGATGAAACGCTCCACCCGCCGGAAGCGATCGTGTTTTTTGGGGAAATTGTAGACCGCCAGAACGACAGGGACTGCCAGCGTGTTGACGCTTTCGCCGGGCGGGATGAGGTTCGGATAATCATCATGCGTGAGCCTGGCGGGTAGATAATAGTCGGAAAACTTCTGGCCCCAATTGAGGGGAAGAAAACGCATTCCGGGCTCCGGCTTCAGCTTGGCTAGGAAGTCATTGGGCTTTGCCCCAAGCTGGAAGATGGCGGCAATCTCGCCGTTCTTCATCCTCTCGATCGCCAAAGTATGATTGAGGTAGACCGGCTCAACCTTGATGCCTAGACGCTCGAAGATCATCGGCCCCGTGACGCTTGGACCCGATCCCTTGATATGGAATCCCACCTTCTTGCCTGCCAGATCCTGCAGGCTGTTAATGCCCGAGCGCGCCAAGACGTAAAATTCGGTATTGTGCATTTGTGATATGTAATTGATCCGCTGTTCGACGTTCCTCGCCTCGCCGGATTTCTTGTAAAAGTCGAATACGTCGGCGTGGGTAATCGCGATGTCGAGCCCCTTCATGTAGAGAAGATCAGAAATATTTTCGGCCGCTCCATATGTGACGATCGGCAGGATGCGGAGATTGTCGCCGTCATCGAGAGCCTTGCTGAGTTCGGATGCAAAGCGGATGAAACTGCCCTCAAGCTGGCCAGCGGCGATGGTAACGGTCCAACTGTTGACGAGAGCGACCTTCGTCTCTTCGCCGCTGACCGTGGCTGTCGGCGTGCTGCGGGTCTGGGCATCGGCCGGCTTCCCTCCGACGACCAGGACGGGAAACAGCGAGACGAGTAAGCCAAGCAACTGATATCGGGACGCAAGCACGGTTCACTCCCCACCTTTCGGCCAATGCCGCTTGAAAAACTATCGTGACCGGCGGTGGTCCGCCGCTTCCCGGTTCACTCAGATCGCCGCGTTAGCCTCGCCATCCGCTCCGGCGCCACGGTCGAGCCGAGCTCCTTTGCCCTCTCGTACCACGCGTGAGCCAGTGCGACGTCTGGCGTGATTCCTCCCTTTGCGGCCAACTTCTCGAGCACCAAGGGGTCATAGGTTTCTGCGAGAGCGAAGGCGGCCATCGCCTCGCCCGCTTCGGCTGCAGGTTGGAACATCAACCGGGCCGCACCGATATTTCCATTTGCCATGAACTCCAGGCCCTTCTTCATCAGCAAGGCGATTTGGGCCACATCCAGGTATCGCTGCGAAGACGCGGCCGACACCACGACGCTCTTGCCCGACCACTCTAGCTGCAAGTTCCCGCGATCCGCGACGGTCTCGTCGGCAAGCCGTAACTCCAGCGTCAGATGCATGACGCCGACGAAGCCGCGCGGCGGCGTGACCATTGTGTTACTGAAATCCTTGGCCGACACTCGCCATCTATCCGGACCGACCTGTGTGCCAGCCGACAGCATCGATCCGGGTGCAAGCCCGCCGATCACCACGTCGACCTCGGAACCGGCGCCTACAGTCGAGATGGGTAAGCGCGCGGGCTCGTTGGCCAGCCATGGGCGCGCCACATTGATCGTCAGCTGCGGCAGCGCTGCTTGCGGTCGCGGGGGATCGCGTGAATCTTGCCTGCTGGGTTGCGGCACGAATGATCCCGGTGGGGAGGCTGCCGGTGTCGATGCGTGCTGCGCTGCGCCTACTGTCGGGGCCAGATCCGCACGATCAGAGGACGGCGGGCCGCCCGGGGTGGTGGAGCTCCACAGGTATCCAACGGCGCCTGCCGCCGCCACTGCAATGACGCCGATGAGCTGCCCCTTCGCGCCAAATACGCGGACGGTCGACTTGGGCAGCGGCGGCTTTGGAATCTGGTCAGGCGTCCGGGCAAGCTGGACGTGCAACTCCGCGATCGCAATGTCGCCTCCAAACCCATGCTTTCTCTTCCGCCTCCATGGCGGTTCTGTTGGTTCAGCAGTTGGTTCAACTCTTGGGGGCGCGCTATTGAAATTCCGATCCGGCTTCGGCTGTCGCGCCCTTTTCGGCGCATATTTCAATGGCCCATCATTCGACGGCCCATCATTTAACGGGCCAGGGTCATCGGGCTCTCGAGCTGCCGCACTCATGATCCCCTCAACGCCACGCTACGCTACGTTTTATGCTCGCCCTGAGACTTGGCTCGCCTTGAGAGCTTGGCTCGCCTTGAGACCGATCTCGTCCTGTCCATCCGCTGGTGTTTAAACACCAAAGGTTGAAGCATTGGCGTGCAACAACTTCACAATACATCGCGCGATTGTATGACTGGATTATGGTCATCCCTTGCAATCGTTATGGTCTTCTCGGAATCGTATTGCCGCTTTAGCCACATTCGGACGCCGGGTCAGAGCGCCCTATTGCGATTTCACGGGCCGCGTACCGCTGCTCGAGCAAAGATCCGCAATCGCGACTCTCAACAAAACCAAATAGACTTACGTGCAGTCGCTGAGGTGAGTTTCTGAGAGATGGCGCTGGCCGCTGCCGCCCGCGGCCTGAAATTTCCCGCGTTCGCGTTGAACCGAAACCTGCTGCCGCGGTACTAATCCGACGGTTCCGGCTCCTCGCGAGCGCGGGAATGTCCGCTTTGGTCGCAGGCCAAAGAGCTCGCGGCGGGCGGATTTCTTCGCTATCTGAACAATGACCCCTCACCAGGATGGAGGCCGCAATGGCCACTGCCAGTGCCAATGTCGCAGTCAACAATGGCGTGAACGTCGACGCATTGATCGCCGCCCGCGAGGCGCTGACAAATGCGCCCCAGGCGGCGCAGTTCAAGTGGCGCGCGTCGTGCGAATGGAAGAACGGCACCCACAGTCATTCGACGGTCGAAGGCTTTTTCGGCCTCGGCGAAGAGCAGCGCCGCAAGACCACCTTCAAGTTCGATGCCGACCACCCCGAGGTCTTTGCGTCCGAGGACAAGGGCGCGACCCCGGTTGAATACGTCCTGGTCGGGCTCGCGAGCTGCCTGACGGCGGGCATCGCCGCCATCGCCCAGCACCGCAATATCCAGCTGCGCTCGGTCAAGGCGACGGTCGAAGGCAACATGGACATCCAGGGCATCCTCGGCATCGACCACGATGTGCGCAACGGCTTCGGCGGCATTCGCGTCACCTACAAGATCGATGCCGACGCCAAGCGCGAGGACATCGAGGCCCTGGTCGCGCAATCGCAGAAGCGCTCGGCGGTTTTCGACATCGTGACCAATCCGACCAACGTCACCGTCGAGGTGGTGTAGCCACGCGCCGAACTCCGTTCGTCCCCGCGCAAGCGGCGACCCAGGGGCCAAATGCGCCGCGGAAAGACTGGGTCCCCACTTTCGTGGGGACGAACGAAGAGTCCAACTCGCCGCCACACATAACGAACGACTCGCATGCGCAGCGTCACAACCATCATCATCGGCGCCGGCCACGCCGGTCTTGCGATGAGTCGGTGCCTCACCGAGCGCTCGATCGATCATCTCATCCTCGAGCGCGGCGAGGTCGCCCACTCGTGGCGCACCGAGCGCTGGGATTCACTGCGGCTGCTCACGCCCAACTGGCAGAGCCGGCTGCCGGGCTTCGGCTACGCCGGCAACGATCCCGACGGCTACCGGACGATCCCCGAGGTCATCCGCTTCATCGAGGACTATGCCGAGGCGATCACGGCCCCGGTGCGCACTGACACGACCGTGACATCGGTGCGCGACACCGACGCCGGCTACCTGGTGCGCACGCAGCGCGGCGACTGGCAATGCCGCGCGCTGGTGCTCGCCTCGGGGGCGTGCAACATCGCCAGCGTGCCCGCCTTTGCCGATCAGCTGCCACCGTCGATTGCCACCTTGACCGCCCAGCGGTACCGCAATCCCGGCCAGCTCGCCGACGGCGGCGTGCTGGTGGTGGGCGCCTCCGCGAGCGGCACCCAGATCGCCCATGAGATCCAGCGTTCCGGCCGCCCAGTCATTCTCGCGGTCGGCGAGCACATCCGCGCGCCGCGCATATACCGCGGCAGGGACCTCGAATGGTGGATGGATGCGGCGGGCGTGCTCGACGAGCGTTACGACGCGATCGACATCGAGCGCGCGCGCCGCGTGCCGTCGCTGCAGCTCGCCGGCACGCCCGACCGCTCGACGCTCGATCTCAATGCGCTGACCGACCTCGGCGTGACGCTGGTGGGGCGCTTTGCCGGTATCGCCGGCAGCAAGGCCCAGTTCGCCGGCTCGCTGCGCAACATGTGCGCGATGTCCGATCTCAAGATGAACCGCCTGCTCGACACCATCGACGCCTTCGCGCGCGACAATGGCCTCGATGCGACCGTCGCGCCGGCGCATCGCCTGCCGCCGACCCGCGTGCCCGAGTCACCGCCGCTGATGCTCGACCTCGCCGCGCGTGGCATCAGGACGATCATCTGGGCGACCGGCTACCGCCCTGACTACTCATGGCTCGAGCTTCCCGTGCTCGATCGCAAGGGGATGGTCCGCCACGACGGCGGCGTCACGGCCTCGCCTGGCCTCTACCTGATGGGCGTGCCGTTCATGCGACGCCGCAAATCCACACTGATCGATGGCGCCGGCGACGACGCGCGTGAGCTCTCAGCCCATCTCGCCTCCTACCTCGACGGCCGTGTGTCGAAGATCGTGGCGTGAGGTAGGCTATACCTGACGCATGGCGCGGCTTGGCAGCCGGCCTCGACATCCCGCTGTTGCGACGCTGTTTGGTCGCGATCGGCCCGAAAGCGGACTCGTTATGCTCGCTGTGAGTCTTGTCGATGCTGACCCTAAGCGGCCCAATGTGGAATGACTTCGGCAGCTCCTACGAGCAGCGCCATTCAACGGTACGCCCCCACTGGTGATGCGCGAGCGTATCGCAGAGCGCTCGCATAGGGCACTTGTGCAACGTCCGCTATTCCGCCGCTTTCGGAGCATAGGCGGACGTAAAAATTGGTCGTTGCCGGAGAGGACTCAATCTCTGGTAGGCTTCCTGAAATGGAGGACTGTTTGCCGGTTCCTCGGAGGGAGAGCGTGGCAGAGACCGCCACTCTTGACGAGATTGTGCAGCGGGCGGAACGGGCGCGCAGGCGGCGCAACCGCTTCTGGAGTGCGCCCATCGGTGTGTTCCTGCTGCTCGCGTTCGCCGCCACCGCCAGCGCGGTCTACTTGCGACATCAGCTCAGAACCAACGAGGCGTTCCTCAACGCGACCCTCAAGCGGGCGACTGAGATCGTTGATGAGGCCGTCGCGTTGGCCGAAAGGTGCAACGTCCCGCGCACCGCCACGTTGGCGGTGCTTGCCAGGGCCGATGGCCTGTTCGTCGACATGGCACTGTACGGGCAGCCGACGCCGGAGTTGCGCTATCGGGTGGCCCAGATGCTCATCCGGTTCGCGCGCAACTATGCGATCCTCGGCGACACCAACGAGCAGCTCGCACGCGAGACCGAGGCGTATGGTCTGCTGGCCGGGCTCGCGGCTGAGAAACCGGATGACACTACTTATCAGCGCGACCTCGCGGTGTCGCACTACAGGATCGGCCGGGTGCTAGAGGCCCAGGACAAGCTTGACGCGGCGCTGGCGAGTTATCGGGCGGGCCTCGCGATCTATGAGCGACTTTCCGCCATCGAACCCAGCAACGCTCGTTGGCAGCGTGGCTTGGCCATCGGCTACGGCAACGGGGCGTCGGTCTATCGAGCCATAGGCAAACTCGCCGAAGCCTTGGCCGAGTTGCGCAAGGGACGGCAGATCATTGCCGCAACTGTCGAGATGGCGCCGGGCGACGCGTATTCGAAAGAAGGCCTCGTATGGTTCGATGAGCAGATCGCCGCGCTGCAACGGCAGATGCAATCGGCCCGGCAGTAAGCGCGTTCAGATGAAACAGGCATTTTTTTTGGAGCGGGCGCTGAGCGCGGCCGGGCATCCCACTGCCGCGCACTGAGCAAGACGTGTCCGATCAAACGATCTGGTCGCCAACAAAACTCATGTACGTCCGTCGGTCATCTGGTCCAAACAGAATGACATCAAATTTTTCAGGCGTGCCGCCCTCCATCCCTGGCGAGCCGACCGGCATACGCGGAACCGCAAGCCCCACCGCATTCGGCTTTTCAGCGAGAAGCCGCTTGAGCGCCGCCGCGGGAACGTGGCCCTCGAGGACATAACCTGCGATCTGCGCAGTATGACAGGAGGCCAGCTCAGGTGGCACGCCAAGCCGCCTTTTCACCGCGTCGAAATTCGTCGTCTCTCCCGTTTTCACGGTGAAGCCGGCCTGTTGCATATGCCTGACCCAACCGACGCAGCATCCGCATTGAGGGTGTTTATGGACG
>Ga0066903_100005547_pt1 | contig 10975 bp, 4 predicted proteins | sample PanSoiMetaGPlot1_FD_67491 | JGI IMG/M metagenome (GOLD analysis project Ga0066903, IMG submission 67491) | Tropical forest soil microbial communities from Panama analyzed to predict greenhouse gas emissions - Panama Soil - Plot 1 (version 2) | ecosystem: Environmental > Terrestrial > Soil >...
CGTCGTCGGCAGCGTCGCCTACGGCGTGCTGCTGAAACCGCTGCCGTGGGCCGACGCGCCGCGCCTCGTCCGGCTGTACGAGACGCGCGAGGGCAGCACGCGCCGGTTCCGGCCGATGATGACCAACGCGAGCTATCGCGCCTGGCGCGAGCACGCGACGACGGTCGATGCGCTCGGGGCGTGGTCGGCGGAGCGGGTGGCGATGCCGGGCTACGCCGGGGCGCCGCGGATGTCGATCGCGGAGGTCACGCCGACGCTCTTCCCGATGCTGCAGGCGACGCCGGCGCTCGGCCGCACGTTCGTCCCTGGCGACGACGAACCCGGACGCGCCTCGATCGCGATCATTTCTCATGGCCTCTGGACGCAGCGCTACGGCAGCCGCGCCGACGTCATCGGCCAGACGGTCCGGTTCGACACCACCACGTACACGATCGTCGGCGTCATGCCGCAGAGCTTCGCGTTTCCCGATCGCGAGACGGCGGCGTGGATTCCGTTCTACGTCGAGCCCGTGACCGCGCCCGGCCGCGACGGCTTCTCGATCTCGATGTTCCAGGCGATTGGCCGCCTGCGTCCCGGCGTCACGGCCGAACAGGCGGCCGCTGAAGGCACCGCGCGCGGCCGCACCGTCGGCAACATCGGCGTCGTCGCGATGGCGGTCTTCGGCAGCGACGGTCCGGCGATCGTCAGCGCCGTGCCGATGCTCGACGCGCTGACCGGCGACGTGAAGCCGGCGCTCCTGATCCTGCTTGCGGCCGTCGCACTGCTGCTCGTCACGGCGACGGCGAACGTGGCGAGCCTGCAGCTCGCGCGCGCGTCGAGCCGCCGCCGCGAGCTGGCGATCCGTTCGGCGCTCGGCGCCGCGCGTGCGCGCCTCGTGCGGCAGACGCTCGTCGAAAACCTCCTGCTCGGGCTGCTCGGCGGCGCGGCGGGCCTGTTCCTCGCGGCGATCATGCATCGCGCGCTTCCCTCGCTCCTCCCCGCCGGCTTCCCGCGCGTCGAAGACGTCGCGTTCGGCTGGCAGATCCAGGCATTCACGGTGGCGGTCGCGCTCGCCGCGGGCATCGGCTGCGGACTGCTGCCCGCGCTGCAGATCGGCCGCCACGATCTCGTGCCGGCGCTCACCGAAGACTCGAGGGCGCCCGCGGGCGGAGGCCTGCGTACGCGAACGGCGCGCGTGCGCGCGCTGATCATGACGGCGCAGGTGGCGATCGCGTGCGTGCTCCTCGTCGGCGCGCTGCTGCTGACGCGCAGTTTCGTCCGGCTGCTCGACGCGAATCTCGGATACGACGCGTCGAACGTCCTCACCGCGCGCCTCGTGCTCGCCGACGGCGAGTACACGCCGGAGCGGCGGCTCGCGATCCTCGACGACGTCCGGCAGCGGCTCGCGGCGGTGCCGGGCGTCACGCAGGCCGCGTTCTCGAACAGCATCCCGTTCACCGGCGGCGAAGCGCTCTCGTCGTTCCCGCTGAAGCGGCGCGACGGCAGCTCGATCCAGGTGCAGTCGGGCATGCGGCAGGTCAGTCCGGGCTACTTCGCGGCGATGGGCCAGCGCGTGCTCGAAGGACGCGGGTTCACGGCGCAGGACGTCGACGCCCCCGGCGCATCCGTCATCGTCAACCGGGAGTTCTCGCGGAAGTACCTGGACGGCAAAGCGCTCGGCTGGATGATCCCCGGGCGGCGGCCGGTGCCGGCGGGATCGACGCCGCAGGACCTGCCCATCGTCGGCGTGGTGGAAGACACCGTCCGGCGCGACGTGACCGACACGCCGCAACCCGAGATCTACTACACGCCGTCACATGCGCTCGATGCCACGTCGATGCAGAAGATCCTTGCGAGCGATCTCAACGTCGTCGTCAAGACCTCGGTGGATCCGCGCGAGGTCGTTGCGTCGCTGCGCTCGATCGTCTCCGCCGCGGCGCCGGCGGCGCCGCTCGAGTCGGTGATGACGATGCGGGATCGCGTGGCCGGCAGCCTGTCGCGTCCGCGGCTCTACGCGGTGCTGCTCGGCACGTTCGCGGGCTTCGCGCTCGCGATCGCGGGCGTGGGCCTTTTCGGCGTGCTGTCGTACTCGGTGGCGCTGCGCACGCGCGAAATCGGCGTGCGCGCCGCACTGGGCGCGCAGCCCCGCGACATCGTCCGCCTCGTCGTCCGGCAGGCCGCGGCAATCGCCGGCGCCGGTCTCGCGGCGGGCCTCGTCGCGTCGTTCTGGATGACGACGGCGCTAGGCACGTTCCTCTACGGGGTGACGCCGCACGATTTTCTGACATTCGCCGCTGTCGCCGTGACGCTCCTGGTGACGTCCGTGCTCGCGAGCATCGTTCCAGCTCGCCGGGCGGCTACAGTTGACCCCGTCAGGGTCTTACGCAGCTGACCGGGCGTGTCAACTCCATAACGCCTCAACTCCCAATTCCCAACGAACGCCCAACTCACAACTGCCAAAACGCCCAAGGTAAGAAGGCCAAGTTTCAAACTTCACTTCTTGGCTTGGGGTTTTGGGAGTTCCGTCTTGCGTCCTTGATTGGACGTTGGGCGTTGTGGCGTTGTGGAATTGACGGGGCGGCCGTTCAGCGCTCAGCGAAGCGCGCGCTGAATGGCCGCCTCTGCTAACGGCCCCATGATGGCGTAGCCGGCCGCGTTCGGGTGCAGGTCGTCGCGGGTCAGCTCTGACTTCATCACACCGGTCGAGTCGAGCATCGGCGTGAAGTAGTCGAGATACACGTGGCCGTTCTCGGCGGCGTATTTCTGGATCCACTCGTTGATGGCGCGGATCCGCGCCATCGGACGCGTCGTGGTCTGCGGCACGCCGCTCGGCGGCGGATGGTAGCCGCTCGTCGGCGTGATGCTCGCCAGCACGACCTTGATGCCGTGCGCCTTCGCGAGCTCGGCCATCGACGCGAGGTTGCGCTCGACGTCCTCGTCGGTCATCGGGCCGGTGTTGCCGGCGATGTCGTTCGTGCCGGCAAGAATCACCACGACCTTCGGTTTCAGATCGATCACGTCGGGACGGAAGCGCACGAGCATCTGCGGCGTCGTCTGGCCGCTGATGCCGCGATCGACGTACGGCTTGGACGCGACGAAGAAGCCGAAGCTCTCCCCCTGCCAGATGTCGGTAATCGAATCGCCCATGAACACGACGCGCGATTCGCCCGGCTTCGGCGCCGCGAGCGCGCGGTTCGCTTCGCGGTAACGCGCGAGCAACGGCCAGTCGCGGAGCCGCACGTCGTTGCCGATCAGCCGGTTGAGGACGGCCGCGGTTTCGGCGCAATCGGTCGGCGGCGGCGGGCAACTGTTCTGCGGCGGCGGATTCTGTGCCGTCAGGGCTGTCAGCGTCAGGGCGGCGGCGATCGTGCGCGTCATTTCCAATCCCTCCGAATTAGCCGGGCGAGTATTCTGTGAAGAATCGGTGTCAAAGGCGACGCCGATTATAGGACAGCTAAACCTATTAGAGACTGGGGGCGTATCTCCAACGGACATCCATGCCGACGTTCCCCATGTCTCGGACCACACTCGGGTTTGCTGCGAGCCTGCTGGCACTGACGGCCTCGATGGCGCCCCTCGACGCGCGTCAGGCGGCCGGCGCGGGCGCCTGCCGGATCAGCGGACACGCGACGAGCGGCACGACGCCGCTGCCGGGCGTGTCGGTGACGATCAGAATCGCGGATGCGCTCAGAGGCGCGACCTCGACCGACACCGACGGCGGCTACGCGATGAACCTGCCGGCCGGACAGTACACGCTCACGGCCGAGCTCACGGGATTCACACGCGTCGAGCGGCCGCTCGCCGTCGGCGGCGGCTCGTCCCCCTCCGCTGACGCGACGGCGGACAAGTGCGCTCAGACGATCGACCTCGCGCTGGCGCTCGCGCCGAGACAGCCGATCGCGCCGGCGCCTCTCTCGTCTTCGTCGCGCGCCGGCCAGCAGATGGTCGCGCCGGCCGGAGGACGCGGCGCGCAGGCCAACGGCCGCGGCGGACGCGGCGCCGCCGGGTTCGAGACCGTCCAGGTGCAGGCGCAGACGGATCAGCCGAGCGGCGCGGCGGCCGAGCGCGAGACGGACGACTCGGCTGCCCGTCTGCTGCTGCCCGCCGGCTTTTCGACCGAGGCGCCGACCGATGCGATCGCGATCAGCGGCAACAGCGCGAGCATCGATCGCGGCATGATGGACGATCGCCTGGCGGCCATCGGCCGCGGCGTGTTCGATCCCGCGAGCGGTGAGTTCGGGCCGGGCTTCGGCGATCAGGGACGCGGCGGGTTCGGTGGTCCGGGCGGATTCGGTCCCGGCGGTTTCGGCGGACCCGGTGGATTCGGCGGACGCGGCGGGCCCGATGGCGGCGGCCGCGGCGGTCCAGGCGGACCCGGCGGACCCGGCGGTCCCGGCGGGCGCGGCGGATTCTTTCTCGGCGGACGCGGCGGCCAGCAGCGCACGTACAACGCCACGGCGAACTACACCTTCGGCGGTTCGAAGCTCGACTCCGCGCCGTATCAGCTTCGGCCGGAATCGCTCGTGACCGACGCGCCGTACACGAAGCAGACCTTCGGCGGCACGGTCGGCGGTCCGGTCAAGATCAAGGGCATTTACGACGGCACGCGGAAAACGAATTTCACGCTGACCTACAACGGCAACCACGGCAGCAACCTGTTCGATCAGTACGCGACGGTGCCGACCGCCGCGATCCGCGCGGGCGACTTCTCGGCAGCGTCGGTGCCCGTCATCGATCCCACGACCGGACAGCCCTTTCCGAACAACCAGATTCCCGCGTCGCGTCTCGATCCGTCGGCGGTGGCGCTGCTCCGTTTCATTCCCCTCCCGAACCTGCCGGGGCTGACGCGCAACTTCCACAACGTGAGCACGACGCAGTCGTCGGCCGACAACATCAGCCTTCGCGTCACCCACAACTTCACGCCGGCGGCCGCCGGCGGACGCGGAGGCGGCGGACGCGGCGGCGGCTTCGGCGGCGGCGGGCAGCGCGGCGGCGCGCGCGGCGGCCGCGGCGCGCAGCAGCTGGGCACCGCCGTCAACATGACGGCGCAATTCCAGTACCGGCGCGGCGAGAACCAGACGCAGAACGTGCTGCCGGCGCTCGGCGGTACCGGCACGAACACGAGCCTTGCGGTCCCCGTCTCGTTCAACATCCGCCACAAGCGGACGATGCACACGGTGAACGTGAACTATTCGTCCACCTCGGCGAAGACGCTGAATCACTACGCCGGCGTCACCGACGTCGCGGGCACCGCGGGCATTGCCGGCGTCTCAACCGAGCCGCTCAACTGGGGCGTCCCGTCGCTGTCGTTCTCGGGGTTCACGAGCGTGCGCGATCTCACGCCCTCGCGGCGGTCCGACCAGCGGCTCGCGCTCGCGTACAGCTGGATGCGGCCGATGAAGACGCACCAGGTGCGCCTGGGCGGCGACTACCGTTTCGACCGGACCGAAAGCCAGAGCGACGCGAACGCGGAAGGCACGTTCGTCTTCACGGGCTTCTACGCGGCGGGCGGATCGACGATCGCGCCGCACGCGGGACTCGACTTCGCCGACTACCTGCTCGGGCTCGCTCAGCAGGCGTCGGTGCAGTACGGTCCCGGCAACATCCGGATGACGGGCCGGTCGATGAGCCTCTACGCGCAGGACGACTGGCGCAAGAGCTCGAAGCTGACGCTCAACATGGGCGTACGCTACGAGCTGTTGTGGCCCTTCGTCGAACGCAACGGCCACATGGTGAACCTCGACGTGCCGCCGGACTTCACCGCGGCGGTCCCCGTGATCTCGGGCGGCACCGGCCCGTTCACCGGACCGTTCCCCGCGGGCCTGCTGCGGACCGACATCAACAACGTCGCGCCGCGCGTCGGCGCGGCGTGGCGGATCAAGCCGGGAACGATCCTCCGCGGCGGCTACGGCATCAGCTTCAACTCGGGATCGTACGCCGGCATGGCGCGGCAGCTCGCCGTCCAGCCGCCGTTCTCGACGAGCGACAACGTCCTCGCGACCGCGGCCGCGCCGCTCGCGCTCAGCAACGCGTTCATCACCGCCGTCACGGGCGTCGCCAACACCTACGGCGCCGACAAGGACTACGACCTCGGGCGCGTGCAGACCTGGAACGCGGATCTGTCGCGCGACCTGAACCAGAACTGGAACGTCGGCGCGGGCTACACGCGTACCACCGGGTCGTCGCTCGACGTCGTCCGCGCGCCCAACCGCGGGCCGTCGGGCCTGCGCATCCCCGACGTCCAGCCGTTCCTGTGGCAGACGTCCGAAGGCGAGTCGGTGCTGAACGCCGGCACGTTCCGGCTGCAGCGGCGGATGGTGAAGGGAATCGGCGGCAACGTGAGCTATACGCTGGCGACGTCGCGCGACGATGCGTCGAACATCGGCGGCGGGGGCACACAGGTCGCGCAGAACGATCAGGATCTGCAGGCGGAGTGGGGACCCTCGAGCTTCGCCCGGCGCCACATGGTGAACGCGAATCTCATTTTCGAGCTGCCGTTCGGGCCCAGCAAGAAGTGGCTGAGCAACGGCGGCACGGCGGCGGCGATCTTCGGCCACTGGCGCGGCGGGCTGGATCTGGTCGTGCAGTCCGGCACGCCGCTCACGGCGCGCGTGCAGGGAGCCGCCAACGACGTCGCGCGCGGCAGCAACGGATCGCTGCGAGCCGACTACCTCGGCGGCCCGATCACGATCGCGGGTCCGACGATCGATCGCTTCTTCAACACCGCGGCGTTCGCGGTGCCGGCGCCGGGCACGTTCGGGAGCGCGCCGCGCAACTCGATCCTCGGCCCGGGCAGCCGCCTGCTGAACATGCAGTTCTCGCGGGATCTCACGCTGCCGCACAATCGCGGCATCACGCTGCAGGTGACGGCGACGAACCTGCTCAACACCGTCAACTACACGCGCGTCGACACGGTCGTCAACTCGCCGACGTTCGGCTACGTGCTGGGCGTCGCGCCGATGCGCTCGGCGCTGATCAACCTCCGGTTCAGACTATGAAGCTGCGCCTGCCAGTCTCCGTTGCTGCGATGTTGCTGTTTGCAACGCCTGTCACGCACGCGGTTCGTGACGGCCGCGACAATCAGCAGGGCCAGCCGAAGAAGCCGGTGTTCCGGGGCAACACGCAGATCATCTCGGTCGACGTGATCGTGCGTGACGGCTCCGGCGCCGTCGTCAAGAACCTGACGCAGGACGACTTCGAGATCCTCGAGGACGGCAAGCCGCAGCAGATCCGCAGCTTCGCGTTCGAGGAGATCACCGACAAGCCGCGGGAGGGGGTCGCCACCGCGGAACTGCTCGCCGGTGCGCAGGCGCGGCTGTCGGACGACACGAAACACGCGCAGCCCGCGGCGCCTCCGCCCACCGCGGCGCCGGCGGAGAGCGACACGCCGAAGCCGATGACGTCCGACGAGCTCGCGGGGCGGCGGCTGATCGTGCTGCTGTTCGACATCGCGTCGATGCAGCCCGAAGACGTGCAGCGCGCCGTCGACGCCGCGACGAAGTACGTGAACGAGAAGATGAGCCCGGCCGACATGGTGGCGGTCGCGACGATCTCGTCGCAGCTCGACGTGCTGACCGATTTCACCGCGGACAGGACGAAGGTCGGCGGCGCCCTCTCCACGCTCGGATATAAGGAGGGCACCGCGACCCCGCCGCCCACGGCCGATACCGTCGCGACCGACGAGCAGACGGCCGCCGACCAGGACACGACGACGGCCGACACGACCGAGATGGACATGTTCAACAACGACATCCGCCTGAAAGCTTTGCGGGCGCTGTCGGAAACGCTCGCGCCGATCGAGCAGAAGAAGTCCATCCTCTATTTCAGCGCCGGCATGCAGCGGAGCGGCGAAGACAACCAGGTCGAGCTGCGCTCGGCGATCAATGCCGCCGTCCGCGCGCACGTGGCGATCTACGCGGTCGACACGCGGGGGCTGCAGGCGGTCGTCCCCGGCGGCGACGCGACGCGCGCCAGCGGACGCGGCACCGATCTCTTCTCGGGACGCGGCGTCTCGCAGCAGTACTCGCAGATGAACGCGTCGCAGGACACGCTCGCCTCGCTCGCGTCCGACACGGGCGGCAAGGCGTTCATGGACTCGAACGACTTCGGCGAGGCGTTCGCGCGCGTGCAGCGCGACATGTCGGCGTACTACCTGCTGGGCTACTCCACCGACAATTTCGCAAAGGACGGCCGGTTCCGCCGCATCCGCGTGCGGCTGAAGAAGCAACTGCCCGGCGCGCGCGTCGAGGCGCGCAACGGGTATTACGCCGACCGCGATTTCGCCCACACGGCGCGCGGCGATCGTCAGACGCAGATGCAGGAACAGCTCTTCTCAGCAGTGTCGGCGACCGACCTGCCCGTACTCGTCAACGCCGGCTTCTTCCGGCTCGCCGCCGATCGCTACTACGTGCCGATCTCGGTCGCCGTGCCCGGCTCCGCCGTCCCACCGCCGGCTGAGAAGGACAAGGACAAGCTCGAGCTCGACGTCCTCGGCGTCGTCATGGACGAACAGGGCCGCCCTGTCGGACGCATCGCCGAGACGATGAAGCTGCCGGCGGGATCGATCGGCACGCTCACCGCGAAGCAGATCCTCTATCAGTCGGCCGTCACGCTGCCGCCTGGGCGATTCTCGGTGAAGGTCGTCGTGCGCGAGAACGTCAGCGGCCTCATGGGCTCGTTCGAGGCGCCGGTCGTGGTGCCGGAGTTGAAGCAGGCGCCGCTCAAAGTCAGCTCAGTGGTGTTGAGCACCCAGGTCCAGCCCGCGCGCGAGAAGTCGGACAATCCGCTCGTCCGCAACGGCGAGCAGATCGTCCCGAACCTCACGCACATCGTCGGCAAGGATCAGAAGATGTACTTCTACTACGAGGTGTACGATCCCGCCTCGGCCGACAACGCCCCCGACGTGCGCACGAGCCTCGCGTTCTATCGCGGCAAGGTGAAGGTATTCGAAACGCCGGTCGTGGAGCGCTCGGCGATCGACGCGCCGTCACGGAAGGCCGCCGTGTTTCAGCTCGAAGTCCCCGCCGGTTCGCTCCCCCCCGGCTTCTACACCTGCCAGATCAACGTGATCGATTCGGTGGCGTCGAAATTCGCGTTCCCGCGGCTGGTGTTCCTGTTGCGGTAATTGCCCCGCGGGACCTCGATGTCGCAATTCCTGCGATCTTCGAGCGATCCCCGTGTTGACTCGTTCCGGAACGAGTTCGGTTCTGGCACGAAAGTCGTGCCAGAACATCTCGCGTCGCCCCGAAGAACACGCATGCGTTGTTAAGACGACGACGAATGCCGATGGCCGGTTCCGCATCGCCGGATCCGCGAGGGTTCAGAATGACGTCGAGGGCGACACCGGCACGATTCGATCGATCCACTGCGTGACGCGCGCCCAGATCTCTTCGCCGTTCAGCGAGTGGTTGTGGCGTGCGCCGGGTACCAGAATCAGTTCCGACGGCGACGTGAGCGCGGCACGCACACGCTCGGAATGCGCCGGCGGCGTGCTGACGTCGGCCATGCCGTGGATCAGCAGCACCGGCACCGTGATGCGCGCCGCCGCGCGAACTGGACTCACGTCGTCGACGTGAAAGTTCGCCTCCGCCTCCGCCAGCGCGAACGCGCGATCGATCGCGCCATGCGTGTAGACGAACGGCGCGCGCTCGGTCGCAATCGTACGCAGATCTGAAAACGTCTCGGCCGCCACCACCGTTTTCACGCGCGGATCATCGGCGGCCTCCTGCAGCGCGATGGCGGCGCCGAGCGACGTGCCGATGAGAACCACAGGGCCGCCCGGCAACGTGTCGATCACGCGATGAAGGTCGTCTTTCTCGTAGAAGCCGTACGTGCAGATGTCGCCGCCCGATTCGCCGTGCGCCCGGCCGTCGTAGGCGACGACGCGGAAGCCGCGTGGCAGGAAGCGGTCGACGATGCCGAGCGCGTTGGTGCGGTTGTCGGCGATGCCGTGCAGATAGACGATCGTGCCGCGCACCGGACCGGTTGGCGTACAGGTCCAGCCGCGCAGCGCGACGCCTCCCGCGCCGGTGAACGCGCTCGCCGCGCATCCGGCGGGCGGCGCGTGTGTGACGGCGCGGCGCCCTGGATGGAGCAGCCCGCCCGCGCCGATCGCGGGCAGCTGGGTCCAGACCAGCACTGACGCAATCGTGATCACGCTCAGGACGCCGATGCCGATCTTCCGCTTCATGCCGTCTCAGTATCCATTACGAGCGCGCCGGACGTGAAGGTCCCGCGGGATGGGCGCCCCCTGTCCTTCTCAATGACGTTGCGCAGGTGCGATACAGTCGGGCGGTCACGGGTCTCCCCGTTCGCCGCACGCATATGCCCAAGCGCTCTTCAGTTGCCCTGACCCTGATCCTGCTCGCCACCGTCACCGCGCTCGTCGCCGCCAGCCAGCGTGCGCGAACGGCGCAGTCCGCGTCGCTCGAGCCTCCGGGACGCGACGAGCAGGCGCGCATCGACGGCGACGCCGCGACGCTGATCAACGGACGCCGGGTCACTCCCGCGGGACGCGTGATCCGCACGCAGTCGTACGGCTGGGGACTGGCCGTGAGCCGCGACGGCCGCCGCGCGGCGCTGGTGCACAAGGACGCGGTCGAGCTGATCGATCTCGCGCCGCCCTACGCCGTGCGGCGCATCCCGCCGTACGGTTCGGGCGATCATCCCGAGCTCGGGAGCGGCGGCTACATGGGCGCGGCGTTCTCGCCGGACGGCCACCGTTTCTATTACGGCAGCGCCGACGACGGCGAGATCCTCGAGCTCGACGTCGCGTCAGGATCCGTCAGGCGGCGCTTCAGGCTCGACGACGGCACGTATCGCGACAGCTTCGCCGGCGATCTCGCGGTCAGCGTCGACGGCCGGCAGATCTTCGTCGTCGATCAGTTCAACTACCGGATGGCGGCGATCGAGATCGCGTCGGGCCGCGTGACGCGCAGCGTGCGCGTCGGCCGCAATCCATTCGCGATCGCACTGGGCCCGGACGCCGGAACGGCGT
>Ga0066903_100005548_pt1 | contig 10974 bp, 6 predicted proteins | sample PanSoiMetaGPlot1_FD_67491 | JGI IMG/M metagenome (GOLD analysis project Ga0066903, IMG submission 67491) | Tropical forest soil microbial communities from Panama analyzed to predict greenhouse gas emissions - Panama Soil - Plot 1 (version 2) | ecosystem: Environmental > Terrestrial > Soil >...
GTTTGAATGGATCCGTCGTCGCGATTCGCTCTGGCATAACGAACGTGCACGGGGAGTTGTTCTTGCCGAGTGCGAACAGCAGTTTCGGATAAGGTTTCTTGAGCACCCAGCGGAACGTGCGGTCGTCGACGGTTGTGAGCTCATTCTGAAGTGCTTTGATCATGAGACCCATGGGATCGCGCGCCGACCACCGGGTGAGGCTCGCCACGACGTCTTTGGCAAGCACCGGCTCGCCGTCGTGGAACCTAAGCTCCGGACGCAGACGAAACGTCCAGATCAGCCCATCCTCGGACTGCTCCTCGGCCTCCACCATTTGCCGCTGCGGGTTGAGCGTCGCGTCCACACCGTAGAGCGTGTCCCATACCAACGCGGCGGCGTTGCGCACCACATACTGGGTGCCCCAAATCGGATCGAAATTGGCGAGGTTCGCCTGCGGCACAAACCGCAACGCGCGCGTTGCCGCTCCCGCGGACAAAGCAGGGGTCGACAGCGAGCCGGTGACGGCGGCGCCGGCGGCTGTTTTCAAGAATGTTCTACGATCCATGACTTTTCCCATTCGCTGAGCCGGAGCATTTTCGAGGGAAGCGGTCGCTCAAGCATGATCTCCTGTTCCAAGGCATCTTAGCATCCGGCGCGGGAGGCAGACCACGAAGCCAATCAGCCCTTGGGCCGTGGCCATTAAATTAATACGCCAGCGCCGGCATTCCGGGGCGCTCGGCCGAACGACGGTGACCGGCCCCCCTGGGGTGGGTGCTTCGCGCGCCGATGCCATGTCGCCCGCGGGTGCGCGCGGAAGTTGGGACAAGGCGAGAACGCCGCCGATCGATGTGCGGGTTTGTGACGAAGCCGACCCCCACCGTGTCGAAGCTCACCGGAGATCGAGCGTAACCCCGGCCGGTTTCGCTTGACCGGAGCCTGAGACGCCGAAAGCCCACCGGCGTGTCCCAACGGTATGTGAACGATCCAATAACAGTTCCCATACGAACGTCGAGAGAGCAGTAAATCGGCCGTAACGGCCGACAGTTATTGTGCTGGGGTGGTCAAATACCGAGTGCGGACGAACGATGCAGACTGACGACGGCATGACATGGCCCTTTCAACGTTCAAAAGTCATCGAGGCGTGGTGCTGGTCGGACCTGAGGTCTGCTGATCGGGCGGACAACTTGAGCGGACGAGAGCGTTTCGCTGAGTTTCGTATTTCACTAGAGGCCCGCGCGCAGCCTCGTACTCGGCGCAACCCGGCCGTGATGACCGCTGCAACTCCCGAGGCGCGATCCTGTTGGGGGCGCCCGTGTCAATCAGTCTGAGCACCGGCTCTGTCGTCGCCAAGGCAGGGCAACAGATCAGCCTGTCGTCTCTGGTCACCGTCACATCAGGGAACAACCCAGCTTATTTGGTTGTGTCGTTGCTCGACCGCAACGAATACACCGTGTCCAGCAACGGCAATACCGGGACGCTCTCAGGGGACGGCAAGACCGCGCACTTCAGCAGCATCGCGGGCGACAGCAACACCATCGGGGTGGTCTTCACTTACAACGCCTCGACCGGTCAGTACACCAATGCCGCCTACGGCAACTTGGCGAACTTGACCTACACGGCATCGACCAACACCAACGACAACACATCGATTTCAATCTTTGCCACCAACAACGCCAGCATTGCCACTCAATACGCCAACAATCCCTACGCACTCGACCAATATGCGGCGTCCTCTTATGTCGGCAGCGTTTCGGTTGTAACCCAGCCCTCCTTTGTTGGCCCGGTTCCGAGCCAGGCGACGCCAGATTCGATCTGCAGCACCGCGCTGAGCTTCGTCGGCAAGGCCTGGAACAACGAGGGCTGCTGGGTGCTGGCGTCCAACATCTCGGCCGAGGCCGGAGCTTCGCTGCCGATCACCAGCACCATGCTCGGCACCCCGGGGCTTGCGAGCGGCGAGTGGATTGTGGCCTACAACGGGCCCGCCGGTCAGACTGGCAATTGGCAGTCGCAGATCACGGCCGGCGAGATGGTCGTGTTCGAAACCTCGGCAACGTCCGGCCACATCACCACGGTGGTCTCCGGCTCCGGCAGCTCGGCCATGCTGGTCGACAACATCACCTACGTCAACGGCAGCGGCGGGATCGTCAATTCCGCCAATGACGGCTCGGCCGCCGACGTCGTGATCGCGGCCCCGCACTTGGCAAGCCAGGAATGGGCGCAGGCGGTGGCCGGATCCGTCGTGGTCTATGAGCTCGACTGTCCGATCATCAACATCAAGACGCCGGTGAGTTCCCTCGCCGCGAGAGGAAGCGAAGCGCTGGCGCCGCAGTTCAGCGCTATCAACCCCGTGGCGAGCCAGGCCATCACGCAGTACCAATTTTACGACACCGCCGTCTCCGACAGTTTCCTGGTCGGGAGCACCAATCTTAGTGCCCATTCTGCCGCGACCGCGATCACGGTCAGCGCCGCTTCGTTGGCCGCCACTGACCTACTCGCTGGCGCCACCACCGGAACCGACACTATCGAGGTTCGCGCCTACAACGGCAGCTACTGGGGCGATTGGCAGTCGCTGCAGGTAAACGTAACGCCCGGCGCGGCTGCCCCAACTGTGACCGCGCAGACGCCGAGCCAGACCTGGCAGCAGGGCCACGCAGTGAGCTTCACGCTCAGCCCCAACACCTTTACCGATCCTCAGCAAGAGGCCCTGACCTATACGGCGACGCTGGCAAACGGCCAAGCACTGCCCTCTTGGCTCAAGTTCAATGCGACAACCCGCACCTTCAGCGGCACCGTTCCGGCGCTGACCAATGGACTAAGCATCAAGCTCACCGCCACCGACACCAGTGGGCTTTCCGCCTCGGAAACCTTCGCGGTCTCGACGCCAGCGTCGGCGCCAGTTCTCTCCGTGCAGACGCCGAACCAGACCTGGAACCAGGGACTGGCGGTGAGCTTCACGTTCGCCGCCAACACCTTCACGGATCCCCAGCAAGAGGCCTTGACCTACACGGCGACGCTGGCCAATGGCCAAACACTGCCCTCTTGGCTCAAGTTCAATGCGACAACCCGCACCTTCAGCGGCACCGTTCCGGCGCTGACCAACGGACTAAGCATCAAGCTCACCGCCACCGACGCCAGCGGGCTTTCCGCGGCGGAGACCTTCGCCGTCGCCACGCCAGCTTCAGCGCCGGTCGTGTCCGCGCAGACGCCGAACCAGACCTGGAAACAGGGACAGGCGGTGAGCTTCACGCTCGCGGCCAACACCTTCACGGATCCGCAGCAGGAAACCCTGACCTATGCGGCGACCCTCTCGAACGGCCAGGCCTTGCCGTCCTGGCTGAAGTTCAACGCCACGACGCGGGCGTTCACCGGCACTGTTCCGGCGCTGACCAACGGACTAAGCATCAAGGTCACCGCCTCCGACGCGAGCGGACTTTCCGCATCGGAGACCTTCGCCGTCTCCACGCCAGCTTCAGCGCCGGTCGTGTCCGCGCAGACATCGGCTCAGACCTGGAAACAGGGACAGGCGGTGAACGTCACACTCGCAGCCAACACCTTCACGGATCCTCAGCAAGAGGCCCTGACCTACACGGCGACGCTGGCCAATGGCCAAACGCTCCCCTCCTGGCTCACGTTCAATGCGACCACCCGCACCTTCAGCGGCACCGTGCCGGCCCTGACCAACGGGTTGAGCATCAAGGTCACCGCGACTGACACCAGCGGGCTTTCCGGCTCGGAAACCTTCACGGTGTCAACGCCGGCTTCAGCGCCGATCGTGTCCGCAGCAACACCAGCCCAGACCTGGCAGCAAGGCCAGGCGGTGAGCTTCACACTTGCTGCCAACACCTTCACGGATCCCCAGCGAGAGGCCTTGACCTACACGGCGACGCTGTCGAACGGCCAAGCGCTACCGTCTTGGCTCAAGTTTACCGCAGCGACGCAGACGTTTAGTGGCACGGTTCCGACCGGCGCCACCGCCTTGAACCTCAAGGTGACGGCGACCGACACCAGCGGGCTTTCCGCCTCGGAGACCTTCGCAGCATCGATCACCGCCGCCGCGTCGCATTTCACCAATGCCGTCTCGTCGTTGGGTTCAGGCGCGACGGCTGCGGTGACAGCTCTTGCGCCGCCGCCACAGACTCAGAGCGCCCACCTCGCAACACCCTTGGCCTGAGATGGCGCCGATAACAGCTCACTCGGATGGCGCGTGGGCACTGGCACTTGCGTTGCAAGTGCTTGGAATCCCCGCAGACCCCGATCGGATCCGGCATGACAGCGGCAAGTCCGCTGCACTTTGCGAGGCCGAGCTAGTACGGGCAGCCCGAAGATTCCCAGTGAAAGTCAGGGCAGTCGACGCATCGATCCGCCGCCTGGCAAGGCTGCCATTGCCGTCCCTGGCCGAACTTCACAGTGGTGGCTATGTGGTGGTCGGCAAGGTCATCGAAGATCGATTGCTGCTGCAGGGACAGCAGGACGCTCGGCCGAAAACCCTGACGCTCGATGCCTTCGAGCGCGAGTGGACCGGGCGTCTCATTCTCATCACCCGGCGTGCCCCCCTCTCCGACCTGACACGGCGCTTCGACCTCACCTGGTTTTGGGGCGCCGTTCACAAATATCGTGGCGTTCTCGGCGAAGTCCTGCTGGCGTCATTCGTCATCCAATTGTTTGGACTGGCAACGCCGCTGATCTTTCAGAATGTGATCGACAAGGTACTCGTGCATCGCGGCCTTTCGACCCTGGAAGTGCTCGTCGCCGGTCTCGCCCTTATCTCCATTTTCGAGGTCACTCTCTCGGCGCTACGAACGTACCTGTTTTCGCATACCAGTAATCGCATCGATGTCGAGCTGGGTGCCAGGGTGTTCCATCACCTGCTTTGGCTTCCGCTGAGCTATTTCGCCAGCCGCCGTGTCGGCGACTCCGTCGCGCGCGTGCGCGAGCTGGAAACCATCCGCCAGTTCCTAACCAGCTCGTCGATCACCCTGGTGCTCGACCTCTGCTTTGCGGTGGCCTTTGTTGGCGTCATGTTTGCGTACAGCCCCCTGTTGGCCTGGGTGGTGGTGGGCGGGCTGCCGCTCTATGCGCTGCTCTCCGTGGGCGTCACACCCGCCTTCCGCACGCGGCTCGAGGAAAAGTTCCGGCGCGGGGCCGAAAACCAGGCGTTCCTGGTCGAGAGCATCACCGGCATTGAGACCGTCAAGGCCATGGCAGTCGAGCCATTAATGCAGCGTCAATGGGAAGAACAGCTGGCCGCCTATGTGAGCGCCTCGTTCCGGGCCGCGCAGGTTGGCAATATCGCCACCCAGGCAACCACCCTTCTGAGCAAGGCCACCACAGTGATCACCCTGTTTCTTGGCGCAGGGCTTGTCATCAGAAATCAGCTTTCCGTCGGCGAGCTCGTGGCCTTCAACATGCTGGCTGCGCAGGTGAGCGCGCCGGTGCTCCGCCTCGCCCAGGTATGGCAGGACTTCCACCAGGTGCGAATTGCGGTTGCGCGCCTCGGCGACATTCTCAACACACCGCCCGAGCCGCGCTCAGCCGCCCACCAGGCCGGCGCTGCAACGCTTGCAGGCGACATCGCGTTCGAGCGCGTATCCTTTCGCTACGGTCCAGACTCCCAGCCCGTCCTGCGGGACATTACCCTGAAGATCTCGGCCGGACAGGTGGTCGGCATTGTCGGTCCATCGGGCTCCGGGAAGAGTACCATTGCCAAGCTCGTTCAACGGCTCCACTTGCCGGATTCCGGCCGTGTTCTGGTTGACGGCTTCGACACGGCTCTGGTCGACCCCGCCTGGTTGCGTCGGCAGATCGGCGTGGTGCTGCAGGAGAGCATCCTGTTCAACCGGACCGTCCGCGAAAACATCGCGCTCATCGACCCCGCAATCGCGCTCGAACAGGTCGTGACGGCCGCTCGCTTGGCGGGCGCGCACGAATTCATCATGAGGATGCCGCACGGCTACGACACACCGATCGGCGAGCGCGGCATCTCGTTGTCTGGCGGTCAACGTCAACGCCTCGCAATTGCGCGGGCGCTTCTGGCCAATCCACGGATTCTCATCTTCGATGAGGCGACCTCCGCGCTCGACTACGAGTCTGAAAGCATGATTCAGGCGAACATGCGTGAGATCGTACGCGGACGGACCGTCATCATTATCGCGCATCGGCTGTCAACGGTTCGAAACGCCGATCGCATCCTGACAATTGACGAAGGGGCGATTGTCGAGGATGGGCCGCATGAGCAGCTGGTCAGCGACAACGGTCGGTATGCGAATCTTTACCGCATCCAATCGGCGGCGCGATGAGGGGTCTGAGCCCGCCGATGCAGCGAAAATATACCGCATTGCGCCTGGTCCACGTCGACTCGCGACGGCGGAGGGAGGAATCCGAGTTCCTACCAGCCGCGCTCGAGATCTTGGAAACGCCACCTTCGCCTGCCGGCCGCACATTGGTCTTAACCCTCTGTCTCATTGCCGTCATCGCGGTGGTGTGGGCGTGCTTCAGCCATCTCGACATCGTCGCGGTCGCGCCCGGCAAGATTATCGCGCACATGCGTACCAAGCTGGTACAACCGTTCGAGACCTCAACGGTTCGCGCCATCTTGGTTGGTCCGGGTCAAAAAGTCCGCGCGGGTGACGCCTTGATTGAGCTTGATCCCACGGCCGCCATTGCCGAGCGGGAAAAGGCCCGCCAGGATCTTGATGCCGCGCGCCTCGATCAGGCACGGCTCGAGGCGTTTCTTGACGGAGCAGCAGCGCCGGTGGCGGATCTCGAGGGCGTCGACCCTGCTGAGGTGCGGCGCGCCCAGGCGCATCTGACGGCACAGCGCGCGGAACGCGACGCCAAGTTGGCGACCATCGTTCACGAACGGGCACAACGGGTCGCGGAACGGCAGGCCCTGCAGCAAACGCTCGCCAAACTTGAGCAGGTGCTGCCACTGGTCGCCCAACGCGCGGACATCAGGCGGCTCGCGGCCGCAACTCAGTTCGGTTCCCGCCTCTTGAGCCTGGAAACTCAGCAGCAGCTTGTTGAAACCCAGTCGGAACTCGATATCGACCACAGTAAGATCGTCTCACTCGACGCGGCCATCGAGGGGCTCGACCAGAAACTCGCGGGCGCTAATGCCGAGATCATGACCACGGCTCTGACCGATCTCGGCCACGCCAGAGAGCAGGCGCGCCGTGCCGCCGAAGCCCTTGCCAAGGCGAACCACCGGGTCGAGTTGCAGACGTTGCGGTCGCCGATCGACGGCTCGGTCCAGCAGCTGCAGGTCACCACCGTCGGCAGCGTCGTGACCCCAGCACAACAGCTACTTTCCGTTGTGCCCGACCAGGATCGTCTCGAGGTCGACGCGGTGCTGGAAAATCGCGACGTGGGCTTCGTGGCGGCCGGCCAGCCCGTGGAGCTCAAGATCGACACCTATCCGTTCACCCGATACGGACTCGCTAAGGGGACGGTGCTGAGCGTCGACCGCGACGCGGAAGCGACCCCAATCAATCAGGCCGTACAGGGAACGTTGCGCGCCGCCGATGGCATCGACAATGTCGAATTGAGCGAGCGCCTGCGCTACACGGTCCACATTGCGCTTGAGCCGGGCTCACTCAACGTCGACGGCCGTCCCGCGGCGTTATTGCCCGGCATGTCTGTGAAGGCCGAGATTCTCACCGGCGAGCGCCGGATCATCGAATATCTGCTCGCGCCGCTCACCCTCTATGCTCACGACAGCATGAAGGAGCGCTAGCGCGGCCGCGGAGACGGCCGCGGGTTGGTTGAGCGTCGTCGTCGCGTGAAACCAGTAGACGCCCGGCAGCGATCGCAATCAGCTGTGGGTGCGCCGTTTGTGCCGCCGTGCTTCGAGGCGGAACGCGTATCGCCATGAGAACGGCATGAGAGGGACGCGCGCGCCTGCACCAAATAACAGGACTCGCACTGCTTCATGTGCAATTGACAGCGCCCGACGCATAATGGTCTATTACGCTCCCGTAAGATGAGCGAAATCGAGGTCCGAGCGGGGGTTGCGAGATTGTCTTCACCCCGCCGCAGCAGTGCAACGCGATGACCTACACGATGATTAGCGCTCAGCCATGGCAGCTCTCTTGCCAGGGACTGCGATGTTGGTTGCCGCCAGGCATCGGCGATCTCCGGCATTCGTCCCCCGATGGGGGTCGCACGCATGGGTCGGCATCGACGGCGCCGAACCGGTTGGCCGAATGTTGCCCCACGCGGGCGACCCGCTCTAGGTCTTGGCCGCAAACAACGGCCATAATGGCCGCCAGCGCAGGCACGGGTTCTTCGCATTCTTAGGTCGCCCATGAACTTGTACTGATGAAACCGGCCGCTTTCGCATACCTGCAGCCTCGCAGCCGCGCCGAGGCGATCGCGGCACTCGCTTCCTACGGCGGCGAGGCAAAGCTTCTTGCCGGCGGGCAGAGCCTTGTCCCACTCCTTAACTTCCGCTTGCTGCGCCCCGGCGCGCTCATAGATATCAATCGCGTTTCCGGGCTTGACCATGTGGACTGGCGCGCAGACACGGGCCTGCGGATCGGTGCGCTCACGCGGCACCACGCGCTCGAACTGTCCCCCATCGTCGCCCGGCATTTTCCCGTCGTTTCCGCTGCCATGGCTCATGTCGCCCACCTCGCCATCCGCAACCGTGGCACCATCGGCGGGAGCCTGGCGCACGCCGATCCGGCCGCCGAACTGGCGATGCTCGCGCTGCTTTTGGACGCAGAGATCGTGAGCGAGAGCCAGCGTGGCGCGCGCGTGCTTCCCGCCAAAGCCTTCCTCCTCGGCGCGCTCCTCACCGCGCTCGCCGACGACGAGATGATCACCGAGGTCAGATTTCCGCCGCTACCGCCCGGCAGCGGGTGGGACTTCAAGGAATTCGCGCTGCGCACCGGCGATTTTGCCATTGCGGCCGTTGGGGTCATCCTGGCCGTGCACGACGGCCGGGTGACGCAGGCTCGGCTCGCGCTTATGGGGGTCGGGGAAACCGCGGTGCGCGCCAGCGAGGCGGAAGCGCTTCTGCTCGGCGAACGCTATCGACCGCCTCTCGTCAGCGCCGCAGCCGCCAGTGCGCGCGCGGCCATTTCCCCGCACTCCGACTTGCGGGCGTCCGCCGATTATCGCCGGCACCTTGCGGGCGTGCTCGTCGAGCGGGCCTTGGCGGCCGCGTTTGCGCGCGCCCAACGGGAGGCGACATGAGCGCGCTCTATGCCGTCGCGATCGCAGTCAACGGCGTGACCTACGAGTGCACCGTGGAATCGCGCCTGCTGCTCGCTGACTTCCTCCGTCACACGCTGGGTCTGACCGGCACACATATCGGGTGTGAGCACGGGGTTTGTGGTGCCTGCACCGTCATGCTCGACGGCGACAGCGTTCGTTCATGCCTGATGTTTGCCGTGCAGGCAAACGGATGCCGCGTCGAAACCGTCGAGAGTCTAGGTAGCACTGATAGGCTCTCGCCACTGCAGGAGGCATTCCGTGAGCATCACGCTTTGCAGTGCGGTTTCTGCACCCCAGGCATGTTGATGACCTGCATCGACGCGCTGAAGAAATATCCGCTAACGACAGACGACGAGATTCGCGAAGTGCTCTCCGGCAATCTTTGCCGCTGCACCGGCTACGAACACATCGTCAAAGCGATCAAGGCGGTACGCGACCGGTCGCGTGGAGACCCACAATGAAAATGCACGCGCTGTCCGGTGGTCGACTGCAGATGAAGCGGCGCACCTATTTTCCTGACGCGCCACGCGACGAGACGGTAGACCTGCCGGTCATGAGCTTTCTCATTCGCCATCGTCAGGCAAATGTGCTGTTCGATACCGGCTGTCATCCTTCCGCGCTCCAAGAGCCTGCGGCGCGCTGGGGAGAACTTGCGAAGCTGATAAAACCGATCTGCGACCCGGATGATAATCTAATCTCCAGCCTGCGATCCATCGGAGTGACGCCTGGAGACGTCGACGTCGTTATCTGCTCGCACCTGCATCCGGACCATTGCGGCTGCAATGCGTTCTTCACGCGCGCAACCGTGATGTGCCATGCGCGCGAGCTCGAGGCGGCGCGGGCACCCAGGGCAGAGGAAGCCGGCTACCTGGCGAGCGACTGGGATCACCCGCAGACATTCGATGTCCTTGAGGGGACGCGGGATTTGTTCGGCGACAGCAGGGTGGTGATTGTTCCCCTGCCCGGCCACACACCCGGCTCGATCGGCACGCTGGTCATGTTGGAGCGTTCCGGGGCCTTCTTGCTGGCTTCCGACGCAGTCAGCATAAGGGCAACGCTCGACCGCGATGTCGTGCCGCGAAATACCTGGAATGCCGACCTTCTGCGGAACTCGTTTGCCGAGATTCGGCGCATCGAAGCCGGTGGTGCGACCGTGATCTGCGGACATGATATGGAGCAGTGGCAGGCGATCGCATCGGGTCCCATGGAGTGGCAATAGGTCGTGCGTTAGCCCACGGCCGCGGCGATCGGTATCCCCGGGGCACTTGGGTTGCATCGCAGCCAGGACCAAATGAGGCGATCCTGACCACTCATATCCTGACCACTCATATTGTGGACGGTCCATGGTCACGATCATTTCTCGGGGGGCGCCGCCTGTGGCCGGACTTTCAGTTTGGCCGGGTGAGAGGCGCGCTCGATATCGGTGACGGAGAGGTTGAGCGTCCGTTTCGCCTGCTCGAGCAACTCGGGATCAATCGGCCGCGCCTCGAGCGATACACCCTTACCCAACCGATCAGCTAAGATGCGAAGCGCCGCGATGCGCGCATAGGGCTTGTTATTCGCGGGAATGAGGTGCCACGGCGCGTGTTTTGTCGCCGTTTCCGCCATCATGTCTTCAATCGCCTTCTCGTAATCCGGTCGGCGCGCGCGATTGCGGAAATCCTCATAGGACAGTTTCCAGCGTTTCAATGGGTCGATAAGGCGATCGCGGAAGCGATGAACCTGCTCATCGGCAGTGATGTGCAGGAAAAGCTTGACGAGGCGGATTCCCGAGTCGAT
>Ga0066903_100005549_pt1 | contig 10973 bp, 11 predicted proteins | sample PanSoiMetaGPlot1_FD_67491 | JGI IMG/M metagenome (GOLD analysis project Ga0066903, IMG submission 67491) | Tropical forest soil microbial communities from Panama analyzed to predict greenhouse gas emissions - Panama Soil - Plot 1 (version 2) | ecosystem: Environmental > Terrestrial > Soil >...
GCTGCGTTGGGACTCGCTATTGCTCGAACAATTGCCCTTATAAGGTACGGCGGTTCAACTTCCTGCTGTTCCAGGATTGGACGACGCCACAGTTGAAGATGATGCGTAATCCCGATGTAAGCGTGCGCAGCCGCGGAGTGATGGAGAAGTGTACTTACTGCGTGCAGCGTATCAATCAGGCAAGAATCGATTCGGAACGCGAGAACAAGCTGGTTGGCGACGAGTTGCAGACGGCTTGCGAGCAAGCATGTCCGGCAGATGCGATCAAGTTTGGGAACATCAACGATCCGGCGAGCGCCGTCTCAAAGCTGAAGAGTCAGTCCCGCAATTACTCATTGCTGGCAGATTTGAATACAAGGCCACGAACCACGTATTTGGCGGTCGTTGGCAATCCCAATCCCGAACTGGAATCGTGATGGAGCACAGGTAGGTATGGACGAGGAAAGAGTGGCAATGGACAAGCCGGCGCCGGTGATCGAACCGGGGCACACGTTTGCCACGGTTACGGACAAGATCAGCTCGATTGTTCTGACCCGCCCGACATCGGTTGGATGGCTGATCGGGTTCGGCATCGCGTTCATGCTCACCATGATGTTGCTGTTCGCCATCAGTTATCTGTTTGTGAAGGGTGTGGGCATATGGGGCGTGAACATCCCGATTGGCTGGGGATTCGCCATTGTCAACTTCGTCTGGTGGATTGGTATCGGCCACGCGGGAACTCTTATCTCGGCCATTCTTCTGTTGTTGCGGCAGTCGTGGCGTAACTCCATCAACCGTTTTGCGGAAGCCATGACGCTGTTCGCAGTCTCATGCGCGGGCTTATTTCCGGTGCTGCACCTTGGACGCCCGTGGCTCGCGTACTGGCTGTTTCCCTATCCCAACACTATGAACTACTGGCCGCAATTCCGCAGCCCGCTGGTGTGGGACGTTTTCGCCGTGTCGACTTACTTCACGATTTCGCTGTTGTTCTGGTTCATTGGATTGCTGCCTGACCTGGCTACTCTGCGCGACCGCTCTGAGAATCGCATCGCGAAAATCATCTATGGAATGCTGGCCATGGGATGGCGCGGTTCGGCTCGGCACTGGGCACGCTACGAAACGGCATACTTGCTGCTTGCAGGTCTGGCGACACCCTTGGTGCTTTCAGTACACACGGTAGTCAGCTTTGACTTTGCCATTGGCGTCGTGCCGGGCTGGCACACAGCAATCTTTCCTCCTTATTTCGTCGCCGGCGCGATCTATTCGGGATTCGCAATGGTGCTCATGCTTGCGATCCCCATCCGCAAGATTTACGGCCTGGAGGACTTCATCACCGAGCGCCACCTGAACAATTCGGCGATGGTGATGCTTGCGACTGGCTTGATTGTCGCTTACGGATACGGCATAGAAGCCTTCATGAACTGGTACAGCGGCAACCGGTACGATGCTTTCCTTTTGTGGAATCGTTTACACGGGCCGTATTCGTTCTTCTATTACATGTTGTTGTTCTGCAATATCGGACTTCCGCAGGTGTTGTGGATCAAGCGGCTGAGAACGAATCCTGTCTGGCTTTTCTTTGTGTCATTCGACATTCTCGTCGGCATGTGGCTGGAACGTTTCATCATTGTCGTTGTCAGTCTGCATCGCGACTTCCTGAACTCCTCCTGGGGAATGTATTACCCCACGCGGTGGGACTGGATGACTTATGTCGGAACGATTGGAATGTTTCTGGCAGCGATGTTCCTGTTCCTGCGAATTCTGCCCATGATTTCAATTTACGAGATGCGCATACTGCTACCTGAGGCAGAGGTGGAAGCGGAATGAAGCGACAGCGCATTTACGGGCTGATGGCGGAATTCGATTCGCCGACAACGCTGGTAGCCGCGGCGCACAAGACGCACGCCGCGGGATACAAAAAGATTGATGCGTATAGTCCGATTCCGATCGAGGAACTGGCAGAGGCGATCGGATTTCACCACAATGGCGTGCCGCTGGTCGTTCTCGTTGGAGGCATTCTCGGCTGTGTGTCAGGTTACGCCATGCAATGGTGGATCCACACGGTGAGTTATCCATTGAACATCGGGGGACGCCCGCTAAATTCCTGGCCTGCATTCATCGTTGTCACTTTCGAGATGACAATCCTGTTCGCAGGACTCGCGGCCGTGTTTGGGATGTTGGCGTTGAATGGGCTTCCGATGCCTTATCACCCCGTATTCAACGTGCCGCGATTCGCCTTCGCGTCGAAGGATCGTTTTTTCCTGATTATTTTTTCGTCAGATCCGATGTACAGCAATACAGAAACGCGGGCCTTCCTGGAGACCCTGCAGCCCAGATCGATTTCGGAGGTTCCCGGCTAAATGCGGAACCTTCAAAAAATCTCAACGCTGTTACTGCTGGGTGTGCTGGCGGGTTGTCGCCAAGATATGCACGATCAGCCGCGCTTCAAGCCGCTGGCGCAGAGTGATTTTTTCCCTGATCTGCGTTCGGCTCGCGCTCCCGTGGAGGGTACAGTTGCTCGCGGCGATCTGCGAGAGGACACCTATTTTTACACCGGAAAAATTGGGCCCAATCCGGGCGACTACATGCCATTTTCGGTGACCAAAGAGGCGCTGGCGCGTGGACAGGAGCGCTTCAATATTTATTGCGCTCCATGTCATTCGCGCGTGGGCGACGGGAACGGAATGATCGTGCAGCGAGGCTTTCGACATCCGCCCTCTTATATGACGGAACGTTTGCGCAAAGCGCCTCTCGGATACATTTTCGATGTAATCACGAACGGATTCGGCGCCATGCCTGACTACTCGTCGCAGATTTCGCCGAAGGATCGCTGGGAGATTGTGGCGTACGTTCGCGCATTACAACTGAGCCAGTACGCGACGACGGCGGACGTTCCATCTGGACAGGCGGTGCCCTCGCAGGCGCCGGTATTCCGCGGCGAACCGGGTTCGGGAGCTACCAAGCCAGAGTTGGAGATGCCAAGCGCTAAGGCCGAAGGAGAGCAGCCGAGATGAACGCGGCGCAAGTGCAAATCGACCTGACACCACCTCCGATCGTGACGGTGATGCAGAGGCGTTCGTTCATCGCCGGTGGTATCGCTGCGGTGATCGCGGTGCTTGGTGCTCTGATTCTTCACCAATGGCAGCAGTTCTTCCGCGCATATCTGATCGGCTTTCTTGCGTGCCAGGGGATCTGCCTGGGATCGATGGCTGTTTTGATGCTGCGGCATCTGACAAAGGGCGGATGGGGCATGGTGATTCGACGTCAACTGGGCGCTGCCATGCGAACCATTCCCTACCTCACTCTGCTCTTTGTTCCGATATTGCTTGGGTTGTCGCATCTCTACATATGGACGCAGCCGCTGGAGTCGATTCACGACAAGAAACTGCACGAACACCTGGAGCTGGTTGCAACGTCGTACATGACCGTGAAGGGTTTCATCATCCGAGCCGTGATTTATTTCGCGATCTGGAACCTGATCTCGTTTTTACTGAGTAAGTGGTCGCGCGAGCAGGACAGCCCAACTTCACCCAGCAATTCGAAAAAGTTCAAGGCTTTGAGCGGGCCGGGAATCATTCTGTACGCCTTCACGATTTCCTTTGCTGGAATCGATTGGATCATGTCGCTCGACCCGACGTGGAGCTCGACGATGTTCGGGTTACTCATCCTGATCGGCGAGCTGATGATAGCGTTGGCTTTTGCCATCGTCGTGGAGCGCATTCTGTACCGCTACAAACCAATGTCAGAGCTGCTGAAACCTGATCATGTTCACGACCATGGCAAGCTGATGCTGACGTTCATCATGGTGTGGGCGTATTTCTCATTCTCGCAGTGGCTCATCCTGTGGGCGGGCAATATTCCGGAAGAGATTACGTGGTACATACGGCGACTGAACGGTGGGTGGCAATTTGTGGGATTGTTCCTGGTCATCTTTCAGTTTGTGGTGCCGTTCGTAATCTTGCTATCGCGGTCATTCAAGCGGGACATCACGCGCCTGGTGTGGCTAGCGGCCTGGGTCATCATCATGAGATTTGTCGATCTTCTCTGGCTGATTGAACCGAATTTCTCGACGAGCCTGACCGTGACGTGGCTCGACATTGTGGTTCCGGTCGCAATTACCGGACTTTGGATGGGGGTGTTTTTCCGAAATCTCGGGTCCCTTCCGCTGGTACCGGCTTACGACGTCGACGCTAACGAGGTTTTGGAAGTTGCGCATGAGTGAAGAGCTAATCAGGCACGGCGAGCACGAGGAAGCGGAATTTGAGCGGGAGGATCTGAGTCCCAGATCTGTAATCTCGTTTTTCGTGGGATTGGCAGTTGCAGGCATCCTCATCTATTTCGTGCTTACGGGCATTTACAAGTTGCTGAATGCCTACGAGGCCCGCAATCAGCCGCAACAGAATCCATTGATCAAAGCGCGAGAGGCGGACACCAGGACGGTGACAAGCGGGGACGTGCAGCAGTTTCCGGAGCCTCGCCTGGAATCGAACGAGCGCACAGAACTAAATGACTATCGTCTTCGTGAAGAGCAGACGTTGAATAGTTACGGGTGGGTCGACCAAAAAGCTGGAATCGTCCACATCCCGATTGACCATGCCATGGAACTGATCGCGGAACGCGGGCTTCCGACCCGTCTGCAAGCTGGAACGGTACCGCCATCAACAGTAAATATGGCACGAGAGGCGGCGGCAAAGGCAGACCGCAGCCAGAAGGCTCCGGCGAAACAGCCGAAGCAGTAAAGGAAGGAATGCGGTGCTTCGTAAGGAGAGTTCGATTACGCTGAAGATCCTGCTGGCTGGCTTAATCATCGCCGCCATCGCAATACCAGCGTGGAGTCAGGGCATGGTGAACGGCAGCATGTCGCCGCCGGCGAATATGCGTCCTCCTGGACTGCAGAATGTCGGGATTGAACAGCACCTTGACGAACAGATTCCGGCAGACCTTGCGTTTCGCGATGAAAGCGGGAAAACAGTTCGGCTTGGCGAATATTTCGGAAGTAAACCGCTCATCTTGAACCTGGTTTATTACCAATGCCCGATGCTATGCGGTGAGGTTTTATCAGGCCTCGAGAGCGCTTTAAGGGTCTTAAAGTTTGACGTGGGTAAAGAGTTCGACGTTCTGACCGTCAGTTTCGATCCGCGCGAGACTCCCGCAATGGCGACGGTAAAGAAGGCGGAGTTCCTCAAGCGCTATGGACGGACCGGAGCGGAACAAGGCTGGCACTTTCTGACCGGATCGCAGGAATCCATCGATGCCCTAACGAAGGCAGCGGGGTTTCAATACCAGTTCAATAAGGATTCTGGGCAGTTCGCCCATGCGACAGCGATCATGATCCTGACGCCGGACGGCCGGATCTCGCAGTACTACTACGGAGTGGATTTCGCACCCAAGGACTTGCGGCTTGGCTTGATCCAGGCGTCGAACAACAAGATTGGCAATGTTGTGGATCAGGTGCTGCTGTACTGCTACCACTACGATCCGCAGACCGGCAAGTATGGAGCGGTGATTACGCGCGTCCTGCGCTTGTCAGCCGTCGCGACGATGTTGTGCATTGGAATTTTGATTGCGGTGATGTCCGCGCGCGGACCGAATCGCAAGGGAGCAGGTCAGGCCGCCTAACTATGTTCAACAATTTTCCACTTTGGCCAACGAATGCTTCGACCATTGCAGGTGATGTCGACGCGCTCTTCATTTTCTTGTTGGTCGTCACTGGCCTGGTAAGTATTGCCATTTTTATCTTGATTTTGTTTTTTGCAGCGAAATATCGCCGGCGCCCCGGCATCGAAGCAGAACAAGTGGAAGGGTCTACACCCCTGGAAATCACGTGGTCAATCATCCCGCTCGGCGTGTTCCTTGTGATCTTTGCCTGGGGAGCCATCATTTATTTTCATGAGCGGACACCCGCCAAGGGCGCGACAGACGTGTATGTCGTGGCCAAGCAATGGATGTGGAAGCTGCAGCACGAGGGTGGACAACGGGAAATCAATGAGCTGCATATTCCCGTCGGCCGTGATGTCCGCATGATCATGACATCGCAGGACGTGATTCATAGCTTTTACGTTCCTGCTTTCCGCATCAAGCAGGACGTTCTACCCGGTCGCTACAGCTATACATGGTTCCATGCCACCAAAGCCGGCACATATCACCTGTTCTGCGCGGAATATTGCGGCACTCAGCATTCCGGAATGATTGGCCAGGTTGTGGTAATGGAGCCTTCACAATACGAATCGTGGCTCAGCGGTGGAACAACGAGCGGATCGCTGGCGCAAAACGGTGAAGCCCTATTTCAGCAACTGGGATGTACTACGTGTCATCGCTCCGACGTTCAGGGACGAGGGCCGAACCTGATCGGATTATTCGGGAAGACGGTGGCACTGGAAGATGGGCGCACCGTAACGGCTGACGAGGATTACATTCGCGAGTCGATTTTGAATCCGGCGGCGAAGGTGGTGAGCGGATTCAAGCCCATCATGCCAACCTTCCAGAGCATTGTGAGTGAGGAACAAGTGAATCAACTGGTTGCGTACATCAAGTCGCTGAGCAAACCAGCCACAGGTGTGGCCGGCACTCCGACGATAGGTTCACCGCAAACGCAGCCGCAGAACCCGAAGGTGCAATAACCATGGCAACTGCCATAACAATTCCCGCGGAACGAGAGCACTACCTGAACAAAGAGCACGGCATCAGCTCATGGTTGCTGACGACCGACCATAAGCGGATCGCGCTGCTCTACCTACTGTCAATTACATTCTTCTTTTTTATTGGCGGATTCTTCGCGCTCTTGATTCGGCTCGAACTGCTGACACCGGCGGGCGACTTGGTGCAGGCTGACACCTACAACAAGCTGTTCTCTATGCACGGGCAGGTCATGGTGTTCTTCTTCCTGATCCCTTCGATTCCTGCTGTGCTGGGAAATTTCCTCGTCCCCCTCATGATAGGGGCGAAGGACCTTGCCTTCCCGAAGATCAACCTATTGAGTTGGTACTTGTATGTGATTGCGGGCATCATGATGCTCCACGCCATGATCACCGGTGGCGTGGACACTGGTTGGACCTTCTACACGCCACTGAGCACGGCATTCAGCAACACGCATGTGATTGAAGCCGGGCTCTCGATTTTTGTCGCCGGATTTTCGTCCATCTTCACTGGCTTGAATTTCGTGGTCACGATCCACCGCATGCGCGCCCCAGGTATGACATGGTCGCGGATGCCGCTCTTCATCTGGGCTCACTACGCGACAAGCATCATCCAATTGCTGGGCACTCCAGTGCTGGCAATCACGCTCGTACTGGTGGTACTGGAGCGAGCGTTCCACCTCTGCATCTTCGACTCGACCTGCGGTGGGGACCCGCTGCTCTTCCAGCACCTGTTCTGGTTCTACTCACATCCTGCCGTCTACATCATGATCCTGCCGTCGATGGGAGTGGTCACGGAGATCATCACTTGCTTCTCCCGAAAACGGGTTTTCGGTTACCACTTCATCGCTCTGGCGAGCATCTCGATTGCCGTATTCGGATTCCTTGTTTGGGCGCATCACATGTTCGTGGCGGGCATGTCGGTTTACGCTGCGCTCGCCTTTTCCCTACTGAGTTACTCGGTTGCGGTGCCTTCTGCTATCAAGGTGTTCAACTGGACCGCGACCATGTACAAGGGATCGATCAGTTATTCGACCCCGATGCTGTATGCTTTCGGATTCATCGGCCTTTTCACCATGGGCGGCATGACGGGGCTGTTTCTGGCCTCACTTGGAATTGATGTCCACGTCACAGACACCTACTTCGTGGTCGCGCACTTCCACTACATCATGGTGGGAGGAGCGGTGATGGGATACCTGGGTGGCATGCACTTCTGGTGGCCGAAGATTTCCGGCCGCATGTATCCAGAAGGATGGGGACGGCTGGCTGCGCTAATCGTGTTCATCGGATTCAACCTGACATTCTTCCCGCAATTCATTCTGGGATATCTGGGGATGCCTCGGCGTTACTGGCAGTATCCACCCGAGTTCCAGGTGTTGAATGTGCTCTCGACGGCAGGCTCGACGATTCTGGCAGTAGGTTACGTGTTGCCGATGGTGTACTTCTTGTGGTCGATGCGTTATGGGAAGATCGCCAGCGATAATCCTTGGGGCGCCGCTGGACTGGAATGGAAAACCTCTTCCCCGCCGACTACATTCAATTTCGATGAGACTCCGGTCGTGACCTGGGAAGCCTACAACTACGACGAAATTCCGACTCCCGAGGAGGTCGCCGTTGAGCGATAGTCCAGCGACCATGGAACACGGGCACAGCCCTGCTTTGCGGCATCATTTCGCCGACGTCGAACAGCAGCGCAATGCCGCATCGCTAGGCATGTGGCTATTCCTGGCGACGGAGATCATGTTTTTCGGCGGGATGTTTTGCGCCTACCTGATTTATCGCATCTCGTACTTCAACGAGTTCGCGGCTGGCAGCCAGTCTTTGCAGTTGAAAGTAGGAGCCGCGAATACTGTGGTTCTGATTTGCAGCAGTTTGACTGTCGCTCTTGGCGTGCGTGCCGCGCAAATGGGTAAGCGACGCCTACTCGTCGTGTTGCTTTTGTTAACCATGCTTTTCGGCCTTACGTTCCTCGGTGTTAAAGCATACGAATGGCATCGAGAATATGAAGAGCACCATGTTCCGGGCTTTGGCTTCGATGCGAAGAACCTTATCGAAGAGCATCCCAAGCTGGGAATCGATCCGCAGCACGCGCAGGTTTTCTACTCTCTCTATTTCGCGATGACCGGTATGCACGCCATCCACATGATTATCGGCGTGGGATTGTTTATCTGGCTCACGTTCATGGCCTGGCGGGGAGAGTATGGGCCTGAGTACTACACGCCAGTCGAGAACGCCGGGTTGTACTGGCACTTTGTCGACATTGTCTGGATCTACCTGTTCCCGCTGCTGTACCTGATCGATCGAAAACCATTAGGGTGAGCCATGTCTGAACATATTCTGTCTTCGAAACTGTATTACACAATCTGGATCATCCTGATGGTGCTGACTGTTGTGACTGCGTGGATCGCGACCGTCGACCTCGGGCCCTTCAACACCATCGTTGCCCTCGCGATCGCAACCGGCAAGGCGCTGATCGTGACGTTGTTCTTCATGCATGTGAAGTACACGAGTGAGAAGCTAACCAAGACGGTGATCGTCTCTGCCCTCTTCTTTTTCCTGGTGCTGCTTGCATTGAGCATGGCGGACTACGGTACCCGACACCTGATGTAAGAAGCAGGAACGGCAGTATTTCGCCTTCGCTTCGTTCCTCCTGTGGCTCATTAAGATTACATTCGTTAGCGGGGCCTATTGTCAGGCTGTCGCTGCATCCTGCCTGTCAATTGCGCTATACTCCGCCGTCAGGAAATCGAGGTGAATTCATGGCTTTTTGCAACTCTTGCGGAACCACTTTGCAGCCTGGCGCGAAATTCTGCTCGAAGTGCGGCGCCACGCTCCCAATTGCTATGCCCGGAGTTCCCACGGCAACAACGTCCGCTCCTCCTACTCCCGGGCAAAGCAACAATGCGGTCAAGATTGTGCTCATCATAGTTGCAGTGTTGGTCGGACTTGGGATCATCGGTGCTGCAACTACGGGTTTCGTGGCGTGGAGGCTGGCCCATGGAACGCATGTGGAGACAAGCGACGGAAAAGTCAGGGTTGAAACTCCGCTTGGAACGGTCGTGAGCTCGGACGACTCTGAAGATGCCATCAAGAGACTGGGCGTAGATGTCTATCCAAACGCTCGAGTGCTCAAAGGAAGCGCGGCGACGATTGCGGCTGGCAACGTACATACCGTCGCGGCGGAGTTTGAAAGCGACGACCCACCGGAACGCGTCGCCGACTTCTACAAGTCAAAGCTGCCCCACGCTAACGTTACCGTAAGCGATGAAAAGAACTTCTCGATTGTTTCCACTGAAGGCCACAGCTTTGTTACTGTCAATATTGAAGCGGAGGATGGCAAGACAAAGATTCACATCGCGAACGTAAGTGGTAAAGGAACAGCCGGCGCCTCCTCTTCGGGCGAGAGCAACTGATCGCGCGATAGACCATGCAGGACAATCTCGTTCAGATCGCGCGTGCGGCTCGCTCAGCCACCGTGGACGCGGACGCACTCGCGGACCAACTTCGGCGCAACCTTCGCGGTGAAGTGAGGTTCGACAAAGGGAGCCGGGCTCTCTACGCGACCGATGGGTCCAATTATCGCCAGGTTCCGATCGGTGTTGTCGTTCCGCGTGATACCGACGACGTAATCACTACGGTTTCTCTCTGCCGTGAATTTAATGCTCCCTTGCTGTGCCGTGGCGCTGGTACGTCCCTGGCCGGACAATGCTGCAACGTAGCGGTCATACTGGACACCTCTAAGTACCTGACGCGAATTCTCGAAATTGATGCGAAGACACGACGCGCACGCGTCCAGCCGGGTGTTGTTCTGGATCATCTCCGTAATGCAGCCGAACAATATCACCTGACGTTTGGCCCCGATCCAGCGACACATAACCGTTGCACCCTGGGCGGCATGATCGGCAATAACTCCTGCGGAGTGCACTCCGTGATGGCGGGGAAAACGGACGAAAACATCGAAGAACTTGAGATTCTCACCTACGGCGGGATTCGACTCAAAGTTGGCGCGACTTCTGAGGAGAAACTTGCAGAAATTATCAGAGGTGGCGGTCGTGACGGAGAAATCTACGCGGGCCTGAAGGACATTCGCGATCGCTACGCAGAGCTGATTCGTCAGCGCTATCCGAAAATTCCACGCAGAGTTTCCGGCTATAACCTGGATTACCTTTTACCCGAGAACGGCTTTAACGTCGCCCGAGCTCTCGTTGGATCGGAGGGCACGTGCGTCACAGTTCTTGAGGCGACGTGCCGACTGGTGGAGAGTCCTCCGGAACGAGTGTTGTTGGTCATCGCCTATTCGGACATTTACCAATGCGCGGATCGTGTGCCTGAAATCATGACGCACAAACCAATCGGGCTTGA
>Ga0066903_100005550_pt1 | contig 10973 bp, 10 predicted proteins | sample PanSoiMetaGPlot1_FD_67491 | JGI IMG/M metagenome (GOLD analysis project Ga0066903, IMG submission 67491) | Tropical forest soil microbial communities from Panama analyzed to predict greenhouse gas emissions - Panama Soil - Plot 1 (version 2) | ecosystem: Environmental > Terrestrial > Soil >...
CTCGCCGGGATCTGCGACGAGAACCAGACGCTCTGTCTTGCGCTCGCGTTCTGGAACGGTCGCGACCCGATCCTGAAGGAGCGGATCTTCGGGCTGACCGGGCCGCAGGGCAACCACGGCGAAGACGCCAAGGAGTACTGGTGGTACCTCGACTCGACGCCGACGCACTCGTTCATGCGCTGGCGCTACATGTACCCGCAGGCCGAGTACCCGTACGGGCAGCTCGTCGAGGAGAACCGCCGGCGCGGCAAGCTCGATCCCGAGTTCGAGCTCGTCGACACCGGGGTGTTCGACGGCAGGCGCTACTGGGAGATCACGGCTGACTACGCGAAGGCCGCGCCCGACGACATCCTGCTCCGCGTCACCGTTCGGAATGCCGGGCCTGAGCAGGCGACGATCGACGTGCTGCCAACGCTCTGGTTCCGGAACACCTGGTCGTGGGGGAGCGACGACCGCACGCCGTCGATCCGGCTCGTGGACGGTGCGCTCGTCGCCGACCACCACGCCCTCGGCAGGCGGCGACTCGAGGGGTCCGGTTCGCCCGAGGCGCTCTTCTGCGAGAACGAGACGAACCGCGAGCGGCTCTTCGGCGTGGCTTCGGAGACCTCGTACCCGAAGGACGGCATCAACGACTACGTTCTCCACGGCGCCGCGACCGTCAATCCCGAGCAGACGGGGACGAAGGCTGCGCTCCGTTACCGGCTCGAGGTCGCGGCGGGCGAGTCGGCGACGATCGAGCTCCGGTTACGGCCCGAGACGGCCGGCGAGCGCGACGACTTCGACAGCGTGATGACGCTCCGCGAGCGCGAGGCGGACGAGTTCTATGCAGAGCTGAACCCGGCCGGCTGCTCCGAGGACGAGGCGCTCGTGCTGCGCCAGGCGCTCGGCGGGATGCTCTGGTCGAAGCAGTTCTACCACTACGAAGTCCGGCGCTGGCTCGACGGCGACCCGGCGGGGCCACCGCCGCCCGAGGCGCGACGCAACGGCCGCAATCACGAGTGGATGCACCTGAGCAACATGGAGATCGTCTCCATGCCCGACAAGTGGGAGTACCCCTGGTACGCCGCCTGGGATCTCGCCTTCCACTGTGTCGCCCTCGCGCACGTCGACCCCGAGTTCGCCAAGGAGCAGCTCGTCCTCATGTGCCGCGAGTGGTACATGCACCCGAACGGCCAGCTACCCGCGTACGAGTGGGCGTTCGGCGACGTCAACCCGCCCGTCCACGCGTGGGCGGCACTACGCGTCCACGAGATCGCGGCAGACGGCGACACCGACTTCCTGGAACGCGTCTTCCACAAGCTGCTCCTCAACTTCACCTGGTGGGTGAACCGGAAGGACTCCCAGGGCAACAACCTCTTCGAGGGCGGCTTTCTGGGGCTCGACAACATCGGGCCGTTCGATCGCTCTGCGCTGCCGGTGTCCGGCTACCTCGAGCAGTCCGACGGCACGGCCTGGATGGCGATGTACTGCCAGAACCTGCTCGAGCTCGCGCTGCTGCTCGCCGAGCACGACCAGACCTACGAGGACCTCGCCACCAAGTTCTACGAGCACTTCGCCTTGATCGCGGCTGCCTTGAACGAGAAGGGCCTGTGGGACGAGCAGGACGGCTTCTACTACGACGTCCTCCACCTCGGCGGCGGCGCGGTCGTCCCGCTCAAGGCGCGCTCCGTCGTCGGCTTGCTGCCGCTCGCGGCGGTGACCACGCTCGGGCCGGCCACGATGGCGCGACTCCCGGACTTCATGGCGCGGGTCGAGTGGTTCACGAAGCACCGTCTGGAGGGGAGAGAGGTCGTCCAGCACACGCACTCCGAGGAGCATGCCGGCTGGCGGATGCTCTCGATCGTCGACGAGGAGCGACTGCGGCGCCTGCTCGCCACGATGCTCGATCCGGCCGAGTTCCTCTCCGACCACGGTCTGCGGGCGCTGTCCAAGCGGCACGAGGCCCAGCCGCTCGACGTGGACGTCGACGGCGTGACGGCCCGTCTCGACTACGAGCCGGGCGAGTCGACCAGCGGTCTCTTCGGCGGGAACTCGAACTGGCGCGGGCCGGTGTGGTTCCCGATCAACTACCTGCTTGCCGACGCGCTGCGAACGTACCACCGCTTCCTCGGCGACTCGTTCACGGTCGAGTGCCCGACCGGCTCGGGGCAGCAGCTGAACCTGGCGCAGGTCGCCGACGAGCTCGGCCGCAGACTCGCAGCGTTGTTCCTGCGCGACGAGGGCGGCCGGCGTCCGGTCTTCGGCCACTACGAGCTGCTCCAGCAGGACCCCGCGTGGCGTGACCTGATCCTCTTCCACGAGTACTTCCACGGCGACACCGGTGCCGGCATCGGCGCCTCCCACCAGACCGGCTGGACTGGTCTCGTCGCCGACCTGATCATCCGGCGTGGCCGTGAAGGCGCGAACGAGCCGCAGCGCCAGCCCGCGGTTGCCGCGTCGTCCGCGTCCGCCTAGGCCGCCAGCAGCTCGAGCTCGCGGAGGATCGCGTGCTCGAGCTCTTGCGGCTTGAAGCCGAACGGGCCCTCGCTGCCCTGGTAGGCGATCCTCCCGTCCTGGCGGATCAGGTACAGCCGATCGGGCCAGCCGCCGTACGCTGATGCGACAGCGTTGTCGACGTGGTCGAAGACCATCGGCATCTGCATGTGCAAGTTCGCGGCGCACATGGACGCCACCTCTCGCCGCTCCTCGTCGGTCGTCGGCTCGTGGACGGCCAGCCCCGAGCGGACGTTCTCCGAGATGATCCAACCCTCCTGCGGGTGGGCCTCACGGATGTAGATGGCGAGGAAGTGGACGCTGTCCTCGTAGCGCTGTGCCAGTTGCTCGAGCGACCCAACCTGGGCGCGGAACGGCGGTCAGGTGTACGAGCCGAAGACCAGCGCGACCGGCCGGTCGTCGAGCAACGAGGAGAGCCGGGCGGTGCCGTTCCCGTCCGGGCGCGGCAGCTCGAAGTCGGGCGCGACGTCGCCCTCGGCGACCTTCGCGGTCATCAGGTTGCGGTAGTCGGGGCTCGCAAGGATGTCCTGCAGGGTCAACGGCGAGCCCTCCGGCGCCTGGCTCTTGCCCAGTCGCAGCAGCGTCAGGATCTGGCCTGCGACTGACCACGGGCGATCGACCGGGCTCCCTCGCCCGACGGTGCGCATGTACGCGATCGCGTCGCGGGGGCTCGGCACGCGTCACACCTTAGCGATGCGCGGGCGGCCGGAGCTCGACCCGGGTCGCCGTCTCTACGACATCACGTCGTGCAGCTCGTACCACGTGTCGAGCTTGGGCGGCGCGAAGTCTCCCGGTGCTTCTGCCATCAGCTTCTCGAGCACCGGGTTGAGCTGCTCGCTGATGAAGCGCTCGCCCTGCTCGCGCGACTGCCAGATGTCGAAGATGCGGAAGACGCCGTCCGCCTTGTCGAACCCGGCGGTGTGCGCGATCAGCCCGTCGGGGGCGCTACTCAGGTTGAGGGCACTCGAGACGGCGTCGTAGTTGGTCGTGCTCGTGTCGCCGTCGACGATGTCGAACTCCTGGATGTATGCGACCGCCATGCCTGGCCTCCTCGTGGTGGTGATGACCCGATTCAAGGTACCCGAGGAGTAGCCGGCCGGAACCTGACGGCCGGTTGAGATCTGGCTACCTGGCGGAGGAGGAGCGCGGCGATCAGGAACTCGAGCGCGAACGCCGCGACGAGCCAGAGCAACCACGCGAGCGGCGACATCTTCGGCGCCGGGGTTGGCGGGTCGGGATCGCTGCGCATCAGGCTCACCGTCACCTTGTACTCGGGAGGGACCCGTCTGTCGAGGCACGGAGAGCGGTGCGACCCGAAACCGGGTGAATCGGGGTGGAGGCGTCGGCCTCCACCCCGTCGGTGGGCTAGAAGCGCGCTTCCCTGATGAAGCGCTGGCGCTACTCCGGCTGCTCGGCGCCGATCGAGTTGCGGAGATCCGCGATGTCCTTCTGGAGGACGTTGTCCGTGGAGCCGATGTGCTCCATCAGGTCGGCAAGACCGTCCGCGATGGCGTCGAGCTTCTCGTGCATCGCCAGGTCGTTCCTCCGTTGGGCGTTCTGTAGCAGCGCGACGAGGAGGAACGTGACGATCGTCGTGGCCGTGTTGATCACGAGCTGCCACGTGTCGAGGCTGCCGAAGACGAAGTAGCTGGGGATCCAGACGACGACCAGCAGGACGCACGCGCAGAAGAACACCGCCTCGCTCGTCACGCGCGACGCGTTCTCGGCGAAGCGGTCGAAGAGGCGTCCCGCTGACGAATAATCCGGCCCGCCGGCCATGCCGCTTGCGTTCAGCGGACCCCGTGAGACTCCTGCGGCGCACATGACATGCCGCGGGCGCTTCGCCTTGCGCATGCGGCGATGGCAGGTTGCGATACTGGCCCGGATGCCTTCGGTCGGTCCGGCGCCGCTGTCAGTCCTCGATCTCGCGCCGGTGGCGTCCGGTGGGACGGTCGGCGCTGCGCTGCGGAACTCCGTCGATCTCGCGCGGCACGTCGAACGGCTCGGCTACCGGCGCCACTGGGTTGCGGAGCACCACAACATGCCCGGCATCGCGAGCTCGGCGCCTGCGGTGCTGATCGCCCACCTCGCGAGCGCGACGACGACGCTGCGCGTCGGCTCCGGCGGCGTGATGCTGCCGAATCACCAGCCGCTCGTGATCGCGGAGCAGTTCGGGATGCTCGAGGCGCTGCACCCCGGTCGCATCGACCTCGGGATCGGCCGCGCGCCCGGCACCGACCGGATCACCGCGCACGCGCTCCGTCGCGCGATGGATCCGGCGGACGACCATCTGCCGAATCAGCTCGCCGAGCTGCTCGCGTTCTTCGAGGGGACGCATCCGCAGATCACGGCGGTTCCCGGCAGCGGTCAGAAGCCGGCGATCTGGCTCCTCGGCTCGAGCGACTTCAGCGCGCGGCTGGCCGGCGAGCTCGGGCTGCCGTTCTCGTTTGCGCACCACTTCATGCCGCACAACACGCTGCCGGCGCTCGAGATCTACCGGCGCAGCTTCCGCCGGTCAGAGATTCTCGACGAGCCCTACGCAATGGTCGGCGTGGCTGTCGTCTGCGCCGAGACCGACGAACAGGCGCACTGGATCCACGGCCCTGCCGCGCTGTCGTTCCTGCGCCTCCGCAGCGGCCGCCCGAGCACGTTCCCGTCGCCGGAGGAAGCGGCGGCGTACGAGTACACGCCGCCTGAGCGAGCGTTCGTGGATAGCTGGACGGCGACCCACGTCGTCGGCTCGCCCGAGACGGTGCGCAACGGCCTGCAGGCGTTGCAGGAGGCGACGGCCGCCGATGAGCTGATGCTGACGACGATGGTCCACGAGCACGCAGACCGCTTGCGCTCGTACGAGCTCGTGGCGCTCGCCCTCAGGGGCGAGATCGGCGAACTCAGCGCCGGGATATCGAGACCGGCATAAACGTCAGACCTCGGGGCAGAGAGAGCCCGTCACGTCGGTTGTCAAAGTCGCAGGACGGGCGTAGCGTGCTGGTCGGCGCCTCGAGGAGGCTTGGATGGGTGACGGGTCTCCTGTGGTGACCCCACCGGAAGATGAGGGCGGAAACCGGCGTCGCCGGCTGTTCGCTACGCGGGGTCAGAAGGTCGCCGCGGTCGTCGGCGGCGCGTTCCTCGCGACGATCGGCGCGGCGATCGCGACGTGGGCGATCGCCGTCGGCCAGAGCACGACAAAGAAGGTCCTGGGCGATCACCATGCTCCGCTGACGGTCCGGGTCCTCCCGCGTGACGCGCTCGTCGACACGCTGGTCGTATCCCCCTACTTCGTCGTTCCCCGGGCGCGGGTGCCGAGCCCGACCGCGGTGAGTGCCTCCCAGCTGCAGATGATCGGTGAGAACGCTGCCGAATCCACGGCATGGGCAGAACGCCACGGCGCAGTCGACGGAAGCCCGGAGATCGTCAACCTCGAGCTTCGCGGGAAGAGCGACGAGCCTGTGACGGTGACCGGGATCAAGATCACCGTCCTGGCTCGACAGCCGCGGGTGAAGGGTTGGTTCGTCGCGTCGGCGAACGGCTGCGGCGTCCAACCGGTCCGCCTCGCACTGGTCGATCTCGACGCGGCCGTTCCGAGGGCCGACTACTACGAGAGCGACTCCAGCCCGAAGGCGGAGCGGCTGGCGCTGTACGTGACCCGCACCAATCCCGAGCTGATTCAGCTGACCGCCCGCACCAGGAGTGCGCTTGTCGCCTGGAAGGCCGCCATCTCCTACTCGGGACCGGACGGGGAGGGATCCCTGACCGTCGACGAGAACGGCGAGCCCTTCCGTGTCTCGACCGAGATCGGCAGCAAGGGCTACCGGTACGAGGGACACGGGAAGGTGCGCCGCGAGCCGTACTGGGATCGCGGCATCAGCGTCTGCTGAGCCCGTACCCTTGCGACGTGGCGGTCACCGAGGCCTCGACGCGCAGCACGAAGTTCGGGCTCTGCCCAGAGGGAGAGGGCTGGTTCGTGCACAACGCGCGCGAGTGCCGTTGGCGCGACGCTGGGCAGTTCGGCAGGTTCTGCAACTTCGAGGGGAAGAGGCCGTTCCGGCAACTCGGCATCACCCTCAACGTCCTCGGGCCGGGCCAGCCGATGGGGCTGTACCACAGCGAACGCCATCAGGAAGGCTTTCTGGTCGTAGCCGGCGAGTGCCTCCTGCTCGTCGAGGGCGAGGAGCGCCCGCTCAAGACGTGGGACTTCTTCCACTGCCCGGGCGGAACCGAGCACATCATCGTCGGCGCCGGCAACGGGCTGTCCGTCGTCGTCGCGGTCGGGGCAAGAGGTGGGCGCAAGGGGCTCTTCTACCCGGTTGCCGCGATCGCCTTGAAGCGCGGCGCCGGTGCCGAGCAGGAGACGTCGAAGCCCGCCGAGGCGTACGCGGGCTTCCCGGAGTGGCCGCGGTCGCCGTACTGCGAAGGCTGGTTGCCCGACCTCTAGTCCGTCAGCGCTTCGACGGCGGCAACTGTGAATCGTGGTGCGTGCTGAACCGCGTCACCACGTTCGTGAACATGAAGTACCGCACCGTCGGGGCTGCTCCGGTCGAGGCGAAGTAGACGACGAGATCGCCCCGTTCGCGCTCGAATCTGCCGTCCTTGTGCGTCCGGGTCCCCGCGTAGTGGATCGTCCAGGTCGTGCCCGATCGGCGAGCCGCGAGCCCGAGCGACGCGTGCTGGCCGACCCACGGCCGAGCGGCGCGCTGCACGAGGTAGACGAGTGCGGTCTCGTTCGGATGCAACAGGTACGCGCGTGCGCCCTTCGCGTCACCGCGGAACAGGGCTGCGGCGAATCGGTCGGCGACGTCGCGCTGCGACACGGCGGACGATGGGCTGCGCGTCGCGTCGTGCGCGCAGCCGACGAGCGCGAATGCGACGAGCAGGCACCCGATCATGCGGACGCGAGCCACGGTCGGTAGCTTCGCCGCTGGAGTAAGGTCGCGCCATGAGCGGGCTCGAGGTGCTGACCATGGGCCGTGTCAGCGTCGATCTCTACCCCGAGCAGATCGGCGTCCACCTCCCCGACGTCCGCACCTTCCGCAAGATGCTCGGCGGGAGCGCGACCAACGTCGCGGTTGCCGCGGCGAGGTACGCGCGCGGCGCGAGCGTGATCACCAAGGTCGGGGACGACCCGTTCGGCACCTACGTGCGGCGCGCGCTGGAGGAATTCGGCGTCGACCCGTCGCACGTCGGAACGCATCCCACACTGCGAACGCCGATCGTCTTCTGCGAGATCTTCCCGCCCGACGACTTTCCGATTCTCTTCTACCGCCAGCCGACCGCGCCGGACATGACGCTCGAGACGGCGGAGCTCGACCTCGACCAGATCGCTGCCGTCCCCTTGTTCTGGACGACGGGGACCGGCCTGTCTGCCGAGCCGAGCCGGACGACGACGCTCGCCGCGCTCGAGGCGCGTGGTCGGCGCTCGATCACCGTGCACGACCTCGACTACAGACCCGTGTTCTGGGAATCGGACGCCGAGGCAGGACGCTGGGGTCGGCGCGCAGTCGAGCTCGCGACGGTGGCGGTCGGCGGTCGAAGCGAGGCCGTGCCGCTGGTGGGTGACCTCTCGCCTGAAGACACGGCGCGAGCCCTGCTCGACCTCGGTGTCGAGCTCGCGGTCGTGAAGCTGGGACCCGAGGGCGTGCTCGCAGCCACGGTCGACGAGCAGGTCGTCGTGCCGCCGATTCAGATCGAGGTCGTGAACGGCCTCGGTGCGGGCGATGCCTTCGGCGGTGCGCTCTGCCATGGGCTGCTCAGCGGTTGGGGTCTCGAGCGAACGATCCGGTTCGCGAACGCGGCTGGGGCGCTCGTCGCCTCGCGGCTCGGCTGTGCCGACGACATGCCGGCCGCGGGCGAGGTCGAGGAGCTGCTTGCGCGCGCGCAGGCCCGCTAGGTGAAGTCGGGGTCCACGCTGATGTACCAGGCCCGCGCGGGGCCGGCCATCACGTTCAGGTAGTACGACTCGTGCCGGGCGCCCGCTGCGACGGGGTGATAGCCGCGCGGGACGAGGACGACGTCGCCGTCGCCCGGCGCGAGAGCCTCGTCGAGCGACCGGTCGTCCGTGTAGACGCGCTGGAAGGCGAAGCCGCCCGGCGGGTCGACCCGGTGGTAGTACGTCTCCTCCAGGTACGCCTCGCGCGGCGGGTCCTCGACGTCGTGCTTGTGCGGCGGGTAGCTCGACCAGTGGCCCGCAGGTGTTACGACCTCGGTGACGAGCAGAGACTCGGCCGGCTCCTCCGTCATGAGGATGTGCGCGATCTCACGCGCCTCGCCGTCCGTGCCGCGCGACTCGTGCCGTACGCCTTGCGGAGCGAGCAGCCTGAGGTCGGCTCCGCGCTCGGCCGGCGCGGTGCAGACCGCGACCTCCGCCGTGCTGGCCGGCTCGACCGACCAGGCCGTCCCAGGCGGGACATAGAGCGCGGTCGGTGGACCGTCGAAGACGGTCTGGCGGACGCCCTGATCGAGCCACTCCTCGTGACCTGCGCGGAGGTGGACTCGCCCCGAGAGGACCACGACGCAGACCTCCCGGTCGGGCCACGACTGCTCGATCGTCGCGCCGTCGGTCAGCCGGTAGACCTCGAATCCGACGAACTGCCAGCCCGCCGACTCGGGTGTCACGCGCACGACGCAGCCGTCGGCGTCGGGCTCGTGTGAGTGGACAAGGAGCTTCGACACGGTGTGCGCCGCATCGTAGAGTCCAGTCCGTGAGCACGGTGAGACTGACCGCGGCGCAGGCGCTCCTCCGCTTCCTCGCCTCGCAGCACGTCGAGCGCGACGGTGTGCGGCACCGGTTCTTCGGCGGGTGCTTCGGGATCTTCGGGCACGGCAACGTCGGGATCGCCGAAGCGCTGCTGGCTCATCCGAAGGAGATGCCGTACCACCAGGCTCGGAACGAGCAGGGGATGGTGCACGTCGCCGTCGGCTACGCGCGGATGAAGAATCGGCTCGGGACGCTCGTCTGCACGAGCTCGATCGGACCCGGCGCGACCAACATGGTCACCGGTGCGGCACTCGCAACGGTCAACCGGCTGCCGGTGCTCTTGCTGCCAGGCGACGTCTTCGTCGGCCACGCGCCCGATCCCGTCCTCCAGCAGCTCGAGGTGCCGTGGGCCGGCGACGTCTCGGTGAACGACTGCTTCCGACCCGTGTCGCGCTACTTCGACCGGATCTCGCGGCCCGAGCAGGTGATCCCGGCGGGGCTCGCGGCAATGCGCGTGCTGACGAGTCCGGTCGAGACCGGTGCCGTCACGCTTGCGTTCCCGCAGGACGTGCAGGTCGAGGCTTTCGACTATCCAGAGGAGTTCCTCGCAGAGCGGACGTGGCACGTCTCGCGCGTGGCTCCGGCCGACGACGAGCTGGCGAGCGCCGTGGAGTTGATCCGGACGGCGCGGCGGCCGCTGGTCGTCGCCGGCGGCGGTGTCATCTACTCGGAGGCGACCGGGGCGCTGAGCTCGTTCTGCGACGCGACCGGCATCCCGGAGTGCGAGACGCAGGCGGGGAAGGGCTCGCTTCCGTACGACCACTCGTCGTGTCTCGGGGCGATCGGCGCGACGGGCACGTTTGGGGCCAACCGGGTTGCGGCGGCCGCCGATCTCGTGATCGGCATCGGCACCCGCTACAGCGACTTCACGACGGCCTCGAAGACGGCCTTCCGCGACCCCGGCGTTCGCTTCGTGAACGTCAACGTCGCCGACTTCGACGCTGCCAAGCACGGCGGAGTTCGCGTCGTCGCGGACGCTCGGACCGCGCTCGAGCACCTGACCGAAGCCCTCGCCGGCTGGAGCGTCGACGACGGGTACCGCGCGGAGGCCGCGAAGCTCAACGCCGACTGGGACGCCGAGGTCGCGCGCCTCTACACCCTCGGACACGGCCCTCTGCCGGCCCAGAGCGAGGTGCTCGGCGCCGTGAACGACGTGTCGGCGCCGGACAGCGTCGTCGTCTGCGCCGCGGGCGCGATGCCCGGAGACCTGCACAAGCTCTGGCGTACGCGCGACCCGAAGGGCTACCACGTCGAGTACGGCTACTCGTGCATGGGCTACGAGATCGCCGGCGGCATCGGCATCAAGTTGGCCGCGCCCGAACGGGATGTCTACGTGCTTGTCGGCGACGGCTCGTACCTCATGCTGCCCGGCGAGCTCGTCACCGCGATCCAGGAGCAGGTGAAGCTGACGATCGTCCTCGTCGACAACCACGGCTTCAACTCGATCGGGGCGCTCTCGCGGTCGGTCGGGATGGACGGGTTTGGCACGCAGTACCGCTTCCTGCAGAACGGCGTGCCCGTGCTGGACAGCGATGCGGAGCCACCCTCGCACCTGCCGCTCGACCTCGCGGCGAACGCCGAGTCGCTCGGCGCCGTCGCGATCCGCGCGCGGACGGTCGACGAGCTGCGCGCCGCGCTCGACCGCGCCAAGACCGAGGAGCGCACGACGGTGATCGTCGTCGAGGTCGACCGCTACGAGGGCGTCCCGGGATACGAGAGCTGGTGG
>Ga0066903_100005551_pt1 | contig 10973 bp, 11 predicted proteins | sample PanSoiMetaGPlot1_FD_67491 | JGI IMG/M metagenome (GOLD analysis project Ga0066903, IMG submission 67491) | Tropical forest soil microbial communities from Panama analyzed to predict greenhouse gas emissions - Panama Soil - Plot 1 (version 2) | ecosystem: Environmental > Terrestrial > Soil >...
CGGCGCAGATTCCCGAGGACATGGTCTTCCGCGAGGTGACCGACCGCTTCAAGGATGTCGAGCGGCAGCTGCAGCAGCGCGTGGTGGGGCAGACGGCCGCCGTGGAGGCCGTCGCGCGCCGACTTCGCCTCAACAAGGGACCGCTCAAGGACGGCTTCGAGCGCCCCGACGGCGTCCTGCTCTTCCTCGGTCCGACCGGCGTCGGCAAGACCGAGCTCGCGAAGGCGATTGCCAAGTTCCTCTTCGGCGACGAGAAGAAGATGGTCCGCGTCGACATGTCGGAATACCAGGCCGGCGCCGCGTCCGTCGACAAGCTGATCGGCATGCCGCGGGGCATCGCGGGCAGTGCGCGCGGCGGGCTCCTCACTAATCCCCTGCAGGACGATCCGCACACCGTCGTGCTGCTCGACGAGATCGAGAAGGCGAGCCCCGCGCTCCTCAATCTGTTCCTGCAGGCCTTCGACGAGGGCTGGCTGACCGACGGGCGGGGCCGCCGCGTGTATCTCAGCGACGCCGTCATCATCATGACGTCGAACGTCGGATCGGAGCACTTCCGCAGGCTGACGAACCCGCTGGGGTTCCTCGCCGATCGTGTGGGCGTCGAACGCGTCCGCGGCGACATCGCGCGCGACCTCGAGCGCTGCTTCTCGCCGGAGTTCCGCAACCGGATCGACGACATCGTCGTCTTCGCTCCGCTCGGCGCCGACGATGTCCGGCGGATCGCGATGTCGCGCCTCTCGGATCTCGAGCAGACGATGGCCCGCGCCGGCAAGACCCTCGAGATCGACGACGAGGCCCTGGAGCGGCTCGCCGAGCAGGGCTACAGCCTGGCGTTCGGCGCGCGGTTCCTGAAGCGCGTGATCGACGAGCAGATCAAGATCCCGATCACGGAGCGCTGGAACGACGGCAATCATTTCCGCGTCCGCGCGGCGGGAGGCACGATCGTCGTCGACGTGGTCGCGCTCCGCCTGGCAGCCGCGTAGGCATTGGCAACTCCCGTGCAGAGCCCCAAGACGCAACGCGCCGCGCGACCTGATTTCAAGCCTGGTCGAACGCCGGTTGCGACCCCCGCCTGACCGCCCGCCGAAGCTTGAAGACGATGGACGCCCGCCACGGGACGTTCATCGTCACCCACCTGCCTCGGCGACGCGGCGCGGGAACGACTGGAAGGAGAGAACGACATGGAACGCATTCTGGTGGTGAGCTTCGACAACGAGCGTGACGCGTATCTGGCGTCGGACGCCCTCGATGCGCTCGGCGAAGAGGACGTGATCGCGTTCATCGCGGGCGGCGTGGTCGCCCGGAACGCGGACGGTGCGACGACGATCGTGCGAACGCACGACGACGATCCGGAAGCCACGATGGGCGGGACGGCCATCGGCCTGCTGCTCGGTCTGGCCGGCGGTCCCGTCGGTCTCGCCGCGGGGGCCGCGACCGGGTTCGCGATCGGCGCGGCCGCCGATCTGAAGCGCGCCCGCATCACGGATCACTTCGTGACCGAGGTCGTCGATGCGCTCGAGCGCGGGCACGCCGCACTCGTCGCCGACATCGACGAAGAATCGACCGACGCGGTGGACGCGCGCATGAAGGAGCTCGGCGGACGCGTCGCGCGCCACGACCCGACTGAGCTGGCGGATCGCGACTACGAACGCAGGAGAAAGGAGCGATGACGTCATGAACACCAGCGCACTCGACGATCGGGCACTGACGATCGCCACCGGCATCATGCTGTTGGTGGCCGGCACAGGCACGATCGTGTACGCGACCATGACGCCGATCGTGTCGGTGGCAGGGTTCGGCTGGCTGCTCCTGTTTGCGGGGATCGTGGAAGTCGCGCATGCCGTTCAGGTGCGCTCGTGGAGCGGTTTCCTGTTGTACGTCGTCGACGGGCTCATCCGCGCCGCCGCCGGCCTCCTGCTGATGGCGTTCCCGTCGTCGGGCCTCGACAATCTCACGCTCGTCCTCAGCTTCTACCTGTTCGTCGGCGGCGTGTACCGCACGGCGGTGGCGGCCGTGCTCGAGTTTCCGGGATGGGTGTGGACAGCGGCGGCGGGCCTCGTGTCCGTGACGCTCGCGGTGATGCTCGCCGTGCAATGGCCCGTGCACAGTCCCTTCCTGGTCGCCCTCGCCGCCGGCTTCGACACGATGCTCTACGGCTGGTCGCTGCTGATGTACGCCGGCGCGACCAGACGGGTTCGCTCGTGGGGGCCGGCCGGCAGCGCTGCCAGTCAACTGGCACTCCAACCGCTTCGCCGCCGCATCCGCCGCGATTTTCCGAACGAATCCGCGTGAGCGCCGCGGTGCCCGAATTGCTCGCAGGACGGCAGGAAGGGAGAACACATCATGGCAGAACTGATCGTCGTCGGATTCAAGAAGGACATGTATCGCGCGTCGGAGGTGCTCAACACCCTCCAGGAGATGAACGACAACTGGGTCGTCGACCTGCACGACGCGGTCGCGGTGTACCGCGACTACCAGGGCAAGCTGCGCGTGGACCAGAGCTACCAGCTGACCGAAGGCGAGGGCGCCGCGTGGGGCGGCCTGTTCGGCGGCCTGATCGGGGCCATGCTCGCCGCGCCGTTCACGGCCGGCGCGAGCGCGGCAGCGGCCGGCGCGGCGCTCGCGGCGGGCTCGCTCAGCGGCGTGGCGCTCGGCGCGACGGCCGGCGCGCTCGACGCGGATTCGTGGAAGGACGACTTCGGCATCACCGAGGACTTCGTGCAGCGCGTCGGCACGATGGTGCAGCCGGGCGACTCCGCGATCTTCGCGCTGCTGCGCTCGATCGATCCGGATCTCGTGGCGGCGCAGTTCAAGGGCTACGGCGGCACGATCCTCCGCACGACCCTCAATTCCGATCAGCGCGCGAAGGTCGAGCAGACGCTTCACGCCGCCCACTAATTTCACGAAGAAGGAGAACGATCATGAGATACGCAACCATCGGGCGGGGCGTCGTCCTGGTGCTCGGGGCCGTCCTGATCGCCCCTGTCGCGGGCGGCGCGGCGCCGCGCGCCGCGTCGCAGCGGTCGGAAACGCTGATCTATGCGACCTACGACGGCCAGAACACGGCGAGCCAGGTGTTCAAGTCCATGCAATCGGGACAGGCCGGGACCGGTGAGTACATCGAGTCGTACGCGGTCGTGTCGAAGGACGCCAAAGGCAAGGTGCACGTGCAGGATCAGCGGAAACGCGACGGCGGGGTCGGCGCGGTCATCGGAGGCGTCATCGGACTGATCGGCGGGCCGATGGGCGTCGCCGCTGGTGCCACAGCCGGCGGATCGATCGGCTACCTCACGGGTAACGCCGTCGGCATTCCACGCGACAAGGTCGAGAGCATGAAGGCGTCTCTGACGCCGAACACGTCCGCGATCATCGTCGTGCTCGACGACGTGTGGGTGCAGGATGTCGAGAAGGGCCTCAGCCAGGCGCAGGCGCGGCAGGTGATCGCCAACCAGATCGCCACCGGGAATCCGAATCCGAGCAAGTAGCGTCCGCGACGGGTGACGCCTGGCCGTCCGGCCAGGCGTCGGACCGTTCTTCACGCCGTCAGAGCCGAAAGGAGTTCAATCATGGCCGAATTGATTGTTGTGGGTTTCAAGAAGGACATGTACCGCGCGTCCGAGGCGCTGAACATGCTCCAGGACATGAACAGCAGCTGGGCGGTTGATCTGCGCGACGCCGTTGCCGTGTATCGCGACTACAAGGGCAAGCTGCGCGTCGACGAGAGCTACCAGATGACGACTGGCGAAGGGGCGGGATGGGGCGGGCTGTTCGGCGGCCTGATCGGCGCGCTGATCGCCGCGCCGTTCACGGCCGGCGCGAGCGCCGCCGCGGCGGGCGCCGCGATCGCGGCGGGATCCTTCAGTGGCGTCGCTTTCGGCGCGTCCCTCGGCGCGATCGACGCGGAGTCGTGGAAGGACGACTACGGCATCTCCGAGGATTTCGTGCAGCGCGTCGGCGCCATGGTTCAGCCCGGCGACTCGGCCATCTTCGCCCTCGCGCGCACGATCAATCCGACCCTCGTCGCCGACGCGTTCCAGGGCTACGGCGGCACCGTCCTCCGCACGACGTTGAATGACGAGCAGCGGGCGAAGGTCGAACGGACGCTGCAGACGGCGCGGTAAGCGCCACCAGCACGTGGAAAGGACACACATCATGGCAACCACACCGACGGCGAAGGCGCAGGCCTCCAGCGCCAGTCACTCTACCTTCGAGGACAGGATCAAGGCCCAGGTCGACGAGGCGAAGTCGCGGCTCGATCAGTTCGACGCCACCGTCAAAGCGAAGGCCAGCCGGACCGAGGCCACGACGGTCGGCAATCTGAAGACCGCGAAACAGGAGATCGACCGCAAGCTCCAGGATCTCAAGACCACCCACGCCACACATGTCGCGCGCGCGAAGAGCGAAATCGAGGCGGACGTCGCGAAGTTCAAGGCGTCGGTCGCGGATCTCGGCTCTAAGTGAAGGCCGGACGAATCAGGAAGGCGCATCCCCGGGATCGGCAATCATCGAAAGGATCATAGAAATGAGCACCGAAGCGAACGTCGCGAAGAAGGTTCTCCACGACAAGATCGAGTCACAGATCAGCACGGTTCAGTCCACGCTCGAGGCGCTGAAGGCGAAGGCGCAGACGGCCAAAGCCAACGCCGAGCTGAAGACGATCGCGGATCTGCTGGCGCAGAAGCATGCGATCGACCAGAAGCTCACCGCCCTGAGAGGGACGAGCGAGACGGCGTACGACAGGGCGAAGGCCGATGTCGAGTCGCGCGTCGCCGAGCTCGAGAAGTCGGTCAAAGCGATCGAAAGGAAGGTCAGCGTCGCGTAGGCCCGACGGTGATCCCATGACGTCGACGTCGTGACGCGGAGCAGCGTCGCGGCGCCGACGCCGAATCTGCTGCCCAAGGATGAGCTGCTGCCTATGCTGCGGAGGTGGGCTCGAGCGTAGAAAGGAAAGGGACGCAGGCCAGGCATGAAAGAACGCGCCGCAGACGCGGGTAGTCGCGTAGGCTATGCAATTGCCAGCGATGAAGATTGTGAACGACGGCCCGGATCTCGCGACCGTGCAGGTGCGCCGACAAGCCTATCTTGCCGAGGCGCAGAGGCTCAGCCATACAGGCAGCTTTGGGTGGAACGTCTCCACCGACGAGCACTTCTGGTCCGACGAGACGTTCCGTATATTCGAGTTCTCCCCTTCTTCCAAAGTGTCGCTGCCGATGATTCTGGAGCGCGTTCACCCCAGGGATATGCCTTCGGTGAACCTGGCCATTGCCGCGGCCAACAGGGCGGAAGGGATCGACCTCGAGTTTCGCCTGCTGATGCCGGAAGGGAGGCTCAAATACCTCCACGTTGTCGGAAGGGCGGAGACCGATGAAAGCGGCAGCATCGAGGTCATCGGCGCGGTCATGGATGTCACCGCGCGGAAGTTGACCGAAATCGAACTTCGGCGGAGCAAGGCGCATCTGGCAGATGCGCAAAACCTCAGTCGCACCGGTAGCGTCGGCCTGGAAGTCAGTACGCAGCGAATCTTCTGGTCCGACGAAGCGGCCCGGATCTACGGATACCCTCCCGGGACGGAACCCACGCCTGAATTGATACTGCAGCGGTCTCATCCCGATGACGTGGATGGTCTCAAGGACGTTCTTGCGCGTGCGGCGCGGGGTGGAAGCGACTTTGATTGGGAGCATCGGCTGTTGATGCCGGATGGCTCGATCAAGCATGTTCGGGATCTGGCGCATTGCTTCACGGACGAGGCCGGCAACGAGGAAATCGTCGGCGCCATCCTGGATATCACGGACCGAAAAGTCGCGGAAGCGGCGATCCGGCGCAGCGACGCCTATCTCGCCGAAGCCCAGAGGCTGAGTCACACGGGCAGCTTCGGGTGGAATCCCGATAGCGGCGAGATCGTCTGGTCGGACGAAACCTATCGCATCTTCGAATACGACCGCGCCGAGCGACCAACCCTGGACATGGTGCTCCGGCGCATGCATCCGCTGGACGCGGCCCGTGCACGAGAGGTCATCGAGACGCTCTCCACGAGCGGCACGGACTTCGAACACGAGCATCGTCTGCTCATGCCCGGAGGGGCCGTCAAGCACATCCACGTTCGTGGTCGCGCGCTCCACGATCCGTCCGGCGCCATCGAGTTCGTCGGGGCGGTGACCGACATCACCGAGCGCAAGACCGGCGAAGAGAAGATTCGGGAGCAGGAAAGGGAGCTCCGGCAGATGCTGGATCTGACGCCTGAACTCGTGGCGGTATGGGGACCCACGCACGAACGCCTCCATGCGAACCGTACGACGCTCGAGTATCTCGGTATGAGTCTCGACGCGTGGCGGCAGCGTGCCTTCGGTTCCCACGTTCATCCCGACGACGCGGATCGGTTCAAGGCGTCTGCCAATCGTGCCTCGTCGACGGGTTCTGCGTACGAGGTCGAGGCGCGCGTTCGGAGGCACGATGGAGACTATCGATGGTTTCAGGTTCGCTTCAATCCTGTGCTCGACGACACCGGACACGTCACGCGATGGTATGGTGCGTACACCGATATTGAAGAGCGGAAGAGGGCTCAAGAGCGGCTGGAACAGGAAAACGTCGCCCTTCGAGAAGAAATCGACAAGGCGTCGATGTTCGAAGAGATCGTCGGAGCGTCAGCTGCGCTGAAAGGCGTACTCAATCGCGTCGCCAAGGTCGCGGCCAGCGATTCGACGGTGCTCGTCAACGGCGAGACGGGAACCGGCAAGGAGCTCGTGGCGCGCGCGATCCACAGGCGCTCGGGCCGCGCCTCACGCGCGTTCGTGGCGGTGAATTGCGCCGCCATTCCGCGTGACTTGATCGCCTCGGCGCTGTTCGGCCACGAAAAAGGGGCGTTCACCGGAGCCACCGAGCGCCAGCTGGGCCGATTCGAGCTGGCCGACAGCGGCACGATCTTCCTCGATGAAGTGGGCGAGCTGGCACCCGACGCGCAGGTGGCGCTGCTGCGGGTGCTGCAGGAGCGCGAATTCGAGCGCGTGGGAGGGAGACAGCCCATTCGCGTCGACGTTCGCGTCATCGCCGCCACGAATCGTGATCTGGCTGCGGCCGTAGACGAGGGAACGTTCCGTCAGGATCTCTTCTATCGGCTGAACGTGTTTCCGCTCACGGTGCCGCGGCTGAGCGATCGAAGGGAAGACATTCCGGTCCTCGTCGAGTACTTCATCGACCGTTACGCAAGGAAGGCGGGCAAGACGATCCGGCGCGTGAACAAGAGGACGCTCGATCGCCTGCAATCGTATCCGTGGCCCGGGAACGTCCGCGAGCTGCAGAACGTCATCGAGCGGTCCGTGATTGTCGCCGACACCGACGAATTCACGGTCGACGAGAGCTGGTTGTCGACCGCGTCCGCGGCCCACCGTCCGCGTGCGTTGTCCAGCACGCTCGCGGGCCATGAGAGGGCCATGATCGAAGAGGCCCTGCGCGCGAGCGGCGGACGCGTGTTCGGCCTGTCGGGAGCCGCGGCACGGCTCGGCATCGCGCGCTCGACGCTCGAAACGAAAATCCGTGCGCTGGGGATCGACAAGAACCGCTTTCGGGGACGAGCGCTGAAGCCGTGATCCGTCGACGCTGTCCGGAATTCCGCCAATTGGCGGGATCCCGGCCAGTCAGCGTGGCATCAGTTCCGTGAAATGCCGCATGTGGTGCTGGCCTCGCGATTGCTCCTCGGCGGGCCAGTTCGATGCTGAGAGTTCAGCGCACTGCGAAGGCGGATGTCGTGTTCACCGTGAGCGGTCGACTCGAAGCGGACAACCTGACCGAACTCTCCGCGCTGCTCGGGTTGGAACCAACGGGGAGCCCGCTCGTGCTCGATCTCAAGGACCTGGTCCTCGTCGACGGCGACGCCATTCGCTTCCTCAGAACGTGCGAAGCCGACAGCGTCGTGCTGCGGAATTGTCCGCCGTACATCCGGGCGTGGATGGTGCACGAGGGAGAACCGATATGAGCTCGCTTCCCGACGTCCGTCCCGCCATTCGCGTCTTCGGCGTGGACGACCACGCGTTGCTGCGCGATGGGATCGCCGCCGCCATCGACAGCCAGCCCGACATGACGATGGTCGCGCAGGCGTCGAACGGACGCGAAGCGATCCGCCTGTTCCGCGAGGCGCGGCCCGACATCACGCTCATGGATTTGCGGCTGCCGGACATCGGCGGTATCGACGCGCTGATCGCGATCCGCGACGAGTGTCCCGACGCCCGCGTCGTGATCCTCACGATGTTCGCGGGCGACGTCGAGATTCAACGGGCGCTGGCGGCCGGGGCGCGCGGCTACGTGCTCAAGAGCACACCGCTGCAAGAGCTGGCGGAAGCGATCCGCCACGTGCATGCGGGGAAGAGGCACATTCCCCCGGAGGTCGCCGCCCAGCTCGCCGAGCACGCCGGCGACGAGGCGCTGACCGAGCGCGAGCGGCTCGTGCTCCGTCACGCGGCGGAGGGGAAGAAGAACCGCGGCATCGCGGCGATGCTCTTCATCTCGGAAGAAACCGTGAAAGTCCACATGAAGAACATTTTCGAAAAGCTCAGCGCCGGCGACCGCACCGAAGCCGTGGCGATCGCCGCCCGCCGCGGCATCATTCGACTCTAAAGAGTGTCCGCCGGTACCCGAAAGTGGTGGGAAAAAACCCTGAACGGGGGGTTTCGCGACCGGCAGGTCCGTCGGTAGGCTTGGCGCGTGCAGCGGCTGTTCTCGGCGTTTCCCGGGGGCGCGCCCGGAGTCGGCATCCTGGGCTTGCGCGCGGCTGCGGCCGGCACCGTCATCTGGGCCGCCGCCGCGGGCCTGACCCGCGCGAGCGATCCGCCGCTGGCGGCATGGGCGATCGGCATTACGGCGATCGCGATGAGCATCTGCGTGCTGATCGGGGCGATCACGCCGCCCGCGAGTCTGCTCCTCGGACTCATCGTCGCGGTCGGCTGGGTCCGGTTCCCGGACGCGACGTCGATCCACACACCAGGCGCGCTGCTGCTCGTGAGCGACGCGGTCGCGCTCGCGCTGATCGGGCCGGGGGCGTTTTCCGTCGACGCCCGCCTGTTCGGACGGCGCAAGATCGTGCTGACGCGCAGGACCCCTCCGCCGACGACCGCAACCGGAATCGCTGACTGACGTCATCGAGGAGCGAAGTGGATCATGCGTGCAATGCCCTTGTTGGTCGTCGGCTTCCTCCTCTCCGCCACCACGGCGTCGAGCCAGACGTCCGCGAACGGTTCGATTCGTGGATACGTCAGGGACTCGACCGCCGCCGTGCTCCAGGGAACGACGGTGACGGCACGCAGCTCGACCGTGCCGACTGCGTTCACGGCGATCAGCGACGCAGAGGGTTACTACCGTCTCCTCGAGCTTCCTCCAGCTGAATACCAGCTGACGGTGGAGCGGCAGGGCTTCGCCAGGTTCGTACGCCCGGGCATCGTCGTGCGCGCCGGTTTGAACCTCACGGTCGACGTCGACCTGGCGCTGGGCAATCGCGACGAGACGACGACGGTCACGGCAGACACGCCGATGCTGGAGTCCTCGAGCGCGGTGCAGGCGGTGAACATCGCCGGCGATCTTCAGCGGCACGTGCCGCTCAGCACGCGCCGCGACTGGGCCGACTCGCTGCTCCTCGTGCCGGGCGTCGTCGCGACGCAGAGCAGCGGCAGAACCTTCTACTACCTCCACGGCGCTGACTTCAGCTCGCTGGTCATGCAGATCGACGGCGCCGACGTCGCGTCCACGCTGCAGAACGCGAACAGCTATATCAACCTGACCACGGAAGCGATCCAGGACGTCCAGATCAAGACCGGCGCGCTCGACGCTGCGACGCCCATCGGCGCGGGCGCGATCGTGAGCGTCGTCACGCCGTCGGGTACGAACCAGCTGAAGGGGGCAGCCGGCGTCGTCTACCAGCCGGAGGAGTGGAACGCCAGCAACGCGCCGGGCGGCACCAGCACCGGATTCGAGATCGTCCAGCCGGACGCATCGCTGGGAGGTCCGCTGGTCAAGGATCGCGCGTGGTTCTTCGGCGCCTATCGCTACACGAACAACTCCCTGGGCGTGAGCCGCACCCCCACGCAGATCGCGAACCTTCAGGCGCTGGTGCCCGGATACGAGCTGCAGTCGATCGACACGGAGGCCAGTTACTTCTTCGCCAAGGCCACCGTGCAACTCGCGCGGATGCACCATCTCGAGGGGTTCTGGCAGCGGGATCACAGTCCGGAAAACTTCGTCGCGCCGAACTGGGGCGGCAAATTTCTCGTGCGCGACTTTGGAGGGATTGCCACGGGCGTGCGGCTGTCATCGGCCTGGACGAACACGCTCACGACGCGGGTGAGCGTGTCGTTCAACGACAAAGGCATCGGCGCGGAACTGCCGTTCGACAATCTGCCATCGCGGAACGTGCATCAGGGCGTGTTTGCATCCGCCGGACGGCTGTTCGGTACCGGCACGCTCGTCGTGCTCGACAACCTGCCGAACTCGGCGGATCAGCCCGCCGACAAGCTGACGCTCGCGGCCGACGCCACGTGGTATCGCGCGTCACGAGCGGGCACGCACGAGATTCAGAGCGGCGTCTACCTGCAGCCGCGTCTGCACGAGCGCACGACGCTCCACTACCCGGACGGCGGGTTCGCCCTCGAGGAGGTCGTCCTTCGCGATCCCTCGAATCCGGCGTCCGGGTTCATCCCGTTTCATCGTCAGATCTATGACCAGGTGAACGCGCCGTATCGCTGGGCGGACAGCCACGACTACGCCTTCTATGCCCAGGACGCGTGGCGTCCGCATGCGCGGTTGACGGTCAACGTGGGGGCGAGAGTCGACGTCATCGGCCGGAAGGATACGGTGTTCGACGTCGAGACGCAGAGCAGCACGGAAGTCGGCCCCCGGTTCGGCGTCAACTACCAGCTCACACGCGATGGCCGGCGTGCCGTTCGTGGGAGCTGGACGCGCGTCGCCGACGTGCTGGCGCAGACGACGCAATC
>Ga0066903_100005552_pt1 | contig 10972 bp, 10 predicted proteins | sample PanSoiMetaGPlot1_FD_67491 | JGI IMG/M metagenome (GOLD analysis project Ga0066903, IMG submission 67491) | Tropical forest soil microbial communities from Panama analyzed to predict greenhouse gas emissions - Panama Soil - Plot 1 (version 2) | ecosystem: Environmental > Terrestrial > Soil >...
GGCGAAGGCCCGGCGAACGCCGTAGGCGCTGAACCCCCCCGCCACCAGGCCTGCCCCACCCACAGCGGCCCGGGCCAGGAGCTGCCTCCGTTCCATGGACACCGCCGGTGCTCCGCCCCTCCGGCGGCGCCAGCCATCGATGCTGCGCCAGAGATGAAAGACCGCCAGCGACATCCCGAGGTAGAGGCCGACCCCCATCCAGCACCAGGCCGCGAAACCCAGCGCGTCCCCCAGGGGAGTGTGGAAGCGCACGAACACCGAGCGGGCGAGGAAGAGCGAGGCGGCGGCGATCGCGAGCGCGACGGCCCCGATCCGCCGGATGCGCACATCGGTGGTCGTGTCCCGGAAGAGGCGCCGGTAGAGGTAGAGATGGCCCCCGACCACCACCACCAGGACGATGGCCAGGAAGAGGACGGTGCGGAACACGTACATGGAGTGGCCCGGATGCTAACCAGCCCCGGGGCCATCTTCATCCTGCCCGTCGGTCAGAAGATCGCCCGGAGCACCAGAAAGGCGCCGAGCACCATCGCGGTCACCCCCAGCTTCTCGCGGTAAGGCTGCAGCTTGCGGGTCCACCCCTCGAGCGTGGTCTGGGCGGTCGGGCTTCGCATCCAGCTCTGGAAGATTCCGACCCCGAGCACGAGCCCGAGCGACACCAGCAGCGCACCGTCGAGCGCGCGCAGGAGCCAGTGGTTGAACCAGCGGAGCACCGGCAGCTCGAGGAGCACCCAGAACAGTCGCCAGGCGCCGATCACTGCGGCCGCCACGCCGATCCAGCCCTTGTAGGGCTCGAGCTCGCTCAGCGCCCGCGCACCGCGCCGGTCGCGGCCGACGAGCGTGGCCGCCCCGAGCGCGCCGACCACGATCAGAAACAATCCATGCAACAGTCCCATCTCGGCTGGATCAACGCTCGGGGGGCGGCTTCGATTGCGCGCGCCGCGGCCTGCTGGGCTAGGAAGCGGCCATGGCGAATCGGGTGGTGCTGGTGACCGGAGGGTCTCGCGGGGTCGGGCGCGCGGTCTCCCTGCTCCTGGCGGCCGAGGGCTGGGACGTGGTGGCGACCTGGCGGCGGGACGAGGAGGCGGCGCGTTCGCTCGAGGCCGAGGTGAAGGCGCTCGGCCGGCGTGCGCTGGTGCTCCGGGCGGACCAGCTCGAGCCGGACACCCTGGAGCCGGTCTTCGCACGGACCCAGGAGACGTTCGGTGGGCTCGACGCGATGGTGGCGAACGCCGCCAGCACGGCGTTCGTGCCGCTGATGGCGATGAAGCCGCACCAAATGGACAAAACCTTCGCGGTGACGGTGAAGAGCTTCGTCATGCTGGCCCAGCTCGCGGTCCCGCTGATGCGGGGACGTCCCGGGGCGAGCATCGTCGCCGTCTCGGGGCTGGACAGCCGGATGCCGGTGCCCTTCCACGGCTTCCTCGGCGCGATGAAGGGGGCGATGGAGGTGCTGGTGAAGTACCTCGCGGGAGAGCTGGCGTCCGACCGCATCCGGGTCAACGCCGTGAACCCGGGCTACATCGACACCGACAGCTCACGCTTCTACATGGGATCGGCGTGGGACGAGCTGGACGCGGCGGTGGCGGCCCAGGTGCCTGCCGGCCACATCGCGACGCCGGAGGAGATCGCTCGCCCGGTCGCGTGGCTCCTCGGTGACGCCGCGGCGTACGTGAACGGAACGACCCTGGTGGTCGACGGCGGGCTCGAGGTGGCCTACGGCATGGCCCTCGGGACGCGCATCGCGGCGAAGACGTGAGCGGACGCCCGTCGCCGGCGAGCGTCGCCGTCACCCTCGGGTTCTGCGCGGTGCTGGTCGTGACCATGCCGGTGCTCTTCGTCGCCGCAGGGCTGCTCTTCCTCGCCACTGCGCCGTTCGACCCGGACCGGCGGGTCCTCCACGCCTTCGTCTGCCGGGTGTGCCACGCCTATCTGCACGTGAATCCATTCTGGCGGGTGAGGGTGGAAGGGCGGGAGCGCATCCCGAAGGGTGCCTCGGTCCTCGTGGCGAACCACCAGTCGCTGGCCGACGTGGCGACGTGCATGGGGCTCCACCGGCCGTTCAAGTTCGTGTCCAAGGCCTCGCTCTTTTCGGTGCCGCTGTTGGGCTGGGCGATGTCGATGCTCCGCTACATCCGGCTGGACCGGGGCCGGCCTCACTCCACGCGCCGGATGCTCGACGAGTGCCGCAGCTGGCTGCGCAGGGGGATGGCGGTCCTGATGTTCCCCGAGGGGACCTACGCGCCCGACGCGCCGCTCCTGCACTTCAAGCCGGGAGCATTCGTGCTCGCCCGCGACGAGCGGGTGCCGCTGGTGCCGGTCCTCCTCACCGGGACACGCGACCTCCTCCTCGGGGACGGGCCGTGGATGGCGCCGCGGGCGGACATCCGGGTCCGGGTGCTGGACCCGGTGGAGTTCCCGGCCGGAGCCGACGTCGTGCACGTGGCGGCGGAGATGCGCGCGCGCTTCGCCCGGGAGCTCGGGCGGCCGCTCGCGGCTCAGAGCTCGATGCGCGGTTCGTCCGGATTCGCCTTGTAGAGCAGCACGGTCCGGCCGAGCACCTGCGCGACCTCGGAGCCGGTGCCGAAGGAGAGCTCCTCGGCCTGCTCCCGGCGCATCTCGCGATTCTCGGAGGCGAGCTTGACCTTCACCAGCTCGTGGTCCCAGAGCGCTTGCTCCAGTGCGGCGAGCACTCCGGGGGTGACGCCCTCCTGGCCCACCTGGACCACCACCGCGAGGTGATGGCCCAGGGCGCGGAGCTTCCGTCGCTGTTTTCCGTCGAGCGGCATCTCACTTCTGGGTGGCGATGCGGATTTCCCGCTGTGCATTCACGTGCTGCGGATCCAGGGCCACGCAGCGTTTGAAGTGCTTGAGCGCCGTCGCGGGGTCACCGGTGAGCTTGTAGAGCTGGCCGATGAAGTAGTGGGCCGGCGCGCACCGCTCGTTCAGCTTGAGCGACTGGTTCAGGTCGCGCAGCGCCTCGACCATCGCGACCTTCTTGTCCTGGAGGGTGAAGAACCGGGCGTACCCTCGCCAGGCGTAGAACTCGCCCTCCCGCGGATTGGCGGCGATGGCGTCGTCGAAGGTCTTCACCGCGTCCACGAAGCGTCGGGCGCGCACGAACGCCGTGCCCTTGTTGAAGGTGTCCTCGGCCGCGAGCACCGCTTGCACGTCCACCTCGGCCGGTCCCCCCTCGGCGAGCGTCTCCTTGTAGCGGGCCCGGCCGGCGTCGTCGGCCAGCATCCGGTTGGCCTCGCCGATGGCGGCGAAGATCTCCGCCTTCGCCCGACCAAGCTCCGGTGGCGCGTCCTGCGGCACGGTGTCCGGGTGGAAGACCTTGGCCAGCTTGAAGTACGCGGCCTTCACCAGCGAGCTGTCTGCCGTGTCCGGGATGCCCAGGATTTCGAAGTGGTTCTGCTTGTGCATTCGCTCCAGTCTGGCGTGGAGCTCGCGCAGCTCCACCACGTACCCGGGAGAGGGTTTACGCGCTGGAGCGGCCGCCGGAGGCGCGACTGGCGCGATGCGTGGCGGGTCCGCCTGGGGCATGGCGGCCAGACCGCTCGGGGTCTGCGCGGGCTTCGGCGAGGGTCGTGGAGCGGCGGTCGTAGGCGCAGGTTTGCGCGGGGCCGGGGCCGCAGGCCGGGGAGCGGCGGCCACCGGGTCGGGCCGTGGAGGAGGAGGCGCAGGGGCGGGCGTCGGTCGTGGCGGCGCGGTCGCAGCGGCGACGTCCGGTCTCGGCGGCGCCACGGGGGGTGCCTTGAGCTCGACCTCTGGGAAGGAGACTGCGTCCACCTCGCGGAGAAGCAGCGCGACCCTGAGGATGGTGTCCATCTCTCCGGCGTTGCTCTGCGCCAGGTGGGCGAGCGAGCGCGTTCCGTCGAAGTAACCGGCGGCACGGGTCTCCTGCGCGGTGAGGCGAAGGTCCGGAAGGGCCTCGCCAGCGCCGCGGCGCACCACCGGCCGCTCGCGCACGTCCATCAGACGGGCCTTCAGCTCGGGGAGCGGTACCCGCCGGATCACCTCGGCGAGGAGGCCCCACCGGTTTCCGAGGGGGATGACCTTGCTCGGAGGCAGCTCGAGGGCCTCGAAGCGGAAGCTTCCACGAGGAGAGAGGTAGGCCTTGAGGAGGATGTCCGCCGCGCGCTGGGCGAGCGCGGGGAAGACCAGGCCGGGATTCACCGCCCCGAGGGTGAAGAGCGCGGCGAGAACGTCGTTCCCGAACTTGATGGCCTCGTGCTCGGCCTTGGACACCTGCTCCTGCGTCGCGAGGTGATGGGCCACCAGGAAGGGACCGATCGCGTCCGAGTCATGGGTGGACTCGGCCGATTCCGGATTTCCGCGCCGGAGGTAGAGCGTGGTGGTGCGGTCCTCGAGGTCGAAGAAGAAGAGTCCGGTGGCTCCCGCCCGCGCGCCCTGGACGTAGATCCTGAGGGCGTTGGTCTCGGCGAGGTCCGCCCGGAGCAGGCTGAAGGTGGAGGTGACCGGGGCAGGGGCGCGGGCCGGGGGCTTGGAGGCGCCCGGCGGAGCGAGCTCGAACGGAACGGCCTCTGCCCAGGTGTCCTCCGGCTGAAGTGGCGAGCGGGGAGGAGTCAGCACCGGCGGGGCGGGAAGGGCTCCGGTGGACCGACCGGAGGCAGGAGGCGCGGGCGGCTCGACCGGAGCGCTGGTGAGCACCGGCGGGGCGGACACGCCGCCGGTCGGTGCCCGGGAGCGTGCGGCGGGCGCGGGCGGGTCCAGCGGGGGGGTGGTGAGGACGGGCCGAGCCTTGAACGTGCCAGTGGGCGTCCGGCCAGCCGCCGGCGGGGGGACGATTGGATCCGGGGGGACCGGCGCCGAAGCCTCGACGGGCGCGGCGGTGAGGACCGGTGGACTCGAGGCGGCCCGGGCCTCCGGGGCGGAACGCGGCTCGCCAGGGGCCAGTGGCTCGTCGGAGGAGTCGCCGGTCGCTTCCTCCGCGCCGGCGCCGAAGAGCGCGGCGGCGATCTCACCGCCCGCGGGAGCCTCCGGAGCCGGACTGTCCTGATCGAGCTGCACCTCCTGCCGGCTGTCGTCTCCCCAGAGGTGGCGGGGGAAGTAGTCGCGGAGCTCGGGAAAGCGGAAGGGGAGGGCGTAGCGCTCGCCGTCGGTGGAGACCTGGAGCAGGCCCTGGAGCACGCCGCCCTCGATGAGCAGCTCGACGGTCGAGGGCTCGATGGGCCCGAACACCTTGCCCTCGCGGTTGCGGACGAAGATCTGCGTGCCGCCAGCCATCCGGCACACTCATACCCTAGCCCGTCCGAGGGGTCAGCCCCCGGCGCCGGGCGCCTCAGGGTAGAACGGGGCCACATGGACTGGTTCCGCAGTGTCGTGGGGGTCGCGGTGGGGTTCGGGGTGTTCGTCATCGGCTCGCTCGTGCCGAGGGGCGCGGCGATGGAGCAGCCGCCAGGGACGACGGCGGTCGGTTTCGCCGCAGGGGCGATCGGCTACGGGGTGGTGTTCGCGGCGCTCGCCGGGCTCACCGCTGCCAGCATCGCCGGGCGACGCTACCTCACGCACGCGGCGGTGGTTGCCGGACTCATTGCGGTCGCAGCGGTGGTGCATCCCTGGCTCGAGCCGGTCACCGGCCGGTGGCTGGACGTCGCGGCAGTGCTCCTGATGGCGCCGGCGGCGGTGTTCGCCGGCTGGGCGCGCGCTCGCCTCGCTACCAGCTGAGGCGGGAGTCCCGCTAGACCAGCGCCCCGAGGCCGACGAGCGCCATGGCGAGGTAGTACAGGGACTCGCCCGCGATGAGACCACCTCCCACCAGCGACGTGGTGGACATGTCGGCTGGGAGCTCGTCGGTGGCGGCGCGCCCGGCCGGGCCACGCCGCTTGCCGATCGTGTTCCAAACCGAGGAGAGGATGCCCCCCGCACCCCACCAGAGACCGGTGGGGAGCTCGACGAAGGTCCCGAAGGAGTAGGCGTAGGGGCTGGGCAGGAGCACCGAGTCGACGATCCAGCCGACCGCGAAGCCCGGGCGAGAGCCTTCGACGAACGCGCGGTACCTGGTGCTCGCTCGAACGAGCTTCCGCAGGACCTCGATCACCAGGCCGAGCGCGAATCCGACCTCGAGGGCGACCAGCTGGTGTGCCGGAAGGTGGCCGAGCCCGCGGATGGCGCCCACAAACTTGTAGGTCATGGCCGATTGCCACTGGCCCACCTTCGCCTCGGGATGGTCGAAGCTGTTCACCGCCAGGACCGGATAGGCATTCATGAAGACGCGGGCGAGGACCACGCAGAGCACCGCGCCCATTCCAATGCCCAGGATCTGGTACCAGAACTGGACTCGCCGATCGGTTCCGAGGCGCCAACCCGTGGAGCGGTCCTGCTGCATGTCCACGCCCACCGAGCTGCAGATCAGCAGCACCGTCGCCGCAGTGATGGCCACCACCGGATTGCGGAGTCCCATCGCCGACATCAGGAGGACCGAGACCACGAAGGCGCTGGAAATCGGGTTCTGGTCGCTCACCCCCTGGGAGATGCCGTTGATCAGGACGAAGAGCACGCTGAGCAGGAGGCCGAAGATGACCCAGCGCGCCGGCTGGTGCAGGAGGCCGGTGGTCACCAGCACCACCGCGACCGCCCAGAACAGCACCCAGGCGACGAGCATCCGGGTCGGGAAGTTGCTCTGGGCGGAGCCCGCCGGGTCGTCGCCTCCGCCGCCCCGGGCTTGGGCCATCGCCTGACGGCCGATCAAAGCGAGGTCGACCACTGCCGCGCCCATGATCGACGCCAGGCCGACCAGGAATCCGAGACGGCGGAAGGGCTCGTTCACTCCCAGCCACCCGTTGGCCCTCAGCCAGGGGGTCAGCGCCCAGCCGATCGTGGCTGCCACCGCGGCCGGAACGGCGATGCGCGAGCCGACGAGGAGTCCTGCGCCCACGTTGGACATCGAGAGGCCGGTCGCTCCAATCCAGCCGACCCGATCGACCAGCCACCCGCCCACCGCGCCCAGACCGGCCCCCGAGGCGAGTCTGCGCACCGAGCGCTGGAGCAACGCCTTGTCGGTAAGCGCGCGGATGATGTTCGCGACCGCGTAGCCCGACGGATAGGTGAGCTTCATCCGGTCGACGAGCACCGGGGTGTAGAGCATGCCCAGCCCCACGCCGAACATCCCGACGCAGGTGATGAAGAGCATCAGCTGCCAGGCCGGCGGCATCTCCATCCCCAGCCAGACCGCGGCCTGGATCAGCACCGCCATCGCGCCGAGGGAGGCGACCGAGGCGGCCATGGTCTGCATGTAGTTGGCGCCGTGGCGTCCCTCTGCGCCGTACGGGTAAGTGACGACGCTGCCGAGGATGCCGGCGATGATCTGGCCGGGGACGAAGACCCCGAGGGTGAAGCACATGTACGCGCCGGCGACGCCGCCCAGCGGACCGAGGATGAGCAGCGCCACCGCAGCGAGCATGAGGTGGAAGCCCACCGTCCCCGGCTTGGGCATCCAGGCGAAACGAATCTGCGTGGCCTCTCTGCTCGAGAGCGGGGCGTCCATCGGTCTCCGGCGGGAACGGGGGCGAGACCTTCGCACAGTCCCGAGCCGTTCCGGACGCTTCGGCGGCGGTTTGACAGGCAGGCAGGCGCTCTGGCATCAACGCGCGTTGCAGCTCCCTGGCCCCGAAGCTGCCCGTGCTCGAAAGGAGGCCACGAAATGATGCGCCTCCCGAGCATTCTGTCGACGAGGCACTGACCAAGAGGAAGCCGAGGCGACGTCAACCGTCCTCCGTGGCGGCGTGACGTCTCGTGGCTGCCCGGGTTGTCTCCGGAGCGCATCTGTCGCGCGCCCCGGAGAGAGATCCCGGCGCCGCCGCCGTCGTTCGAACTGGATCCGCCGTGCGGGGCGCTCGATCGCCGCCGCGCTTGCGGAGCGTCTGCTCGCGTCCCCTCGACGGGGCCGCGCGCCGGAGGAGCCATGGTGACGGGAACCAAGCTGGAGGCGCTCCTCGGGAAGATCCGGAGGGCGCTGGACGACAGGGGTGCTGCGGAGGTCGCGGAGACTCTGTTCCGCGAGGCGATCGCCGAGGCCCAGCGGCTCGGAATCGTCTCCGCGTACCTGCACTTCGTGCTGGCCGGAGCGCTGGACCGGATGGGAAAGCTGGAGATGGCATTCGACGAGCTCAAGAAGGCAGTGCAGGCCGACCCGCTGGCGCTCCCGGTGCGCAACGCGTTCCAGGACGTCGCGGCGCGGCTGCGTGCTGCGCTCGCCGATCCCGCCCGGGCGGCCGACGACGCCGACATCCCGCGGATCTACGGCGTGCTCGTGGAGGCCGGGCAGGCGGACCTCGAGACGCACCTGGTGATGGTGCGGTTCGCGCTCGCCACCGCCGAGCTGGAGCGGGCACGGACGCTGGCCGAGGCGATCACGACGCTCTTCCCCGCGGCACGGGAGGCTTGGGAGGTGCTGGCCCGGGTGGCCCGTGCGCAGGGGGATGGAGCGACGGCAGCGAAGGCCGACGCCGAGGCGGTGGGAGTGCAGGTCCCGACCCCGCTCTTCGGAGTGACAGGAAAGGCGATCGCATGAGCTGGAGAACGAATGGGGTGGCGGAGCGCAGCGTCGGCCCCGCCACCCGACGGAGGCGAATGAAGGAAGCGGGGTGAGAGCCGTGAGCGCGAAAAATATGGAGATCTTGCGCAAGGTGCAGGTCGCACAGAACCTGGGCTCGGAAGACCCGGAGCAGGCGGAGCTCTTGCTCCGCTCCGCGCTCCGGGAGGCCGACGCCATCGGTCAGCGCTCGCCCACACTGCACCTCCAGCTGGCGGAGTTGCTGCACCGCCTGCGGAAGACCCGCCAAGCCCTCGCGGAGGTGGCCGAGGTGCTGGCGCTCGATCCGTTCAATCTCGTCGCGCTGAACCTGCATCGGCTCCTCGGGGGGCGTGCCCGCTGAGGAGTCGGCGCACCCCGCCCTTCTGCATCGTGGGGAAGGGCGGGGCCGGCGTCCCTGCGTGCCTAGAGAACGACCTGCTCCCGGTGCTCTCCGAACGCGTCGCGGAGGGCATCCGAGATCTCCCCCAGCGTTGCGAGTGACTTCACGGCGTCGAGGATCGCCGGGACGAGATTCTGGCCCGGGTCCCGAGCAGCAGTCCGAAGTGCGTCCAGGCGTTTCTGCACCGAGGCTCCGTCCCGCTCCTTCCGGAGGCGCTCGAGCCGTGCGATCTGGGTTCGCTCCACCGTCTCGTTCACCCGGAGAAGGCCCTCCGGCGGCGGCTCCTCGTCCCGGAACTCGTTGAGGCCCACCACCACCGACTCGTGGGTCTCCAGCGCTCGCTGTGCCCGATAGGCTGCGTCCTGGATCTCCTGCTGCGGGTACCCCTGGGCGATCGCCTCCACCATTCCGCCCAGCGCGTCGATCTTCTCGAGGTACGCCTGGGCGCGTTGTTCGAGTTCGTCGGTGAGGCGCTCGAGCGTGTAGCTCCCTCCCAGCGGATCAATGACGTCCGTCACTCCCGTCTCGTGGGCGATGATCTGCTGCGTGCGCAGGGCGAGCTTTGCCGCTTCCTGCGAGGGCAGGGCCAGCGCCTCGTCCTTGCTGTTGGTGTGGAGCGACTGCGCGCCTCCGAGCACCGCGGCCATCGCCTGGAGAGCCACCCGCACCACGTTGTTCTCCGGCTGCTGGGCGGTGAGCGTCGATCCCGCGGTCTGGGCGTGGAAGCGGAGCATCTGGCTCCGGGGGTCCTTCGCTCCGAAGCGCTCCTTCATCACCCGGGCCCAGAGCCGGCGCGCCGCGCGGAACTTGGCGACCTCCTCGAGGAAGTTGTTGTGGACGTTGAAGAAGAACGACAGCCGTCCGGCGAAGGAGTCGACCTCCAGTCCGGAGCGACGGGCCGCCTCGACGTAGGCGATCCCGTTCCCCAGGGTGAAGGCGATCTCCTGCGCTGCGGTCGAGCCGGCTTCGCGGATGTGGTACCCGCTGATGCTGATCGGATTCCAGCGCGGCACCCGCTGGGCACAGAAGGCGAAGACGTCGGTGACCAGCCGGAGCGACTCCCGCGGCGGGTACACGTAGGTCCCGCGGGCGATGTACTCCTTGAGAATGTCGTTCTGGACCGTGCCGGAGAGCTTCTCCATCGGCACGCCCTGCTGCTCGCCGACCGCCGCGTAGAGCGCGAGGAGGATCGCCGCGGTCGAGTTGATGGTCATCGAGGTGGAGACCTCTGCCAAGGGAATCCCCTTGAGGAGCACCTCCATGTCCCGGAGCGAGCTGATCGAGACTCCGACCTTCCCCACTTCGCCCCGCGCCCGCGGATGGTCCGCGTCCCGGCCCATCTGCGTCGGAAGATCGAAGGCGACCGAGAGGCCGGTCTGCCCCGATTTCAAGAGGTAGTGGTACCGGGCGTTGGCGTCCTCGGCGCTCCCGAAGCCCGCGTACTGGCGCATCGTCCAGTGCCGGCCGCGGTACATCGTGGGCTGGATTCCGCGGGTGAAGGGGTACTCGCCCGGGAAGCCGAGCTTCTCGAGGTACCGGGCGTCGGGGTTGGGCGGGGCGTCCACCGGCCCGAGCTCGATGTCGCTACTGGTCCAGAAGGCATCTTTGCGTTCGGGCGAGTTGCTCCGGGCCTTGGCCCAGACCTTGTCCAGCCACCGTCGGCGCTCGTCGGACATGACCTACTCCACGCTGAGCAGCTTGGCGTTGGCCTCCACCGTGCTGCCCTCCTTCGCGAAAACCTCGAGGACCTTGCCGGCCTTGGGGCTCTTCAGCTCGTTCTCCATCTTCATCGCCTCGACCACCACCAGCCCCTGGCCCTCGGCCACCTCGGCGCCCGGAGCGACCAGCACCCGCACCACCTTGCCCGGCATGGGGGCGGTGACCACCACCTTGCCGCTGACGCTGAACCCTGTCGCGCCGGCGCGCAAGCGGAGGGCCCGCTCGTCCGCCACGTCCACGGTGAGGACCTGGGCTCCGACGAGAACCTGGACCTCGTCCCCCGACTCGTCCAGCTCGACGTCGTAGGAGCGCCCGTC
>Ga0066903_100005553_pt1 | contig 10972 bp, 14 predicted proteins | sample PanSoiMetaGPlot1_FD_67491 | JGI IMG/M metagenome (GOLD analysis project Ga0066903, IMG submission 67491) | Tropical forest soil microbial communities from Panama analyzed to predict greenhouse gas emissions - Panama Soil - Plot 1 (version 2) | ecosystem: Environmental > Terrestrial > Soil >...
GGCGCGTGGAACCTTCCGCGCGACCGCGTCGCGTCCGACCTGGAGGCGGCTGTGACCGCGCCGGACGGGATCGACCAGGGCGCGTTCGGCTTCTGCGGCATCGCCGCCTTCCTGCGCTTCTGGGCGCGGCGCGACCCTGCCGCGTTCGTCACCTTCGCGACAACGGTCTACGAGGAGGGCGCCGCCTCCTTCACGACGTACCACGTCGACCCCGGCGCCGACCTGCGCGGCCGTGACTACCTGGGCGACTACGCGACGGGCAAGACGCGCTGCCCGCCTGGGCTGTGGATGGTAATGGGCGCGATCCAGGACAGCATCAGCCCTGCCGGATTCGACGGCACGGTCGATCGCTCCTGGTATGCCTTCCTGTGCCTGCACGAGGGTGCCCAACCGACGCAGATCGAGAAGCTGCTCACCGACACGAAGCTCTACGCGCACGTCGACAACCGCACCGACTGGGCCTCGCTGGTGCTGCCGCGGGTGCCGTTCCTGCCCAACCCCTGGCGGCCGTCGCTGACGGACGCCAAGTCGCTGTCGCCCGGAGCCGGCTGCGACATCGTGCTGCAGGTCAACGACATCTTCCTGCAGGGCGCCTCGCCCGCCCCGGCCGGACTGGCCGGTGAGGTCGCCGACGACTTCCCCAACCACTTCATCGCCCTGGCCTCGAAACTCACGATCGCCGGCGGCAACCTGCGCGGCCGCGTCTGGACGTGGGCAGGCCTGCAGGACCTCGACCTGCCGCCCGACCGATTCATGACCAACTACTACGGCGCGATCGTGTGCACGGTGTGATCCGGCCTGGGCGCAGCCGCGAGGAGGGGTGGTAGGGTCGCCGCCATGGGGATCGCCGCGCTCTTCTACGTCGACCTTGCCCTGGCGATCGTGGTGACCCTGCTCATCACGAAGCTCGGCGAGTGGCTGGGGAGCCTGCGCCGCGGCGACGGCGAGGGCGGCGGAGGCGAATGGCGCTGGCGGCGGTCGCGGCCGCGACCGCCCCGCGGCGACCTCGACCGCGGTCATGCGCCGCGCCTGCCGGGCGGGCCCCGTGAGCACCGAGCTCGCCTGCCTCGGTGACGGCCCGGTGAGATACTGCCCGCCATGAGCGCGGAGCTCCTCGACCTGATCGAGCGCTACAACGAGGCCTGGAACGCCCAGGATGTGGAGTCGATCAGCCGTGCCCACCACCCCGACGTGGTGTTCGAGAATCACACCGCAGGCGATCGGGTCGAGGGCCGCGAGGCGGTAGCGGCCCACATCGCGAAGATCTTCGCCAACTGGCCCGATCTGCAGTTCCGCGGCCGCCGCATGTACGTGGGCGGCGACTTCGTCGTCAGCGAGTGGACGGCCTCGGCCACCCACTCAGACGGCCGCCGGCTGGAGTGGGACGGCATCGACGTCTTCCCCTTCCGGGACGGGCTGATCGCCCGCAAGGACGTCTACTCCACCAGCGCGGCGCCCCGCGTGCTCGCAGACTGACCTGCAACAAACGTGCCTGGCACCGTTGTTGCATCCTGCCCAGGAGGACACTGATGGATCGCACGCTCGCTCTGGTTCTGGCCGCGCTGGCCGGCGCCGTCGTCGCCGCCCAGTCCCCCACGAACGCCGCCCTCGGCCGCAGCGTCGGCGACCTGCGGGCGGCGCTCGTCAACTTCGCGGTGGGTGGCGTGGTGCTGCTCGCGATCGTGATGGTGGTCAACGGCGGCATCGGCGGCATCGCCTCCGACCCCGTGCGCTGGCACTACCTGGGCGGCCTGGCCGGCGCCCTGTTCGTGACCACGGCCATCGTCACCGTCGCGCCGCTGGGCGTGACGCTGCAGACCGCCGCCATCATCGCCGGCCAGCTCACCGCATCGCTCGTGATCGACAACCGCGGCTGGCTTGGGCTCGAGGCGCGGCCGATCACCGCGGAGCACCTGATCGGGATCGCCCTGCTGGCGACCGGCGTGGTCGTGATCAGCCGGGCCTGAGCGGTCCGCCGAGGGCGGTAACGATCTCGACGACCCGTTCCAGCGGCGCCGACGTGTCGATCTCGAGCGTGGCCACGCGGCGCAACAGCGGCTCGACCGTCGTGATCTGGTCGAGCACACGGGCGGACTCATCGGGCCGCTTCCCGTAGGGGTTGTTGGTGCGTGTTGCCAGGCGCTCGGCGATCACGTCGGGCGGGGCGCTGAACAGCACCACGTGGTCGAACCTCGGCAGGAACCGGCCCATGTTCGCAGCCGTGCCGCTCACGAACAGCGGCTCCTCGCCGGCCTCATCCAGCAGCTGCTCGACCCGCTCCTCGCGCCACATCCAGTCACGCCCGGGCTCGACCGGCGGCCCGGTCGGGTCAGGCTCGTCGGAGACCTCGACCCAGTGGGAGTAGTGGGGCCCGTCCAGGTCGACCGCCCGCAGCCCGCGGCGGCGCAGGTGCGCCGTCACCGTCGACTTACCCGTCCCGGAGATCCCGGTCAGGAGCACGCGCACGTCAGTCGTGGGCGTTGAGGTAGTCGATCGTTGCGGTGCGCAGATCCGTGAAGTCCTCGAGCTGGATCCGGCCCCAGCCGGTCTTCGTCCCGGCCGCGCCCCCGAACGGCGGCCGTCCCTCCCAGTACCCGGTCGACTCGTTGATCTGGATGCTGCCCACCCGCAGCTCGTGCATGTAGCGGAACGCCCGCTTCAGGCTGGAGGTGAAGACGGCCGCCTGCAGCCCCAGGTGGCTGTCGTTGGCCATCGCGATCGCCTCGTCGTCGCTGCGGAAGGTGGTGATCGGCAAGACCGGCCCGAACGACTCCTCGCGGAACAGCAGCGTGTCGGTGCCGACCACGTCCACCACGGTCATCTCGTAGTACAGGTCGGTGGGGAAACCGTCCGCGCGGCCACCGCCCAGCAGCACCTGCGCGCCGCGCTCGCGGGCGTCGGCCATGTGCCGGTCCATCTTCGCCGCCACCGGCTCGTTGTTGAGCGGCCCCATAGTCGTGGCCTGCTCCAGCGGATGGCCCAGCACCACGTCGCCGGCCAGCGCCAGCACGCGCTCGACCAGCTCGTCGTGGGCCTCCTCGGCCACGAGCACGCGTTCCGTGGCCACGCACACCTGACCCGCCAGGTAGGCGGCGCCCTCCACCGCGGCCCGGGCGGCCGCATCCAGGTCGGCGTCGCCGAGCACGATCTGGGGACCGTTGCCGCTGGCCTCGATCAGCGTGCGCTTGAGCCCCGCCGCGCGCACGATCGCCTCCCCCGTGGTGTGGGAGCCGACGAACGCGATCGCCTGCACGCCGTCGTGGGTGACCAGCGACTCGCCGATCTCGCGGCCGCCGAAGACCAGGTTGACCGAGCCGCGCGGGAAGCCCGCCTCGTGCAGCAGTTCGACCAGCCGGCGGCCGGCCAGCGGCGTGAACTCGCTCGGCTTCAGCACCACCCCGTTGCCGGTTGCCAGGGCGGGCGCGATCAGCTCGCTGGGGATCATGATCGGGAAGTTCCACGGAGTAACCACCGCGAACACGCCGTTGGGCTTGCGGAACGTGAACACCATCTTGCCGCGCCGCTCGCTGGGGATCACGGCGGTGTCCAGCCGCTTCACGTCCTCGGCGGCCATGCGGAAGTTGCCGGCCGTCTCCTCGACCTCCTCGACCGCCTCGGTCAGCCAGGGCTTGCCCTGCTCCATGGCCAGGTCGCGGGCGATCTCGTCGGCGGATGCCTCGATCAGGTCGGCGGCCCGGCGCAGCAGCTCGGCGCGCTCGTAGACGGTCAGCTCCTCCAGCGCTCGCCCGCCCTCGCGGGCGGCCTGCACGGCGGCGTCGACGTCGGCCTGGGTGGCCACCGGCACTTCGCCCAGCGCCTCGCCGGTGGCAGGGCTGGTGATGGTGACGGCCTCGGTGGCGCGGCCCTCGGTCCACGCCCCGTCGATGTACATGGTCGCGTTGCTCATGCCGGTGACTGTAGCCCGCTCAGAAGGCCTGGTGCGCCTCGACGAACGTGCGGTCGAGCCGGAACGGGCTCTCGACCAGGCGCCCCGTGATCAGGTCGGCCAGCAGCTCGGCGCCGCCGGGACCGGCCATCACGCCGTGGCCGTTGTAGCCCGTGTTGACCCATAGCCCGTCGACCTCGCTGACGCCGATCAGCGGCCGCTGGTCGGGCGTCATCGTGTACTGGCCGGCCTGCACCGTCCAGGAACGGCCGCCGCGCTGCCACAGGTCCTTCCAGAAGCGCCCCGTCGTGGCGACGGAGACCGGGCTCTCGGGGTCGAGCAGCCGCAGCGCCAGGGCGGGGTCACCGGGCACCACGTCAAGCGGCGGCGCATAGGGCTCGTCGGGGTCGGGGAAGAGGACGTAGGCGCCGCCCGGCGCCACCGGCCGCCAGTGGGCGGTGGTCTCCTCATCGATCGTCATCGGCGCATCCTGCGGGATTTCGGGCGCGTCCCAGAGGATCACGCGCTGGCGCCGCAGGGGCCGCACCGGCAGCTCGAGGCCGGCCAGCTCAGCGACACGCCCGGAGAGCGGGCCGGCCGCGATCACGGCGCCGCCGCAGGCGATGGTGCCGCGGCTCGTTCGCACCGCCGTCAGGCGTCCACCCTCGACGTCGAATCCGGTCACATCGCAGCCCAGCGCGACCCGGGCATCGCAGCCTTCGAGCAGCCCCAGCGTGATCCGGCGCGGCTGGATCAGGCCGTCGCTCTGGCGGAAGCGGGCGCTGCGCACGGAGTCGGGCAGCCACGGCCAGCGGGCACGGGCCTCGTCGCCGCCCATCAGCTCGACGTCGGTCACCCCCCACTCCCGCTGCCGCTCGACCAGCCCGGCCTGGTCGGCTGCGGCCGGCCCGCTGTAGGCCAGCCAGAGGTATCCCTGGGGCCGCAGGTCGGGGTCGTAGAGCCGCTGGCCCGTGCGCTCACCGAACTGCTCGAAGAGGGCGACCGAGCGGGAGACCAGGTCGAGCTCCTCGCGATGCTCGAGCTGCAATCTGTAGCCACCCGTGGCAACGGCAGTCGTGAACGCCGCGGGGGCAGGCAGGCGCTCCACGAGCAGCGTCTCGATGCCCGCCCGCGCGGCGTGAAATGCCGTGGCGGCGCCCACGATGCCGCCGCCGACCACCACCAGCTCGGCCCGCGCGGGCAGATCGGCGGACACCACTCTCATGCGCGATATGCTCGCACACCGATGACCCTCAAGCTGCTCGCCGCCTCTGTGACCCCGCTCCGCGACGACGGGCGCAAGCTCGACGAGGACGCGATCGCCCCGCTCGTGGCATTCCTCGAGCGGCACGGCGCGGACGGCGTCTTCTCCTGTGGTACCACCGGGGAGGGCGTGCTGCTGGGCGAGGCCGAACGGCGACTGGCAGCCGAGGCGTTCCGCGAGGCGGTGGCCGGCACCCTGATCGTGCACTGCGGCGCCCAGACCACCGCAGAGAGCGCCGCGCTGGCCAACCACGCGGCCTCGATCGGCGCCGACGGCGCGGCGGTGATCCCGCCGCCCTACTACCCGATGGACGAGGACGGCCTGGTCGAGCACTTCACGGCCGTGGCCCACGCCTGCAGCCCGCTGCCGTTCTACCTGTACGCCTTCGCCGCCCGTAGCGGCTACAAGCTGACCATCCCGGTGGTGCAACGGGTGCGCGAGCGCTGCGACAACGTGGCGGGGTTGAAGGTCTCGGAGAGCGACATGGACGACCTGCGACCCTACCTCGAGCTGGGCGTGTCGGTGTTTGTCGGCTCCGAGCCGCTGATCCCGCAGGCGCTCGAGGCGGGCGGGGCGGTGGGGTCGGTGTCAGGGCTGGCGGCGGCGTTTCCCGAGACTGTGGCCGACGTGCTGCACGGCCGCGTGGACGACGGGCCGGCCCGCCTGACCGCTCTGCGGGGCGCGCTCGGCGTCGTCTCGTTCATCCCCGCACTGAAGGTGGCGCTCGGACTGCGCGGCGTGCCGGTGCGGCCGGACGTGCGGGCGCCGCTGCGACCGATCGACGCCACCCGCCGGGCCGCCGTCGAGCAGCTCGTCGCTGCAGTCCCTACCGGCTGATCACGCAGTCGCCGAGGCCGAGCTTGGCGGCAAGATCATTGGCCGCCTGCAGCTCGGTGCCCAGCTGCGACGCCGTGGACGCGACCGTCGCGACGTCCCCGGCCTTGGCGGCCGTGACCAGCTTCTCGCCGGTCGCGATCGCCCCCTCGACGCCGTTCAGCATCTCGGTCACCTGGGCCTGCTCGGACGCGGGCGGCCGCAGCGCCCGCAGCGCCGCCAGCTCCTTGCGCTGCAGATCGAGCGCCTGCTCGCCCGCCGACGCCAGCCCGTCCAACGAGCTCGGCGTGCCCAGCTCGACGATCTGCTGCTGGTAGCGGCGGCACACCGCCGACGCGGACGTGACGTACTGATCGTGGGTCAGCCGCGGCGCACCGGAGGAGGAACTGCCGCCGGACCCGCTGCAGCCTGCCCCGACCAGGGCCACGGCCAGGGCGGCAACCGCCAGGGCTTCCCGGCCCCGGCTCAGAGCGCTCCGCCGGCAGCGTGTGGGGCCGTGGGATCCTCCGCCTCGGCGGCCGCCTCGCGTGCCAGGTACTCCTCGGCCAGCAGCGGGTTCTCGCGGGCTCGCTCGACCACCGTCAGCAGGCTCGACATGGTCGCGACCTCCTCGACCTGCTCCTTGATGAACCACTGCGTGAACTGCTCGCCGGTGTAGTCGCCGACCTGCCGCGCCAGGCCCGCCAGACCGTTGATCTGGTCGGACACGCGCCGCTCCTGTGCCAGCGCCAGCGCCACCGGCTCGACGGCATCGCCGAACCGCGTCTGCGGCGCCTCCACCCCCGGGATCACGACCTCATGGCCGGCATCCAGCAGGTACTGCACCATCATCATCGCGTGGTTGCGCTCCTCGAGTGCCTGCTTGTAGAAGAAGGCGGCGAGCCGCGGCAAGGTCTCCGCGTCGTAGTAGACGGCGATCGCCGTGTACTGCTGATGGGCCGCGAACTCGTAGGCGATCTGGCCGTTGAGCCCTTCGGCGAACTGGGGGTGCGACATGCGGATTCCTCCGGGGATCGGACGTGGCCGGGGACACCCCGCGGGAGCCTCCCGCCGGTGGTGACCACCGCCCGGTAGGCTACCCGACCGGTACCGCGACGACGCAAAGGACAACGCCCATGATCGACGCCTTCCGCAACCATCTCCCGGTCAAGATCCGCTTCGGCGACGGCGTCTCCGACGACCTCACAGCGGTGCTCGCGGACGAGGACGCCCGCCGCCCGTTCGTCGTCATCGACCGCGGCCTGGACGAGATGGTGCCGGGCGTGGCGGCGGCGCTTGCCCCGCTCTCCGGGGTCGAGCGGTTCGACAAGGACATGGGCGAGCCCACCATCGCCCAGGTCGAGGACTGCGCCCGGCGACTGGCCGCCTCGGGCTGTGACGCCGTGGTCGCGATCGGCGGCGGCTCGACCATGGACACCGCCAAGGCAGCCCGCCTCGTGGCCGGCCAGGGCGAGGAGTACCGCAGCTTCGCCCGCGGCGAGGCCGCCTACCTGCCGCCGCGGCTGCCGCTGGTCTGCATCCCCACCACGGCCGGCACCGGCTCCGAAGTGAGCGGCGGGGCGGTGATCACCGACGAGGTGACGCACGTCAAGGCCGGCATCGCCAGCCCGCTGATGCGCGCCCAGTACGCGCTCGTCGACCCGGTGCTCACGCATGGGCTGCCGGCGCGGCTGACCGCCTACACCGGGATCGACGCGCTGGCCCAGGCGATCTCGGCCACCGTCGTCAAGGTGCGTACCCCCATTGGCGACGCCGTCGCCCTGGAGGCGACTCGGCTGGCCGGCCGCTCGCTGGTGCCGGCCGTGCGCGACGGCGCCGATGCCTCGGCCCGCAGCGACATGATGTGCGCGAGCATGCTGGCGGGTCTGGCGATGAACATCTCCGACTGTGGCTCCGAGCACTCGCTGGGCCAGGCGCTGGGCGGGGCGCTGGGCCTTCCGCACGGGCTCACGATCGGGCTGGTGCTGGCAGAGACCCTCGACCGCGACCGCCGCTACGCCGCGGCGCAGCTCGAGCGCGCAGCCGACGCCCTGGATGAGCCCGACGACGGATCGGGCGACGGCTCACGGGTGGTGTCCGCGGTGCACCGGATCCTCAAGCAGCTCGACTTCGAGACGCTCGAGTCGGTCGGTGTGCACGACGACCAGCTCGATTCCCTCGCCGACAACGCCCTCGATGACTACTTCATCTCCCTGGCGCCCGAGCCCTGGTCCAAGGACGAGGTCGTCGCCGCCTACCGCGCCGGCCTGGCGCTGGGCGCAAAGCGCTAGGGCGTCTTGTCGTCGCGGCGCTTGCGCTTCGCCGCCTCGTTGCGGGTGGCGGCGATCAGGGCGAACGTCAGCACCGACCCGTAGAGCACGCCGTAGACGATCGACAGCCCCGTCGTGACGCCGAACAGCACCTTGTGCAGAAAGAAGAAGAACGCAATCAGCAGGGGCAGCGCAATGGCCGCCTGCTTGCCGGGCGCGAGGCCTTCCCAACCGAGTAGCAGCTTCATCTGTGCACAGGCTAGCCTGCCAGACCATGAGTGAGATGGAGGTCCCCGGCCCGCGCGGGGCACAGGTGAGGCTCGACGGCGCGGTGGCCGTGGTCACCGGCGCCTCCTCGGGGATCGGCCGGGCCACGGCGGTTGCGCTCGCCGAGCGTGGCGCGAAGGTGGTCGTGGCAGCCCGCCGCATCGAGCAGCTCAAAGCCACCGCCGAGCAGGTGGGCGGGATCGCGGTGGCCTGCGACGTCGGCGACTACCCGCAGGTTGAGGCGCTGGTCGACCGGGCCGTGCAGTGGGGCGGCCGGCTCGACGTGTTCGTCAACAACGCCGGGGTCGGCGCGTTCGGCCTGCTCCACGAGATCGACCCCGACCGGGCCGCGAACATGTTCCGCACCAACGTGCTGGGGGTGCTGAACGGGATGCGGGCGGCCGGCGAGGTGCTGGTGCGCCAGCACTCGGGTGGCGGGATCGTCAACATCTCCTCGATCGTGGGCGAGTTCCCCGACCCCGGCGGCGGCGCGTACGCGGCCAGCAAGGCGGCCGTCGACCTGCTCTCGCGCACCGCCTACCGCGAGCTGCGCGACCACGGCATCCACGTCGTCAACATCAAGCCGGCCCTCACCGACACCGAGTTCTCGGCGGTCGCACGGGGCGATTCCAGCCGCCGCATGGGCGGCGATCCGCCCCAGAAGGTGGCGCGCTGGATCTGCGAGGCATTGGAGTCGGGTTCAGCGACGGCAGGATATCGGTGACGAGTGGGGTACCCTTACGTCGATGCCCGCCCCCGACGCGCTGCCCTGGACCGGTGACGCGGAGGCCAACCGCCTCCTCGCACACGATCCCAACGCCCTCCTGATCGGCTTCGCGCTCGACCAGCAGGTGACCGTCCAGAAGGCCTTCGCCGGCCCCATGGAGCTGCGCCGCCGGCTCGGTCACCTCGATCCGGGCAGGATCGCGGCCACGGATCCGGACGAGCTGGCCGAGGTGTTCAAGGCGAAGCCCGCCATCCACCGCTTCCCGGGCGCGATGGCCCAGCGCGTGCAGGCGCTGTGCGCCGACATCAGCGACCGCTTCGGCGGCGACGGCGGCCGCGTCTGGAGCGAGGCCGCGACCGGCCAGGAGCTGGTCGAGCGGATCGGCTCGCTGCCCGGCTTCGGCGACATGAAGGTGCGCAGCCTGACCGCCACCCTGATCAAGCAGTTCGGCGTGAAGCCGGCCGGCTGGGAGAAGGTGCTGCCCAACCATCCCACGCTGGGCGACGCCGACAGCCCCGAGGCGCTCGAGGCGTACCAGGCCGCCAAGCGGGCGCACAAGGCCGAGATGCGGGCCGGGAAGGCCGCACGCGCGTGAGCGAGCCTGCCGCGGCCGGGCACGCCCCCGAGCCGACCGCAGGCTGGGCGCAGAAGACCGTGATGCTGGTCGTCACGGTGGTGCCCTTCGTGGCCGTCCTGGCAGCCGTTGCGCTGCTCTGGAACCTGGCCGTGAGCTGGGTCGACCTCGCCCTGCTCGTCGTGCTGTACATGCTGATGGGCCTGGGCGTGACCGTCGGCTACCACCGCATGCTCACCCACCGCGCGTTCGAGGCCGTCGCGCCGCTCAAGGCCGCCCTGCTCGTGCTCGGCTCGATGTCGCTCCAGGGCTCGCCGATCAACTGGGCCGTCGACCACCGCCAGCACCACGCCCACTCCGACAAGGAGGGCGACCCGCACAGCCCGCACGCCGGCTTCGGTCACGGCATCGGCGGCCAGTTGCGCGGCCTCTGGCACGCGCACATGGGCTGGTTGTTCGTGCATCCCCACGCCATGGACAAGAAGCGGCTGGCCCGCGACCTGCTGGAGGACCGGATGGTGCGCTTCATCGACCGCACCTTCATCCTCTGGGCCGTGCTCGGCTTCGCGCTCCCGTTCCTGCTCGGCTACGCGGTCACGCAGTCGCTGTGGGGCGGCCTCACCGGCCTGCTCTGGGGCGGCCTGGTACGGCTGTTCTTCAACCACCACGTGACGTGGAGCGTGAACTCGATCTGCCACTTCTTCGGGCGCCGCCCGTTCGCCGCCTACGACCACTCGACGAACAACTGGATGCTGGCGATCCCCTCGCTGGGCGAGGCCTGGCACCACAACCATCACGTCTTTCCCAGCTCGGCCTTCCATGGCCTGGGCTGGCGCCAGGTCGACATCTCGGGCTGGCTGATCGCGATCTGGGAGAAGCTCGGCCTCGTGCACAACGTGCGCCGCGTGACGCCCGATCAGATCGCGCGCAAGCTCACGTAGCGTCGCCGTCGCCGTCGTGGTCGCCGGCGCTCGTGCTGGGGCCGGCGGTGAGATGGCCCTGCAGGTGGGAGTCTCCGACCAGCTGCCAGTCGGCCGTGACGCTGCGGGTGCCGCCACCTGCCAGGCTGCACGTGCCGCTGAACCCGGTCGAGTGCGTGCTCGTGACGTGGCCGCTGCAGACGGCGCCGCTGCGCAGGTACTCGAGCTGGAAGGCGGTGTTCTCGCTGCTG
>Ga0066903_100005554_pt1 | contig 10971 bp, 6 predicted proteins | sample PanSoiMetaGPlot1_FD_67491 | JGI IMG/M metagenome (GOLD analysis project Ga0066903, IMG submission 67491) | Tropical forest soil microbial communities from Panama analyzed to predict greenhouse gas emissions - Panama Soil - Plot 1 (version 2) | ecosystem: Environmental > Terrestrial > Soil >...
ACAACCGCAACGACCTCTACGCTCCCCGCAATCCTGCAATCGATTACCGCCAGTGATCAATACCGTCGCGTGCTCGATCAGATCAACCGAGGCGCGCGAACTATTTCGATTAGCGGACTGGTCGCGGCGCCGGCGCGCGCTTTGGTCCTGGCCGCGCTCCAATACGAAAGCCGAAGACAATTCGCGCTCGTGGTGCCGGCGCAGCGTGATCTCGAGCATTGGGAGCGAGACGTCAGTTTCTGGTACTGCGCGCTTCGTGGCATCAGCGAGGGCGGCAATGCAGTAGCCGTGTTGCCGGCGTCGGAAAGCGATCCGTATGCCGGCGGGTCACCTCACACGGAAACCCTCGAACGGCGGGCGCTGGCTTTGTGGCGGCTGGCGCGCAACGGCGCCGGCGGCACTCCTCTCGCTCCCGTAACGCAAACGGAGTTTGTGTTGCTGACGTCGAGGGCGCTGGCGAGGCGGACGCCACCGCCCGCAGATATCCTGCAGGCCGGCGCCGTGCTGCGCCGCGACGAGGATTCGTCACCTGAAGAACTCGTCGACAAACTGGTGGCCAGCGGCTATGTCCGCGAGGATCCAGTCGGCGCGATTGGCGAGTTCTCAATGCGGGGCGGCATCCTCGACGTCTGGCCGCCGGGTCACGACGCTCCCGTGCGGGTCGAGTTTTTCGGCGACACGGTCGACTCGATTCGGGCCTTCGATCCTGAAACTCAGCTTTCCACCACGCAGTTGCCGGAAGTTGAGATTGCGCCCATGCGCGAACTGATCGTCCGGACGCCCGATTTTCGCGAGTGGGCGGCGCGCGCGCGGATCAGGTGGCGAGAGCCGCGCTTTGCCCGTTCCCTGCGCGACCGCACGGACTTTGCCGATGAAGGCGAAGATTTTCCCGGCTGGGAATGGTTGATCTCAATCGTGCGTGATCGCCGCGCCGCGATCTTCGATTATTTAAAGGACGCAGTGCTGGTGATTGATGAGCCAATTGCGGTTGAAAATTTCCTGACCGAAGCTTTTCAGATTCTCGAGCAGCGGTACAGCGAAACCGACGCGTCGGACGACCTTGGGTTAAAACCGGACGAACTCTATCTCACGCCGGTTGAGTTGCGGTCCGCGATCGAGACGGTGCCCAGGATCGAAGTGCGCGCGCTGGGTCGCACGGCGGCCAAACTGGATCAGGAAATAGCCCTGGACGCCGAACAGCCAAGAATTTCCGTGGGCAAGGATCGGCCCAAACGAAAGCCGTTGTTTCTATTCCCCGCCGTGTCAGAACCCGGAGCGGACCGGGGTCCCCACGCGGGCAGCCCGCGTGGGGTGGTGGTAGCGACGAGATCAACCACTACTGCCCGCGGCACTGATAATGAGGTCAACTGGACAGCACAATCAGTGATGCGTTATCACGGGCGCCTGCCTGATCTGGCCCGCGATGTGCTCAATCGCCGGGCAAACTCGCAAGTCCCAACCTTGTTCGTGATGCCGAGCCGCGGAGTCGCTGAGCGCGTCACCGAAATCCTGCGAGATTATGAAGTGAATGCGCGATTGACTTCCTTTGCCGAACCGTCACCTTCCGCCGGCCCGGATGCATTTGTGACGTTCGGAAAATTGTCCGGCGGATTCGAATTGCCTGACGCCCGGCTGGTCCTTCATGTCGAAGGTGATCTCTTTGATGAAGCCGCCGAACCCGCGCTGGAACGCCGCGCCACGGCAATCCGTCGCGAGAAAAAGCGGCGCGCTCGCGCCGCGGCATTTCTTTCTGATTTTCGTGATCTCAGAGTCGGCGATTACGTGGTTCACATCGATCACGGTATCGCGCGATTTGGAGGGTTGGTCACCCTTGATTTGGGACCGATCGAGCCGGCCGCCGCCAGTACGCTGGCCAAGGCGCGGTCCGAATTCATGCTGCTTTACTATGCGGACGACGCCAAGCTGTACGTGCCGGTTGAACGGCTCGACCTGGTCCAGCGCTATTCATCGGCTGAAGGTGCACAGCCCACGCTCGATCGCCTCGGCGGACTCGGCTGGCAAAAGACCAAGGCGAAGGCGAAGCGCGCCATGCGCGATATGGCCGACGAACTGCTGCGGCTTTACGCGGAACGGAAGCTGGTCCATGGACATGCATTTCCACAGGACAGTCCCTGGCAACGTGAATTTGAGCAGGGATTTGAATATGCCTTGACCGCTGATCAGGAAACGGCCATCGAAGACGTCAAGCACGACATGGAAACGCCAACGCCGATGGATCGCCTGCTGTGCGGCGACGTCGGTTACGGTAAGACCGAGGTGGCGATGCGCGCCGCCTTTAAGGCCGTTATGGATGGTAAACAGGCCGCGGTGCTGACGCCTACGACGGTGCTCGCTTACCAGCACTTTGATACGTTCCGCCAGCGCTTCGCGCCGTTTCCCGTCAAGGTCGAACTGCTATCTCGCTTTCGTACCACGAAGGAACAGAAGAACGTCGTGAAACGCGTCGAGTCGGGCGAAGTGGATGTCGTGATCGGAACACATCGCATGCTTTCGAAGGATGTGGGCTTCAAGGATCTCGGCCTGGTCGTAGTCGATGAGGAACAACGATTCGGGGTGGCGCACAAAGAGCGTTTGAAACAATTGAAAAAACGCGTCGATGTCCTGACGCTGTCGGCAACACCGATTCCGCGCACGCTCAACATGTCCTTGAGCGGGTTGCGCGACATGTCGTTGATCGAGACTCCGCCGAGCGATCGCCTGGCGATTCAGACCCAGGTGGTCCAGTCATCGGACGCGGTCATTAAGTCAGCCATAGATCTCGAACTGGCGCGGGGCGGGCAGGTCTTCTTCATTCACAATCGCGTGGAGTCAATCGACACAATTGGGGCGCTGGTCAAAAGGCTCGTGCCGCAGGCCCGCATCGCGGTGGCCCACGGGCAAATGAATGAAAAAGAGATGGAAGCGATCATGCTTGATTTTATTGCCTATAAATACGATGTGCTGGTTGCGACAACCATTATCGAGAATGGAATAGACATCCCCCGCGCGAACACGATCATCATAAATCGCGCCGATAATTACGGTCTTTCTCAACTGTATCAATTGCGTGGACGCGTAGGCCGTTCGAATCGCCGCGCCTATGCCTATTTGCTCATTCCCGCGGAGCAGGAGTTGACGCCGATTGCCCGCCGGCGCCTCTCGGCCATCAGAGAGTTCTCAGATCTGGGAGCAGGCTTCAGGATCGCGGCGCTGGATCTGGAGCTGAGGGGCGCGGGCAATCTACTGGGCGGCGAGCAATCGGGTCACATGGACGCCCTTGGGTTCGATCTTTACACCCAGATGCTCGAGCGCACGGTGGCCGAGCTGCGCGGCGAACAGGTTGAAGACGAGACGACCGTCTCGATCAATCTCGGCGTCGATGTGGCCATTCCCGAGAGTTACATTTCCGATATGGGACAGCGGCTGCGCACTTACAAGCGCGTATCGTCGGCACGCGATGAAGACGCGCTCTCTGCGATTCGCGCTGAGACCGAAGACCGTTATGGGCGAATTCCCGAACCGGTTGAAGCCCTGTTTGATTATGCGCGATTGCGCCAGGCGGCCGAGTTGGTCGGCGTCATTTCGATTGACCGGACCCGCGAAGGACTTGCGATCAAGTTGGCCGAAAAGGCACGGGTCGCACCGGAAAAGCTTATGGATTTGCTGAGACTTCGGGAGGGCGCAAATTTCACGCCCAGCGGCGTTTTGCGGGTGGAACTGAGCGAAGCCGAAAGAGGTGAGGTGCTGGCAGTCGCCCGTCGCGTGTTGCTGCAAATCAGGGCGGACAGTTAGAATAACCTGATTAACGCACCGCCGGGGCGAGCTGCTGATAAGTAGGAGTGGTCGCCTGTTGCGGGTGCAGTTTCCGAGCGCGAGTTCGCTCAAGTGATTTTTCAAATTACCCGATGAATTAGTATGAACTTTCGCTCCACACCAGGAGCGGCCCAAATCAGGAGTAACAAACCCGTGAAGTTGAAATCAATAATTGCGGCGGTCTTTGTCATGATCGCGATTTTCATGGCGCCGTCCCTCGCGCGCGCGCAGGAAGGCGAGCCGGTGGTCGTTGATGAGGTGATCGCGCAGGTCAACGATGGCGTAGTGACGCTCTCACAAGTGAAACGCGAGATGAGAGAGCGCGTCGAGACGCTGAAGCAGAACGGCATGACCGAACCGCAGGCCGTCGCCGAGGTAGAGAAAAAGAAACCCGAGTTAATTGCCATTCTGATTAACGAACAATTGCTGCTGCAGAAAGGCAAGGAACTCGAGTTTACCCAGCGCGTCGAAGATGAAGTCAACAACCGGATGCTCAAGGTGGCGACGGAGAACCATATCAAGACGATCGATCAGTTGTGCGAAGAAATGAAGAAGTCAGGACTCAGTTGTGAGGAAGCGCGCTCTACTATGCGCACCGAAATCATGAAGCAGGCCGTACTTGAGTCGGAAGTTGATTCGAAGATGTTCTATGGCTGGCGAGACGACGAATTGCACAAGTACTTTGACGCCCACAAAGACAAGTTCGTCAAGCCTGAGTCGGTCGACTTGTCGGAAATCTTTCTGGGCCTGGCCGGCAAACCTGAAGCCGACGTCAAGGCTAAAGCTGATCAGCTGGTAGCGCAACTACGCGGAGGCGCGGATTTCGGAACGCTGGCCGCCGCCTATTCGGAGCGCGACGCTCAGAGCAAGGGCAAGATCGGCTTGTTCAACGTTCCGGATCTGAGGGCTGATATTGCCGCTGCAATCAAGAACGTCAAGGCGGGCGGTGTTAGCGATCCGCTCAAAACTGACGAGGGTTATCAGATTCTGCGCGTCGATGCCCGTACCGCGGGAAGCAACACCGCTAGCTTCAACGAAAATCAGGTGCGCGGCGCCATGACCGAGGAACATATCGACAAAGCCCGCGAAGAGTATCTTCAGAGCCTACGCAACGAGGGTTATATAAACATCGCGACTAATTACAAAGACACGGTCGAACCGCTCCTGAAGATCGTGCCTCCGGCCGCGGCGGTCCGGAAAGACTCAAAGAAGCCCAACAGCAAGGGCAAGATCCTCGGCATATTCCCTAAGCCGTAACCGGTGCAAATGGCAGATGGCCAGGGGCAAAGAGCCAGGAACTAAGCCGTAAAGGCAGGCAGCGATCCGGAGATGTCCTTTTCGCTGTTAGCCCTTTGCCGCCGCCATGCGCCTCGATCTTTTTCTTAAACTTAGCCGTCTCTGCCCGCGTCGATCAGTTGCTCAGCAGCTTTGCGACGCGGGTTTTGTTTTGCTCAACGGACGTCCGGCAAAGTCAGCGCACGCCGTAAAACCCGGTGACGAAATCATAGTCCGTCGGCGCGACCACGAAACCACGGTTCGCATCATCACAGTCCCTGCGGCTCGAAGTGTCTCCCGGCGTGAAGCCAATGGGCTGGTGGAAGTCGTTTCGGAACAGGAACTTGGGTAGTATTCCGCGTTTCTTATACTCATAACTTGTCTCGTCTGTGCATTTAACGGTGACTGGCTTGGCGGCAAGATTAAGCTCGTGGCTCCTCTTTAGCATGTTTATCGGTCTCAGCCTGGGGAGCCCGGTCGTCAAACCGTCGGCGAGAATTGAATCAGAGCAATCCGGTGTGACCGATACGTCGAATTCGGGAAGTGCTCACGGCATGCCGCGGAAACCGTTGGATACCGCGGGCGAACTTGATCCTCTGGACTCGCCACGCATCGTTATCAAGAAGGGCGAACGCAAGCTCTTGTTATATTCTGGTGACAAATTGGTTCGTACTTATCGCGTGGGTTTAGGCCTCAGCCCGGTTGGAGACAAGGTTCGCGAGGGCGATCGCCGGACGCCGGAAGGCGACTTTTACATTTTCACTAAGAACGAAAAGAGTTCTTACTACCTGTCATTAGGACTTAGCTACCCAAATGCGGCGCATGCGGAGCGCGGACTGCGAGACGGCCTGATCAACAAATCTCAATACGACACAATAATAACGGCTTTAAACAGTCGGAAGGCTCCCCCTCAGAACACAAGACTCGGTGGCGACATTTACATTCACGGTAACGGGGCCGGCAGTGACTGGACCTGGGGCTGCGTGGCCTTGGAAAACCCGGACATCTTGGAATTATTCAATCTGGTGAACGTAGGAACGCCGGTGCGAATTAAGCCATAGCAAGTGCTCCGGGAAGTAAATCCTGCTCGGTGCGTTCGATTATCGGCCGGCGCTCAGCTGGCTTTGGTATCCAATTCCGGCACGCCTGTCGGCGAATAATGCAATCGGCAGAGATTGGTCCAACGTTTTTCTCGATCGAGTAAGTTGGCATGTGGGTTGCAACAATGTTTTTGATTTTCGATCAACGGAGCGGTAGTAATCATGAATATCCTCAGTAGTTTCTTTGCCGAGGATTTGGCTATAGATCTCGGCACCGTCAATACCATCATCTATACCCCGGCGCAGGGCGTCGTTCTTAACGAGCCCTCGATCGTGGCAATTCATAAATACACGCGCGAAGTCCTTTCCGTCGGATCGCAGGCCCTAAAGCAATTGGGCCGCGAGCCCAACGATACCGAAGTGCACCGGCCCATCCGTCGCGGGGCGATCGATAATTTTGAGATTTCGCAGGCCTTTCTGCGCTCGGTCATAAGCCGCGTGCAGCATAACGATCATCCGAAGCGCAGCCACCTCGTGGTAGGAGTTCCCGGATCGGCCACGCCCCTGGAAAGAAGGTCGGTTAAGGATGCCGCCCGCGATGCGAAAGCCGGCCGTGTCGATTTAATCGATGAAGGTCTGGCGGCGGCGCTGGGCGCCGGCGTCGACTTCGATAATGAGCAGGCACATTTGATTGTTGACATTGGCGGCGGTACGACGAACATCGCGATTCTGGCTTCGGGCGGGGTGATTAATTCCGTCAGTGTGCCGGCGGCGGGTAACGCCATGGATGAAGCCATCCGTGATTACCTCCGGCTGCGTTATGCAGTGCAGTTCGGCGAACGTACGATTGAACGGGTCAAGCGCGAGTTGGGTTCGGCTTCGGTGGACCAATGGGACACCCGGCTGAATGATGAACAGGAAATTGTGGGTAAGCAGTTGGCCAACGGCGCGGCTCTGCCAATTTCAATCAGCGCGCGTGAAGTGCGGAATGCCGTCCAGCCGGTGGTTGCCGAGATTATTTCCGCGGTGCGACGCGTCATTGAAGATGCTTCACCGGAAGTAACGGCCGATATTTTTTACGCGGGCTTGATCCTGACGGGTGGCGGCTCGTTGCTCCATGGCATGTCTGATCGGCTGCAAGGCGAATTGAACCTGCGCGTGACTGTGCCACAGGATCCGCTGACCACGGTCGCGCTGGGTGCCGGCCAGTTGTTGTCCGAACCGGAGCGGTTGCAGCGTGCAGCTTTGCGTTTGGACGCGCCCGCCTGGGAGCAGTCAGAAAAGCTGGTGGTGAACTGGTAGCTGGTTGAATTTGAACCTGCCACGCGAATGCAAATCTAAGATCTGAGATGTGAATCTAAAATCTCAGATTAGAATATCTGAATCAAAGCCACATGAGATGAAGATCTCATGTGGCTTTTTTTCGAGCTAAGATAAGAACTTCCTGCCGCAGGGCAATTAATTACTCAGGAACTAAAGCCGCGCGGCGCCGTTGAACGTCTAAGTTCAGCTGCGTCAAACGCACGGAAAAACGCTCTGATTTCGTGTTTGTTCGTGTGATTTCGTGGATCGCCTGTCAACTGACGCCGGACGCGACTTGGCACACTACGCTTCCGCCAGGAGATCGGACATTGGCGCAGAGATCGGGTAAAATTTGTGACTGGTTTTTATGGACGAAATTAAGCCTTTCAGCATTCGTAATATTGAGATCAATCCGCCATTGGTCTTGTCACCTATGGCCGGCGTGACTGACATTTCTTTTCGCCGGCTGCTGAAGGCGCGCGGTGGCATCGGCCTCACCGTGTCTGAATTTATCTCGGTCGAAGGACTGACGCGCAACAATCCCAAATCAAAGCGCCAGATGCGGTTTTACGAGAACGAGCGCCCGTTCGCGGTGCAGATCTTCGGCGGGCAGCCCGAACGCATGCGGATGGCCGCCGAGATGGCGGAAGAAGTCGGCGCAGATATTCTCGATATTAACTGCGGTTGTCCTGCGCCCAAGGTGGTCAAGCATGGAGGCGGTTCAGGACTGCTCCGCGATCTACCGCGGCTCGAAACAATTCTGAAAGAGATCAAGCGGGCCATCACAATTCCGCTGACCATTAAAATTCGCGCCGGCTATTCAGAGAGCACGATCAACGCGGTCGACACGGCGAAGCTGGCTGAAGATTGCGGCGTCGAACACATTGCCTTGCATGGGCGCACGAAAGAGCAGGGCTACCGTGGATTGGCGAATTGGGACTTGGTGAAACAAATCAAGGAAGTGGTGCAGGTGCCTGTTTCAGGCAGCGGCGATGTCACCTCAATCGATCAGGCCCTGGGACGTTTCCGCGAGACCGGCTGCGACGGAGTTTTGATTGGCCGGGGCGCCATGGCGAACCCCTGGATCTTTCGTCAAATCGAAGACACGATCAGTAGTCGGGAACCATTTCAGCCGACGCTGGAAGACAAGCGCGCGCTCCTGCTCGAATATTTCGAGATGCTGCAGCAGGACATGCCGAAACTGGCGGCAATCGGCCGGATGAAACAGCTCGCCGGACAGTTCACGCGCGGGTTACAGGGCGGCGCGCTGTTTCGCACCGCCCTTTATCACTCACATTCGGTCGACGAGATTCTCGATCGGATCTCAGAATACTTTGAAACGATCACTGCGGGGCGCCAGTACTTTGGGGAGACTGGACCGCCTGCGGAGGTGATTGAGGCGCCGGTGTTGGATTCCTGCGAGGCGGCAGTTTAGGCGCTCCGGCGTTACTGGCGGCGCTGCCGGCGCCGGTGTGCAAATCCTTTGGCGGCGGATAGCCTTTGCCGCTTAACTCCGTAATATCGATCACGATCTCTTTTTGATTGCGCAGCTTCGCCTGCCGTTGGGCTTCCGCTCTCCGTTCTGCGGCCGCTGCTTTCCTCTCCTCTGAATTCTGATTGGCAACCACAGATGGTTTCGGAAGGGTCTGTTTCTTCGGATGAAGTGACATGGCGTTGACCGCATCCTGGGCCTGTGTTTTTTCTTCTTCGCTGAGCTTGTCAAAGCTCACGCCATTGGCCTCGAGGACCGCGCGCAGGTTGTCCTCGGTATTTGTGTTCTTGTTATACACGTCACGATAAACGTGCAACTGGCCCTCCTGCATTACGATGGTTTCGTAACGCAGCTCAACCGGCATGACTTTGGGCAATTTCACGACTTGCGTCCGGGTCCGGTTCTTAAGGTAGCCGGCGATCTTTTCGTCACTGATCTCAATGTTTGCCGCCTGAGAAAGAGTCTTAACAAAGTCCTTGACCTCATCATTGGTCAGGCCCACACAACCATGTGAAGCGAACGTGCCGATTTTGGCCAGGGCCTTGCCACCGTGAATCAAATTCGCGCCGCCGATCGGAACCTTGATCGGACCAAGGGGGTTGCCCTGGCTGCCGGCCGGTACGATTTCTCCCGGGTTCGAGGCCCATGGTTCATCGGGCTGGGTCCAGGTGGGATTGAAAATGATCATTTCCGCCTTGCGAAAGCCGGTCGGCAGGGGATATTGCTGGTAACCGATGCCAATCTTGTAGGACCGGAGCAGGCTCCCATCGCGAAAGACATCCATCCGAAAAGACGGAATATTTACGATGATCCGTGTGTCCGTGGGCACGGCATTGGGACCCTTCAGCATTACCGGTTCAGTGTCGTTCGCGGCAGGCTTGGGGGCACCGTTGTTGGCGCTCTCGTTGGCCGCCGCCGGACTGATGGCTGCGGCTGGGCCATTATCAGGCGTTGCCGATTGACCGTCATTAACGCAACTCGAGAATGGGAGCGCCACCGTTATTAAGACGAGGGCGAGGGGGATTCTGTGTCTCATGTTATCCAATTTAAGCGCAACCCTGACCTGGTCGCAATGCGGTTGACCACGAACCAGACTTGTGTAAAACCACAGATTGCCGGAAATTGCTAAGTGACACCGCCGGCCGGGAACATTTCGGAAATGACTCGACAGACTGCTTCAATCAAGTATAATGCGGCTCGCGTTCCATCCTCCCTAGAAAGAAGTAAAGACAAGCAGTAGTCCAAAATCGGCTTGCTGGAGTAACGAATGGCAGAAGCTGCCGCAGTAGCGCAAACAAAAACGACAGGGTTTATTCGCGGCCTCGGATTACTTGACTCGACCATGATCGTAGCCGGCTCCATGATTGGATCCGGCATTTTTATTGTGTCGGGCGGCATCTCAAAACAGGTTGGTTCACCCGGGTGGTTGCTGGTCGTTTGGATCGTCACCGGGTTGCTGACTGTCGTCGGTGCGTTGAGCTATGGCGAACTGGCGGCCATGATGCCCAAAGCCGGAGGCCAGTATGTCTATCTCCGCGAAGCCTTCTCGCCAATGTGGGGATTTCTCTACGGTTGGACCTTGTTTCTGGTGATTCAGACCGGAACGATCGCGGCGGTCGCGGTCGGGTTCGCGCGTTACCTGGGGGTTTTGTGGCCGAAGGTTGGCGAAGAACAATACTTAATTGCACCGAAACATCTTTTCGGCAACTACGCCATTTCGCTTTCGACGGCGCAGTTGGTGGGCATTTTGCTGATTGTATTGCTCACGTTCATGAATACGCGCGGCCTGAAGCTCGGCAAGCTGGTCCAGAACACGTTTACCACGGCGAAACTGGCGGCCCTGTTCGGGCTGATCGTGCTGGGCATCTTCGTTGGTTGGAACTCGGGAGTGGTCCATGCCAACTTCGGAAATCTTTGGACGGTGCGCGGCTCGTTGGAAGATTTGGGCGGCGGCTTGACAGCTCTGTCAGCCTTTGGACTGTTTGTCGGAATTTGCGTGGCCCAAACGGGATCGCTCTTCTCCGCCGACGCCTGGAACAACATCACGTT
>Ga0066903_100005555_pt1 | contig 10971 bp, 11 predicted proteins | sample PanSoiMetaGPlot1_FD_67491 | JGI IMG/M metagenome (GOLD analysis project Ga0066903, IMG submission 67491) | Tropical forest soil microbial communities from Panama analyzed to predict greenhouse gas emissions - Panama Soil - Plot 1 (version 2) | ecosystem: Environmental > Terrestrial > Soil >...
AAGATCCATGTGTCGGCCCACGGCATCCGCTCGCGGAACGGTGACTGCGCGAGTCGCTCATAGGTAGCGCGGGGTGTGCCGCCGCCGGCCAGCGCGATCGTGAACCGCCCGCGCGCCGTGACCGCCTGCTCGGCCGCATCGACGATGGCGCTGGCCGCAAAGTCCGCCAGCTCGGCGGGATCGTCCTTGACGATGATCTCGAGCCCGCCCTGCATATTCCCGATCATACTCTTTCATCCAGATGTTGTTGTCGTTCCAGCGCGGCGAGGTAGCGTGCATGATGCGCGGGATCGGGGGCGAACACCTCGCCGAGCGGCGCCGGCGCTGCTGTGATGTCGGGCAGCGCCCCCAGCGCCTCCAGCGCGAGCAGGGCGGCGCCCCGGCTGGTGGCTTCGCTCTCCGACGACCAGTGGACGGCGCGGCCCAGTCCGTCGGCCAGCATGCGGGTCCAGGCGCGCGAGTGGGCCACGGCGCCACCGGACGCGACCACGCGGTGCTCAGGCCTGGCCAGGGGCGCAAGCCGCGCGTAGATCAGCATCAGTCGCAGGACCACGGCTTCCATGGCGGCGTGCGCGATATCCAGCGCGGTCGTGCTGAGCGACAGACCGCCGATCACGGCCCGGCGATCCCCACGCCAGCCGGGCGCTCGCTCGCCGGCCAAAAAGGGCAGGACCGTCAGGCCGTGGCTGTCGGGCACGCGCGTGGCGAGCGCCCGCTCGACCTCCGCCGACGGCGCCAGCTTCAGGACGTCGTGACACCACGCGTAGACGTTGCCGCCCTCGGACGTGGCGCCGCCGATCAGCGCGCGCCGCGGATCCACCCGGTAGCGCCAGAGTCCAATCGGGGCCGCACCGGACGCGCCGGTCACCAGTCGGATGGCTGCAGAAGTGCCGACGTTCAGCGCGATCCGGGACGGATCGACGCAGTCCGAGCCAACATTGCTGGCCGCGCCGTCGCCAACCGCCGGGTACCACGGCACGCCACGCAAGGCGGGCCAGCGGGCGCTCCACGGTGCGCGGAGGCCACGTCTTTCGCCGCCCGCGGCGAGCGGGAACAGCTGCTCAGGCTCGACGCCGGCGGCGGCCATCGCCTCGGGGTCCCATCGCATCGTTTCCTGGTCGAGCAGGCCGGTGCCCGAGGCCATCGACACGCTCGTGGCCGTCTCTCCGAAGAGCGCGAGCTCCAGGTGCTCGCCGATCGACCCCCAGCGGGCGACGTGCTGGACGTCGGCCGGTCGCTCGCGTGTCAGCCAGCGAAGCTTGGCGGGCCAGTACGAGCTGTGCAGGTGACAGCCGGTGCGCGCGTGCAGGGCCCGGTCGTCGAGGGCGCTCCGCAGCAGCGCAGCATCGGACGCACTGCGCGAATCCGCCCACGTGAAGATGGGCGTGATCGGATGTCCGGCGGCATCGAACCCGAGCAGCCCGTGCCAGAAGGTACTGACCCCGACGCCGCGGATGTCGTCGTGACGGGAGGCCCGCGTGACCGCGTCCAGGCACGTCGCCACGGCCTCCAGCAGCACGGCCGGATTGTGCTCGACGCCGCCGTCCGGCGTGACGGTGGGCGCGTAGGTGACCTGATGGAACCGCCCCGGGACCGCGCGGCCCTGCAGGTCGTAGAGCGTCGCACGCGCCGAGGACGTGCCGAGATCGAGCGTTATGACCATCGGGCCGCTATTGTAGGATGTCCGCGAAGGGCGAGGGCAGGGAAGTGCCGCCCCGCTCACGAAAGGAAGACACGCATGGCCCGCATCCGCGTCCTGAGCCCCATCGGCGTCGTCGCCACCGAATCGGTTCCCGTTCCGCCGCTACCCGTCGACTGGACGGGTCGCACGGTGGGCTTTCTCGACAACACCAAGGCGAACTTCGATCGGCTGACCGGCCGGATCGGCGAGCTGCTGCGCGAGCGCCACGGCGTGAAGACCGTCGTGCATCGGCGCAAGGCCAATGCCTCCACGCCGGCGCCGCCCGAGCTCATCGCCGAGATGGGCAAGGTCTGCGACGTCGTATTCGCCGGCTCTGCGGACTGAGGGTCGTGCACGTCGTGGAGTCTCCACGACGCCATCGAGCTGGCCAAGACCGGCACGCCCGCGGGACTCATCGCCACCACCGCGTTCCAGGGACTCGCCGTCAGTGAGCTGAGCGCGCTCGGCGCCACCGGCATGCCGCTGCTCGTCATCGACCACCCACTCGGCGGCGAGCGCCCCGACTCCGTCTCCCGCCGCGCCCAGCAAGCCTTCGAACAGCTGGTGAGCCTGATCGCCGGCTCCGGACGCGGCGTCGCGGGCTCCACCACGGAAGTCGCGCGAGTCGGAGCCACCACTGCCTCGAACAGGCCACCCACGGCCCAAGCCGGCCTCGCCGGGCCCGCTACAACAATTCTCGCTACAACAATCCCGGTTGACTTGACGCTTGACGACGATCCCACCACGCTGCTCCTTGAATTCAGCATGCGCGAATGGAGCGACGGTCTCCCCATCATCGCGCCGACACCAGAGCGCGTGGCGGCGATGCTCGGCGGCCGAGACGGCTCTCGCTCGCTCGGCCCCATGCCGCCGCTATGGCGGCGCGCCACGCTGGAGAAGCTTGCCATCAACGCGGTCATGGCCGGCTGCGAGCCGGCGGCGTTTCCGATCATCGTGGCGGCGGTCGAGGCGATGCTCGATCCCACGTTCAACCTCTATGGCGTGCAGGCCACCACGCATCCGGTGGCGCCGCTGCTCGTGGTCAACGGTCCGTACGGCCGTCAGATCGGGCTGCACGGTGGCAGTGGCTGCTTCGGTCCCGGTTTCCGCGCCAACGCCACGCTCGGGCGCGCCATCCGCCTGATCTTGCTCAACGTCGGTGGCGCGTGGCCCGGCCGCTATGACATGGCCACGCAGGGCAGCCCCGCGAAGTACGCGTACTGCATCGCCGAGAACGAGGAGGCCTCCCCGTGGGGCCCGCTCTGCAAGGGCGACGTGGTGACGGTGTACGGCGGCGAAGGCCCGCACAACGTGAACGATCACATCTCCACCACCGCGGCCGGCATCCTGGCCAACGTGGCGGACACGGCTATCTCGCTGGGCTCGAACGTGGGCTGGTACTTCTCGCAGGCGCAGCTCCTCGTGGCGCTCGGGCCCGAGCACGCGGCCACGATCGCGGGCGACGGCCTCAGCCGGGCCGACGTGCAGCGCTTCGTCTACGAGAACGCCCGCCAGCCGCTCGGCCTCATGCGGCTGGGCGGGATGTACGGCATGCACGACTGGCCGGCGTGGATGAACGCTACCACCGACGCGGAGGCACGGCTACCCCGCGTGCCGTCGCCGGACGACATCTTCGTGATCGTCGCCGGCGGCTCGGGCAAGCACTCGGCGGTGGTGCCGAACTGCACCTTCAGCCGCGCGGTGAGCCGTCCGATCCGCGCCGACTAATCTGCCAGGGCTCGACGAGTCTTTCGTAGACGATGTTGGAGGACTTCGTGGAGCGCCCTAGCCGGCGCTCCACGAAGCCGATAGCCGTCCTCATGCACGAGAACCCGCTGGTGAGATCGCGGATCGGCGTGCGCGTGATCAGCCGGGCGTATCCGCCCTTCGTGTAGCGCGAGCCGATCACCAGATCGTGGTCTGCCGCCGCGGCGATCAGCGCCGGCACGGCGGCGGGGTCGTGCGAGAAGTCGGCGTCCATCGTCACCACGCAGTCGTTGCCGCCCTCGATCAGCACGTGCCGGAAACGCCATCTGGTACGCGGGGCCCAGCCCCAGCTTGCCGGGGCACTCGATCAGTCCTAGCCCGCCGTCGGTGCGCATGAGATCGCGCACCCGCTGTGCGGTGCCATCGGGCGAGCCGTCATCCACGATGGGCAGTCGCGTGTCGGACGGCAGCCCGCTGCGGCGCAGCGCTACGCTCAGCGAGCCGATGGATGACGATGCGCGCCCTCACGGCGTGCGGGCACCCAGGAGCAGGATGAGCGCGGCGAACAGCAGCACGGCGCCGACCACGCCGGTCGGGCCCAGCCGCTCGCCGAAGACGAAGACGCCCAGCAGCACGGCCGTGAGTGGCTCGGCCAACGACGCCACGCCGGCCACCGAGGCCGGGACGTCGCGCAGGCCGAGCGAGTAGATCGCGTAGGCGCCGGCAGTGGTGACGACGCCGAGGTAGACCAGCCACGGCCACCCGAGGGCCAGTTGCCGACCGACGCCGTCGGTTACGAGCAAGGGAGCGAGCACCAGCGCAGCGACCGCGAAGGTGGCGCCCGCCGCCGGCAGCGGCGCCACGCGAGTCAGCGCGTCTTTGGCCAGGACCACGTAGAGGGCATAGCCGAGACTGGCCGCGACCGCCAGCAGCACGCCGGTCACGAAGCGCGGGGAGAGATCCGCGGTGGTCCGGGGGCCAACGATCAGGAGCGCGGTGCCCGTCACGCCGAGCACGAGCGCGACGGCGGCGCGCGCGGTGATGCGCTCGCCGAGCAGCGCGGCGGCGAGCGCGGTGATCAGGAGCGGCGCGCCGCAGATGGCGATGAGCGCGGCGATGGCGATGCCCGCGCGCGGCACGGCGTTGAAGTAGGTGACCTGGTAGAGGGCCATGCACACGCCGAGGGCCACGCAGCGCCAGCGGTCGCCGCGCGGAATGGCCAGCGAGCGCGCCGACCACCGGGCCAGGGCGAGCAGGAGCGGCGCGGCGATCAGCATGCGGCAGGCGGCAATCACCGGGGGCGTGGCGCCGGCCTCGGCGATCAGCACGGTCGTCACCGAACCGGTCGTACCCCAGGAGACGGCCGCCAACCCGATGAGACCGAGGCCGCGGAGCCGGGCTGGGCTTGACGGGGCCGACACCGCCGCCGATCATAACGCGCCGTCAACGATCCACGGCAAAGGAGATGTGGCATGAACGTCGGCTTCATCGGCACCGGGACCATGGGACAACCGATGGTGGCGAATTTGCTCAAGAAGGGGTTCTCGGTCCTCGCCTGGGACGTCGTCCCCGCTGCGCTCGCCGCGGCGGTCAAGCTGGGCGCTACTGGCGCGGCCTCGGTGGCCGATGTGGCCAAGCGCAGCGATCTGGTCGTGACGATGCTGCCGTCGTCCGGCAACGTGGAGACGGTCTATCTGGGCGAGGGTGGCATCAGCGGGAGCGTCCCGGCCGGGCGTCTCTGCGTGGACATGTCCACCATCGACCCGAGCGTGTCACGCCGGGTGGCGGCTGCGCTCGCTCAGAAGAAGGCGCGCTTCCTCGACGCACCGGTCTCGGGTGGCGTCCCCGGCGCAGTCGACGGCACGCTGGCCATCATGGTTGGCGGCGACGCGCGTGACGTGGACGAAGCGCGGCCCGCGCTGGCCGCGATGGGCGCCAACATCATCCACGTCGGCGCTGTCGGCAGCGGCGAGGCGGCGAAACTCTGCAATAACCTGATCGCCGGCGTGGCCGCAGTGGCCGTGAGCGAGGCGTTCCGCATCGCCGAGGGCTTTGGCGTCGATCCGAAGATCCTCACCGACGTGATCTCGAAGTCCTCCGGCAACACCTGGGTGATGCAGCAGGCGCACCCGGTACCGGGCCTGGTGGCCCGCGCCGCTTCGAGCCGCGACTATGCGCCCGGCTTCATGACGGATCTCATGGCCAAGGACCTCGGCCTCGCCGTGAACGCCGCGCGCGAGTTGCGCATCCCCGTCATCGTCGCGCCGGCGGCCCAGCAGGCGCTGCGACTGGCGTCCTCACACGGTCTCGGGCGGAAGGACTTCACGGCGATCTACACCTTCCTGAAGCCGTCGAGCGGCGACGTGCCTGTTTAGATGGGGGGGCCGCGGAGCGGCCCCCCCAAGCCCCCCGCGCTTCGCGCCCCGGCGGAGCCGTGGCGCTTCGCGAACATGAAGTCGACATACCGGCGGCTTCAGAGCGGCCCGCTCATTTGAGATGGGGGGCCCAGACCAGGCCCCCCCAAGCCCCCCACGCTTCGCGTCGCAGCGGAGCCGTGGCGCTTCGCGAGCGTTGGAGTCGACATACCGTATGCGACGAACGTGGCTCCGAGCAGTCGCGCTTCGCGCGGCGGGTCGGGCTTTGCGCTGAATGAGCATGGAGTCGAAATCGGGAGCGTGAAGCGAGTCAAGCGTGCGGGGGGCGGCGAGGGGAAGCGGAGTGCGGTGCTATACTACGGGCGATTTTGTCGCTCTGCGCAGCGCTGCGGGAGGTGCTGTGAGTCTTTATGTGATGTTGAGTACGTTGTCGGAGTCCGGGCGGAAGGTGTTGCGGGGGCGTCCGGGCTGGATTCGTAAGGTCAATGGCGACGTGCGGCGGATGGGCGCACGGGTGGTGGCGCAGTACGCCGTGCTCGGGCCGTACGATTTCGTGACGATCGTGGAGGCGCCGGACAATGCGACGATCTCGCGCGTGTCCGTCGAGCTGGGCGCGCGGGGTGGTGTGGCCGGCATGACCATGGCGGCGATCCCGCTGGATGAGTTCATCGAGCGTCTCGAGGGCGGCAAGAGCCGCGGGGGGAAGAAGAAGCGCGGATGAAAGTTCTGAGGCTGACACCCGAGCGTTGCACCGGCTGTCTCCGTTGCGAAATCGCCTGCTCCTACATGCAGACTGGCGCATACCAGCCGTCCAAATCGGTCATCCGCGTGTCGCCGTTCGAGAGCCACACCTCCTACGCCCCCTACACGTGCACGCAGTGCGCGGAGGGCTGGTGCATGACGGCCTGTCCGGTGGGCGCCATCACCATCAACGCCGCGGGCGCCAAGGACGTGGTCGACGACAAGTGCGTCGGCTGCAAGCTCTGCACGATCGCCTGTCCATACGGCACGATGTTCTACGACACGACGACGCGCAAGGCCTTCAAGTGCAACCTGTGCGGTGGCAACCCGGCGTGCGCGCACGCGTGCCCCACGGCGGCGATCGAATATGCGGATACGGCCATGGCCGACTGGATCGGCGACTTCGCACGCGAGCGAGTCAGCTACGTGCTCGCGATGGAAGGAGCGCGCTGATGCCCGTCCGACACCTGATCATCGGCGGCGGCACCGCGGGCATGAACGCCATGCGCACCATCCGCGAGGAGGAGCGCGAGCCTTCCGAGATCACGCTGGTCAGCGCCGAGCGGCCATACTCGCGTATGGTGCTGCCGTACTACCTCGACAAGTCGATCGCCGAGAACCACGTCTACACGGCCACCGCGGCGAACCTGGCCACATGGAAGGTCAAGACGCTGATCGGCCGCCGAGCCACCGCGCTCGACGTGAAGGCGAACGTGTGCACGCTGGACGACGGTACGCGCGTGGAATACGACGACTGCCTCATCGCCACCGGCTCCTCCGCGGCGCGGGCGCCGGTGCCGGGCGCGGACGCGTCAGGCGTGCACTCGTTCTGGACGCTGGAAGAGGCGCGCGGCGTGTTGGCGTCGATCACGCCGGGCAGTCAGGTGGTGATGGTGGGCGCCGGCTTCATCTCGTTCACCATCCTCAACTCCATTCTCTCGCTCGGGGCCAAGCTCACCGTGGTCGAGCTGATGCCGCGCATACTGCCTCGCATGGTCGATGACATCGGCGCCGGCGTGGTCGAGGACTGGCTGAAAGGGCACGGCGTGGCGGTGCGGACCAACGCCAAGCTGGCCAAAATCGAGAACGTCAAGGGCCGAAAGCGTCTCAAGTTTGCCTCCGGCCCGGACCTGACCGCCGACGTCGTGATCATGGCGACCGGCATCCGGACCAACCTGGGCTGGCTCAAGGACTCGGGGGTCAAGGTCGAGCAGGGCATCATCGTCGACGATCACCTGCGCTCGAGCATCCCCAACGTCTACGCCGCCGGCGACGTGGCCCAGGGACGCGATCTGATTTCCGGCCAGCGCGCCGTGCACGCCATCGAGCCGACTGCCCAGGAGCACGGTCGCATCGTGGGCGCCAACATGGCGGGCAAGGACGTGCGCTATCGCGGCTCGCTCATCATCAATATCGTGGAGGTCTGCCACCTGGACGCCGCCTCGTTCGGCGCCTGGGACGACGCGAAATCCGAGGCGATCAGCGGCCTGAAGAAGGACCGCAATGCCTATCGCAAGCTCCTGTTCACGGGCGACAAGCTGACCGGCGCCATCATCATCGGCCGCTCCAACGACATCTGGACGACCAACGATGTGGGCATGCTGAAGGGCCTGGTGCAGTCCGGCCAGGCGATCGGCCGGTACAAAGATCACCTGCGAAGGAATCCGTTCGACGTGAAGACCGTCTTCATCGCCGCGCAGACCACGCGCACGCTGCTTCCCGAAACCGTCCTGGGGCGCCCGTCGATGGCGCCCGGTGACTCCCCGGTGGCCGTATGAGCCCAGCGATGCTCGCCGCGCCGAAGAAGTCCGCGACGCCCCAACCCGCGATGCCCGGCGGCTTCGCCGGCCAGCTGCTGCGCGTCGATCTCACGAAGCGGCGCTGCTGGGCCGAGCCGTGGGGGCCGGAGGAAATGCGCGATCAGCTCGGCGGCATCGGCCTGGGCTCGCGCATCCTCTACAAGGAAACGCGCAAGGGCAAGGGCAACGTATCGTGGGATCACCCAGACAACCGGCTGATCCTGGGTACCGGCCCGCTGGCGGGCCTGCCCGTGTGGGGTACCGGCGGTCTCACCGTCGTCACCATCGGCGCCGGCACCAACGGGCCGACCTCGACGCAGTCCAACGGCTTCTTCGGCACCAACCTCAAATACTGCGGGTACGACGCGATCGTCATTCAGGGCCAGTCGCGCGACTGGGTCTATCTCTACATCGACGACGACCGGGTGGAGCTGCGCGACGCCAAGCCCTACGTCGGCAAGGACACCTGGCAGACGCAGGACTCACTCAGCGAGGACCTCGGCCTGCGCGGCCATCAGCTCTCGGTCTACTCGATCGGGCCGGCCGGTGAGGTATGCGCGCGCTTCGCCGCCATCCAGGGCGACTACGGCCACGTGGCGTCCAAGAACGGCGTGGGCGCCGTGATGGGCAAGAAGAAGCTGAAGGCCGTGGCCATCGTGAAGGGCACCAAGGCACTGCGGGCCAACGATCCGCTCGGCCTCGTGCGTGCGGCCGACGAGATCGCCCACGATCTGCAGACCGATCCCTCGGCGCGCTCGCTGTACGAGTACGGCACGCTGCCCGGCGTCGTGAACCTCAACAAGCTGGGCGCGCTACCGATCAAGAACTACACGACGAACGTCACCGACGCCGACATGACGGCGTGGGAGGCGCCCAAGCTGCGCGAGGGCTTCGACCACCGTGGGCATCAGTGCAACTCGTGCGGCATGCACCACTGCCACATGTCGGTCATCCGCCAGGGCGCCTACAAGGGCAAGATCGTCGACGAGCCGGAGTACGAGGGCTGGTCGGGCGCCGGCTGGACTATCGGCGTCACCAAGGACAAGGACGGCGTGGCGTGGCTCAATACGCAGCTCGACCGGGCCTGCCTCGACGTCAACGAGTTCGGCTGGCTGTGCGGCTGGGTCATGGAAGGTATCGAGCAGGGCTGGATCACGCGCAAGCAGCTGGGCTTCGAGCTCAAGTGGGGCGACATCGCCGGCGCCGACCGCCTGATCCAGATGATCTCCAGACGGGAAGGCTTCGGAGACCTGCTGGCCGAGGGCGTCAAGCGCGCCTCGGAGAAGCTCGGCGGCAAGGCGGCCGAGGCCGCCGTGTACACGATGAAGGGCGCCTCGCCGCGCGGCCACGATCACCGCGCGCGGTGGGAGGAGATGCTGGACACCTGCACTTCCTCCACCGCGACGATGGAGACCGGCAACCCCGTGCACCAGACGGAATTGGGGCTGCCGGCGCGCATCAATCCGTTCGACGGCGTCGAGGTCGCCAAGCTGGTAGCCGGCTGCCGCGGGCGCCGCAACTTCGAGGATTCGCTGGGGATCTGCATCTTCACGACGCGCACGCGGCTGGAGAACGTCTGCCGCGCGCTGTCGGCGGCCACCGGGTGGAACTACACGGTCGAGGAAGCGATGCGCCAGGGGCGTCGCACCGCGGCCATCAACCGCGCGGTCGCCCTGCGCTGCGGGCTGACGTCCGACCTCGAGTATCCGTCCAAGCGCTACGGCTCCACGCCGCACGATGGGCCCGCCAAGGGCCAGGCCGTCGGTGCGCAGTGGGAGAAGATGGTCGACACGTGGTACGCCGAGGTCGGCTACGACCGCAAAACTGGCAAGCCCACGGTGAAGACGCTGAAGGATCTCGGTCTGGACTGGCTGGCCAAAGAGCTCTGGGGCAGTCGAGCCTAGCCCGCCTCCGCATCCGGCGTGCGCGTCCGGGCGATGCCGCGGTCATCGCCCGGATGGCGAACGCGCTGAACCGTCACGAGAAGCTGCCGCCCCACGCGTTCACCGCTACCATCGTGCGGCGTGACGCATTCGGCCCGCGGCGCGCGTTTCGTGTTGTCGTCGCCCAGTCGGACGATCGCATCGTCGGCTACGCCTCGTTCCTTCCCGGCTACAACACCGACATCGCCGAGCCCGAGCTGTGGATGCTCGACCTGTTCGTGCAGGCGCCGTGGCGCAGCCGCGGCATCGGACGCGCGCTGGTCGTCGCCGTCGCGCGCGAGACGGTGCGGCGCGGCTACCGCTGTCTCGAATGGGGCGTACGCGCTGACAATCACCGCGCCAAGAAGTTCTATCGTAGTCTCGGCGCCCGCGTCGGGAGCGCGCGTGTCGCCAGCCTCATTGGTCGGCCGCTGACCGCGCTCGCCGCGCGTCCGTGATCTATCTGCTGGTCAACGCGATCGTCCATCCGATGGACGACTCGCTGCCCGTCTCGCAGGCACTCGCGGTGAAGGACGGACGCATCGTCGAGATCGGTGGGACCGACGAGATTCTCTGGCTGCGCGAGGACGACTACGAGCTGATCGACCTGGAGGGACGCACGATCGTTCCGGGCGCCACCGATTCGGGGCAGGGATTCTCAATCCGAGGCACGCTCGCCGCTGGTCAGAATGCTGATTTCCTGGTCCTTTCCGGTGATCCGATCGAGGCCGGCCCCGAGGGATCCG